>Ga0209166_10000867_pt1 | contig 28310 bp, 25 predicted proteins | sample Coa_R1_3_FD_187151 | JGI IMG/M metagenome (GOLD analysis project Ga0209166, IMG submission 187151) | Surface soil microbial communities from Centralia Pennsylvania, which are recovering from an underground coalmine fire - Coalmine... | ecosystem: Environmental > Terrestrial > Soil >...
TAGTCTTTGCGGTGCTCGACCACCATGCGCACCGCCCGTTCGCGTAACTCGGCAGGGTACCTGGTCACCTTTGCCATTGCTCCGTCCTCTCAAAGTCCGGAGCCTCCAGGATACCCGGGGCGGTTCACACCACAGGTAGTCTTTCCGTCCGGATGGAATCTCGTGGGCTTGCCGCCACAGGCCGATCTCACGGCTACGGAGGGCGATGTTTATACGTTGCAGGCCGGTGATGTTGCCTACGAATCGGTCTCCCACGGGATCGTATCGGCGCCTCACGGCCCGGGGGTTACTGCGGGTCTAGGCTATTGGGCGCTCTTTTCGCAGCCGACTGCTGTCGCCCTTCCGCCATCCGTCCCCGATGCGCTAACCGGAGGCACTGCACTCTCAATCGCCGTGCCGTCCGGCCAGTACATCATGATTGGCAACCCATACAGCGGTCCGGTCTCGGTCTTGGCACCATCTGGGGATACTTTCGTGTACCTGTATGATACTGAGGTCGGCGCCTTTCGGCGAGCAACGTCGCTTGATCCGGGTCAGGGCGCATTCGCGTATTCGGCAAGCGGAGAGCAGATCGTCCTCTGCCCGCGGGGTATTCGGTGCCCATAGCAGCGATTTAGCGATAGCGGTCGCCCGCATGCAAGAGTGGGGAGCCGCTATTCGCAGGGAAGCCCCCCAGTCCTCGGAACCCCGCGCCCCCATCGCTCCGGCCGCGAAGCGCGGTAGAGGAAGACGGTTGCTTGGTGCTGGCACAGTGGGCCTCGTGGAGCGCACACTGCTTGTGACTCTCCATCCACTACCCCCCCGACCGTGACTCCGGCGATTACGCAATCGATAGCGGCCTTTTGGCTGGTTGCGTCGCAGCTTGCACAGCAGCAACGGCGCCGCGCCCGCGCTGGGAGCGCTGCTCTTGGCCGGCGCGGCGGGCAAGACGCTGTTCGTCGCCGGGCACGCGCTCATCGCCGCGGGCATGGCAGTGGCGGCGCCGACACTGGCCGGCGCGGCGTGGAATCGGGCGTTTCGGCGCCGCGCCAGCAGGCTCTGCGGGCAATCCGCCGGCGAGCGGGGCGAGCCTATCGCCCGCTGAAGCGCGGCGCCCGCTTCTCGAAGAAGGCGGCGCTGCCCTCGCGGTAGTCGGCCGTGCGCGCGAGCTCGGAGATCGCCTGCGTCTCGTTCTCCATCTGCGTCTCCAGCGACTCGGAGAAGCTGCCGCGCAGCAGCGCCTTCGCCTTGCCGAAGGCGAGCGTGGCGCCCTCCGCGAGCTGCGCCGCCAGCGCCCGCGACTCCGGCAGGAGCTCCGCGTCCGGCACGGCGCGGCAGACGATGCCCCAGTCCTCGGCCTCTTCCGCGCTGAGCACGCGGTTGGTCAGCGTCAGCTCGAGCGCTCGACGCATGCCGACGATGCGCGGCAGATAGAAGCTGGAGCTGCCGTCGGGCGAGAGGCCGGCCTTCGTGTAGGCCATCGTGAGCTTCGCCGACCGCGCCGCCAGCGCCAGGTCGCAGGCCAGCATCAAGCTGAAGCCGGCGCCGGCCGCCGCGCCGTTCACCGCGGCGATCGTCGGCTTGTCGCTGCGGGCCAGGCGCGAGATCGCGCCGTGCAAATAGGTGGTGACCTCTTTCAGATGGCGCGGCGTGTCGGCCTGCGCGGCGAAGCTCTTCAGATCGCCGCCGCCGCAGAAGGCGCGCCCGGCGCCGGTGATCAGCACGGCGCGGATCGCCGGGTCGGCGTCGCAACGGTGCGCGGCGTCGAACAGCTCCTGCGCCATTGCCATGTTCAGCGAGTTGAAGGCCTCGGGCCGGTTCAGCGTGATCGTCGCCACGCCGCCGTCCTGTTCGAAACCGATCGCGGTGTACTCCATGGCCGTTCCTCCGCGGTGCGCTTTGCCCTTCAGCGTACGGCAGCGCGCGATGCCTCGGCCACGGCCCGTTGTGCACCGAGTGGCCCGGAGGAAAGGCTGGCAACGCTTGGGGGCCTTGGACGCTGAGCCGCGCGCCAATGCGCGCATACATGCATACAATAGAGCGGGCCGGCCCTGCGCCGGCGGGAGGTCTCTGCATGAACGCAACCGCGACGACCGCGCCGATCGTGGAGATCGAGGCGCTGTTGGGCAAGGTGACGAAGCCTGCGCGCTACGTGGGCGGCGAGTGGAACCAGGTGACGAAGGACTGGGAGGCGATGGCCGTGCGCATCGCCCTCGCCTATCCGGACGTGTACGACATCGGCATGTCCAATTTGGGCCTCGGCATCCTCTACGACCTGCTCAACCGTCACGAGAACTACGTGGCCGAGCGTGTCTACGCGCCCTGGGCCGACATGGAGCGCGAGCTGCGCAGCAGCGGCACGCCGCTCTGGAGCCTGGAGACGCGCCACCGCCTGCGCGACTTCGACGCGGTCGGTTTCTCGCTCTCGTATGAGATGGACTACACCAACGTGCTCAACATGCTCGACCTCGCCGGCATCCCCGTGCTGGCGCGCGAGCGCACGGACAGCGACCCGATCGTGATCGCCGGCGGCAGCGGCGCGTTCAACCCGGAGCCGATGACCGACTTCATCGATGTCTTTGCGCTGGGCGAGGGAGAGGAGCTGATCCAGGAGGTCGCGGACGTGCTCGGCGCCTGGAAGCGTGGCGGGAGCGGCCCGCGGGCGGAACTGCTGCGGCGGCTGGCCGGCGTGCAGGGCTGCTATGTGCCGGGTCTCTACAAAGCCGAGTACAACGCCGACGGCACGCTGAAGCAGACCGTGCCGATCGACCCGGCCGCGCCGCCGGCGGTGATGCGCCGCGTGGCGCAGTTCCTGCCGCCCGTGTTGACGAAGCCGATCGTGCCCTACCTGGAGACCGTCCACGACCGCGGCGCGATCGAAATCCAGCGCGGCTGCACGCAGGGCTGCCGCTTCTGCCAGGCGGGCATGATCTACCGCCCGGTGCGCGAGCGCTCCAAAGAAGAGGTCGTCGAGGCGGCGCGTGAGCTGCTGGATAACACCGGTTACAACGAGATCTCGCTGATGTCGCTCAGCACCACGGACCACACGCAAATCGCGGACATCGTGGAGATGCTGAACGCCGAGTTCGGTGAGCGCGGCCTCAAGGTCTCGCTGCCCAGCACGCGCGTGGACACCTTCTCCGTGCGCGTGGCCGAGGCCGTCTCCAAGGGCAAGCGGCACAACATTACCCTGGCGCCGGAGGCCGGCAGCCAGCGCATGCGCGACGTGATCAACAAGCTCGTGACGGAAGATGACCTGCTCGGCGCCTGCGAGAACGCCTTCAAGAACGGCTGGACCAGCATCAAGCTCTATTTCATGGTCGGGCTGCCCACGGAGACGCTCGACGACGTACAGGGCATCGTCGACGTGGCGGCCAAAGTCAAGCAGATCGGCCGCAGGTACGCCGGTGGCCGGGCGCGCGTGCGTGTTTCCACCTCCAACTTCATTCCCAAGCCCCACACGCCCTTCCAGTGGTGCCCGCAGGCGACGGCCGCAGAGCTGGAGCCACGCCACCGCCTGCTGGCCGAGGGCTGCCGCCGCGCCGGCGTCGAGTTCACCTGGAACGACCCGAAGGAGAGCCTGCTGGAGGCCGTGCTCTCGCGCGGGGACCGGCGGCTGGGTCCGGCAATCTACCGCGCCTGGCAGCTCGGCGCGAAGTTCGACGCCTGGAGCGAGTTCCACGACTGGCGCATCTGGCAGCAGGCCTTCGCCGAGACGGGTGTGGACGACGGTTGGTACGCCTACCGCGAGCGTGATCTGTTCGAGACGCTGCCCTGGCAGCACATCGATTCGGGCGTGAACGTGGCCTACCAGCGCAAGGAGTGGCACCGCACGCTGAACAAGGTGAAGACGCTGGACTGCCACCGCGAGGCATGCAACGTCTGCGGCATGCAGAACCTGCCGGCCGAACAGTGTGTGGTGAAGCTGGACGAATTGAAGGTGCAGCGCCGCGACGCCAGAGCCGGCCCGGCGATCGTGCCGATCACCGTGTAGGTGAGCGGTTACGGATGACAGGTGCCAGGGGCCAGGGGCGTCCGCACGCGCCGGCAGGTTGCGAGCGGCCGCCTGCGGCTATCCGAGGTGGGGTGATGCCGATCAGCTTCAAGACCTACGAACGCGTGGCGCTGGAGGACGGCGATGGGCACTGGGAGCTGGTCTGCGGCCACCTGCAAAAGAAGCCGCCGATGACATTGCCGCACAACGATGCGATCGACGGGTTGACAAGCACCCTGTCAAGACAGCTAGACCGAAATAGCTACCGATTGCGATCGGAAGACGCGCTGCTGCGTATCAGCCCAACGAATGCGTTCCAGCCGGATCTGTTCGTGTTGCCGCAATCCGCTCGACTGAAAAAGCAGGCCGAACACTCAAGCGGCCTTGAGATGTACGACGAGCCGATGCCGCTGGTGGTGGAGGTCTGGTCGCCGTCAACCGGCGACTACGACGTCAACACCAAGATCCCCGAGTATCAGCGCCGCGGCGACGCCGAGATCTGGCTGATCCATCCCTACGAGCGTTGGCTGCGTGCCTGGCGCCGGCAAGCTGACGGCCGCTACCGCGAGACGCTGTTCCGCGGCGAGGCGGTGGTTGAGCCGGTTGCGCTGCCCGGCGTGCGCGTTACGCTGGCGACGCTGTTCGAGTAGCCCCGTCGCCGGAAGGGCGCTCGCCCTCCGACCATACAGACCGCACGGGAGCACGGGTATACGGGTCTTAGCCCAACGGGTACTGGGCCAGCGCATCGACGCAGACCGAGATCGCCTGTCCCGGCTCGACGGTGGCGTCGTCCACCGGCGCTCGCCCGCCGCGCAGATACAGCGCGAGCCATCCGCCGCTGCTCGTGTCCTGCCGCCAGATGGCCACTACGGCGCCGGCCGGGCTGATGCTGCCCACCAGGTCGGTCACCGGCGCGTGCGACGGCAGGCCGGCCGGCGCCAGCACGGCAGTGCAGCCGCCGGCGAGCGGCAAGGTCGCCGGTCTGGGGGCGATCGTCACCGACAGCGTGGCCTGCGCGGTGGCGCCCGTAACCGCGCCAGTAAATGCGGCGCTAATCGTCGCCTCGCCGGCGAAGCCCGCGGCGGAAAGGCGCACATTCGCCCCGTTGCAATCATAGGGCACGAGGGCATCGAAGCCCGGCGCCGGCGCCACCAGGGGCGGAGCGCCGGCGCCCGCGCCGCAGTCGGCGTCGATCGCGCTTTCGCCGTTGGCAAAGACGCCCAGGTCCGTAGAAAAGCGCACGGTCCCCGCCTCCGCGCCGGCATCGCCCGGCTGAAGCGACTCGCCGCGGCAGAAGAGATACGGCCCGTCGCCCAGCGCGGCGCAGTTCTCGGGCAGCGCGTGCCGCAGCCGTGCCGTGATCACCACGCCGGCGTTGGGACCGCTGCTGATCAGTGGCTGATCGGCGCTGGCGAGCAGCGCGTAGCTCGGCGGCGCCAGGTCGATCGCGGCCTGTGCCGTAGCAGACGCATCGCCGAGCGATGGATCTTCCGCGTAGCGCGCCTGCACGCTGATCGCGCCCGGGGCCGGCAGCGGCGGCAACGCCGCCCTCGACAGCAAGACGATGTGCACCGCGAGCCCCGGCAGACCGGTCACCGCCGCGTCTCCGGATGTGGCGGCGCCCGTGCAGGCGATTCCCTGCGCCGCTGAGCCGCAGGGCAGGGTCGCGAGCTGCGCGGCGCTCTCCACGATCAGCCCAGGGCCGGAGACGCTGAAGCTCACGCTGCCCGCCGGCAGGCTGAAGGCGGCGCCGGACGCCGGCGCCTGCAGGACGGCCTGGCACAGCACCGCCATGCGCGGCAGGCCGGTATCCAGCGCCGCGTTCGGCCCCGACGGCGCCGGCAGCAACGGCGTGTCCGCGCCATCGCCTTGCAGCGGGAAGCTGATCGCGGGGTTGTGGGCGTCGCAGGCGAGCGCGGCGGCGAACGGCGCCGGCTGTGCCGGCGCGCCCGCCGCCAGACCGGCATCCAGCGTTCCGGCGAGCAGCGCGACGCCGATGAGACACAACAGCCGGACTGCGCCAGCCACCCTCGTCCTCGCTTGCCAGTCGCGCTTGCCCCGCGCGGACAACGCGCGTTCACGCCGCCGCTTCTCCCAAGCGCTGCGATCAGTATGACGCGCCGCTACGGCAAAGCATTGCGCCAACGCCGTGGCGATCGTGCCGCGGCGAACCGTCGCCGCGCAGCGTGCGCAGCGCTGGCTGAAAGAATTCTAAGGCAGATGCCCAGCGTGCTCCCTATACTGACTGGCGGCAGCGCCGCGGGCGTGTGGGAGCGGAGCGATGGCGACGATCGGCGAACGGGCACGGCAATCCGGGCTGCGGTTCCCGCCCGGGCAGGCGATCGCGCTGCTGGTGGTGCTCGCCGGCGGCGCCTTCCTCGGCTGGTACGGGTTCCAGGCGGCGTTCGGCAGCGGCAGCACGGCCGCCGCGCCGCTCGCCACGATCACGGTCGAGCCGCAGACGATCGCGCAGACGGCGCAAACCTCCGGCACGATCACGACCCCGGAGAACACCAAGCTCGCCTTTCAGAATCCCGGCCGGCTGGCCACGATCAACGTCAAAGTGGGCCAGAGCGTGCGCGCCGGCGACGTGATCGCCACCGAAGACCCGACGCAATTGCAGATCCAGTTGAACACGGCGCAGTCGCAGGAGAAGAGCGCCCAGGCTAAGCTCGATGCGCTGACGGCCGGCGCCACGCCCGACGTGATCGAGGCGGCGAAGGCGCAGGTGGCGGCGGCGCAGGCGGCGGCGGCGCAGGCGCAGAACCAGCTCCAGACCGCGAACACCAGCAAGGTGACGGCGGCCAACGGCATCACCACGGCGCAGAACCAGGTGGCGACGGCTACCAACTCCGTACAAACCGCGCAGGCCACCGTGCAGCAGGCGCAAAGCCAGGTGCAGACCGCGCAGGATAACTACCAGGCGCTGCTCAACGGCCCCACCCCGCAGGACCTCGCCGTGGCGCAGGCGGCGGTCGATGCGGCCAAAGTCTCGCTGGATACGGCGCAGTACAACTACGACCGGCTCGTGAACCACACGGATATGGTCACGCGGCCGGAGTACACGGCGCTGGTGCAGGCGGAGGCGGGCTATCAGCAGGCGCTGGCGGCGCTGGCCAACGCGCAGCCGCAGCCGCCCAACCCGCTGGACGTGGCGAACGCGCAGCTCGCCGTGAACACGGCGCAGCAGCAGCTTGCCATCGCGCAGGCCAACCTCAGCAACGCGCAGAGCGACGCCGCCACCGCCGCGACCACGGGCCTGCCGGCGCCGTCCAGCACCTGCTTCTCGCTCAGCAACGGCACCGAGGCCTGCCCGACCGGCGGCACCATCGGCAGCCCAAGCAGCAGCGGCGCCAGCAGCGCCAGCAGCGCGTCGGCGGCGACATCGCAGACGAACGCGCAGACGCAGGTGAACCAGGCGAGTTCGGCGGTGATCTCGGCGCAGGCGGCCTACCAGCAGGCGCTCAACAACCTGCAAAAACTGGTGACGCCGTACTCGACGCAGGATTTCGGCGGGTTGCAGGCGCAGGTGACCTCGGCCAAGTCGGCGCTGGACACGGCGCAGACCAACTTCAACAACTATCTGAACCTCGCTGACCTGCCCGGCCGTAGCGAGACGACGGCGCTGAACCAGGCGCAGTCGGGCTACAACACGGCGGTGGCGAACTACAACAAGACCGTGGCGCCGCCCAAAGACACCGACGTGCAGAACGCCCAGGCCGCGCTGCAGAGCGCGCAGGCGAACCTGCAAAGCGCGCAGGCGGCCGAGGCGAACGCCGAAGTCGCGGTGGGCACGGCCGGCGTCGGGGTGAGCAACGCCGTCGCTAACGCCGGCAACTCGGACAGTGCGATCGCCTCGGCGCAGAGCGGCGTCGCCAGCGCCAACGAGACGATCGTCTCCGCGCAGAAGAAGCTGACGCAGACGACGGCGCCGCCGCTGGCCACCGATATCGTGCAGGCGACCGAGAGCGTGACACAGGCGCACCAGGCGGTGCTCACGGCGCAGAACAACCTGACCTTCGCCACGCTCACCGCGCCGTTCAGCGGCGTCGTCGCCACGGTGGCGGGCAATCCCGGCGACCAGGTGACCAGCGGCACGACGATCGCGCAGATCGTGAACACCACCAACATCGAGCTCGACGCGCAGGTCGATGAAACGACCTACGGGCAGATCGCCGCCGGCATGCCGGTCACCGTCGCGCTCGACTCGCTGCCCAACACCAGGTTGACCGGCTTCATCACCACGATCGTGCCCAGCGGCGCGACCACGCAGGGCGTGGTGCTCTATCCGGTGGTGATTACGCTGACGGTGCCGCCGGGCCAGCCGCTGCCGCCGGTTGGCGCCTCGGCCAGCTCCATTCAGATCATCGTGCAGGCGAAGACGAACGCGCTGGGGGTGCCGGCGAACTACATCTACCGCGACGCCGGCGGCAACCAGGTGGTGGACGTGGTGGTGGACGGCAAGCGCGTGCCGACCAAGGTGAGTACGCAGGGCGGTATCGCCAGCGCCGCCGTAACGGAGGTCACCGCGGGCCTGAAGGCCGGCGACAAGGTCACCAGGCCCGCGGCCGGCAAGCGGACAGCGAGTTCAACCTTCGGCCAGGGTGGGGTGCAGGGACTCGGCGGGGGCGGCAACCAGGTAATCGTCGGTCCGGGGGGCGGGCCGGGGCGCTAAGGCTCGCCGATCGCGCCCGTGGCAAGCTCGGCGCCCGCTTCGTCGAGCACGCGGTAGCGATGTCGCAGCGGCGCCGCCTTGCCCAGCATGGCGCTGGCCGGGCAGTAGCGCGTGGCGGACAGCTCGACGGCGCGGCGCACGTTCTCCGGGTTCAGCGCCCGCCCATGTACCACGTGCTCCACCTCCAGCGCCGTGAATACGTGCGGATGTTCGCCGGCGCGCGGGCCGGAGACGCGCACCTCGTACGCGGTGACCTCCTGCCGCATCTTCCGCAGAATCGAGATCACGTCGATGCCCGTGCAGCCGCCCAGCGCCATCGCCAGCACGCGCATCGGGCTGGGGCCGCGTTCCTGACTGCCGGCAACGTCCTTGCTGGCGTCCATCACGATGCTGAGGCCGTCCTCATCGGTGCCGCGGAAGACGAAACCGTCTTCCAGACGCACCACCACGCTCGTCTCGGCCATGCTGCCCTCTCGCCGCCGCGTGTTGGCCCGGCGTGGCGCGGCCGGCGGTGAGCGGCGCCACGCTTGCGAGCGCATTCTCGCAGGCGGGAGGCAGCAGTTCAAAGCGGCGGTCCGGCGGATCAACTGCCGAAGCCGACACCGAAGGGCTGCAGCACCGTGGCCAGCAGCAGGAACGACGAGAGCGCGATCACAAAGACCACGGTGGCGATCGCGATGAAATTGAACACGCGGCCGTTGCGGTACTGGCCCATCAACTCGGCGTCGTTGGTGAGCCGCAGCGCCGCGATCAGCACCACGGGCAGCAGCAGCCCATTGACGACCTGGATGATCAGCAACACCTGGAAGACGGGCAGGCCGGGAATCAGCGCCACCAGGGCGCCGACGCCGATCAGCCCCGTGAAGATACCCATGAACACCGGCGCCTCGCGAAAGCCCATCGAGACGCCCTTCTCGAAGCCGAACGCCTCCGCCACCGAATAGGCCGTGGTGAGCGGCAGCACGGCGCCGGCCAGCAGCGAGGCGCCCAGCAGGCCAACGGCGAAGAGCACGGTGGCGCCCGCGCCGGCCAGCGGCTCCAGCGCCTTCGCCGCCTCGCTGGCCGTGTTGATCTGCACGCCGGCGCCGTGCAGGAAGAGCGTGGCGCCCGTGGCGACGATGATGAAAAACGAGATCAGGTTGCCGAAGATCGTGCCGGCGTAGACATCGGCCCGCTCCAGAGGGTAATCGCGCGGCGTGATGCCCTTCTCCGCCACGGCCGACTGCACATAGACCTGCATGTACGGCGTGATCGTCGTGCCGATCAGCGCGACCAACACCTTGAGGTAGTCGGGGTTGGCGTGCAGCGTGGGCACAAGTGTGCCCTTCGCGACGGCAAGCCAGTCCGGGTGGCCCAGCAGGGCGGAGATGGGGTAGGCGAAGAACACCACGGTCATCGCCAGGAAGATGCGCTCCACCGCCTTGTACGAACCGCGCACGACGATCAGCCAGAGCACGGCCGCGGCGACGGGCACGGCAATGTAGCGCGAGACGTGGAACAGCTCCATCGCCGCGCCGATGCCGATGAACTCCGAGAATGCCACGCCCGTGTTGGCGATGAACAGCGCAACCGCGACGAACAGCGTCCAGCGAATGCCGAACTGCTCGCGGATCAGGTCGGAGAAGCCCTTGCCGGTGACGGCGCCCATGCGGGCGCACATCTCCTGCACCACGCCCAGCGAGAAGGTGACGATCAGGATCACCCAGAGCAGCGAGTAGCCGTAGGAGGCGCCGGCCTGGGCATAGGTGGCGATGCCTCCCGCGTCATTGCCGGCGTTGGCCGCGATCAGGCCGGGGCCGAAGATCGCCAGCCAGAGCAGAGGCGTACGGGGGATGTGGAAACGGCGGATCGCCGTTTGCAGCGCACCCTGCGCGGCGAGGGTGCGCTGCGTGCGTCGTTCGTAGGGAGTCGAGCGGTGCGGTTCAGCGCTTTCGGGGCGCGCGGCAGCGGCGTCCGGTGCGGCGTGGCGCCGGAAGCGGTGCAGGAGTGCAGCCCCCAGTCCCAGAGGGCCCGGGGTCCTCCTCGGCTCTGCCACCGACCTGCTCCATCGCGCGCCTCTCGCCCGGCGCGGCAGCAAAGCTGCCACGCCCGAAACTCGCGTGCCGTGCTCGGTGTCGCGCTCGCCGCGCCGCCGCGACCGCTAGGGCCGAAGGACCGTTCACGCTCTCAGTATCCACGCTGGGCCGTAGCTTTGCATACGGCCGCTGAGTCAGCCGCGGAAGATGCGGGGGAGGCGGTGGCGGACCGGCTCCGGCAGCACCCACTCCATCGCGTCGTCGATCGTGACGATGCCCTGCAGGCAGCCCTCGGCGTCGACCACCGGCAGCGCCACCAGGTTGTACTCGGCCATCAGTTGCGCCACTTCGACCGCGTCGTCGTCCGGGGCGGCCGTGCGGAACTCCGACTCGGCGATCTCGGCCAGCGGCGACTGCGGATCGGCCAGGATCAGGTTGCGCAGCGAGAGCACCCCCAGCAGCTTCTCGTGCTGCTCGTCGTCCACCAGGTAGACGTAGTGCAAGAACTCCGGCTTCCATTCGAGCGCCCGCAACCGCGCGATCGCCTGGGCCGCCGTGAGGCCCTGCGGCATCACCACGTAGTCCGTGGTCATAATGCCGCCCGCCGTGTCCTCCTCATAGGTCATCAACTCGCGCACGTCCTGCGCCTCTTCGGCCTCCATGCGCTTGAGCAGGCTCTCGGCCTTCTCCTCATCCAGCTCGGCGAGGGCGTCGGCGGCGTCGTCCGGCCCCATGTGTTCGAGGATGTCGGCGGCGCGCTCTTCGTCCAGCCCTTCGAGGATGTCGGCCCGCTGCTCTTCGCTCAGCTCTTCCAGCGTGTCGGCGGCGACCTCGTCGTCGAGCGAGGCCACCAGTTCGGCGCCCTGGCGCACGGAGAGGTCTTCGACGATATGCGCGATCTCCACCGGGTGCAGGCGCGAAAGCTTCTCGTACTTGACGCGCAGGCGCACCTGCGGGTTGCGCACGGCGAACCCCTCGACGTCCTCCCAGCTGATCACACGCTCGCCCGGCGCCAGCCCGTGGCCGTAGCGCCCGGTGAGCCGCCGCAGCAGCGCCCGCCCGCTGACGCAGACGCCGACCACGCGAAGGGCGCCGTCCGCCAGCACGAGCTGCAGGTCGTTGGCGCGGATCACGCGCCGGCCCTCGATGTCGACCAGTTGCTTATCGAGCACGTCGCGGCCGAGCAGCATCTCGCCCTCACGCCGCTCGAAGGGGCGCAGGTCGAGCGTGGTGGAGCTGAGCACGATGTCGCGCCCCTCCAGCTCGCCCACGTGGTCCCAGGGGATATAGGACGGGCGGCGGCGAATGCCGGCGACGATGCCGATCACGCGGTCGTAGGGCTCATCGGGGTCGAGGCGCACGACCAGGTCGCGCAGCATCGCGATCTTGTCGCCGGCGCGATCGCGCACTTCGCCGCCGAGCAGTTGCGAGAGGAAGAGCGCCGGCACGGGCAGGGCGGCCAGCGGCACAGGACTGCGCATGGCCATCGCCTCACCTCCACGCCGCCGTGCTCGGCACGGTCAGTATACGGAGGCGGGCGCCCGCGCCACAGCACCGGGAGCGCGACGCGGGGTGTGAAGTTCTAGCGAGACGCCCGATGCGCCGGGTCCGGCGTAGCAGAGTGTGCGTGCCGGCGAGTGAGGGCGGGGTGGGCGCGGGCGGGCGGCGGGCGAACCGGTTCGCCCGCCGCCCGCCCGCGCCCGTTAGTGTCCGTGCCCGTGCCCGTGCCCGTTGCCGTGGCCGTCGCTTGAGGTCGTCGAGGCGCCGGCCGTTGCCGTCGCGGTCGCAGTCGTGGTTGGAGCGGCTGTGTCGGTGGCCGTTGCGCCGCCGTCGGCTCCGCCCTGAGCCGCCGCGCTCACACATTGACCGTGGACGCCGTCGGGGCCGTGCGGGCAGTTGTGCGCCGCGCCGGAGTTGCCGGGGCCGCTGTCTCCGCCGTCATCCGCCGTCGTTGAGGCCGTGCCCGTGGCGGTCGCCGAGCCGTCGGGAGCGTCGGTGCTGGAGGCGGTGGCGCAGGGGGTGCTGTCGTCGCCGCCGTCGTCCTGGTGGTGAAGATACGCCATGTCGGTGGTCGCTGCCGGGGTGTCCGTTGCCGTGGCGGACTCGTTCGTGGTTGCGGTCGCCGTCGCGCAGCCGGATCCGTCGCCACCGTCGTCGGCGCGACTGGGCGTCTGGCTGAAGGCGAGCGAGGCAAGCACCAGGGCGAGGCTGCCGGCGCCGAGCGCCAGGTAGAGGCCGAGGCTGCGGGGCCTGCGGCGCGGGGATGACGTTGCCGGGTGGTTGGCGCCACTTGCGGTTGTGGGCATGGAGTTGTGTCCTCCTACGGCGAAGTCGGGACGGCCGGCCGCCGATCTCGCAGAGGAAAACGGCGCTACTCTAACAAAGTTACAACAGAATAGTGTCCACATAGTGACGGTTTGGGACGAACCAGGGCGGCGATGCACGCTCGCAATGCTCCACGGCCGGTCGGCCGCGATCGCGCCGCGCCGACACCGTACACTGGGACGCGACGCTCTCCGTACCGGCCGAGTGTTTCGCTTCGCCGGTCCGCGAGCCATGCTCGGCAAGCTGCCCGGACAAGACAGCGGCCCTACGGGGCGAGCGGCAAACGGTGGCCGGGCAGTAGCCGATCTGGGGGAGACGCTAGCCCACCGTAGTGTGGTACCGTGCGGCCGGCGAGCGAAGACGCGGACGAGCTTCTCCTGGCGGACGGGTTATCGCCGCGCAGGAAGCATCTGAACAGACCTGTTGAGCCGGCAAGCAGGCCGGGTCGAAACGGGGAGTCGCGAGCGACGGCGAAGCACGATGATGCATTCGGTTGAGCCGGACGCCGGCACAGACGCGATCCAGCCCACGTCCGGCCAGACGGACCATACCTCGTCAGACAGCCCCGCAGACAGCCCCGCGGATCTTGCCACGCGGGCAGTAGATTTGATCGGCGGCGCAGCGCTAGGCGCGGCCGAGGTGCAGGCCCTCTGCGGCGCCTTGCCCTGCGCCGTCGCGATCACCGATGCGATGGGCCGTCCACTGGTGCTGAACGCCGCCGCCGAGGCGTTGCTCGGCGTCAGCTTTGCCGAGCTTGCAACCGCGGCGCACCCCGCCCGTACCCTGCGATTGATCTCCCACGGCGGTGCACGGCTGCGCCCGCGTGACTGGCCGCTAGCGCTGACGCTGCGCAGCGGCCGCGCCGTTCGAGGCGCGACACTCGGCCTCCTGCGGCGCGACGGCGTCCAGCGCTGGCTGCAGGTGGATTGTGTGCCCGTGCTTGGCCGCGCCGGTCGGGTGCTTGGCACAGTGTGCAGCATCGCCGACGTCACATCGCTGTGGCAGTCGGCGGCCGATCTGCGGCCGCTTGCGGCGATCGTGGCAAGCGCCGACGACGCGATGATCGGCTGCAGTCTCGACGGTACCGTGTTTGCCTGGAACGAAGCGGCGGCACGGCTCTATGGCGTGAGCAGCGCCGGCGCGCTCGACCGGCCGCTGCGCACGGTGCTGCCGGCCGGCCACGCCGCCGCGATCGAAGGGATGCTGCGGCGCAGCGCGGCGGGCGGTGCTGCGGTGAATAACGAGGCCGACCTGCGCGATCAGCACGGTCAGCGGCGGCGACTCTCCGTGACCGTCTCTCCCATCGGCGCTGACGCGGGCTGCGTCAGCGCCGCCTCCGTGATCGTGCGTGATGTCACAGAGCGCCGCCGCGCGGAAGCAGCGCTCGCCGCCAGCGAGCGGCGATACCGCGAGCTGTTCACGAATGCGACCGACATGATGTTTACCCACGATCTGAGCGGTCGCTTCCTCAGCATGAACGACACCGGCCTGCGCACCCTGGGCTACACGCTCGACGAGGTGCTGCGCCTGGTGATGGAGGAGATCGGCGGCCCGCTCGGCGCTGGCCAGGCGCTGGAGCAAACGCAACGCCTGCTGGCCGGAGACGGCGCCGCGACCTACGAGATCGCCTTCCTGGCGCGAGATGGCCACTGCCTGCAGCTCGAGGTCAGCGCCCGGCTGATCAGCAACCATGGCCGGCCCGCGGCCGTGCACGGTATCGCTCGCGACGTAGGCGAGCGGAAGCGAACCGAGGCGCAGTTGCGCTACCAGGCGCTGCACGATGCGCTGACGGGCCTGCCCAACCGCGCCCTCTTCTATGACCGCCTGCAGCAAGGCATCGCCGCAGCGGTGCGCGACCACGAGTCGCTGGCGCTGCTCTTCCTCGACCTCGACCGCTTCAAGACCGTGAACGATGCGCTCGGACATCGTGCCGGTGACCGGCTCCTGCGACAGATTGGTGGCCGGCTGCTCGGCGCCCTGCGCCAGACGGATACGGTCGCGCGCCTCGGGGGCGATGAGTTCGCCGTGGTGCTGCCGGGCACCGACACACGCGGCGCCGCGGTAGCGGCCGGCAAGATCGTGAGCGCCTTCCGCACGCCGTTCCTGGTGGACGGGCGGCTCGTGCCGGTGGGCGCCAGCATCGGCGTCGCGCTCTTCCCGCGGCATGCCGGCGAACCGGAGGCGCTGATCCACTGCGCCGACGTGGCCATGTACGTCGCCAAGCGCGGCGGCGGGGGCACTTTCGAGTATCAGCCGCCGGATGTGATTTGTACCGCCTAGCGCAGCACGACAGGCTGCCGCCGCCCCGTTGATCGTCGCCCGCGCCTTCGCGGCAGCCATGCCTCTGGACCCGCAGGTATGGATTCAGCACCGGCTCGCGGCGCTATCCCGAGCAGCCTGTGCCGATCGATCGCCCGCTTTGCGTTCACCGGTTAGCGCCCGCAGTGCATCGCATCGAGCGCGTCCTGCGTGGCGATGGCGATCGCGGCGGCCGGCGAGAGGCCGCGCGCGGCCGCGCGGCGCAGATCGTCGAGCTTGACCGGCGCCAGCATGCCCGCGCCGCAGGAGCAACGCACGTCGAAGAGGAACTCGCCCGGCGGCGCGGGCACGGGCCGCGACGCGAAGGTATGCCCGACCGGCGCCGCCGGCGCCGTACCCGGCGGCAGTGGTGCACCGCGTATGCGCGGCGCCGGCGGTGTTCGGCCCGTGGTACTTGCGGATCCCGGCGCCATGCGGGCGCCGGATGGTGGGGCCGCTTCGCCCGCGGGTATGCTGCCTGTCTCCGGCCGCGGCCGCGCCGGCGGCGCGGAGCCGTCCGGCGGCAAGGGTCGTCCGTCGGCGCCAAATTCTGCCGGCGTGTCCGCAGGGGCGCCGGCGCCGGCAGTTACAGCGCCGCGTGGCGGTGGCGTCGAACCGTCGGGCGGCAGCGGCCGGCCGTCCGGGGTGAATTCGGGGCGGCGTGGCCGGTCCTCCGGCGCCGGGTCAGGGAATGAACGGGCGCTGCCGCGTCGTGGCGCGGGCGGCGCCGGGGCGGACGTTTGCGTCCCGTAGGCGCGTGCCCGGTTCGCGATCGCCGTGTTGAGTGTGTCGAGGAGCTGCGCGGCGGCGCTCTGCGCCGCACTGCGCCGGCCGCCGCGCAGCCAGCCCGCCTTGCGGCTCGCCGCCTCGCCCGCGCCGGAGCCGCCCTCCATTCCCGAGATATAGATCATTGACCCCTTGCCTGGCCCGCCTGGGCGATGACGCCCTTCGCCGCGTCGATCGGCACCGCGAAGCCGATGCCGGAGAACTCCGACGTGCCATCCGTATTGTCCAGCAGCGTGTTGACGCCGACCACCTCGCCGCGCCCGTTGATCAGCGGCCCGCCCGAGTTGCCGGGGTTGATCGCCGCATCGGATTGCAGCAGGTGCTGCATCGTGTCGCCGTTGCCATCGTCGAAGGTACGGTCCACACCGCTGATCACCCCTTCGGTGAGCGTGGCTTCGTAGCCGAGTGGATTGCCGATCGTGAGCACCGGATCGCCAACGCGCAGGGCGGCCGGGTCGCCCAGTTTCGCCGGGTGCAGCGAGCCCGACGGCGCGGTGATGCCGATCACCGCCAGGTCGTTGTTGGGATCGGTCGCCAGCACGCTCGCCGTGTAGCTCTTGCCGTCGGCGAGGGTCACCTGCACGCGCGTGGCGCCATCGACGACATGGTTGTTGGTGAGGATATGACCGTTCGTATCCAGCACGATACCGCTGCCCTCGCCCTGATCGCGCCGGCGTCGCGTCACCGTCGTTGTATCGACCACGACGACCGAGGGCCGCACGCCGTCGTAGATGGCCGCGGCGTCCAGGCCATTGCGCGCGCTGAGATCCGCACCCGTCAGCACGCCGCGGCCCGTGCCGGCGGCGTGCCCACCGCCGCCGCTGCCGCCGAATGCCTGCGTCAGCCCAAACATCAACGCCGCCCCGGTGATGCCGCCCACCAGGGCGCCGATTAAGACCGCGCTCCACCACAACCCCCGCATACCGCCCCTCCCCCGCCGGACGCGCCCATGTGCCGGACAGTTGCATTATAGGGCGCACAGCGGAGGGCGGAGACCGTGGGCTGCGGCGGTGCGGGCGCGCTGCTCGCCTCGTTCGTTCCGTTTGCGCACGAGGCGAGGGAGCGGTCGAGGCGAGCAAAACATCGCCGCCCGGGCAATGAGTGGTGATGGACTCTGCTAGACGCGGTGCAGCACGTCGTCGCGGTAGCCGGCGACGTGGCGCTGGCGCGTGAAGATCACGGGCGCCACCATGGCCACCACCAGGTTGACGATGCCGGTGATCACGTATAGCCAGCCGTTCGCCGTGGTGACGCCGAGCGTGCTGCGCAACTGATCGGCCGTGGCCAGCACCACAATGCCGAAGCCGAGCGCCGCAACGCCGAGGAACGCCATCGTGCCCCGGCCGGCGCCGGGCAGCGCGCCGGCCAGCAACAGCAGCAGCCCGAAGACCAGCTCGATCACGCCGAGCAGCGCCGTGTGGTCGAAGCCAAGCACGTTGACGATCTTCGAATCGAAGGTGTTGGCGTCCAACCCGCCGCGCGCCATTGCCACGGCGCCGATCACCACGAAGAAGACGCCGAACGCCAGCGCCACCAGCTGCGCCGGACTCCACGGCGCCCAGATGACGCGCCGTTCGGTAACGGCGACGTTCTCGTCCCGTTCACGGTCGATCATCGCATCCTCCCGCGGCGGCTGGGACCGCGTTCTCCGCACCCACGGCCGCCTTTCCACGTCTACCATCGCCTTGCGCGGTGCGGTGGGCCATAACGCCATGGACGCACACCCGCGGCACGAAGGGGGTAGGAGGCACGGCGCCAGGAGGTAGACTGCGGTTGCCGCCCGCCCGGGGAGAGCGGCTGGCCAACCGAGCGCCGCGCTATACTGCGGCTGACTGCCGGCCCCGCCGCTGTCGAACCGTATGCGCGGAGCAGACCATGCCCAAAGCGATCGACATCCATGTTCACGCGCCGGCGCGGCCGGGCAGCAGCGCGGCGATCGCCCGCGAACAGCAGATGGCGCAGTACTTCCGCGGCGAGAAGACGCCGACCGACCCGGAGGAGTTTTACCAGTACTACAAAGACCGCGATCTGATCGCCTGCATCCTCTGGATCGATGAGCGCAGCCAGTCGGGCAACGACAGCGGCCGCTCCAACGACTGGATGGCCGAGTTGCAGCGCAAGCATCCGGAGCAGTTCATCGGCTTCGGCAGCGTAGACCCGCACACCGGCGCCCTGGCCGTGCGCGAGGCGCGGCGCTGCATCGAGGAGCTGGGCCTGCGCGGCTTCAAGTTCCACCCCACGACGCAGCGCTTCGAGGCGAACGATCCGAAGTTCTACCCCCTGTGGGAGACGATCGCGGCCCTCGGCGTGCCGGCGCTGTTTCACACCGGCCAGACGGGCGTCGGCGCCGGCACGCCGGGCCAGGGTGGTTACAAGAACCGCTACTCTCGCCCCTATCCCTACTTCGACGATCTGGCCGCCGATTTCCCCGGCCTGACCGTGATCATGGCCCATCCCTCGTTTCCCTGGGTGGATGAGCAGCTTTCGATCGCGAATCTGAAGACAAACGTCTACATCGATCTCTCCGGCTGGTCGCCCAAGTACTTCAGCCAGAACCTGGTGCAGTACTGCAGCACGCTGCTGCAGGATCGCACGCTCTACGGCAGCGACTTCCCCGCGATCACGCCCGACCGCTGGCTGCGCGATTTCGAGGCCGCGCCCTTCCCCGACGCGGTTCGCCCCAAGATCCTGCTGGAGAACGCGAAGAAGCTGCTCAAGCTGGAATTTTGAGCGAAACCCCGGCGGCGCACGTCACGCGGCATGGCGAAGGCCGCCCCGCGCCGCATGCGGAGTCACCTCGCGGCCTTGCCGGAGTGCCTGGTCGCGATCGGTGGCGAGCGGCGACGGGTGGAACTCACCCGATCGGATCAGCCGCCCTGCGCCCACCGGGCAGCACACCGCTAGCCCCTCTGTGTGATGGAAGCGCTCCGCATGCGCACTACGCTGTGACGGTCGGGCGTAGCGGAACCGAGCCGGCTCTGGCTCGTACACGTCTGTGCCGGGCGAGACGATCGGAGGAGACAGCCATGACGCTGGAAAACACCATGTATGGCGGGCTAACGCCGGGGACGCCGATCTTCACCATGGATGGCGACCAGATCGGCAAGGTCAAGGAGGTGCGCGACCGCTTCTTCAAAGTTGATGCCTCGGCGCAGCCGGATTACTGGCTCGCCACCGACTGCATCCGCAGCGCCTCGGCGGGCCGGGTGCGGGTCGGCTTCGACAAGGACCACCTGGGCGACTACAAGGTCAACGGGCCGAAGCGGGCGTAGGCGCTCGCCGCTCAGTGCTCCCGGCCCCGCTCCGGCTACCGGAGCGGGGCCTTCCTATGCACGGCGACCAGGCGCCGCGTCGCTGTGCGCAACCTCACCACCGTGCGGTCGCTTCCGTTACGGTGCGGCCATACTCGTGCTTCCTATGCTGACCGGAAGTGAACGGAGCCGGTCCGGTGCGTGCCGACCCTGACGTGGGCGGGAGGGGCCTGAATGGAGCATGGCGAGCGCGAGCCACTCGAGCTGGAACACACCGTGCCGCTGCCGCGGCGGCGCGGCGAGCGGCCATGGTGGCGGCCGGTCGTTGCCGCGGCCCTGGCTGGAATGGTGCTCGGCGTGGGCAGCGTGCTGGGCTGGCAGCAGCTTGCGCAGCAGTCGGCGAAGATCAGCATCGCGCCGCCGTCTGCCGGCGCGACGCATGGCAGCCGCCCGCGGATCACGACGCCGATTGGCGCCTCGAACCCGCTGTCCTGCACCGGCGGCGCCACGCTGCCGATCAGGCTGAAGGGCCAGCGCTGCCCCTCTGCCGGCCCGAGCTGCTCGGCGGCGCGGCGCCTGCCACGTCTGTGCCGCGCCGCGCCCTCTACTGAGCGGGCCAGCATTCGATACACAACTCGATACCCATCTCGCTTTGGCTTCGGAACCGGCTCGCGGCCCGCTCCCGATTCAGGTTGCCGCGACGGGCCGCCCGCGCGGCCCTGAATACGGATTCCCGCGCGCGGCGCGGCTCCAGACGGATGCGAGATGTGACGAGATGTGAAAGGACGCGCGGGATGCGCCAGATCCACGGACTCACGCAGCCTTCTCGCCGGCTGGCGCTGGTGGCGTTGCTCGTGCCGGCGGCCTTCGGGCTCGCCTTCCTCATGCTCGAGCTGGGCAGCATCGCCCTCGGCGGCGCCGTTTGAGCCGTGAGCCGCCTCGATGCGGCGGTAATCGGCAGATTGCAAGATTCCAGATACCTGGCCCCCGTGACGTGTTCCTTGAAGTACGCTAGGCTGGCCCTCGTAACCGGCTTGCAACGGGCGAGTCCGGTCGTGTTGCCGGCCACCCGCATGCCTGGCACTCACGCGGGGAGTGGCTCGCCGCCCGGCCGGCGCGGCGGGACGCGATCATGACCATCGTCGGGTTTGAGGAGCGCCGGCTCGCGCCGGCACTGGCCGGCGATGCCGAGGCGCGGCGCCGGTTTCTGCAGACCGCGCGCAGCCTGAAGCGGCTTCAGCACCCGCACATCGCCGCCGTATCCGCCATCGATGAGCGGAGCGATCCGCCGAGCTATCGCGTAGAACGCGCGACAGGCGAATCGCTGGCCCGCCTGGCGACGACGGCAGGCGGCCTGCCGCTGGCGGAGGTGATCGCTCTGCTGCAGCCCCTGTGCGCCGCGCTCGATGCCCTGCACGACGAGGGGCTGCGCTGCCGCTGGCTGGCGCGCGACGCGCTGCTGGAGCCGTCCGGCCGTGTGCTGCTGGGCGTTCAGCACATTGCGCCGCCCTGCCCCGGTGAAGCCGCCAGCACTGAGGACGACATCCGTGCGCTCGGCGCGCTCGCCTGCACGCTGCTCACGGGCGACGCGCCACCACGCGACGATGCGAGCCTGCGCAGCGCGTTGCAGGCGCAGCCCTCTCCGCCGCCGGCTGCCGCGCTGGCCGCGATGCTGATGGCGCTCGCCGACGATCCCGCGGCGCGGCCGCCCACGGCCAGCGCCTTTCTGGCCCTGTTCGACGGGAGCTGGCCGCTCGGCGCGACCGCGGGCGCGCTCGCGCGGCCGCCGTGCCCGGCCACCGAATCCGCCCCCGCGCTCCCGGCAGACGCGGTCCAGGTACTTCCCGATGAACCCGTGGCAACCATACCCGATCAGCCGCGGGCAAGCGCGGCGCCGTCCGGCACGCCCCAGCGAGCGAATCCACCTCCGGCCACGCTGTCGCCGCCCGCTCCTCGCCGGCAAACGGCCGAACCGGCAACGGCGCCGGCAGAGCGCTCGGAGCCGGTGCCGCTGCGCATACCCGCATCGCAATGGCGCAACGGTTGGGCTACGAACGTCGCGGCGGCGCTGATGTGGTTGGTGACGATCGCCGTCGCGGGCGTGGCGATCGTGCGGGATGCCGGCGGTCACGGCGCTTCGCGGGCACGCGTGGTGGTGGAGTCGGCCACGCCGGTGGCTGGACCTGCATTCCCAGCGCTACCCGCCCCGGACGAGCACCGGCCGATCCCGACACCTGCCCGGCCCTGAGCCGGGCGCGGCGGTGTCTCGCGCGGGCAAACGAAGAGGCCGGCAACACTGCCGGCCCGCATCGCGGCTATTCAGTTGTTGGTGTATGGGAGCTGGCTTACCAGCGGTCGTTGCGCCGGCCGCCGCCGCCACCGTACGAACCGCCGCCGCCCTGCACGTTGCGGAAGCAGTCGGAGCAGTAGACGGGCTTGTCGCCGCGCGGCTGGAACGGCACGCGCGCCTCCTGGCCGCAGCTCGCGCAGGTCGCCGTGAAGAACTCACGCGGACCGGAGCTGTAGCCGCCGCCCGAGCCGTAGCTGCCGCCCGAATAGCCGTCGCGGCTGGCGCGCCGGGCCGAACGGCACGACGGGCAGCGACGCGGCTCGTTCGTGAAGCCTTTCTGAGCGTGGAACTCCTGCTCACCCGCCGTAAAGACGAACTCGCTGCCGCACTCGACACAGGTTAGGGACTTGTCTGCGAAGGTGGTCACTCGATGACCCTCCAATATGGTGTGGTACCGGTCCGGTCATCGAGCATGCGGCGAGGAGCTGGCTGCCCCTTCGCAGAGCCTCTGGCTGGAAGACGTACCGATCACATCATAGCACACACACGACAGTTACGCACACCTGCAACGGCAGAATTTTCGCGCGCTGGTGCGAGATTGTTTCCATAGCCGATAGAGCTGTGTGCCCCAGATCCACCGCCGCGGGCGTACAGCGCTGGTGAGCGCCCGCGGCGCCACCGCCCAACCTCGCCGCCTGCCTGCAACATAATATCAGACGGTGTGACGGGTGGATGGCGGGGCGCGCCCGTCGCGGCGTGGCCTGCCGGCGCCTAGCGTCGCGCTCGCGACGACTTGCGGCTGGCCCGATGCGCACGGCGTAACGCCATGGGCTGCAGCCGGCCGCGGGCGACCGCGATCGGCCCTGATGCGCCGGACGCCGGGCACGGCTCGCCGGCTGCCGGCCGGCCCGCCGTCTGCTGATAGGCGGCGATGTAGCCCGCAACGTACTGGTCAACTTCGTCGCCGCGCAGACGCGGCTGCCGTTCACGGCAAGCCAGCAGGGCGGAATCGCCGGCGAAGGCGTTGAGGCCGGGGAGATCGTCGAGCAGGTGATTGCGGCGGCGGTGTTGCCGTGCGTCCTCTGCGCCGCTGCTGTAACCAGCCTGGAAGGCAGGCGTCTGGCTGAGGTCTGCTGTCGCCATAGTCGTGAGCGGCCTCCGCGGTTTCTCCTTCAGAATAGCACATCTGTTCTTCTTTGACCAGCCGCACGCTCCCACCCCACCAGTATGCCGCCTGCCGCGGACCTTTCGGGCCTGCCGTTACGTCAGGCATGCGCGGCCTCACCCCCCGGCCCCCTCTCCAGGGCTTTCCATCGCGCGGAGCGCGATCTTCGATAGAGAGGGGGAAGCTGCGGTGTTGGTCGCTTGAAGCAAGGGAGCCTTCGCCCTTCTATTCCTTACTCCCTATTCCCTATTCCCTATACTGGTCCGGGCATTTTGCCGCGAGGTGAGGGGCGATGGCGACTCGGGAGCTGCGCGTCGGCGTGGTGGGCGCGGGCGACAACACGCGCAAGCTGCACATTCCCAGGCTGCAAGCGATCGACGGCGTCGAGGTCCTGAGCGTGGCGAACCGCAGCCGCGCCTCGGGCGAGCGCGTGGCGGAGCAGTTCAAGCTCCCCACCGTCTATGACAACTGGCGCGAGCTGGTCGCGGCGCCGGACACCAACGCGATCATGATCGGCACCTGGCCGTACCTGCACTGTCCGGTGACACTGGCGGCGCTGGCCGCGGGTAAGCACGTGCTGACCGAGGCGCGCATGGCGATGAACGCGGCGCAGGCGCAGACGATGCTCGCCGCGGCGCGCGAGCACCCTGAGCTGACCTGCATGGTCGTGCCCTCGCCGTTCACGTTCAACATCGACGCCGCGATCATCCAGCGCGTAAACGAGGGCTATCTCGGCCAAATCGTCGGGCTGAACGTGCACGCGGGCGGCGGCTTCGCGGACTTCGGCGGGCCGCTGCAGTGGCGGCACAACCGCGACCTCAGCGGCTGCAACACGCTGTTCATGGGCATCTGGTACGAGTCGGTGATGCGCTGGGTGGGCGAGGCGACGCGGGTGATGGCCCGCGCCAGCGTGGTGGTGAAGGAGCGCATCGACCAGGAGACCGGCCAGCGCCGCCCCGTCACGATTCCCGACCACGTCGAGATCATCGCGGACATGGCCTGCGGCGGCATCGCCCACTTCCAGTTCAGCGCCGTCACCGGCCTGATGCGGCCGACCGAGGCCTGGATCTGGGGCACGGAGGGCACGCTGCGCTACGATCAGGCGACGCGCACGCTGTTCGGCGGCCGGCGCGGCGACAAGGAGCTGACGCCGATCGAAGTGCCGGCGGAGCAGCAGGGCACCTGGCGCGTGGAGGAAGACTTCGTTGCCGCGGTGCGCGGCGAGCAGCCGGTGCGGCTCACCAGCTTCGAGGACGGCGTGCGCTATATGGAATTCAGCGAGGCGGTGGCCCGCAGCGCCGCCAGCGGCCAGTCGGTCTCCCTGCCGCTGCTGGGCGGATAGGGCGGGCCGCCTTGCGTCGCCGCCCGGCCGCCCGGCCGCCGCGCACCATGCGGGACGAATCTGCAGCGAGAGGACACGACGATGAAGCTGGCGCGCATTGCGCTCAACGGCAGCCCCACGGTGGTCGTGCGCGGCGCACGGGACCACGTCGCCACGGTGAACCGCCAATCGTTCGCCGATCTGCCGGAGCTGCTCGAAGCCGCCGAGGGCGATCTGCGCCGCATCGCCGCGGGCGAGTCGGTGAGCGCGGACGAGACGCAGCTGCTCAGCCCGCTGCAGCGGCCGCACAAGATCATCTGCATCGGCCTCAACTACCGCCTGCACGCCGAGGAGAGTAAGCAGCCGCTGCCGCCGAAGCCCGTGCTCTTCCCCAAGTGGGACAACGCCATCGCCGGGCCGTTCGAGCCCGTGCCGCTGCCGAAGGCCTCCAGCAAGGTGGATTGGGAGGCGGAGCTGGCCTTCGTCTTCGGCAAGCGCTGCCGCAACGTCGCCGCGGCCGACGCCGCTTCGGTCGTCTTCGGCTTCACCTGCGCCAACGACGTCTCGATGCGTGACTTCCAGTTCCACACCTCGCAGTGGGGCGCGGGCAAGGCCTGGGACAAGGCCGCGCCGCTGGGGCCGGCGGTGGTTACCTGCGATGAAGTGGGCGGCGCCGCGCCCGACCTGGCGATTCGCGGCCTGCTCAACGGCAAGCTCATGCAGGACAGCCGCACGGGCGACTTCATCTTCCACGTGCCGGCGCTGGTGGAGTACCTGACCACGATCATGACGATGGAGCCGGGCGACCTCGTGCTCACCGGCACGCCGGCCGGCGTCGGCCAGGGGCGCACACCGCCGCAATATCTGCAGGACGGCGACGAGTACGAGGTGCAGATCGAGAAGATCGGTAGCATCCGCAACCGCTTCGTCGCGGCGCACTGACGCGGCTCAGAAGAACGGCACGCCCGGATCGAGGCCGAGCAGCACGCGGCCGCTCTGCTCGTACGTCTTCGGCGCCACGATGACGTGCTGGTTGATCGTGTGGATGTCGCGGAAGAGCCGGTCGAGCGGACTCGTGGCGTACAGCGCCGAGCCGCCGCCGGTGTGGTACATCAGGTCCACGGCCTCTACCGCCGCCGTGTGGGAGTTGACGATCGCCAGGCGGAAGCGGGCGCGCTGCTGCTCGCTCGCCTCCTCGCCGGTAAGCAGCGTGTGCCAGATCTCGTCCAGCACGGTCAGCACGTAGGACCGCGCCGCGCCGACCAGCGCCTCGGCCCGCGCCACCGCCGCCTGGGCGTAGGCCTCCTCGCGCAGGGGCGTGCCGGTCACACGTCTCTTGTCCGTGGCCAGCGCCAGCAGGGCGTCGATCGCGGCGCGGCCGCTGCCGAGCGCCACGGCGGCGTGGTTGAGCAGGAACATGGTGCGGAGTCGATAGAGGGGACCATTCTGCTGAATCGGGGACGTTGCGAGGCTGAAGCTGCGCTCGGCCGGGACGTACCGATCGTTGGCGGCGTAGTCCACGCTGCCGCTGCCGCGCAGCCCAGTCGTGACCCAGGTGTCGATGATTTCGCAATCGGCGGCCGGCATGAGCACCATGCACACGTCTGGCCGGCCCGCGTCATCAAGGCGCCGCTCCTCACCGTCAAAAACGAAGCAGCCGCCGACCAACCAATCGCAGTGATGGGCGCCGCTGCCGAACGGCCAGCGTCCGGAGACCCGATAGCCGCCCGGCACTACCCGGGCACGCCCCGCGGGCCGTACCGCGCCGCCGCCTATCACGTCGGGGTGCGGATACATCTGCCGCGCCGTCGCCTCGTCCAGGTAGGCGGAAAACCAGCCGGCCCCGCCGCCGATGTAGCCGCACCAGCCGACGGAGGCGTCGAGTTGCGAGAGCGCCTCCAGCACCTCGAACTGCAGGCGCGGCTCAGCTTCCAGCCCGCCCAGCGAGCGCGGCATGGTCATACGGAAGACGCCGGCGTCCTGCAACGCGGCCACGATCGGCAACGGCAGCCGCCGCTCGCGCTCGATCTCGTCGTGATACTGCGCGATCAGCGGCGCAAGGCCACGCGCCGCGGCGAGAAGGTCATTCTCCGAAGCGATCGTCATTCTCGGCTCCTCGCTGGCGACGCATGGCGCGTAGCGTGTGAGTTGCGCCTCAGTATAGCCGGTTGTTTGCCGTGCCACGCCGTGGGCGCTTCCCGATGCCATGCAGGCGGCGTTGCTCAGGGACAAGACGAAATAGCCCCCGTTGTTTGTGACAGAACGTACAAGCAGCTTTCCTGCTGCCAGGTCGTGTTGGGCACATGCGCCTGCCACGCCGGCAGGCTGGAAACACGCCAGCCCTCCGCCGCCGATGCGCATGATGACAAGTGCGCGTTCGTGGCGCCGTATCGTACGCTGAGGACGGAAGCCGCGCCGCGCGGGTAGTACCCGCGAAATGAGACTCCGGCGGCGAGGTGGAAGCATCCGACCCTCGGCCGTCAGAAGGATAAACACGCATGACAACGCATTCGGCATATGTCTTCGACGTGGACGAGCGCTCGTTCCAGAGCGACGTGATCGAGCGCTCCCGCTCGGTGCCGGTGGTGGTGGATTTCTGGGCGGAGTGGTGCGGGCCCTGCCGCATGCTCGGGCCGGTTTTGGAGCGGCTGGCGGAGCAGCACGCCGGCGCCTTCGAACTGGCGAAGCTGAACACGGACGAAAACCCGCGCATCGCCCAGGCCTTCCAGATTCAGGGCATCCCCGCGGTGAAGGCGTTCAAAGATGGCCGCGTGGTCGAGGAGTTCGTCGGAGCGCTGCCCGAGTCGCGCGTGCTGGACTGGTTGCAGCGCTTCCTGCCCAACGAGGCCGATGCGCTGGCGGCGCGCGGCGACGAGCTGGCCGCGGCCGGCCACCAGAACGCGGCCGAAGACGCCTATCGCGAGGCGTTGGCGCACACGGCCGGCCACGCCGGTGCGACGATCGGTCTTGCCCGCGTGCTGGCCGGCCGCGGCGAGGTGGGTGAGGCCGAGGCGCTGCGGCTGCTCTCTGCCCTGCCCGCCGATCCGCGCGCCAACCAGCTCCGCGCCGAGATCGGCCTGCGCACGGCGGGCGGCGGCGCCGACCTCGCCGAGCTCGAACGCCGCGTTGCAGAGAACCCAGGCGATGCGGCGGCGCAGTGCGAGCTGGGGACGGCGCTGGCGGCGCAGGGCCGCTATGAGCCGGCGCTGGAGCATCTGCTCGAATCCGTGCGGCGTGACCGTACCCTGAACGACGACGCGGCGCGCCGGGCGATGCTCGACCTGTTCAACATCCTCGGCGAAGAGAGCCCGCTGACGCAGACGTACCGGAAGCAGCTCTCGTACGTGTTGTTCTGAGCGGAGCGTTCGGCCCTCACCCTCACCCCCTGACCCCTCTCCCTCTCCCAATCCTGGGAGAGGGAGAGGGGCGATCCGGCGGAGGAAGTTCCGAAGGGCGCCGGGATAGCGAGCGCTGCGAGTCGCGCCTGCAGGCGCGAAGGGCGTGGTGGGCGCCTGCCGGGTCTGTACAGCCCCGCCTTCAGGCTCAAGTGCTACGTACCGTGGTCTCACCTGCCCTGTTATCGGGGGACAAGCGATGAACCGGGGGCTGGAAGCCCGCCGTTGAGCCGCTTGACCAGCCGCGCCCAGCGGCCGCCCCACTTGCGGCAGCTTTCCAGCACCTGCTCCGTTGGCTCGCCCAGGGCCACGGGACCGTAGTGGGCGCCGAACGGCTCGCCCTGCACGATCAGACCGTGGTTGAGCAGGATGTGCAGCGCGTTGAGCAGCACCAGCTCGGCGCCGCTGCCCGCACGGCTGCCCGCGGTGAAGGCGCCGCCGACCTTGCCCTCCAGCGGGCCGGGATAGCCCTCGACCGAGACCACGTCGAACAGGCGTTTGATCTGCCAGTCCACCGCGCCGAAGCGCGTGGGCGAGCCGACGATGATGCCGTCCGCCTGGCGCAGATCGGCCATCGTCGCCTGGTCGGCCGGCACGATCCGTGCCTCCACGCCCTCCGCGCGGATGCCCTCGGCCACGGGCTCGACCATCTTGCCGGTGTTGCCGCGCAGCGTGGTGTAGACGATCAGGAGGCTGTTGAAAAAGGGGGGACAGTAGAGCCCGTAAGGAAGGTACGTTAGCGATGGTACATGCCGGTGGATGTTGCCTGATGCCACGCAATCCTATCGGCTGAACTGGTCCCATCTCGGTTCTCGC
>Ga0209166_10000870_pt1 | contig 28298 bp, 22 predicted proteins | sample Coa_R1_3_FD_187151 | JGI IMG/M metagenome (GOLD analysis project Ga0209166, IMG submission 187151) | Surface soil microbial communities from Centralia Pennsylvania, which are recovering from an underground coalmine fire - Coalmine... | ecosystem: Environmental > Terrestrial > Soil >...
ATGGCCGCCGCGTCGATGACGATCGGGAAGCTCACCCCGAAACCGCCGAACTCGACCTTGCGCAGCGCCGCGACGTGGGCGTCGATATCGGTCCCCAGAACCGACAGCGTGACCTCGTCGCCGACCTTGATCCGCGCGCCCTTGGCGACGTCCACATCCATGACCAGCAGCGGCGGACCCGCGTAGTTGGCCGCCCACCAGCGGCCGTCGGTCACCGTCCTGTCCTCCGGCGGCGCCTCGATCGGCGACATGGAAACGTCGTTGTCATAGGCCCAGCGGTCCATCTTCGGGATCTTCGAGACGTCCACGGGAACGCCGCGGACCTTGGTGATCCGCCCGCTGACGAAGGGCTCGCGCAGGTAGATCTTCGGGGTCAGCGGCGTCCCGAAGGCGTGGGCGACCGCGGCGTCGAAGCCCCTGGTGTTGTCGCCCGGCACGTCGGTGAAGACCAGCGCGGGCGCGGTGCGCGGCGCGACCTCCGACACCTGGTTCAACAGCGCCGACTGGATCAGCACCACGCAGGCCAGGAGCGCTACGCCCAAGCCGATGGCCGGCGAGGCCGTGCGCGCCGCCGAATGTGGCCCCGCGAGGTTCGCCAGGCCGATCCGCAAGGGCCCCCGCGCGCCGGCGCGGGCCTTGCCGGCGGCGATAGCCGCGCCCCAGCCTAGCGCCCAGAGCAGGCCGAAGGACACCGCCACGCCGGCGATCATGATCGAGGCGGCGAGCGGCGTCGGCGCGGTCACCACCGCCATGCCGGCCAGCCCCACGGCCGCCAGGACGGCGCCGACGATCTCCGGTCCGATCTTCAGGGTCCCGGAAAGGTCGCTGCGGAAAAGGCTGGCGGGCGGCGTGGATCGCGCGCGGCCGAGCGGCGCCAGCGAAAAGGCGGCGGCGGAGAGCAGGCCAAAGCCCGCGGCCTTGAGCAGCGGCCAGGGATAGACCGCGAACAGCGCCGGCACCGGCAGCTTGTTCTTGGCGAACTCCCCGATGATGAGCGGCGCCGCGGCCCCGATCGCCAGGCCGATGACCACGCCGAGCGCCGCCAGGAAGCCGATCTGGATCAGGTAGATGTCCCGCACCAGCTGACCCTCAGCGCCCAGCGCCTTCAGGGTCGCGATCACCGGCTTACGGTTTTCCAGGTACGCGCTGACCGCCCCGAACACGCCGAGACCCCCGGCCACCAGCGAGGCCAGGCCGATGAAGCCCAGGAAGTATTCCAGCTGGTCGATCAGCCGGTGGATGCCGGGCGCCGCGTCCTCGCGGTCGCGCATGCGCACGGTGGGGCCGAGCGCCTTCTGCAGGCTGGTCTTGCTGGCCTCGAGCGGCGCGCCGGGCGGCAGCGCCACCCGCGCGGTCTCGCCGAACGGCAGACCGGGCGCCATGAAGCCGCCCTGCTGCATCGCCGCCAGGTTGGTGATCACGCGGGGGCCGAGCGCGAAGCCCCGCGCCAGGCGGTCGGGCTCCTGCATCAGGACGCCGCGCACATCGAGCGGCAGATTGCCAGCCAGGAACCGGTCGCCGACCTTCATGTGCAGCCGGTCCAGCAGCGACTGTTCGACGAGCGCGCCGGCGACGCCGTTCACCGGCCTGATCGCCGCCTGCAGTGAGGGCGCGCCGGTCAGGGTCACCGTCCCGGCCAGCGGATAGGCCTGGTTGACCCCGCGCAGCTCGATCAGCCGGCGCTCGCCCGACGGCGCCTGGGCCATGGCGATGGAGGAGACGGCGTAGGAAACCCGGCCGGCCTTCTCCAACGCCGCCTGGTCGGCGGGCGTGAAGCCCCGGCTGCGGACGGTCAGCGCCAGGTCGCCGCCGAGGATCTCGCTGGCCTGGCTGGCGAGCCCGCGCCGGAACGCCTCCGCCGTCGAGCCGGCCGCGGCGATGGCCGCCACGCCCAGCGCCAGGCAGGCCAGGAAGATGCGAAAGCCGCGCACGCCGCCGCGCAGCTCGCGGCTCGCGAACCGGAAGGAGAGCGGCGTCATGCCGCCGAAAGGCTTTCCGAGGCGACCCGTCCGTCGCGCAACCGCACGGCCCGGTCGGCGCGCGCCGCCAGGTGCTCGTCGTGGGTCACCAGCACCAGGGCCGCGCCGGTCTCGGCGACCAGGTCGAACATCAGGTCGGCGACATGCGCCGCATTGGCGGCGTCGAGGTTGCCGGTCGGCTCGTCGGCGAACAGCAGGGCCGGCCTGGACGCCAGCGCCCGCGCCAGGGCCACCCGCTGCTGCTCGCCGCCGGAAAGCTGGTGCGGATAGTGCCGGCCGCGCGCCGAGAGGCCCACGCGGTCCAGCCAGGCCTTGGCCGTCTCCGTCGCCCCGGCGACGCGGGCGATCTCCAGCGGCGCTGCGACGTTCTCCTCGGCGGTCATGTTGGGCAGCAGGTGGAAGCTCTGGAACACCAGCGAGACCCGCCCGCGCCGAAGCCTGGCGCGCCCGTCCTCATCGACGCCCGCCAGATCCTGGCCGAACAGCAGCACGCGCCCGCCGGTCGGCCGCTCCAGTCCGGCGGCCACGGCGATCAGCGACGACTTGCCCGACCCCGACGGCCCGACCAACGCCACACGTTCGCCGCTTCGAACGGTGACATCGAGACCGCGGAGGATTTCCACCGGCCCTGCCGCCGACGGCAGGGTCAGCGAGACCTTCTCGAGAACGAGCGGAACGGCGCCTTCGGGCTGTGGGGAAGCGACTTCGGTCAATGCGGACCCTTCAGGCGTTTAAGTGGCGAACACGATATCCTAGATAGGGCAGGCGCATGGCCGATACACGACCCCTCTTCATTTCGCGGCGGACGCTGATCGCGACGGGGCTGACCGCGGCGGCATTGCCCGCCCTGCCCGCCTTGGCGGCGCACGGCCCGGTGGTGACCATCCTCGGCGACTCGATCACCGCGGGCTACGGCCTGCCGCAGGCCGCCTCGCTGCCGATCCAGCTGCAGGCGGCGCTGGAGAAGATCGGCGTTCCCTGCCTGGTGCGCGGCGCCGGGGTCTCCGGCGACACGACCGCCAACGGCGCCGGGCGCATGGACTTCTCGATCCGAGCCGACACGCAGGTTGTGGTGGTTGAGCTCGGCGGCAACGACATCCTGCAGGGCGTCGACCCGAAGATGACCCGCGCCAACCTCGATCACATCCTGACGCGGCTGAAGGAGCGCCACATGAACGTGGTGCTCTGCGGCATGCGCGCGCCGCGCGAGATCGGGGCCGGCTACGCCAAGGACTTCGACGCCATCTATCCCGAGCTCGCTAAACAGCATGGCGTCACCCTCTATCCGGACTTGCTGACCGGCGTCGGGCGGGACCCGGCGCTGCACCAGGCCGACGCCATCCATCCCAACGCCCAGGGCGTGCTGATCATCGCCGCCAAACTCGCGCCGGTGGTGGCCAAGGAACTGGCCAAGCGGCCCTAGGGCGCGTCGAGAATCGGCGTCGGCCGGCGCCCGAACCGCCAGGTCAGCGCCGGCAGCAGCACCAAGCTGGCGATGGTCGAGGTGATCAGGCCGCCCAGGATGACGATCGCCATCGGCCCCTGGATCTCGCGTCCCGGCTGGCCGGTGGAAAGCGCCAGGGGCAGGACGCCCAGACCCGTCACCAGCGCGGTCATCAGGATCGGCGTCACCCGCTCGCGCGTGCCCAGCAGGATCGTCTCGACCGACCACGGCTTGCCGTCCTCGTCGGTCAGCTGGTCGATGTGGGCGATCAGCAGGATGGCGTTGCGCGCCGCCACGCCGAACAGGGTCACGAAGCCCACCAGCGACCCCAGCGACAGGCTGGCCCCGGTCAGGGCGACGGCGATCACCCCGCCGACCAGGGCGAACGGCGTCGAGCCCAGGATGAGCGTCGCGGTCCGCCCGCTGCGGAAGGCGATCAGCAGCAGCGCGATCACCCCGCCGACCGCGATGACCGTGTTGAACAGCAGCTCCTTGCGCGCTTCCTGCGCCCCCTGCGCCGCGCCGGAATATTGCAGGAAAACGCCCGGCGGCAGCTTAACCTTGGCGGCGACGGCCGCCTCGACGGCCTTGGTCACCGTGGCCACGTCGCGGGACGCGGGGTTGGCGGTCACCGCCTGGCGCGGCCGCCCGCCGTCATGGCGCACCAGGGTGCGGGTTTCGGTCAGATAGACCTTGGCGATGGACTTCAGCGGCACCGTGGTTCCGGCCGAAGACCGCACCAAGAGGTCGCCCACCGCCTCCGGGTCGCGCCGCAGCTCCGGCGGCGTGGTGACCGCGATATTGATGGTGCGGGTCTCCTGGAAGATCTTGGCGGCGTCCGCGCCCTGGTAGGCGGCGCCGATGGCGGCCAGCGCATCGGCCGGCGCCACGCCGAACCGCGCCATGGCCGGGAAGTCGAGGTCGACGCGCACCATCGGCGTCTTGGGCGGTGTCTGGACCGTCACATCCACCGCGCCCTTGACCGTCTTCATGACGTCGGAAATCTGGTCGGCGACCGTGTCGAGGGTGTCGAGGTCGGCGCCGTAGACGCCGACCACCAGGGCCGCGCTCTCGCCCGAAAGAGACTCGCCGATCCGGTCGCCCAGGAAGGTGACCACCTCGGTTTTAAGGCCCGGATAGCTGTCCAGCACCTTGTGGATGGCGTCCTGGATCTCGTCCTGGCGGTGGCCCGAGAGGTGCGGCTTCAGCTCGACGTGGAACTCGGTGCGCTCGGGTCCGAACGGGTCCTCCCCGCCCGGCGCGCGGCCGATCTGCTGCTCGATGCTCTGGACGCCGTCGATCGCCAGGACGTCGCGGCTGATCTTCATCCCATAGTCGCGCATCACCCCCAGAGAGGTGCCGGGCGGACCGGAGACGCTGAGCACGAAATGGCTCTCGCGAAAGTCCGGCAGCAGCTCCGAATTGAAGACCATGAAGCCGGCGACGGTGACCGCGAGCGCAACCGCCGCCCCGATCAGCGACCAGCCGGGCGCGGCGATGGCGCGTTTCAGGATGCGCTCGTGGCCATGCTTGGTGTGGCGCAGCCAGCCGGGCTCGATCTTCAGGTCGGCGCGATGCAGCATCAGCAGCGCGAGCGGCGGGGTGATCACCACCGCCACCGCCAGCGACGCGAGCGTCGCGATAATGAACGAGGCGGCCAGCGGCGAGAAGAACGCGCCCTGCAGGCCGTGCAGCAACAGCACCGGCAGCAGCACGGCCGCCAGCATCAGGGTCGCGTAGATCACCGGCGCGCGCACCTCCACCGAGGCCGCCAGGATCACGTCGCGGATCTTTGCGCCGGACGCGGCGGTCCGCACGCGGCGCACGATGTTCTCGGTGCCGATCACCGCGTCGTCGACCACCACGCCGAGCGCCACGGCGAGGCCGCCGAGCGTCATGGTGTTCAGCGTCGAACCCATCCTGTCGAGCACGATCACCGCGGTCAGCAGGGCCAGCGGGATCGAGACGAAGGCGATCAGCACGGTGCGCAGGTCGCGCATGAACAGGAAGAGGACGAGCGCGATCAGCACCGCCCCTATCCCCAGGTCCCAGCCGATGCCGCTGAGCGCGGTGGTGATGAAATTGGCCGGCCGGTGCAGGCCCTCGTTGACCGTCACGCCCTGCGCCTTCAGCGCCGGCGCCATGTCGGCCATGGCCTTTTCCACCGCGCGGGTGGCCTCCAGCGTATTGGCCCCATACTGGCTGGAGACGGCCATCATCACGCCGGGCTTGCCCATGATCAGCGCATCGCCGTCCAGCGGGGCTGGGCCGTCGACCACCTCGGCCACGTCCCCGATCCTGGCCGGCGCGGCGCCCGCGACCGACGGCAGCGGCGCGGAGGCGACGTCGGTCGCGTTCTGCGCCTGGCCGTGGGACTCGATCAGGATCCGCTGCTGGGGCGTATCGATATAGCCTGCGCCGGAGACGCCGGTCGCCGACTGCACGGCCGCCAGCACATCGCTCAGACCCAGGCCGCGGGCCGCCAGCGCGTCGGGCCGCACGCGGACCTCGATGCGCCGGAACTGGCCGCCAAACACCGTGGCGCGCGCCACGCCGTCCGACTGCAGGATGTTGGGCCGCACGGTCCAGTCGACCAGATCGCGCAGCTGCATGGGCGTGAGCCGGTCGCTGGTGAAGCCGATCTTCATCAGGTCCATGGTCGACGAGGTGAGCGGCGAGACGTGCGGCGGGGTCACGCCCTGCGGCAGGGGATCGAGTTCGCCCAGCGCCTCGGACACCACCTGGCGGTCGTGAAAGGGGTCGGACCCCTCCGCGAAGTTGACGGTGATGACCGACAGGCCCGCCGAAGACTCCGAGCGGATCGAGGCCACGCCGGCCGAACCGTTGATCGCCTGCTCGACGGGCCGGGTGACCAGCTGCTCCACCTGCTCGGCGGTTAGGCCCGGCGCGTTGGTCTGCACCTCCACCTGGGCGGGCACGAAGTCGGGGAACACGTCCAGCTTGGCGCGCTCGAGCACGATGCCGCCGTAGATCAGCAGCAGCAGGGCGGCGGCCGCCATCAGGCGCGGCCGGTCGAGCGTCCATCCGACGATGCGCGAGAGCATGCTCAGTCGACGTCCTTGCCGGCGGGCTTGGTCTGGGCGGCGAACAGCTGGGCGGCGCCTGTCGTCACCACCACCTCACCGGCCCGGAAGCCGGAGGTGACGAAGAGCCCCTCCGGGTCGCTTAAGCCCGCCGGAACCGCCCGCTGCTCGAAGTCGGTGGCGTCCTTGCGCACATAGACCACCGTGCGCCCGCCGGTGCGCAGCAGCGCCGCGCGCGGGATCATCACGCCCTCCCCGCCGCCGCCCGCCGCGATCGTCGCCGGCGCCACCGTGCCGGCCCCAAGCTGCGACGCCTGGGCGCCGGCCACCAGCGCCAGGACGCCGGTGGACTGCAGGCGCGGGTCGCCGGTGCGCGTCGGCCCCAGGATCGCCGCGCGCGCGCGCCCGCCGCCGCTGAGTTCGATCTCCGCCGAGCCGCGCATCTGCGACAGGCCAAGCGCGGAATCGATCCGCACCAGCGAGGCGCGGCCGGCGGCGATATCCGACACCAGCTTGCCGCGCCGGGCGTCCGAGAGCGCCGCCAGCGCCGGGCTCCATTCCAGACCCACCCGCTTGCGCAGCAGGGCCAGCTTGGCGGCGTCCTGCCGGGCCTGCGAGGCGGCGGCCTCGGCGGCCTGTTTCGACACCGTCTGGTCGGCGGCGTTGAGGTCGCGGGTCCGCGCGGCCTCGGCGCGCGAAGCTTCGTAGGTCGCCACCGCCGCAGCGATATCGGAGTCCAGCTGCGCCAAGGGACCGGGATCCAGCACGCGGGCGAAACCGCTCACTGACGCGCTGCGCCGCACGGCCTGCAGGGCCTGGGTCGTCACGCCCAGCCGCGCCTGGGTGGCGGCGTCCATCTTGAGCCCCGACGACGCCGACTCGGCGGCCAGCGCCGGCCCGGCGATCAGCAGCAGCGACAGGATCGCGCCTCCAACAGCAGCCTTCATCGCGCCCCTCCTACGTCCGTCATCGCCGCCTTGATCGTCGCCGTCTCCGCCGGGTCGAAGGACCGCCGCAGCGCGTCCTCCAGGTCGGCGCTCGCGGCGGCCGCCGCGTGGCGCGCGTCGTTGAGCGCCAGGCCCGCGTCCACCGCCGCCGCCTGCGCCGCCAGCGCGTCGACCTTGTCGGCCTCGCCGGCCTTCATCGCCCGCGTCGCCGCCGCGGCGGTCTGGCCGGCCAGCAGCACGTCATGCTCGCGGTTGCGCTTCAGGTCGTCCCAGGCCGTGGCGAAGGCCGCCGAGGCGGTGTCCACCGCCGCCAGCGCATTGGCCTGGGCCAGCTCCAGCGAGCGGCCCGCCGCGGCCCGCGCCGCCTCCGCCTGGCGGATGGCGTTGCGGTTCAGGTCCCAGGGCGGCAGGGCCAGGCCCAGGTCGAACGGGTATTTCTGCACGCCGTGATCGTAGAAATAGGTCGGGCCGATGCTGACCGCCGGATACTGGGTCGCCACCTGCAGCTTGAGCGCCTGCTCGGCGATGTCGTAGTCGGCGATGGCGTGCAGCACGTCGCGCCGCGAGATCGCCGCGTCCCGCCGCCAGGTCGCCAGGTCGGCAGTTGGCGGCGGCGTCTCGCCGATCGGCGCCAAGGGCAGAGTGCGCGCCACGGCCGGGCTGACGCCCAACGCCTTGGCGAGGTCGGCGGCGGCGGCGTCCGCGCGGCCCCGCGCGGCGGCCAAGCGGCGGGTGGCGGCGACCAGATCGGCCTGGGCGGTGATCGAGATCGCGCGCGCATCCTGGCCGGCGGCGACGCGCGCCTCCAGGCGCTGGGCGCGCTCGGTGCGCAGCGCGACCGCGGCCTGCGCCAGCACGATCTCCTCGCGCGCCGCGTCCGCATCGGCGCGCGCCCGCTCCAGGTCGGTCCGCACGCTCCAGACCGCCTCGCCGTAGTCGTAGAACGCCTGCAACGCCTGCAGCTGAGCGGTCGTGATCCGCGTGCCGCGCCGCGCGCCGTAGTCGAGGGGGATGTTGCTGGCGGCCGTGTAGCCCCATCGCGGTTGCTCGGTGGCGTATTCGGCGGTGAGCGTCAGGCTGGGGCCCGGCGCGGCCTTGGCGGCCTTCACGCCGGCCAGCGCCGTCAGGTACTTGGCCCGCGCCTCGGCGATCTGCGGATTGCGCGTCACCGCCGCGGCCAGGAGGTCCGCGCCGCTCCAGACCGCGCCCGCCGGCTTGGCCTCCAGCGTCCGCGCATCCAGCGCCGTGACGAACTCGGCGGGATGCGGCGGGGCCGGAACATAGGCGACGCAGCCGGCGAGCCCCAGCGCAAGGAACGCGGCGCTGAGAGCCCCTCGCCTCACTTGCCCACGACTAGGATTTCGAAGCTGCCGGGCGTCATCGGCGGCCGGCGGCCCGGCGTCGTCGCCGCGCCGTACTTGGCGGCCGGCAGATAGACCCGGCCCGTCCGCTGATCGATGGCGATGGTCCGCGCGCTGGCCTGGGTCGGCACGGTGTCGACGATGGCGCCCTTGCCCTTCACGAAGGCGACGACCGCCAGGGTCCCGTCACGGCCGGAAGGCACGAAGGCCAGCTTCTGCTTCTGGTCGAAGGCGATGCCGTCGGCGCCCTTGCCGGTGGCGAGCGTCTGGACGACGGCTCCGGTCTTCGGATCGACCACCACGCTGGACCCGTCGCAGGCGGCGATCAGCAGCTTGTCGGCGATGTCATAGGCCAGGCCCGTCGGCCCGTCGCAGCCGGCCAGCGGATAGTGCGCCAGCACCTTGCGGGCGGCGATGTCGATGGCGACGATTTCGTTCTTGTTCTCGACATTGACGAAGGCCTTGCCGGTCCCGTCGGCAGCGGCCGCTTCCAGGGCCCCGCCGACCTCGATGGTTCCGGCGACCTTGTGGGTCTTGGGGTCGATCAGGGTGATCTGACCGCCGGCGTGGTCCATCACCAGCGCCAGGCCGGTCTTCGGGTCGAAGGCCGCTGCGTCCGGGCCCTTGCCGGTCTCGACCGTGGCGACCACCGCGCCGGTCTTGGCGTTGACGAAGACCGCGGTGTTGGTCCCGCCGTTGGTCACCAGCACCTCGGCGCCGCCGTTCACCGGCATGGCGTCGTGCAGACCGGTCCCGGGCGCTGTGGAGCCCACCGCCTTGGTCGCCAGGTCGATCGTCATGACCGAGGTCCCGTGGGCGGTCAGCACGCGGTTGTTGGCCTCGTCGACCCGGATGTAGTCCCAGCCGCCGTCCGGACCGGAGATGCGGTCGACGAGGTGATAGCCGGAACTCGCCGCCTGGGCGGAGCCGGCGACGCAGAGCCCAAAGCAGAGCGCGGCGAAACGAGAAGCGGTCATGGCGTGTCTCCTTTCCGCGTCACTTAGGCCGCCCAGCGTGACCGTCGCATGGCCGCCAGATTGCCGAACCCCAATGTCGTGCTCGCCCGACACGTCCTGTCTTACGCCGCTTCGGGGAAGCTGACACGCACCTCCAGGCCCGGCTGGGCCGGCGCCAGACTGACCTCCGCGCCGTGCAGCTTGGCCACCGCCGCGACCAGCGCCAGACCGAGCCCGCTGCCCGGCGTCGAGCGGCTGCGCTCCAGGCGGTAGAAGCGATCGAACAGGCGTTCCCGCTCCGCGTCCGGCACGCCAGGCCCATCGTCGGCGACCGACAGGCTGGCGGCGCGGCCGCTCCTGGCGACCTTCACGGTGATGGCGGCGTTGGGACCGGTGTGGCGCAGGGCGTTCTCCACCAGGTTGACCAGCATCTGGGTGAGCAGTTCGGCGTCGCCATCGACCACCGCCGGCGCCTCGACCACCAGGCTCAGGGACTGATTCTGGTCCTCGGCCGATGGCGCGAAGGCCTCGGTGACCGTCTGGGCCAGCATGCCGAGCTCGCAGGGCCGGAAGGCCGCGCGCCGCGCCCCGCCCTCGATCTGGGCGATGCGCAGCAAGGCCGCGAAGGTGTCGAGGATCGAGTCGAGGTCGCTCAGCACCCCCTCCAGCGCCGCATCGTGCGTGTGCGGCGCGGCCAGGCCCGCCTCCAGCTTCTGCCGCAGCCGGGTCAGCGGGGTGCGCATGTCGTGGGCGATGTCGTTGGAGACCTGCTTGAGGCTCTCCATCAGGGCGGAGATCCGGTCCAGCATCCGGTTGAACGTCGCCGCCAGGCGGTCGAGGTCGTCGTCGGAGCCGCGCACCGGGACGCGGCGGCTGAGGTCCCCGTCGATGATCGCTTCCGCCGTGCCGGAGATCGCCGCCAGCCGCCGGTTGACCTCGCGGCTCAGCGCATAGCCGCCCGCCACGCCCAGCACCAGCACGCCCAGGAACGCGACGCCGAAGCCGCGGATCACCGCCCCGTCCAGCGCCTCGGTCCGCTCTTCCTCGTCGCCGACCAGCAGCTTGTAGCCGTCAGGCAGACCCACGGAATAGACGCGGACCGACTCGGTGTGTCCGTGTTCGGAGCGCCGGAGCGACGTCCACCCCATGGCCGCCTGCGTCGCCGCCAGCCGGCCGGCCAGCGGCGCGCCGCCCGGACCCTGCAGCCCGAAGTCCAGCGATCCGGGCGTGCTGTCGCGCTCATGCAGCGCGTCGACCACGCCTCGCAGTCCCTCGGACCGGTACTCCTGAACCAGCGCGGCCGACTCCGCGCGGATCCGCGCGTCGAACTGGGCCGACAGCGCCTGGCGCGTGCTGAAGAGCGTGATCACGCCCAGCACCACCACCGACAGCGCGAACACCGCCGTATAGAGCGCGGCCAGGCGCAGGCTGGTGGAGCGGAACATAGATCTAATCCGGCTCGCGCAGGATGTAGCCCGCGCCGCGCACCGTATGGATCAGCTCACAGCTGTGGCCGCGGTCGACCTTGCCCCGAAGCCGGCTCATGTGCGTCTCGACGATGTTGGTCTTGGGATCGAAGTGGAAGTCCCAGACGCTCTCCAGCAGCATGGTGCGCGTCACCACGCGCCCAGCGTGACGCAGCAGGTATTCCAGGAGCTGGAACTCGCGCGGCTGCAGGTCGATCCGGCGCCCGCCACGCGTGACCGTGCGTTTCAGGAGGTCGAGCTTCAGGTCGGCGGCGACAAGCTCGGTGCGCATCTCCTGGGTCGGCGGACGGCGCGCCAGCGCGTTCACCCGCGCCAGCAGCTCGGCGAAGGCGAACGGCTTGACCAGATAGTCGTCGCCGCCGGCCTCCAGGCCTTCCACCCGGTCGTCGATGCCGCCCAGCGCGGTCAGCAGCAGCACCGGGGTCTTCACGCCGGACGCGCGCACGGTGCGCAGGATCGCCAGGCCGTCGATCTGCGGCAGCATCCGGTCGAGGATGATCACGTCGTAGGTCTCGCCGGCCGCCAGCATCAGCCCATCGCGGCCCGCCGCGGCATAGTCCACCGCATGACCCGCCTCCGACAGCGCGCGCCTCAGGTAGCCGGCGGCTTCCTTGTCGTCTTCTACGAGCAACAGCTTCATGCGCGCGAGCGTGCCCCGAACCGGCGCCCAGGTGAAGCGCCGCTAGTCGACCGTCAGGGCGCGATGTGCGCCGCGGTCAGTTCGGCCCGCGCGGCCTCCAGCTCCGTCCGGAACGCCGGCTTGGTCATCAGTTCGGCCACCAGCGCCACGCCGAGCACATGGCCGGCCTCGATGTCGCGCCGGTAGTGGGCGCCGCAGACCAGCCGGCTCTCCGCATAGTCCGCCGCCCGCGCCTGAACCACCTGGGCGTTGCCCGGCATCAGGTTCGACAGCACCGCGGCGGCCGAATAGCCCATCGTCGAGTGGCCGCTGGGGTAGGCCGTCTTGCCGTCCTCGCCGTGCTTGCAGGGGTGCAGCGACGGATCCGCCGTGATCGGCCGGGTGCGGGCGAAGAAGGGCTTGTAGCGCCTCACCGCCAGGCTCGCTTCATTGTTCACGTCCGCGAACAGCGTCGCCGTCGCGGGAAACCGCGACAGGTCGAAGGCCGGACCCAGCGGCATGGCGATGGACGTCACGTCCTCGAACTCGTCGTCGTGCTTGGCGAGCGCGAAGCGCTCCGGCGTGCGCGAGGTCTCGATCCGGTGCAGCTCGGCGAGCTCCGCCAGGGTTTCGGGCGACCCGTCGGCCGGCGGCGGTGGGAGCAACAGAGCCGGGTCCAACTCGCCCGGCGCCAGGAACTTGGAGACGGTCGGCTTTTCCGCCTTCGCGGCCGCGGCGACAGAGGGGGCGTTCGCCGCGGCCGCCGCGGTCAGGGCGAGGAGCAGCCCTGTCACGCATCGGCGCATCAGAAGTTCACCTTCAGCGACAGCTGATAGTTCCGCTCCGGCTGGAAGTAATACTGGTCGTAGGGGACTGTCTTGCCAGGCTTGATCGACGTGACCTTCTCGCTGTCGAAAAGGTTGTAGACAGCGCCCTCGAGCCGGTAGCGGTCCCACCTGTAGACGATGGTCAGATCCGTCGAGTTGTAGCCGGGAATCTTGTAGGCCGCCGGCTCGCCTTCCGCACCCCACTGGACGCCGGTGTATTTGTCGATGATCGAGGCGATCCAGCTCGCGTCCTGATAGTATGCGCCGATGGCGGCGGTGGACTTGGGCGCGCTGGCGATCTGCTTGCCGCCGACGATGGTCACCGGGACGCCGTCGATATTCGTGTTGGCGCCCTGCGCCTTCGCCGAGTTGATCGAGCCGTTGGCGAACACGAAGATGTGGTCCGCGGCCCTGAACGTGACCACGCCCTCGACGCCCTTATAGATCGCACCGCCGAGGTTGAAGTTCACCGTCTCCAGGCCGGCGATCGGGTCGGTGACGCTGACCGTCTGCAGCTTGTTCTTGAAGTCGATGTAGTAGACGTCGGCGTCCAGCGTGATGCGGTCGCCGTGATAGACCGTGCCCAACTGGTAGTTGGTCGACTTCTGCGGCTGCAGGGAGCTGAGGTTCGGGGTGACCACCTGGGTGACGCTGATGTCCGGCACCAGGAAACCCGTGGCGTACTGGGCGTAGGCCGACCAGTTTTCCTGGATCTTGTAGTTGCCCGTGAAGAAATACAGCGTCTGGGTGAAGTCGTGGCTGTCGTGGAAAGGCTGCCGGGACTTCTGGTTCACGTCGGCGTCCACGTGGATATTCTCGTTCACGTACTTGATGCCGGGCGTGAGCGTGAGCTGGTCGTTGACCTTCCACTCGATGTCCACGAATGGCTCATACTGGTGCCAGCCGGACTGCTGGTTGTACTCCAGGTACTGCGGCACGCCGGGCAGCACCTTCTGGCGGTAGTCGACGACCTTCACATCCTTGCCGAAGCTTAGGGTGGAGTCGTAGTCGTAGCGGGCGCGCGGGCCGGTGTCGGCGGTCTCGAGCCAGATGCCGGACTTCACCGTCACGCCGTAGGGCAGCTCCTGGTCGAAGTGTAGGATGTCGCCATAGATCTTGTAGACGTTGAGCTTGGTGTAGCCAGGCACGTCGCCGTTCGCGACGGCCTTGCCGCCGGGCGTCAGCGTCACCGCCAGCCCGTTATGGGTCGCGATATCGGTGAGCGACAGCGTCGGGTCGAGCGATGATTCGGTGTCGTTCTTATAGTAGTAGCCATAGACCGTGTTATCGACATGGCTGGTCGGCGTGATGTCGCCGTTCAGCTTCGCGTAGTCGAACCAGGTGTGCTTGGTGACGAAGTTGTACCCGTAATAGGTCGGGTTCGCCGGGTTGGTGTCGAGGGCGAAGTTCTTCCCGTAGAGCGCCACCTGGGCCAGCGTCGCGCCGGCGTTGTCGTTGGTGTGGATGCGGGTCTGGTTCCAGGTCGCCAGCACCGTCAAGTTCCAGGTGCCCGCGATGGGGATCACGCCGCGGATCAGCTCGTTGTAGGCCTTGGCGTCATTGTGGCTGAGCGCGCCGTCGGTCTGCAGATCCTGGAAATTGAACAGGAAGCGGGCGCCGTTCAGCTTGTCGATGTCGCCGGTGTTGAGCTTGGTCACCGACATGCCGGTGTTCCAGGAGCCGTAGGTCAAGAGCTCGGAGCCGCCCATGTCGTGGCTGACCTCGGGCGAGAACAGGTTGATCGAGCCGCCGAAGTTGGCGACGCCCATCTGGCCGGCGCTGCCGGGGCCCCGGTCGACGATCACCGCGCCGATCGTCGAGGACGGGAAGAAGGACGTCGAGTGGTGCGTCGGGCCGTTGGCGTCGCCCCACGGAATGCCGTCGTAGGTGACGTTGTACTGGCCGTCCTGGAAGCCCCGCAGCACCGTCTTGGACTCGCCAAGGCCCGGGCCGTTGGTCGAGGTGCCCGAGACGCTGGGCGAGAGGTTGACGATCTGGGTGTAGTCGGCGGTCGCCGGGATGAACTGGTCGATCGCCTTGCGGTCGATGATCGTCTGCGGCTCGGTCTCCTGCAGATTGGCCTTGGCCGGCGCGGTGGCCTGGCCGCCGTTGGTCCCCTCGCCGATCACCACCAGCTCGCTGACCCGGCGGCCGAAGTCGGGGTTTTCCGGGTCGATCTTGACCGGACCGGCCTCGCTCGACGCCGCCGCGGCCGCGTCCGCCGCCAGCGCGGGGCTGGCGCCCAGCGCGATCACCGCGGCAAGAGCAGATCCGCCCAGGCAGAGCGCACGATAAGTCCGTGCGCGCACAAAATGCGTTTTCATTGCAGTACCCCCAAATTGTCGTCTGGAGCGCGTCCGGTCCGACGCTCCTTTTGCTTGGGGGTGTTGAAAGCTCAGTCCGCTGACCATCACAAATCAAGGTTTCATGACGGTTGGGCGACGTTTTTCATTCAGTCATTTACATTGGGGAAAATCAATCTTCGCTCCACCGGGCTCGTCGTCCCGCGCGATCACTGTGGGTGGCTGGCCTCGGCTGCGGGCTCCGGCTCGGCGATCTGGTCGCGCCCGCCAAACCGCAGGAGCGCGACCCAGGCGATCAGCGCCCATGCCCCGCCCAGGCACCAGCCGGCCAGCACGTCGCTCGGCCAGTGGACGGCCAGGTAGACGCGGCTGAAGCCGATGCCGGCCACCAGCACGCCGGCGAGCGCGAACACCATGCGCTTGGTCCCCCGATTGGCCTCCAGGCTGGAAATCAGCACCGCCAGCGTCAGATAGACCGCCGCCGACAGGGTGGAATGACCGCTCGGAAAGCTTGAGCCATAGACATAGCTGCCGTGCGGCGCGAGCTCGGGACGTGGCCGGTCATAGACGTCCTTCAACCCTTCGCTGGAGACGAAGGCCAGGGTGACCGCCAGCGCGAATATGCCGGCGTGCCACAGCTTGCGGTGCATCAGGAACAGCAGCAACGCGACGGTGGTCACCAGAGTGATCACCGTCACGCCGCCCAGCGCGGTGACGTCGCGCATCGACTCCTGCAGCGCCTGCGAGCCGACCGGGTCGCTGGGTTCGGCCGCGTTGCGCAGCATCAAGAGCAGGCGGGTGTCGAGCGCCTTGGTCTCGCCCTCACCCACCTCGCTGGCGATATTGAAGAAACCCCACAGCGCGCCAGCCGCCGCGATCAGCACGATCAGGACGCGGCTTTCCAGGCGCTTCAGCAGATGTTTCAGAACCTTGGCCATGGGCATCCTCGCCAAGGCCCAACGTCGCTGGCCGCAAAGCGTTCAGACTTGCGCGTCAAGCATCTCGCGGCTGGCGTCGCGGACGTTGGCGCAGCCGGTCAGCACCATGGCCACCGAGAGCTCCGATTTCAGGGTGCCGAGCATCCTGGCCACCTGCGCCTCACCGCCGGCGCCCAGGGCGTAGGCCCAGGCGCGGCCGACGAAACAGGCCTTGGCGCCCAGCGCCATCGCTTTCAGCACATCCAGGCCCGACCGCACCCCGCCGTCCATGTAGACCTCCAGGTCGGACCCGACGGCCTGGGCGATGCCCGGCAGCGCCGAGATCGAGGAGCGCACCCCGTCGAGCTGCCGTCCGCCATGGTTCGACACCACCAGACCTTGCGCGCCGGCCCGCACCGCGTCCTTGGCGTCTTCGACATCGAGCACGCCTTTGACGACGATCGGCCCGTCCCAGGTCTCGCGCACCCAGTCCATGTCCTTCCAGGTCACCGAGCGGTCGAAGTTCTTCGCGATCCACGACAGGAAATCGGTCACCCGGCCATGCTTGCCCTGCACGGCGCCGGCCACCGAGCCAAGGCTGTGCGGCCGCCCGTTGGCCCAGACGTCCCACATCCAGGCCGGATGGGTCAGCCCGTCCCAGGCGGTGTTCAGCGCCCCGGAGATCCCGCTCGATCCGGTGAAGCCGGAGCGCACGTCGCGATAGCGCGCGCCGGGCACGGGCAGGTCGACGGTGAACACCAGCACCGGGCAGCCCAGCGCCTTCACCCGGGCGAGCAGCTCGCGCATGTAGCCGCGGTCCTTGAGCATATAGAGCTGGTACCAGGGCGGCAGACCGGCGCCCGCCGCCACCTCGTCCGGCCCGCAGACGCCCATGGCCGAGAGGCAGAAGGGCACGCCCGCCGCCTTGGCCGCCCGCGCCGCCTGCACCTCGCCGCGCCGGGCGTACATGCCCGACATGCCGACCGGCGCCAGCGCCACCGGTATGGCCAGCGTCTGGCCGAGCGTCGTCACGCTCATGTCCAGCCTGGACATGTCGCGCATCACCCGCTGGCGCAGCGCGATCGCCTCCAGGTCGGCGACGTTCCGCCTCAGCGTCGCCTCGGCGTAGGAGCCGCCGTCGATATATTCGAAGAAGATCTTCGGCAGCCGCCGCCGCGCAAGCTCCCGATAGTCCGAGACCGAAGCCGCGCGCACTTAGGATCCCTCCCCGTTTGGTCGGCGCCAGAAGACCCAGCGAGTTGGAGCGCGATGCGCCGACAGACGCAAGCGACCTCTGCGACCGCCGAAAGCCGGACCTGCAGCGCGCCGTCGAACTCTTCAGGCCGACGGGCGCGCCGCCTCCGCCGCTTCCACATCCGCCCGGGTCTGGAAGCCAGGCGCCATGGTCACCCAGACCTGGTGCGCGCGGGCCAGCACCTCGCCGTTCATGGCGAAGAGCGCGACGCCGGCGGTCTCCTTGCGACCCTCGCGCTCCAGCGGCCAGGCCATGACGATATATTCGTGGCCGGCGCGCGGACGGCGCAGCACTTCGCCGGTCATGGTGCCGAGCAGCGCGCCGTGGCGGCCCTCCTTGGCGACCCAGGCGAAGAAGCCCGGGCAATCCAGCGCCGCCCAGATCACCTCCGAGGTCACCAGGCCCTGGGCGTCGGCGAAGGCCATGTCGGGTGTCCAGATGCAGGCGACGTGCCCGGCCGGCGCGCCCTCGATCTGGCCGGGAAAGACCCGCAGCCCATCGCCAGCCGTGCGCTCGGGACCGCAGGTGAAGCAGATCGGGTGGACGCGCTGCTCGTGGCCGACGAAGCGCGCACCGGCCGCGCGGGCGGCGCGCATGCTGGGCGCCTCGGGCGGGATCGGCAACAGGGCCGCGTCAGCCGTCCGCCCCTGGCCCACGAGCCCGCCCGAGGCGTCGGTCAGCTGCATCACCCCGTCCTCCCTGCGGAGGTCGAGATTGACGTCCAGCGGCACGCGGGCGCGCAGCACCGAGGTCACCGGGCCTTCGAAGTCCCTGGCCAGGACCCCGCAGACATAGCCGCCGTTGCCGGAACTCGGAGGCCCGCAAAATTGCTGGGCGATGACGATCTTGGCCAAGGGATACCGCTCGCGAGAATCGCTGGATCGAAAACAATGGCCAAGCTTTTCCATCGAACAGGTTCGGGACGAAACAGCAAAATGCGGCCTTGCGCCGTTGGAGCCCGCCGGGCCCTGGGCTAGTTTGGCCGCGAGACACCCCGCCCAAGGCGGATTCGAACACGACGGATGAGGAGATATCGGTGAGCGAGCGGATGGAACGGCCCTGGGCCCTGATGCGCCACCACGCCGGCTGGGCGGACGTCTTCCACATCGAGACCGAGAGCAACGACTCCATCACCGGCTTCTATCCGGACCGCGAAACCGTGGGCCCGCCGGTCAGCTATTCGGTGCGCGCGGTGCTGGCGCGGTTCCCGACCCTTGAGGCGGCCCGCGCGGCGCGCGAGGGCGCCGTCTCCGAGTGGCGCAAACACGACGCCGGCGTGCGCGACGCCGAGGCGGCGCTGCGCGCGGCCGAGAAGGCCCGCGAGGACGCCTGGCTGAAATGCCTGCGCGACGCAGCGGAGCGCTAGGCGCCCGCGGACGGCCGATCTGGCGTCCGCGCGTGGCGCAGCCATGGTCCCCTTCCGGCTAGATCCGGCGGAATCGGCGGGGCCGCGCTAACGCCCGGGTTTGCCGGTCTTGGCGGCGGACGGCGGCGCGGACTTCACCGGCGCACCCTCGGCCTTGCCCGCCGCCATCAGGCCGGCGCAGTCGGCGTTCTTGGCGAGGCCGGCGTCGACGAAGGGCAGCAGCACCGCCGCCGGCGTCAAGAGGCTGAGCGCCGCGGCGCCGACGCCCTGGGCGATCGCCTGGCCTTTGCGAACGCTGACCTTGGGGCTGAGCATCGGACCGCTGACGGTGATCGGCGCCACCAGGCGAACCAGCTGGAACTTCTTCGGGTGGCCGCGGACGGTGAACTCCAGGGTCTCCTTGTCCAGGTTGATCACCCCGCCGCCGTCGATCAGCACCGGGTCGGTGTCGACGATCAGCCGGTCGGCGGAGAGCACGCCGCCGCGGCCGGTGAAGTGCAGCACGCCGCAGCGGATCGGCGTCGTCGCCTGGTTCTTGGCGAACAGCAGGCCCAGGCCCTTGACCAGGTCGACGCCGGCCAGTTCGGCGAGCGTCTGATTGATCTGGCCGCCGGGGGCGACGATCATCACCTCGCCGTTGGCGTCGGCCATGGCGTCGTGCACGGAGTCGCCCGTCCCGTGCAACGTGGCGCGCGCGACGACCGTCCCGGCGAAGGGCTGGGCGCCCTGGAACTTCACCGGCAAGAGGTTTTCCAGACGCGCGTTCGAAAGCCGAAGATCGAGGTCGGTGATCGCGTCGGTCTGCCGGCCGTTCAGCTGCACGAAGCCGCTGATCCGGCCCTGCGGCAGGTCGAGCTCCAGCGGTTCGGCGCGCAGCAGGCCGGCGTTCATCTTCACCCGCGTCGAGCCGGACCGCAGCGGAATGGGCGCGCCGGTGATGGCGTCGGCCTTGAAGCTGATGTCGGCGTCGAGGCCGCGGATCTTGGAGAAGTTCAGCGTCGCATCGGGGAAGATCCGCGCCTGCTGCTGCATCTGCTGCGCCACCGCCTTCTGCTTTGGCGAAGCGACCGGGCCGGTTTTCCGGGCGCCGCCGAACAGCGCGCCGAGATCGGGGAAGTTGAGGGCGCGCGAGTGAAGGTCGGCGGTGAGGAACGGCAGCTTGTCGCCGGTGCGCACCGACAGATTGCCCGACAGGTCGCTGCTGCCGACCTTGCCGGCGATGTTGTCGACCTTCCATAGGTGCGCATCGCGCGAGAGCCGGGCTCTGAGGTTGTAAGGCGGCGTGTTGGGCAGTGGCACGCCGGTCAGGCCGTAGAGGTCGGAAAGGTCCGGCCCGCGCGAGGTCACGTTCATGTAGAACTGCGCCAGGTCGAAGGGCTTCGGCACCGCGCCCTGCGCCGTCACATAGGTTTGCCCCGCGCGGATGTCGGCGTCGAATGGATAGGGCTTGTTGCGGTCGATGTTGAGCAGCGGACCGCCGGTGACGTTCAGGCTGAAGGGCTGCGCGTTCAGCGCGCCCTGCCCGACCATCTGGAAGCCGCGGTTCACCTGGCCGAGCGCCTCCTTGGCCTCGACCGTGCCGGTAAAGCTCAGCTTGCGCTGGTCGTCACGATAGACGAGCTGGCCGCCGTCGATGATGAACTTGCGGACCGGCGGCATGCGCAAAGGCTCATCGGGCTTCGATCCGTCGGAGAAGTCCCAGGTCGCGCGGCCATCGCCGTCCCGGTAGAGCGCCATCTTCGGCTGGTCGAATTCCAGCAGGCGAAGGTCCAGGTGGCCGGCGAACAGCGCAGCCAGGCGGATCTGCACCGCGATCCGGCCGATGTCGGCGAGTTCGGCCTTGCCGACCGGCGATCCGCTGGCCCAGGCCGGGTTGGCGATGTGGACGCCGTCAACCGTGGCGCTGGGCTGCCAGGACCAGGGATGGACCTTGAGGTCGCCGGTAATCGTCACCTGCCGATGCATTCGGCCGGACGCGATGGCGGCCACGGGCCCTCGGAACCAGTTCCAGTCCCAGATCGCGCCCAGGATCGCCGCAGCCACGGCCAGCGCCAGGAAGACCCCGACGGTCCAGGCGATCCTTCGACGGCCCTTGCGAGGCATGGCGGCGGCGTCAGCGGTCAAGCGGTCGTGCTCCTTGGGATGCCAAGCGACCCTAACGCGCCAGGACGCAGTTGGCGCCGCCTAATGGCTCACCCCGCGCCCGGACAGCGCCGAAAGCGCGGTTACAGCGAGAATCCTCAGGTCGAAGGCGAACGACATCCGCTCCAGATATTGGCGGTCCAACTCCGCCTTTTCCGGGATGGGCAGTTCGTCGCGCCCATTGATCTGAGCCCAGCCGGTGAGCCCGGGGCGCAGGGCGTCGACTCCGGCCTCGGTGCGCAGCGCCACCAGATCGTCCTGGTTGAATAACGCCGGCCTTGGCCCCACCAGGCTCATGTCGCCCTTCAGCACGCTCCACAGCTGCGGGATTTCGTCGAGGCTGGTGCGGCGCAGGAAGCGGCCGAGCGGCGTCACCCACCGGTCCGGATCGTCCAGCAGGTGCGTGGCCACGTCCGGCGTGCCCAGGCGCATGGTGCGGAACTTGGGCATCACGAAGATGCGGTTGCGCCGGCCCACGCGCTTGGACCAGTGCAGCGCCGGCCCCGGGCTTTCCAGGCGCACGGCGATCGCCAACCCGGCCAGCAGCGGCGACAGGATGACCAGGCCCGCCAGCCCGCCCACGATGTCCAAGGCCCGCTTCAAAGCCGCTCCCGGCGCAACGCCGCCTCAAGGGCGACGCCGCCGGTTGTAGGCTCAGCCGTGGCTCAGCGCCAAGGTCAGTCGGCTTTCGGCGCGGCGACCTTCTTCTTCGGCTTCGGAGCGTCCACGGGCTCGGCCGCAGGCTCGACGGTCTCCGGCGCGACGGTCTTCGGCGCGATGGCCTCCAGCACCGGCGAGACCGGCGCGGATTCGCCGCCCACCGGCTCGACCGCGGCCGGCGCATCGACCAGCGCTTCCAGCACGGGCTCGGGCGAAGCCTCGATCACCGGCTCCACGAGCGCTTCAGCCACTGACTCCAGGACAGGCTCCGCGGCCGCTTCAGCCTCGGTGACCGTTTCCGCGATCTCTCGGGCCGCGGCCTCCGCCACCTCGACCACTGGCTCCGCCAGCGCCAGGACTTCGGCCTGGGTTTCGGCCTCCGCCGTCTTCATCGCGCCGAACATGGCCTCCAGGTTCGCGGGCTGCGTCCAGCGGGTCATCCACCACCAGGCCGCACCGCTCACCGCAACCCCGGTGAACAGCGGCCAGAGCGGCGACGCCAGGCCGACGGGCACGCGCAGCAGGGCCTTCGGATCGGCGAGGGCCTCGGCCTTGGGGGCGGATTCGGGGGCGGATTCGGGGGCGAGCGACATGGCGGTCTCCTGAGAAAGATTGTGCGTCGCAACATAACACCTGACGCAATCTCGCAGATGCGAAATGTCTGTGAAATTCGAGAATGTGATCGGGCGCCGCAAAGTCGGGCGCCGAGCTTCAGACCGCGTAGACCTTGGCCGTTCCGTTCTCGCCCAGCGTCCGCGCCGTCCAACCGCAAATGGCCTGCAGCGGCGGCGCCATATCCGCCGGCGCACCCAGCAAGACCAGCGCGCAGCCATTCATCTTCAAGGGATCGGTCAGCGGCCGCATGCGCGTCTCGGCGACCAGGAACGGCGCCTCCACCGCGTCCTCCAGGTCGCGCAGGAACCCGTCGAAGGTCTCCAGGTCCTTCAGCGGCAGCCAGACCAGGGCGGTGGCCGCCCGATTGCGGCCGCGCAGGCCCGCCAAGGTCTCGACGATCCGCGCATAGTCGTCCGACCGCTCGAACGGCGGATCGATCAGCACCAGGGCGCGGCCCGAGCTTGGCGTCTGGGCGACGGCCAGGTCATAGCCGTCGGCGCAGAGGGTGCGCACGCCGCGCTTGCCCTTCATCCGCTCGCTCAGCGCCTGGTGCTCCTCCGGCCGCAGTTCGCAGGCCAGGTAGCTGTCGCCGGGCCGCAGCGCCTCGGCGATCAGCCAGGGCGACCCCGGATAGCGCCGCACCGGCCCGCCGCCGTTCAGCTTGCGCGCGGCCGCCGCCAGGGGCGCGAACTCGGCGGGCGCGTCGGCGGCGGCCATCAGCCGCACAACCCCGGCCTCCGCCTCTCCGGACTTCCTGGCCTCGGCGCCGGCCAGATCGTAGAGGCCGCGCCCGGCATGGGTGTCGATCACGCTGAGCGGCTGGCCCGCCAACCGCGCCAGCACCTGCAGCAGCGCGGCATGCTTCACCAGGTCGGCGAAGTTCCCGGCGTGGAAGGCGTGGCGATAGTTCAAGGGCGAGGACTCTTCAGGAACTGGCGCCGTGCGTACCACGTTGGCCGCTCTTGAGTGGAGGCGTCTTGCGTGGCCCGCGATCTAGCCGATCAGACCGTTCCCGCGTCGGATCTCAAGGCCGCGCACCTGACCTATGTCAGCGACCTGGACCCCGGCATCCGCCGCCGCAGGGCCGGCCATGGCTTCAGCTATCTCGACACCGACGGCAAACCGGTGGCCGACGCGCCGGCCTTGGACCGCATCCGCAGCCTCGCCATCCCGCCGGCCTGGACCGAGGTCTGGATCTCGCCCACGGAGCGAGGCCATATCCAGGCCACCGGCCGCGACGCCAAAGGCCGCAAGCAGTACCGCTACCACGCCCGCTGGCGCCAGGTGCGCGACCTCGGCAAGTACGACCGGCTGATCGCCTTCGGCCGGGCGCTTCCCCGGCTGCGCAAGCAGGTCGACCACGACCTCGCACGCCACGGCCTGCCGCGCGAGAAGGTGCTGGCCGCTGTGGTCCGGGTCATGGAGATCACCCTGATCCGGGTCGGCAACGAGGAATACGCCAAGACCAACCGCAGCTTCGGCCTCACCACGCTTCGCGATCGCCACGCCCAGATCGGCGCGGCCAAGGCGGTGTTCGAGTTTCGCGGCAAGAGCGGCAAGACCCACAGGACCGGCTTCAGCGACCGTCGCCTCGCCCGCGTCCTCAAGGCCTGCCAGGACCTGCCCGGCCAGCGCCTCTTCCAGTATCTCGATCACGACGGCCATCGGCATGCGATCGAAAGCGCCGACGTCAACGGCTACATCCGCGACGCGCTCGGCGAAGACTTCTCGGCGAAGGATTTCCGCACCTGGGCCGGCACCTTGGCAGCTGCCCGCGCCCTCACATCCCTCCCCGCGTGCGCCTCCGAGGGCGAGGCGAAGAAGAGCGTCGTCACCTGCGTGAAGGCGGTCGCGAGCGTGCTCGGCAACACGCCCGCTGTCTGCCGCAAGGCGTACATCCACCCGGCCGTGCTGGCCGCCTATGAGGCCGGCGAGCTTCCGCTCAAGGCCGCGTCGAGCGACCGCGCCTTCGAGCTCGCCGTGCTACGCTTCCTGGAGACCTGCAAGCCCGCCTAGCCTTCCCTCGCGTCCGCCGCCTAAGGTCGGGCTGCAACGTCAGAAGGCTTCGCCATGCTTCCCCAACGCCTGCGCTTCGGCGCCTTCATCGCGCCCTTCCACCCGCTGGACGAGAACCCGACGCTCGCCATCCAGCGCGATCTGGAGCTGGTGGAATGGATGGACCAGCTGGGCTTCGACGAGGCCTGGATCGGCGAGCACCATTCCGCCGCCTACGAGCTGATCGCCAGTCCCGAGGTGTTCATCGCCGCCGCCGCCGAGCGGACCAAGCATATCCGGCTGGGCACCGGCGTCTCGTCGCTGCCCTACCATCACCCGCTGATATTGGCCGACCGGATCAACCAGCTCGACCACATGACGCGCGGCCGGGTGATGTTCGGCGCGGGACCGGGCGCGCTGGTCTCCGACGCCTTCATGATGGGCATTCCGGTCGCCAAGCAGCGCGACCGCATGGACGAGGCGCTGGGCTGCATCGTGCGCCTGTTGCGCGGCGAAGAGGTCACCCACAAGTCCGACTGGTTCGAACTCGATCGCGCCCGCCTGCAGATGACCCCCTATTCGCGGCCGAGCGTCGAGATCGCGGTGGCGAGCCAGGTCTCGCCCACCGGCGCGCGCGCCGCGGGCCAGCATGGGCTGGGCCTGCTGTCGCTCGGCGCCACCTCAACCGCCGGGTTCAATGCGCTCGCCTCCAATTGGGCCATCGCCACCGAGCAGGCGGCCGAGCACGGCCAGGCCATGGACCGCAACGCCTGGCGCCTCGTCGGCCCCATGCACATCGCCGAGACCCGCGAACAGGCGATGGAGGACATCCGCTTCGGCCTGGAGAAGTGGATCTTCTACTTCCGCGAGATCGCCAACCTGCCCATCGTCCCGGAGGGCGACGATCCCATCAAGGCCATGGTCGAGAGCGGCATGGCGGTGGTCGGCACGCCCGACGACGCCATCGCCCGCATCCAGCAGCTGGTGAACGAGAGCGGCGGCTTCGGCGCCTTCCTGCTGATGGCCCACAACTGGGCCAACTGGGGCGCCACCAGGCACTCCTACGAGCTGATGGCCCGCTACGTCTTCCCGCACTTCCAGAATCTCAACGACAACCGTTCCGCCTCCATGGCCTGGGTCAAGGAGAACAAGGAGGAGTTCACCACCCAGGTGCGCGGCGCGGTCGGCGCGCGGATCGTCCAGCACATGATGGAAAAAGGCGTCGACAACATCAGCCCGCAGATCGTGGAGCTGATCACCGGCGCGGCCCAGGCGCCGCCTCAGGCCGACTAGGCCGATGGACCCGCAGGCCTATTTCGACCGCATCGGCTTTGCGGGTGAGGCGCGCCCGGACCTGGCGACGCTCTTCGCCCTGCATCGCGCCCACCTGCAGGCGATCCCTTACGAGAACCTCGACGTCCAGTTGGGACGGCCCCTGACCACCGACCCAGCGGCCGCCTTCGACAAGATCGTCACGCGGCGGCGCGGCGGCTGGTGCTACGAGATGAATGGCCTGTTCGGCGCGGTGCTGAGCGAGATCGGCTTCAAGGTCACCCGCATGGCGGGCGCGGCGATGCGCGAAATCATGGGCGACATCGTGATCGGCAATCACCTGGTGCTGCTGGTGGAGATCGACGGCGGGCCCTGGATCGCCGACGTGGGCTTCGGCGACGGCAGCCTGGACCCCTTCCCGCTCACGCCCGCGGCCATGACGGTCGCCGGCTATGGGTTCCGGCTGGAATCCATGGATGAGGGCTGGTGGCGCTTCCACAACCACGAATTCGGCGGCGCGAAGTCCTTCGACTTCCAGGTCGCGCCGGCGGACCCGGAGTTGCTGGCCGGCCGCTGCGAATGGCTGCAGTACGCGCCGGAGTCCAATTTCGTGCTGAACGCCGTCGTGCAGCGCTATCGCGGCGACGGGATCCTGCAGCTACGCGGCCGGGTCCTGCGCCGCGTCACGCCGGCGGGCGTCACCCAGGAAACCATCGCCTCGGCCGAGGAATGGGTGGCGGTGCTGGCCCGCGACTTCGGCCTCGATGTGCCGGAGGCGGCCACGCTGTGGCCCCGCATCCTCGCGCGGCATGAAGAGGTCATGGCGGCCGCCGAGGCTGCGGTTCCCGCCTAGCGCCGGTAAGAGAAGCCCACGCGGAACGTCCTGGGCTCGCTCCAGCTGTCGGTGAAATCGGCGGCCTTGCCGGTGGAGATGTGGGCGTCGGCGATGTTGTCGATCGCCAGATAGACCTCTTCGCCCGGCGCGAGCGCCCAGGCGGCGCGGCCATCCCACTCCGCGCCCGGCGGCAGGCGCCGGGTGTTCTGGTCGTCGTCGTATTGGGTCGACACGTAGCGGACGCTCGACGACAGGGTGAGCTTCTCCATCGCCCGCCAGTCGAGGCCGCCGGTGACCGTCCAGGCCGGCGTCTGGGCGGGCCGAAGGCCGGTGAGCTGCGGCGCGGCGTTCTGGCCGTCTACCCGCGCATGGGTGAAGGCGAACGCGGTGCGCCAGGACAGCGTCGTGAAGATCTCGCCATTGGCGTCGCCCTCCACGCCCCAGGCGTTGATCTGCCCGGCGTTCTGCCGCTGGCGAAGCGTGCCGCCGGCGACGATGAAGCCGGCGATCGGCAAGGCCGGGATCGTGCCGGGTCCCACGCCGATGGTGACGTTGGTGATCGGGTCCTTGAGCTCGTTGTAGAACAGCGTGGTCTGCCAGTTGAACTTGGCGTCGGCGACCTGGTCGCCGCCGATCCCGATCTCGACGCCGTCCAGCTTTTCAGGCCGCAGCAGGGGATTGGCCTCGGTGACGTCGTTGCCCACCCGGAACGGGCGCTCCAGCTCGTTCAGGGTCGGGGCCCGGAAGCCGGCATAGGCCGCGCTGCGCAGCCACAGGTCCGGATCGACCGTGTAGCGCACGCCGATGCGGCCGGTCGGCACTGTGCCCGAGGCGTCGGGCGCGGGGTTGTTGAGCGTCGTGACGCCGGTCGCCAGCACGAACTCGTGGCGCCGCGCGTCGCTGGAATTCCATTCGTCCAGCCGGGCGCCGCCGGTCACCAGCCAGGGCCCGTTCTCGTAGTCGGCGTCCAGATAGCCGCCGCCCACGAAGGTCTGGCCGCCGGCGTCCCGGCCCATGGTGTACTGGCCGCTGACCACCTTGAACTGCTCATGGTCGGTGCCCATCGCCCAGCGGGCGTCGGCCCCCAGCTCCCAGGAGAGGCCACCCGATTTTCCCTGCCAGGCGGCGTTCAGGCCGTAGCCTTGCGCAGGCGTCGAGAACTCGTTGTTGGCGGGCGTGGTGGTGGCGCGGTTGGCGGCCACCGCGACCGAGCTGTTGGCCAGGTCGCTGCCGCGCGCCCAGGCCTGCAGCCGCCAGCCGCCCACCCCATCGCCCGCCGGCTGGGCCAGGGTGAGCGTCTCCGCGTCGCCCTTTGCCGTCGACCGCGCGCCCAACAGGCCCGCGCCGCGGCGCTCTTCGAACGTCTCCAACCTGAGCGCCGCCTGCACCGAGCCGAAGCTGTGCTGGATGCGCACCGAGGCGTTGGCGTCTTCCAGGTCCAGCGGCGTGTCGGCCGCGCCCTGCGATGGCCCGCGCACCGGGATGTAGCCGTCGTTGCTTTCGCCAGAGACGGTCAGCAGGACGTCCCTGGTCCCGCCGCTCACCGCGGCGCGATAGGACCCGCGCTCGCCGGCCGAGACGTCGAGCGCGCCCAGGCCGTCGCGCGCGCCGCGTTCCTGCAGTTCGATGACGCCAGTGAGGGCGCCGGCGCCATAGGGCCCCGCGCCCGAGCCGCGCACGATGTTGACGCTCTCGATGCCTTCCGGCGGCAGCGCTGTCCAGATGACCCAGCCGCCGAAGGGATCGTTCACCGGCGCCCCGTCCAGGGTCACGAGCGCCCGGCCGGCGCCGGAGCCGGCGATGGCGCGCAATGAGACGCCCTGCGTGGTCGGGTTGGCCGAGAGCGAGGTCGTGCGGCGGAACAGCGAGACGCCTGGCGCGCTCTCCAGCGCCTGGTCCAGGCGCGGCGCCTCCTTCAGAATCTCCGGCGTGATCTGCACGGTGCTGAACACCGCCTCGCCGCCGAGCGGCTTCAGGCGGGGCGGATAGACCACGACCACTTCCACAGTGGCGGGCGGCGGCGCGGCGTCGACCATTGGCGTCCCCCGATCAGCCCCATACTGGGCTTTCGATCATCTTAGCGCTATCCAGCCCGCATGGAGAGCGCAACAGCCAAGGTCGCCATCGTCACCGGCGCCGGTAGCGGGATCGGCCGGGCTGTGTCCCTGGCGCTACTGGCGAACGGCTGGTCCGTGGCCCTGGCCGGACGCCGGGCCGAGCTGCTGGAGGAGACCGCGAGCCTCGCGGGCGACGCCGCGGCCCGAACCCTGCCCC
>Ga0209166_10000871_pt1 | contig 28297 bp, 23 predicted proteins | sample Coa_R1_3_FD_187151 | JGI IMG/M metagenome (GOLD analysis project Ga0209166, IMG submission 187151) | Surface soil microbial communities from Centralia Pennsylvania, which are recovering from an underground coalmine fire - Coalmine... | ecosystem: Environmental > Terrestrial > Soil >...
GGATTGCGAACGGGGCGTGATTTCACCGTTCGGGGAGCTTTACGGCGTGCCTGTTTATTTGGACGAGGCGTTGGCGGAAGATCCGGAGATTATTCTCAGCGCCGGTACACACTGCGATTGCGTCCGGATCGAGAGCGTGGATTTCGTGCACCTGGCGGAGCCCAAGATCTGCTCGTTTGCCGAGAGGTGTTAGCCGCATTCAGGTTCAGCGCGCGCCGTTCCTAACTCCCTATTTTTGAATGTCTTACAGGCAATCTTTCCCTTAACTTAGACATCTCTCCAGGAACATTCCTGTTTGGCGTCCGCTTCCATACCTGCTCGCCGAGGCGCCATCTGCGGCCCTTGCTGCCCTGCCTCAAAACACGTGGCACCGGGCAGGATTGGGTGTATACTCCCGCTCCGAGACGAGCAGTAGGAGATTCCCATGCAGTACGCTTTCCGCGGGAATCCGGCTTTCCCTTCGAGCTGTGCCCGAAGCTTGTGCAGGACTGTGGCAGCAGGCTTCCAATCAGACTCCCAATCAAAGAGGATGCAATGAAACAGACCTTTGCAGTCGCCATTGGTGGTGCGGCGGGCCAGGGTGTGGCTACGCCGGGCGACATTTTCGCCAAAATCTTCAGCCGGAGGGGCCTCAGCCTGAATGCCTACAACGCCTATCAGTCCATCATTCGCGGGGGACATACGCTCCTGACGATTCGCACCGGGCCGGAGCCAGTCACGAATATGGGCGACCGCATTGACCTGCTGATTCCGCTCAATCAGGACACCATGGACCGGCACTTGAAGCTGCTTAGGAGCGGCGCGGCGTGCATCTACAACGCCGATACCATCAAATCAGGTGTCCCGGAGGAGGGAGTGCAGCTGTGCCCGCTGCCCGTTTCTGAATTAGCCGACATTACCCGGAACAAGGTCGCGCAGAACACGCTGGCGATGGGTGCTGGCCTGAACATGATGGGCATAGGCTTCGCGGCTTTGGAGGAAGCCCTGCGCGAGCAGTTCAAGAAAAAAGGCGAAGCTGTGGTGGCGGAAAACGTGGGCGTGGCCCGGGCGGGCTACGATTACGCCGCGGCGCATTTTACGGCTTTTGCCAATCCGCTGCCCAAGACCGAAAAGCGCTATGCCGTACTAAGCGGTAACATCGCCATGGCCATGGGAGGCGCGGCCGCCGGCGTGAAATTCTATTGCGCCTATCCCATGAGTCCATCAACGGGCGTGCTGCACTGGATGGCCGGGCACGCGCGCAAAGCCGGCATTATGGTCCGGCAAGTCGAAGACGAGATCGGCGTCATCAACATGGCGATTGGCGCGGCCCACGCAGGCGTGCGCTCCATGTGTGCGACTTCAGGCGGCGGATTCGCGCTAATGAGCGAGGGACTCGGCATGTCGGCCATGATTGAAACTCCCGTGGTGGTCATCGATTGCCAGCGCGCGGGACCATCCACAGGCGTTCCCACAAAAACCGAGCAAGGCGACCTCTGGCAAATGCTTGGTGCGGCGTTTGGCGATTATCCTCGCGTAATTGCGGCCCCGCTAGACATTGCCGATTGCTTCAAGCTGATTCCCGAAATGTTCAACCTCGTGGATCGCTTCCAGTGTCCGGGGCTAGTGCTCTGCGATTTGCTTCTTTCCGAGGGGCGGCTGGGAGTCGAGCCCAAGGATCTGGATTTCAATTCGAGCATCGATCGCGGTGAGCTCATACTTCCGCTCGATGGCAACGGTAACGGTGACGGCGCTGGGATTGCCACGAACGGCGGCTACAAGCGCTACAAATTCACCGAAAGCGGGATTTCGCCGCGTGCCGTTCCCGGCGTGCCGGGACACGTCCACACAGTAGCGACCGATGAGCACATGGAAGATGGCGTGCTTATCAGCGACGAGTTTACGAATCCTATCAAACGTCGCGCCATGATGGAAAAGCGCATGCGCAAGGTGGCAGGAATCGAGGCTGCGGTTCCGCCGCCAACGCTTTGGGGCCCACGCGATGCCGACGTGACGTTGATTGGCTGGGGCTCTACCAAGGGAGTCATTGAGGAAGCCTGCGAAATGCTCAATGAAGAAGGCATCTCCGCCAATCAATTGCAAATTCGCTGGCTGGTGCCGCTGCATGGCGAGGTGATTCTCGAGCTTCTGAAAAACGCCCGGCATACCATCATTGTCGAAAACAATTACAGCGGGCAGTTTGCGCGCTACCTGCGCAGCGAAACCAGCTTCGTTCCCGACGGCAACATCCGGAAGTACGACGGCGAACCCTTCATGCCCCACCACATCGTGGAAGCCGTGAAGGAGCAGCTTGCCGGCAAAACGCATCTCTCGGTTCCCATGCACGAGATTATGGTCTAAGGGGGGAATGCACATGGCCACGGGCGTACAACGAGCAGCTCAACTCACGGTAGCCGACTTGAAAGGCAAGGTCGATCCTGACTGGTGTCCCGGTTGCGGCGACTTCGGCGTGCTGGCGGCCATTCAAAAGGCCCTGGTCGAACTGCAAATCCCGAATCACAACGTGGTCGCTATTAGCGGCATCGGCTGCTCCTCGAATCTTCCGGGATTCATCAACACTTACGGGATGCACACGCTGCATGGGCGCGCGCTGGCTGTGGCCACCGGCGTGAAGCTGGCCAACCACGAACTAACTGTGTTGGTGACAGGCGGCGACGGCGATGGTTTCGGGATTGGCGGCAATCATTTCGTTCACACCATGCGCCGAAACGTGGACCTGCTCTACATCGTGATGGACAATCAGATTTATGGCCTCACCACTGGCCAGACTTCGCCCACGAGCCGCATCGGCATGAAGACAAAGAGCATGCCGTTCGGAAACATTGAGGCTCCTGTGAATCCTATTTCTCTCGCATTGGCCGCAGGCGCCACGTTCGTTGGGCGCGGTTTCAGTGGCGACCAAAAACACCTGACCGACCTTATCAAGCAGGGCATTGAGCACAAAGGGTTTTCGTTCCTCGACGTGTTCAGCCCGTGTGTGACCTACAACCACGACAATACTTATCAGTGGTACCGGCCCCGCGTGAAGAAGCTCGAGGACGATTCCGTATACGACGCTTCCGACTGGACCATGGCTATGGAGAAGTCGCTCCTTTGGGGCGAAGAGATTCCCATCGGAAAATTCTTCGAGCGCACCGATGTTCCCAGCTTGCATGCTGCCGAGCCAGTGTTGAATGAAGGCCCGCTCGTGCGACTCGATCTGCGAGTGCCCCACGATGCGGCACGCGGATTCATAGAAGAACTGATGTAGCCGCGCGCTGGAAACCGTTTACATTCAAGTGGCAGGCGCCATATTTGGCCTCCCGCCGATTAACCTCCACCTTAGAATCACTGTGTATTCAAGCTCGAACTGCGCTGAGGAGGATCACTCATGAAAGCAGTGGTATCCGTGTTTGTATTGCTTGGAGTAGGCGCTGCCTTGGGCGCGGCTCGACAAGCAATAAGGCCGAACGGGGAAGAGGGAAGAATCATCGCGCTCGAATCGGCCTGGGACCAGGCCGAGCAAAACAAAGACGCGGCAGCGCTGGCCAATCTGTTGGCGGACAACATCGTTTACGTGGACTACGACGGCTCGATTAGCACTAAACAGCAATTCCTGGCCAATGTGAAGAGTGCCGACGTCACTGGAGAGCAAATCAACAACGAAGGCGTGACCGTGCACTTGTACGGCAACGTCGCTGTGAGCACGGGAATCTACCGGGACAAGGGAATGGAAAAGGGCAAGCCCTTCTCGCGGCGCGGGCGCTTTACCAATGTTTGGCTCAACCAAAACGGCAAATGGGAATGTATCGCCAGCCAGTCAACGCTGATCACCCATTAAGAGGTCACCAAAAAAAGGGAAGGGAACCGTGGCTTGAACGACTATTAAGGCAGAACTTGCTTAGGGCTTGTCTTCGCTTTCATAGGCTTCATGAACCACGTAAAACGTTACACCCGCAGTGACGGCAACCGCGTACCAAAGAAACTTGCTCTTGGCGGCCTTGATCGGAGGCCCGCCCACACCCTTCGTGCCGGCGCCACGCGGACCTTGCGGATCCGCATTCGGATCGAGAACCACGCGGTAGGCTTCGCCTTCCGGAATTTCTCGCACGTCGTCTTCAACGGCAATCTGCAGCGAACCCCGGACGCTCTTCACAACGAGTTCTTTGGGGTTCAGTACCGTTACTTTTCCAATTGTGGGTTGGTCTGTATTCGGACGAATGATGGCGGAAGAAAAGTGAATAGCAAATGCCTTCGAATTGGCCGTCGAAAAGGTGGCTGTGCCCGCCGTAAGCTTGGCTGTCGGGCTCGCTTCATCCTGCGACAATGTCGCGGCGCTCGCGCTGGCGAGTAACAGACGCGCCCCTCCAGCGCGTATTTGGATGCTGCCGACCTGATCCGTGCTTAGGCTATCGCCGGCAAAAACCGTCGCTCCTAAGGACACATTCGCATTTCCTACGCGGGCGCGATTCACAAACACCACGGTTCCGAACGCCGCGGAAGGAGTGGCCGACAGAGGCAAAATTAAAAGAGTAAGCGAAAGCAGACTAGCGAGTAGGGCGCGGGTTGTGGAAAAGCTGTCGAGCACGCGCGTACGCGCCATCAACGCCTCCAAGAGGAACAAAGAAAGCATACTTAGCGGCGAAGGCTAGGTCAATGGAAAACCGAAAGAACGTGACGTACAGCCAAATTCCGGCGCCCAGATTGCCTGGAGTTTCTTGGCCGTTACGGTCATCCGCTGATACAATGCACCATAGAGTATGGCTGATTGGAAACAAATCACCGCGCGCATCCGGCGCGCGCGGTCCGGCAAAGACCCCCTCGCACAACTCGCCAATCTGTACCAAAAGACGAGCGACGCGATGGTGGCGTTCGAGCTCGCGAAATTGTTCGAGAGTTCGGGGCAAAATTCCGATGCCGCCAAGTGGTATTCCACGGCAGCGGCAAAATTCCGCCGCGCCGAATGGAAGAGCAAGGCGCAAGAAGCTGCGGTGCGACTTGGCGGAAGCTCCGCAGAAGGCTTAGCGGAAGGGTCCGCCCCATCTGACGGGGAATTTCATTTGGTTCCGCCAGAACCTGCTCCAGAGGAGAAAGAATTGCCGTTTGAGCAAAACCCAGAAGCATTGGAATCGGCCGTCTCGGTCACCAGCGAGATTCAAGAAGCCACGAAACCTGAAGCAAGTAGTCCTCCTGAGCGGGGAGGGCGCCGGAAGCGAGGGCGCCGGGGAGGAAGAAACCGGAGAAAAGGCTCGGGCCCTAGTGAAACGACGAGCCAAGCCTCAAGCCGCCCGCCAAGGACGGCAGAGCGCACCGAATCGACGTCTCCCGTTGTTCACGCGGAAGTTTTGCAGAAGTCGACAGCTGCGCGAGTCATGCAAAGCACCGCAGTTCCCAGCCTGCCCGTTGAACCCGTAGGAGAATTGGGGCCGAGCCCAAAGGGACGTTATGGTGATCCGGGTCTTTCTTCGCGAATCTCCTTGCTCGAAATGCAATTTCGCCGCTTGCTGGCTTGCCCTCTCGCAAAGCTGAGCGAGGCAGACCACGCTCCCGCAGGACCAGGCGTGTTCGTACTAACGGATTCCGACCTGACGACTTACTACTATGTGGAAGCTTGCCAAACTTTGCGGATCGCCGTGGGTAATTTAATACGCGGCGGCGTTCGCCGCGGCGCGGACGCTATCAAACCGCGTCTTGCGGAACATCTCGAAATCCCGGAAGCCAAAGTGTCAAAATATCTTGCCGACCATTGTGTGGTGCGTTGGCTGCAACTTGACGAGGGCGCTTCCAATTTCGCTCATTTTGCCATTGCTGTACTGCGGCCCATCCTGAACGAGTAGGAATTCCCCGTACAAACTCGGAATGGAATTGCTCAGAAAGTGAAAAAGTTGCCATTGCCTGTGCTAGGTATAAACCCCATTCCGGGGTCGGGCAAATTACCGTTCGCCGGCCCTATTTACCATTCAACCCCCAATTTCTACCATTCGGCGCAACCTGCTAGCCTTCCCTCCCGGTACCCCCCAAACTATAGGTGTCCAAAGACTTATTGGATGTAGTTAGGGTTCGTGGTACCGTTTTCTGGCATTCAAGATTGAGCCCGGGGGCAGTGGTCTGGGCACGACTCCAGGCGATTGAGTGGGCTCAAAAATTCCCAAGGTCTAGTTCTGGGCAACTTTTGAAAGAGAGGGATAGAGGTTTATGCCGAATCGTGTAGGCACGCAGTTACTGAGGACTATCGATTGGGCCGTCTGCAAAGCCGCAGGCGCCACCTTCAATACCATCCAGTTCTTCAACAAGCACAACCCGAATCCATCTTTCACTCCAAAATGGTCGGACAAACCGCTCTTGAAGTCGTGGGAAAAGACCAAGCCCACCCTCGGCTGGCCGCGGCAGACCGACTCGCTCTGTCCGGATTGCGTCAAAGAGGCGCGCGAAGCCATAATCCACGGCAAAAAAGACTGGCGCGACTTGATGAATGAGAAAGTCGGCGAGATCAAAGCGCAAATCATCGAGCGCGACGGCCAGATCTGGATGATCAAGGACTGCCCGATCCATGGCCACTACGAAGACATGATGGCCGTGGACTCCAAGTTTCTAGAATGGATCGAAGCACAGTTCCCAGGCCGCGACATTCCCGCGCACAACGACGAAGATCTCCACAAGCACGGCTCCTCGACGGTGCGGTATGGCCGCGGCTCCGTTCTGACCGTGGACCTCACCAACCGCTGCAACATGATGTGCGATCCCTGCTTCATGGACGCCAATCAGGTTGGCTACGTACACGAACTGGGCTGGGACGAAATTAAGGAGATTCTGGACAACGCGCTCAGGATTAAGCCGCGCCGGCAAATGTCCGTCCAGTTCTCGGGCGGCGAGCCCACCATGAGCCCGTACTTCCTGGACGCTGTGTCCTACGCTCGCAAGATTGGTTACAACAGCGTGCAGGCCGCCACCAACGGCATCGAGTTTGCCAAGAGCAAGGAGTTCTCTAGAAAGGCGTTCGAGGCAGGCATGCGCTATGCCTACCTGCAGTTTGATGGCATCGGCAACGACGCCAACAGCCACCGCCAGGTCGGCAATCTCTTTGACGTGAAACTCCGCGCCATCGAAAACATGCACGAAGCGGGCATCGAAATTGTTCTGGTTGTGACCATCGTCAACAACGTGAATAACGACCAGGTGGGAACCATCGTGAAGTTTGCGATGGAAAATCCCAAGAAAATCGCCTTTGTCAGCTTCCAGCCCGTTTCGTTTACTGGCCGCGACGAAGACATTACTCCGGAGCGCCGCCACCGCCAGCGCTATACACTTTCGCACTTGGCCAGTGACGTGAGCAAGCAGGTGGGCAAGGTCGAACCGACGCGCGACTGGTTCCCGATTTCATTTGTAAGCACCTTTGCCGGGTTCTCTGACCTCGTACACGGGCCCGATGAGAAGTGGGGCGCCCTGTCCTGCGGTTGCCACCCGAATTGCGGCGTGGGCACCGCGCTGATGATTAACAAGGAGACCAAGGAGTGGGCCCCCGTGCCGCGCTTCCTGGATGCTCCGCAGCTCGTCAAGGACGTCACCGCCATCACCGACGCGGCTCGAGGCAAGGGCTTCTCGAACTTCATGATGGCCCTCGCACTGCTCAAAAACTATCACCCGTTCGAGGGGCCGAAGGGGTTGACGCTCTACGATCTGTTTAAGAAGTTTGACAAGACTTGGGCGCTCACGAAGAAGTCTACGGTCAAATATGGCCGTACTTCGCCGGACCGCACCTATGAAGACGCCATGAAGCGCCGCGCGACCGACCCTTGGAACTTCCTGTTCATCGCGGGAATGTGGTTCCAGGACTTGTTCAACTACGACTTCCGCCGCACCGAGATGTGCATCATCCCCTACGCTACGCAGCAAGGCGAGATTTCCTTCTGTGCGTACAACACGGGCGTCGGCTGGCGCAAGATCATCGAGAACATGCACAAGAACGCGACTGTTGCCGAGTGGTACCGCACCCACGGCAAGCACGAAATCTACGCCAAGGGCAAGAGCGTTAATCTCGCGTCGTACGAACATTCGCTCAAGATTGACGCCGAAGACGCCGCCCGCGTGCGCCATCTCGAACACGACGTTCCACTGACCGCGGCCGAAGAAGATCGCGCGCGCCGAAAGAAGGCTTACGAAGAGCAGGCCAAGGTTCGCGCGATTTACGAAGAGCTTGTGCTGAAGAAGGCTCAGCCCTCCGTCGTGCAGATCGGCACCGTGCAGGACATCGCCAAGGCCGTACCCGCCAACTTTGCCAACGCGGGCCTGCCCGCTGCCTCAGGCGGCAAGCCCGTAACGATCACTCCGGCCAATGGAAAGAATGGCAATGGCCATTCCAATGGCAATGGAAATGGCTCCGCGGCCAAGACCGACGAGAAAGCTGCCGAAGCCGTCGCCGGCGACTAAGCCACAATTAGACTTAGATCATGTTTGAAAAATGGGGGCACCTTGAAACGTGCTCCCTTTTTATATCAATGTGTTCTTCCCCGCAGATCTTTTCCCGGGAGATCAAGAATGAACAATCCCGGAATTCTCGGCGCTTTTGTGATTGTGAGCTTTGGCATGGCCATTCCTTTCCTCTGCCTTTTGCTTGGGTGGCTCACGCCAAGCAAGCAGGAGGGGCCTCGCAGTCTAAGGGCATCCCTGCTCCGCTTGGCTCTGTGGTTTGCCTCATTAAGCTTGGTTTCTGTATCGGTTTCTCTCATGCGCGTACAAATGCTTGCTCCGAGATTACCTAGCATTCCGTGGATCACGGTTAATTGGATAAGCGGCGCATGTTGGCTGCTTGTGCTCCTCTTGACTTTATTCGGAAAAGGAAAGCCCCGAATCGCGCTCCTCGGCTGGGCTATCGCCTTCCCGATTTTTTCCGCACTCCTATTCATAACCGCGTACACCTATTGATCTTACCGACCATCGTTCCGGCTAACTTCTGCTTACTGGATTCGTACGATTCACGATATAATGACTTGTCAAGAGATTTCGGGAATTGCTCATGCCCATTTACGAATACATTTGCGAGGATTGCCGGACGCATTTCGAGAAAATCGTGCTGAACAAGCAGCAGGAGATTTCCTGCCCGAAGTGCGCTGGCAAGCGCAACGCGATCCAACTTTCGGTGTTCAGCGCGGGGAATGGCTCCGCGAATGGCTCGCCTGCAAAATCCTCCGGCGGATTCTCAGGCGGAGGCGGTGGCTGCTGTGGCGGCGGTTGCGCCTGCCACTGATCAGCAATGTTTTTCTTTTCCATCATCCTTCTCCTCCTGGCATTCTCTTCTTCCTTCCAGAAGGTCGAGGTGCCTTCAGATCAGGCAGGGCCTGAGAAATCAGCGGACGCCATGGTTGCGCCAGTTTGCGCGAAGCCTGGCCCTCATCTACGCCGAATCGGCTGGGGTAAGTTCGGCCTGCAGTTTGACGTCCCCACGCGTGAAGTCGACGTATTGGGCGGGAAACCGGACGTAGACTATGTTCGCTATGTGATCAAACCAAAGGCCGGAGATGGATACCTGGAATTTTGGTTTGGCCCGTATGCTTTCAACTCCAATCCGGACGCCGAACTCTTGGAAAACTCGGTTGCCACCGGGAAAAGAGACATCGTGAGCTCGAGTGGTGAACAAACGGGCAAGGACAGCTGGGGAAAACTAAAAGATGGGGAGGTGTGGCGGCATACTTTTTTGCAATCCGAGGCGCCGAGGGAGCGCGGTACAAAGCCCCGCCAGAGAATGCGCCCCTCTTCGACCGAATTATCGATTCTGCCTGCTATGTCCCCTCTCCGAGATGATCGTAGGTGAAGTCTCGTGTGCAGCCAGGTGCGTGGGATGTCCGTTAGAGCTGTGAAGGCTCACCAAACCTCATCTACATCCGTCTATTCATTTCCTGGGGGCCCCTCATGCTAATCAGCCATTCTTCCTTGCTTCTGTTTGTTACCGGCGCTGCCGTCCTTCTTGTCATTCCCGGCCCGGCGGTGACCTACGTGGTAAGTCGGAGTATCGGACACGGCCGCGCCGCTGGTCTCGTTTCCGTCTTGGGCATCGTGGCGGGAACCCTGTGCCACGTTGTGGCGGCCGCTCTGGGTATTTCCGCCGTGCTGGCGTCCTCCGCGCTGGCCTTCCAGTTTGTCAAGTATCTGGGCGCGGCTTATCTGATTTATTTGGGCATCAAAACTTTGCGCACCAGGGACGAGCAGATGTTCACGGACGCAGGAGGCGAAACGCGGCTGGCTCGGATTTTTGGCCAAGGTTTTCTCGTCAATTTGCTCAATCCAAAGACCGCGCTCTTTTTTCTGGCTTTCCTGCCGCAGTTCGTCGATCCGGCCCGCGGACACGTCACGCTGCAAATCCCGCAACTGGGAATCCTGTTCGCACTGATGGGCTGGTGCAGCGATTCCGTCTATGCGTTGATCGCCGGGACCGTAGCCGAGCGCATTCGCGGAAGCTTGCGCCTTCGTCGTATCCAGCGCAACGTCTCGGGCGGCGGATTGATTGCCCTGGGGCTGGCGTCTGCCTTTTCGGGCGCAAGATCGAAATAAAAGCGGGTACGGCCAAGCCGTAAGCTACTTTGTGGCACAAAGTTTAAAGTTTTACTTTAAGTGTGGCTGTAACCTGTTGTGAGGAAAAAGGTTAGGAGGATTCGTCCCGCATTTTCTTCCCCCGAAGGCCTGCCAAGGACGATAGACTGTCGTTGTCTCCGCAACGTTTCGCATGGCGACGCCTCTCAATCCGCTTCCTTCCGCGTTTGATGCCCATCATCCGCCCGCCACCGCCATTATTGACAAGTGCGTCCACTGCGGCTTTTGTCTGCCTGTGTGTCCCACCTACGTTCTCTGGGGCCAAGAAATGGATTCGCCGCGGGGCCGCATCTACCTGATGAAGCTTGCCGCCGAAGGCGCTGCTCAAATGACTCCCAAGTGGGTCAGCCACTTCGACACCTGCCTCGGCTGTATGGCTTGCATGACCGCATGCCCCTCCGGCGTGGACTATGCCAAGCTCATCGAAGCTACGCGCGGGCAAATCGAGCGCAATTTTCCGCGCGCGACATCCGAGAGGCGCCATCGTCATTTTTTATTTGAGACGTTCACGCGTCCGGACCGCTTGCGCCGTTTGCGCGCGCCGCTTCTCGCGTATCAAAGATCTGGATTGCAAGCTTTCGCTCGGGGCTTGGGATTGCTCAAACTACTTCCGAAGAAATGGCAGACCATGGAAGCGCTGCTTCCCAAGCTCACTCCGCAAGAAGAAGTTCCGGAAGTTACTCCGGCAGTTGGCGTGAAGCGCCGGCGCGTCGGCTTGCTCCTCGGCTGCGTCCAGCGCGAGTTTTTCTCACAGGTGAATGCCGCCACGGCGCGCGTTCTTGCTGCCGAAGGATGTGAAGTTGTTGCTCCGCAAGCGCAAACCTGCTGCGGTGCATTGCTCGTGCACGCGGGAGAAGAAGCCGCCGCCAACGAGCTCGCAAAAAAGACCATCGACGTGTTCGAGCAGGCCAATGTGGAGATGATCGTCACGAACGCGGCGGGATGCGGCTCCAATGTGAAGGAATACGCTCACTTGTTGCGCGACGATCCGGAATACGCTGAACGCGCCCGAAGTTTTTCAGCAAAGTGCAAGGACATCAGCGAAGTGTTGACCGAACTCGATCCTCGCAGCCGGCGCCATCCGTTAAAATTGCGCGTTGCATTCCACGACTCCTGCCATCTGCAGCATGCACAGGGCGTGCGCGAGCAACCGCGCGCGTTGCTCACAAGCATTCCGGGCCTCGAGCTGGTTGAGATTCCCGAATCCGCCATCTGTTGCGGCTCGGCGGGAATTTACAATCTCGTTCAGCCAGATGCCGCCGAGTCCCTTGGCGATCGCAAAGCCGAGCTCATTGCGCATCTCCGAGCCGATGTCGTCGCCACGGGAAACCCCGGTTGCGTCCTCCAGCTTCAGTCCTCTCTCTCGCGCCAGCACCAAAAGACACCCGTAGTCCACACGATTCAAATCCTGGATGCCTCCCTCCGCGGCCAATCCTTCAACTTTTTGCAAACCTAATCTCGGTCCAAGCCAGGCCGTCAGTCAAACGGAATGCCAGTCTTCCGCGAAATGTCTCGCAAATCTTCAATCACGGGGAGAATCAGCGGCACTCCATTCTTTCGCCGCACCTGCTCTGCCTGGCGCTCCGGATCCCCCGGAATCAACGGGCCATTCGTGCCCGGCGCCGGCTTCGTCGCGCGAAACACGCGCACATAATCGTCAATCTGGCGCTTGAATTCGTCCGCGTCCATAAAACCGTCGATGCGCATCGCCCCGAAGAAATGTCCTATACCTTTTCCCACACTGCGCTTCGGAATTTCCTGGCGCAGAGCAAACGGCGGCGCGAAGGGCCCCCAGTTCGCTCCGCTCAGCGGACCGCACAGGATGTCCACCATCATCGCCAGCGCGTATCCTTTGTGACCGCCGCGCTCGCGCTCCGAACCGAGCGGCAGCATCGCGCCGCCATCGATGAGCTCGTCCGGATTTGTGGTGTTGCGCCCTTCGCGGTTGATCGCCCAGCCTGCGGGAATCGGCTCGCCTTTGCGCCGCGCGATTTCAATTTTTCCGTAGGCTGCTGCGCTCGTGGCCAAATCAATCACGATGGGCGGCTCTTCTTTTCCGGGAAACGCGATGGCAATCGGATTCGTGCCCAGCATCCGCTCCGCGCCCCACAGCGGTGCCACCAGCTTCGTGGAATTCGTCATCGCCCATCCGATCAGATCGCGTTCGAGCACTTTCAGAACGTAATAGCCGGCGATGCCAAAATGATTCGTGTTGCACACGCTGACCCAGCCCGAGCCCGCTTTTTCCGCCATGTCCATGGCGATGCGGTTCGCCTGAGGGCCAACCACTAGGCCGAGTCCGTTGTCGCCGTCGACGGTTGCGGTGCTTGCCGTTGAGCGCACAATTGTGACGTGGGGCTTCGGATTGATGTGGCCTTCGCTGAGCATCCCGAAATAACTGTACATGCGAGCGACTCCGTGGGAATCGATCCCGCGTAAGTCCGCGCACGCCAGAACGTCGGCGGCTTGCTCCGCATCATTTTTCGGCACGTCAAAATGAAGGAACACGCGTGTGCAAAATTCGCGCAATCTTTCTATGGGAAAAGTCTTGGATTCGATTTCAGCCATATTTCTCCAAAAAGATGCTATGCGGGCAGGCATTCTCCGCGGGTTTCTGCGCCAAAGGGAACGAGAAGCAAGCCAATCGCAAACGCAATCGAAGTCAACGCGACGGGAATTCCCAATGAGCCGTAACGCTGCACTCCGGCGCCAACGAGAAAGGTGATTCCTGCGCCTGCGAATCGGGCAAGGGAAGTGGAAAACGCGAACGCGCTTGCGCGGCACTCCGTAGGATACTGCTCCGGCAGCCAGAGCGTGTACACTGCAAAATTTGCTCCGCCAAATCCCAAAAAGAAAAGGCATGCAAAGAACCACGGCAACGCCTCCGCGCCGAGATAAAAGACCTTACCGAACGTAATGGCAATGAAAGCGAGCATCAGCGAGAAATAAAAGCCCAGCGCGCCCCGCCGTCCGACTTTTTCCGCAAGCCAAGGCATCGCCAGGCAGCCGAGAATCGTTGCAAACGAAACCAGCATCGCCGCACGCGACGCAAGCTGAGCTGCCTGTGGCCCGATTCTTCCGGCTGCCTCCGCAAGCGTCGTCACTGCCGCGGGCACGTAAACCGTTCCCGCCCATAATCCGCAAATCGATGCCAGCATGTACAGAGAATTTAGTATCGTTCGGCGCCGCAGCGCCTTTGAAAAGAGCGCTGCAAACGGCTGCCAAACCTGCCACGAACTAAGAACGTCCGCTTTCTTCTTCCAACGAGCCGGCTCTGTCACGCCGTGGCGCACCCACGCCAGCAAAAGAGCCGGCAATCCACCCACTGCAAACATCACGCGCCAAGCGTATGCCCCAAAATAGGTGCCAATCGCGTAGTTGAGAATCGCCGCCAGAAAAGTGCCAACGTAATATCCCGTGTGCATGTATCCCGCGCCGGCGCGCCGCCGCTCTTCCGGCCACTCTTCGGCCACAAACGTTCCGCCCATGGCCCACTCGCCGCCGATGCCGATGCCCGCAAGCAGCCGCAAAATCGCCAGTTGCCAAACGTTCGTAACAATTGCGCTGAGAAAAGTGAAAACGGAATACCACACGATGGTCAGCATAAGCGTGCGCACGCGCCCGAATTTATCTCCCACGGGCCCCCACAAAAATGCCAGTCCCCAGCCGAACAAAAACAGCGCGAACAGCAGTCCGCCGTAAAAACCGATATTGCCTTTCGTCGCAGCAATTCCTGAGCGCGGCAAGAGATCGCGCAGCGAAGGAACCAGCACCAGCGCGTAGATAAACGAATCCATCCCATCGAGTGCCCAGCCTCCCCACGAAGCCCAGAACCCGCGAATCTGATTTCGCGTCAGCGGACTGCTAGCTGGTTTTGAGTTAGAGAGTGGCGCTGCGACGCTCATTAGCAGCGGCGACTATATCAAAACTAAATGAGAAATCGAGGTTTAACGCCGTACCGTGACTGGAGACTTTCGCACGCACGAAGGCGTGCCGGCCCGTTCACACCGGCTGCGACGCTAGAACGCTCATTGAGGCAGGCCAATGTGGCGGAGGACCTCCGGGAAACGGGCATCGCTGCGCAACGGGTCGAGCCGCGGTTCCCACTTGCTATAGATCAGCCAGGTGGAACGTTCGGTTACAGCTTTGTCCAACCAGGCGAAGGCGGCATCCTTGTCGCCCAGCGCTGCATAAATCAACGCGATGTCAAAAGGAGAAGCATAGGACTGCTTTGCTCGCGCGACAAGAGTTTGCAGAACCGCTAGTGCGTCGCTCTTGTCCCCCGCCGACGCGTATGCGTGACCAAGCACCCCGAGGAGAAATCCGTACATTGTGCTGTCTTTCGGAGTGGAGTCCACCGCTTTCTTGAATTGCGCGATGGCTTCCGCGTTCATGTGCTTCTGTTCGTAGTCCCACCCGAGAATCACCATTTCCCAGGTGTCACCCGGCTGCCTTTTCAAAACCTCCAGCGCCAACTGGATGGAGATGTCGTATTGATGCGCAGCATAACTATGCCAGCAGAGGCAATCCGTCAGGCCGTCATCCACCGGATCGAGATCGACGGCGCGCCGGCTTTGGGCGGCAGATTCATCCATGCGCCCCATGGCCATCAGGTAATGGGCGAAATCGTGGAGCGTGTCTGCGTTGCTGGGGTTCAACTCGACAGCCCGCTTGAATTCCTGCTCCGCTCCGGTGAAATCCCAGTCGTAGTGAAGCTTCGCGAGAGCCAAAGCCCCATGGCCCTCGGGCAACCGATTGTCTTTCTCCGTTGCAAGCAAGGCCGCTTCCTTCACTTTGCCCCAGGCTTGCTGAGGCGGCATGGCACCGAAGAAGCCGAGAAAGAAGTAAGAACGGGCCATGTGCGCGTAAGCCGGCGCGTAGTTGGGAGCGAGCTTGATGGCTTGGTTGTAATAATCGATGCTCTTCTGCAAATCGAACTGGTCCAGGAAAGAGTTCGCCTTCAAGTAGGTTTCGTAAGCTTCCGGGCTGATGGGGTTGGACTTTGCGATCGGCATTGGCTCTGGTCCACCGAGCTTGAACTGAACCTGTTTAGCGATGGCGGATGCTACATCGTCCTGCAAAGCGAGGATGTCGTGGAAGTCGCGCACGTAGGTGTCAGCCCAGAGATGCTTGTCGGTGTCCGCGCGAACCAACTGTGCAGTGATTTGCACGCGATCGCCGGAACGTTGCACCGAGCCTTCGACGATGGCATCGGCGTGAAGTTCCTTAGCCATCTCCGGCAATTTCTTCTTCGTTCCTTTGTATCCCATGGTGGAACTTCGGGAAATGACCTGGAGGCTTTCCATGCGCGCCAAATCCGTGGTCAGCGCCTCGGTCATTCCATCCGCAAAATATTCCTGTGACGAATCGCCCGTAAGATTGAGAAGTGGAAGTACGGCAATGCTGCGCACCGGCTTAGGGGAGCCGGCGAACAACCGCGTGCGCCAATCTCCCGGATTCGCCAGGGCCAGGGCGGTGGCAGCAATGGCTAAAACGATTGCGGTCGCCCAGGCAATCTGCTGCCGAGAAAACCGCCGGGAAACCACGGGCACCGGCGCGGTTGTTGTTGCTGGAGCGACGCGGCGCAAGTCAACGGCAAGCTCCTTCGCCGCCTGGTAGCGGTTCGCTGGTTCCTTTTCGAGGCACTTGAGAATAATGTCTTCCAGGCGAACCGAAAGCGCGGAGTTCAATTGTCGTGGTGGGCGCGGCGGCTGATGGAGAATCGCTTCGACAAGCGCCGTCGGGAGCTGATTGTAGAAAGGCGCCTGACCAGTGGTCATTTCGTAGAGAATCGAACCAATGGCATAGATATCGGAGCGCGCGTCGATCGTCTGGCCAAGCAATTGTTCCGGGGCCATGTAGCGCAAAGTTCCTCGGACGGCCCCTGTCTCCGCAATCGTTTCTGTCGAGATATCCGCGTTCGTCGTGAGAGCAGACTTGGCCAAGCCGAAATCCAGTATCTTGAGCCAGCCTTCTGGCGTAACGCGCAAGTTGCCCGGTTTTAGATCGCGGTGAATCACTCCGTGCTCGTGCGCGGCCTCCATTCCTTCCGACAGTTGTAACCCGAGGCGAAGCACGTCCTTTTCTGGAAGAGGCCCGGCCGCGAGTTTGTCACTCAGCGTAATGCCTCGGATGTACTCCATAACCAGCAAATCTTTGCCTTGCTGCTTCTCGAAGTCATAAACCGTGGCAATGTTGGGGTGACTCAGCTTGCTGAGGATTTCCGCCTCGCGGCGGAATCGGCTGCGCGCGCTTTCGTCCTGGAGTGCACCGGGAAGAAGCACTTTGATGGCGACTTCTCGTCCTAGACGAGTGTCTTGCGCCAGATAAACTTCCCCCATTCCGCCCGCGCCGATTTTGCCGGTGATGCGATAGCGTCCGAGCGCTTGTTCCTGCGTCGAATCCTGCACCGGCGCGATGAAGCGGTACCCACGCCGCGGAAGTGTTTCGATATACCGCGGAACATCCGCATCGTCGTCGAGGGCCGCGCGGATTTGCTGGATGCAGAGATTCAGCCCATGCTCGAAATCGACAAAGGTTTCCTGCCCCCAGATCTGGTCCTTGAGTTCTTCGCGGGTGACTAATTGGTCCGGCTGGCTGGCCAAGACAGTCAAAACCTTGGCTGCCTGGGGGCGCAGTCTTATCGTCCTGCCGGATTTGCGCAGTTCGGCCGTTTGCGTATCGAGTTCGAACACACCAAAACGAAGAATGCGATTTCCTGCCGAAGGAGCGGTGGCCACGGGCGCTGGGCCTCCCAACTGCACCGGATTATACACCTAAATTCAAGGCGTATATCCAGCGCTCTAACCCTTTCTCTCACAGCAGCTTGGCCGCTAATAAACAACTAACCTGCAGAGAATTGACCGGCTCTCTGTGGCCGCGCTAGAGTCTCGACTATTCTCGGCAAGTGCCGGGAAGCGACGAGACTTGAAAAGGAGAGTACCCATGAAAAAAATCACAGCAATTGCTCTGACCCTTGTGGCCGCCACGGCACTCGCTCTAGGAGGCTCCATCGCCAGACCCGACAGCCCGAATATGGCGTGTTGTACGCATGGCCAACAAATGGCGTGCTGCACGCACGGGCAGCAAATGGCGTGCTGCCGGTAGTAAACGGGCAGAGACGACGAGTCGTCGTGCTCAGTACGGTGGGGTGTGCCTAGGTTCAGCGAACTAGCTGATTCGTCCGTGTCAGTGCCGGCTTCTATGAACAACGGTGCGACTCCCGACGGCCACGCCATTGTAGGCCTGTGGACTGACATGATGATGGGACATAGCCACGGATATGTCGTGCGGGACGGTAATTTCCTGTCTTACGACGTGCCGGGAAGCCTCGGAACCAACATTTGGGACATCAACCCCGCTGGAGCATTCGTCGGCGTTTACACCGACAGCAACAAGAAAACTCACGGCTTCTTGCAGTTCCCGGACGGCTCAGCACCGATCACGATTGATTATCCGAATGCTGTCAGCACTGGAGCATTCGGCATCAATCCAGGGGGAGCCGTCGTAGGCCAATACACCGACACGAGCGGCCACACTCATGGCTTCCTCGCAACGCCAGCAGGCGTCCAGTAAGTCCAGTAATAGGAACTGCGGGCCTTCTGGCGCGGTGCCACGCTCTAAAGTAAGCCTAGGCTTGCCCTACGTGGATTCCGGCCGCAAGAGGGCGGCTTTCTGCGGAGCAGGGCCCTATAGGGCCTTGCTGAACTCAACGGTAGCCGCGCCAGAAGAAAACAATGGTCATGGCAATGCCAACGAGAATGACGAAGCCCTTGACCCAGGATTGCGGCAGCTTTTGCGCGTAGTGCGCCGTAGAATAACCGCCAAGGACGGACCCTGCGGTCATCACGATCGCTTGCGGCCAGACAATCGCTTTTGTAGCGACAAACGTAACGGTGGCAACGCCGTTGATCACGCCACCAAGCCGCACCTTCAGCTTGTTCATCGCGTGGATGTCGGTCATGCCCAGCGCCGCGAGCATGGCCAGGTTCATGATGCCGATTCCGCCGCCGAAATAGCCGCCGTATACCGCAACCAGCAGTTCGAAGATGGATGCGCCCACCACCGCCGTGTTACTGGCGTCTTGCGAAATTCCCGCGGAAATGTGCCCTGTCAAATGCTTGCCAAACGCAAAGAGCAACGTGGCCCCGAGCAGCAGCCAGGGAATCACGCGAAGGAAAGTTCTCGCCGGCGTGTGAATCAACAGAATCGCACCGGCAAGTCCACCTACGAGACTCATAATCACCAAAGGAATTAAGATGCGCCGCGGAATGCTCAGCTTTTGCGGATAAGCATTGCCGCTCGCCGTAGTTCCAACCCACAGGGCAAGCGTGTTTGTCGCATTGGCTGGAATCGCCGGAACACCAGTGAACAAAAGTGCCGGAAACGCCACAAAACTCCCCCCTACGGCCACGGCATTGATGGCGCCTCCGAGCGCCCCGGCAAAGAAAAGAAAAATGGCAGTCTGCAGGTTCAAGCAGAGGTTGTATCACGACTCGCGGGCCGTCCTCTAGTCGCGGAATCTCAGATTCGCAGGGCCGATAGTGGTATAAAGTCTGTCCGAAAGACGGGCATCTATGATTTGGTGCTGTTCAGGAGCGGTATCCTTGGAAAGGGAAGTTGCAATGGCGAAGAGACTGATCCTGTTGTCTTTAGTTTTGCTGGCGGCGTCAGGAGCATTTGCGCAAGACAAAGGAGAGGGCAAGGCCCCTGCTTCGGAGCGCCACGAGTTTGTCATTGCCAACTTCAAAACAGAGAGCGGGGTAATGCTTCCTCAGCCGCGTGTGGTGTACGGCACTTACGGCAAATTGAATGCAGCGAGGGACAATGCCGTCCTGCTCCCATCGCATTACATGGCGGACTTTCACGGATATGAATGGCTGATCGGAGCCGACAAGGCGCTCGATCCCTCAAAGCTGTTTCTTGTCGCGACGGAATTATTCGGAAATGGAAATTCTTCTTCACCGAGCAATGCGCCCGAACCTTATCACGGGCCGCGATTTCCCGTGACGACCATTCGAGACAACGTCGAAGCCGTGCACCGGCTGCTGACTGAAGAGTTGAAGATTACGCACTTGCGCGCCATCATCGGATTTTCCATGGGCGCGCAGCAGGCTTTTCAGTGGGCGGTGAGTTATCCCACCTTTGCCGACCGCATCGTTGCGACCGCGGGCACCGCGAAATGCTATCCCCATGGAGTTGTCAGGCTTGAAGGACAGATTGCGGCGCTGACCACAGATCCCGCGTTCGCGAACGGCGACTACAAGGAGCAGCCCAAGAAAGGTCTGGAAGCCTTCGCCGTAGTCTGGACCGGCTGGCTTTTCTCACAGGAATGGTGGCGGCGTGAGCTCTGGCGCGAAGGAGCCAAGCCCGGAACGACGTTTGAGCAAGTGCTGAATGAGTTTCGGACGAACTTCATTCCCGGCGCCGACGCCAACAATCTGATTTTGCAGATGCGCACCTGGGAAAAGCACGACGTGGGCGCAACCCCCGGATTTTCCGGCGACGTGGAACGAGCGCTCAAGTCCATCAAAGTTCCGTTTCTCTACATGCCGTCGGAAACAGATTTGTATTTTCCCATTGGGGACGCTCGCTACGAAGCCCAGTTTATTCCTGGCGTGTCACTCGTTCCTATCCCGTCGCTCTGGGGGCACACCGCGGGAGCGGCAAGCAATCCCGCCGACGCCAAATTCTTGAACGACAACATTGGCAAGTTTTTGGCCGCGAGCCATTAGTCCGGTGAACCTTCCGCCGGAGCCATGCAAATCCTGGTCACCTGTCCCCGCGCCATCATTTGACGGGCGCGCCTGCGGGGGAGCATCATTTTCACGAGACGAGCTTCTTCTAATCCTTCTAGCAAGCACGCCCGACCGGGATGTCCTCTCGTCGTGCGTTTGAAATTCATTGACGTTTCAAGGGAGCCGCCGTGGCCACACCGCGTCAGAAACTCAGCACAAAAGACCTAAAAGTAAAGAGCAGCCAGAGAGTCAGTGAGGCGCAAATTGCTGTGCACTGGAAGGAAGAGCAATACTTTCGACCTCCCAAAAAGTTTATTGAGCAGGCCAATTTGAAAGACGCTTCTTTGGTCAAAAAGTTCAGCGAAAAGCATTTCCCGGAGTGTTTCAATCACTACGCCGAACTGCTCAACTGGGACAAGCCTTGGCGAAAAACGCTGGACACCAGCAATCCCCCGTTCTGGAAATGGTTTGTCGGCGGCAAGCTCAACGCCTGCTACAACTGCGTCGACCGCCATCTCGCCAAATACAAAAACAAAGCCGCCATCATTTTCGTTCCCGAACCGGAGGGCGAAGCCTATACGGTCATCACCTATCAGGAACTCTACAAGCGCGTGAATGAAACTGCGGCCCTGCTGCGCGATTTCGCGGGCCTGAAAACCGGCGATCGCGTGACCATTCACATGCCGATGATTCCCGAGCTGCCCATTACCATGCTCGCCTGCGCACGCCTTGGCGTGGTGCATTCCGTCGTTTTCGGCGGATTCAGTGGCGAAGCTTGCGGCCTGCGCGCCGCCGATTCCGGCAGCCGCGTCCTGATTTACGCCGACGGCTACTGGCGGAACGGGAAGTGGGTGGACCACAAAGCCGCGGCCGACATCGCCGTGCATACGGCGAAAAAAGAAGGCCAGAACGTCGATAAAGTCCTCGTCTGGAAGCGCTATTCCGGCAAATACGCCTCGGAAACGCCGATGGTCGCAAACCGCGACTTTTTCATCGACGACGTTCTCAAAGACTATCGCGGCAAAACGGTCGAGCCCGTTTCGCAGGACGCCGAAGCTCCGCTCTTCCTGATGTACACCAGCGGCACCACGGGCAAACCCAAAGGCTGCCAGCATCGCACCGGCGGCTATCTTGCATACGTGACCGGCACGGCAAAGTATTACCAGGACATTCATCCCGAAGACGTCTACTGGTGCATGGCCGACATCGGTTGGATCACCGGCCATTCCTACATTGTGTACGGCCCGCTCTCCCTCGCGGCCACCAGCGTCCTCTACGAAGGCGTGCCGCAGTTCCCGGATGTTGGGCGTCCGTGGCGCATCGCTGAGCGGCTCGACGTGAATATCTTCCACACTTCTCCGACGGCGATTCGCATGTTGCGCAAAGCCGGCGCGGACGAACCGAAAAAACACAACTACCACTTCAAGCACATGACCACGGTCGGCGAGCCCATCGAGCCGGAAGTCTGGCAGTGGTATTACGATGTCGTAGGCAAGAAAGAAGCCGTGATTGTAGACACTTGGTGGCAAACCGAAACAGGTGGGTTCCTCTGCTCTACCAAGCCCGCCCTCGATCCAATGAAGCCTGGCAGCGCGGGCCCTCCAGCGCTGGGAATTTATCCGGTGATTTGGGATGAAAACGGAAAAGAAGTCAAAGCCGGCTCCCACGTCGCCGGAAACATCTGCATCCGCAATCCCTGGCCGGGCATCATGCAGACGATTTGGGGAGATCCGCAGCGCTTCGTCAACCAGTATTACCGTAAGTATAATCTCGACGCGAAAAGCAAAGATTGGCGCGACTGGCCGTATTACGCCGCGGACGGCGCGGTCCTTGCCGCCGACGGCTACTATCGCATCCTCGGCCGCGTCGACGATGTTATCAATGTGGCCGGACACCGCCTCGGCACCAAGGAAGTCGAGTCGGCGTGCCTTACGATTCCCGAAGTTGCCGAAGCGGCGGTTGTTCCCGCTGTGGACGAAGTGAAGGGCCGCGTCCCGGTCGTCTACGTTTCGCTGAAGCCCGGATTGCAACCGAGCAAGGCCGTCGAGGAAAAAGTCACCGTCACCATCGAAACCATGATCGGCAAAATCGCGCGCCCCAAAAACATCCACATCGTTCTGGATATGCCAAAGACGCGCTCCGGGAAAATCATGCGCCGCGTCCTCGCCGCCATCGAGAACCGCATGGACACCGGCGACATCACCACGCTCGCGAATCCCGATATCGTCGAACAAATTCGCGTGCAAGTTCAAGGACAGGACGCAGGAAAGCTCCAGGAAGGCCCCGAAGACATCAAGCGCTTCGGCCAAGAAAGCTAAAAAGAGTGAAAATTTGGCATTGGATATGTCTTCAATGGATACCTGTCCTTCTATAAGCCTTTTTGTTTCAATGGGTTATGCTTGCGCTGCAGCTCTGGGTTCCTGAAATTGCGCATTCGCCCAGTCTCAAATTGTCCTAGTACATCGGTACCTCCCAGATTTGAATCGATTTTGTATCGGGAGTCCTATTGTGGCCTAGCCCCACCCCAGATACACTTTGGCTTCGGTCAGGAGGACTGTCTTGACGGGTTCAGAACGCCGCACCACGCAACGTTTCACCATGCGGCTGCCACTCACGGTTCGCTGGACGACCGGGGCCGCCGTGGGCGAAACCAGCACCGAATCGCGGGACGTTAGCTCCCGCGGTGTTTATTTCTACCTTTCCAAGGACGTCAAGGAAGGCTCGCCGGTCGAGATTCTCTTGACGCTTCCCAACGAAATTACCATGGCCGGCCCTGTGCGTGTTCGTTGCCTTGGCCGCGTGCAGCGCACCGAGCCGCGCGAAGAAGGCGCCGTAGGCGTCGTTGCCGCGATCGAGCGCTACGAGTTTCTTCGCAGCGACCAGGATTGATCGATTTCTCGGCTGTGCAGGTTGACCAGTCCCCCGGTTCACCGCGCAGCTTAAGTCCCCAAAGTCCGCAGGATGCATTCGTTTAATTGTCTTCCGGCCTGCGGCGCAAATTTCCCGGGTTTCTTGCTCGCACACTGCGGAGGCGGGCAGGATCGAGCCGGGGTGCCTTGGCCCCTCAGCGAAGCGCCCCGGCTCAGTTTTTTTGTTCATCACTTGCCGCGGATTCGAGCAGATTTTCACGGACAAATACCCCAACCATCCAAGTCCTCAGTAGAAGCAGGGCCCGCCTTCGCGGGCAAGGTTACGAGCCGATCGTGCAGACGCCGGCCTGGTTGTCCCACTCGGTTTGAACCTTCCAGCTTCTCCCGTTTACGGTGATAGTGCCGTTCATACCGCCGCACACATCGCCGATCTCGTTGCCTTGCGCATCGGTCCAGGCGTTCAGTTGGGGGTCAGTGACCATTTCCGAGAACTCGTGCGTGGTGACTTCTGTCCTGCGCTGTTCCTGGGTGTCGCTAAGGCTCAGGGTGCAGGAAGGCGACCCGCTGCAGGATTCCGTGACGCACAGGTCCGCAAGCGCGGGAATGATGGCGTAGTAGGACGGATTGCCGGCCTGCGTGGTGAAGAAGTTGTGGTAGCCGAACGCGGTGTCGCCGGAAGGCTCGCACAGGACCAGGCCGTTCGCAGGGTCATTCACACCAATCGAATCGTCAAGAAAAATCATGAGCGCTTGATTGCCATCAGGCTCCGGCAACGTGCCGGAAGTATAGTAGCTCTGGACTCTAGCTTGAATGTCCGCATCGGTGAGCGTTCCTGAAACGTCCAGAGAGACGAGCGGCGAAGGATTCACGGTTGCAGCGTCCACGCCGTACTGCGCGAGCAAATTCATCAGCGAAGAAGCGACGAGGTCGCTCAAGAACTGCTGGAGCCGTTGCATGTCGGCTTGGTTAGAGTTCCAACTTGCTCCCCAAAACACGGGTTGCACGGCGGGATTCTGAATGACTGGACCGCCTTGATTTGTAAAATCGCCCGCGCTGTCGGCGCGCTTAGCTCCCACTCCGTTTTTGATATCCACGTTTACACCCCTCACGACGTTATGGCAGTGGGCGGCACTTATCTTCGCACGCTCAGACCCGCAAAACTGTTTCAAAAACTCCCAAATACCACGAAAAAACTAAGTCGTGTGGAATCTGCGGGATAGCGCAACAGAAATCTCGAGCGCAGGTCGAAGAACGCCTGCCCGTCTGAGGGTCGGAAGGTCTGAAGCCCATACTAAAAATGAGCGGGGCACTCTCTCAAAGAAAGTGCCCCACGGACGGCGCAGCAAGCCTGCCTACCGCAGGCAGGCTGCGCCACTACAACGGAATTGGTCTAATTCAACCTTTTAGTCGCGATCGTGTTTGTCGCGATCTTTTTTGTCCCAGCCTTTGTGTTTGCCGTGGTCTTCGTGCCAGCGGCCGTGGTCGCGATCGCGGTCATGGTCCCAGTGATGGTCGTGCTCGAAGCGGCCGCGCGAACCGTTCCAGTAGCCTGCGTAGTAGCGGCCCCCTTCATAGCGTGGACCGACCCAGACTGCGCCCTCATACGGGGCACGCGTCCAGTAGCCCCGGTGCCAGTAATAATGACCCTCCACCGGATACCAGTAGCCGTCAACCCACGCGTACTCATTTTCCGGACCGGGGCATGGCGGGCGAACGGCGATCACTCGCGGCTCGGGCGGTGCGCCAATCTGGATTCCGACTGAGATCTGGCTGAACGCTGCGGGCGCGCCGGCAAACAGTGTGCCTGCGAGCAGCAGCGTTCCCGTCCACATCTTGTAGTTGAGTTTCATGTTCCTGCCTCTCTCCGCGTTCCTGAAGCGCCGCGGGGGGATTACCTCCATTGATTCCCGAAACTAGCTGGGGCTGCCGATGAGCTGGGTGGGTTGGGGCGTCGGCCCCTATTGCCATCGTACAATTATATAAACACCTGGGAGAGGTTTTTGTCGCGCGGTGTGATTGGGAAGGCAAGTGCGCACTTCCCGTTTTTTCGTAGGTGTTGAAAAATAAAGTTTGTAGGGGCTGGGCTTCAACCCGGCGTTTTTGAAAGAAAGATAAAAGCAAGAGGTGGTGTAAGTCCTGTGTTTTGGGTGAGGCGGCTTGAATCCGTGCCTCCGCAGTGGCATCCGGAGCGCAAAGCACGCACCTGAAAATCCACAGGGATGCGCCATTCACGTGTCGGTAGTTTAAGGGGCTGCCACCCGCCGGGCCGCCCCGGACGAAGAGTCCCCGACACACACAAACTATGAGTCCCGATTCGCGATCGGTAATTCGTCTAGCAACGTCGTTTCCCGCTATTGGTTGTCGGCTGAAAAGTAGCGCATAATTATCCGTTGCTTCATAGTCGAACATGGCCATAAACTTCAACACAAGCAATCAAACACTGCGCCCGTTGTTTGGAAACGGACTGACTTACAGCGTTCCGAGATTCCAACGCGACTACAGCTGGACGCAAGACCAGTGGGACGATCTCTGGCAAGACATAGAGGGCACGATAAAGCCAGGAGGCGAGCCCGCTCATTACATGGGCTACCTCGTTCTTCAGACGCAGGACAACAAGAGCTTCGATGTAATAGATGGGCAGCAGCGCCTCACTACGTTGAGCCTCTTAATTCTCGCTGTCCTCAAGACATTGCAAGAATTGGCTGAATCGGGGGTAGATGCAGACAACAACAGACGACGGCTCGAACAGCTTCGGAGTTCCTATATTGGGTATCTTGATCCGGTAACTCTTGTCGCGCGACCAAAACTCACTCTGAATCGTAATAACAACGCTTACTATCAGGATTATGTCGTCCCACTGCAAAAGTTGCCGCAGCGCGGCCTGAAAGCGTCTGAACACAACTTGCGGCGGTCATTTGAGTGGTTCCAAAAAAAGGTTCGCGATTCCTACGGAGCAAAGCGTGACGGAGCAGTGCTGGCGAAGTTCATAGACGATATTGCCGATCGGCTATTCTTCACAGTAATCACGGTCACGGACGAGCTCAACGCGTTCAAAGTCTTTGAAACGCTGAATGCTCGCGGCGTGCGGCTATCACCGACTGACCTGCTGAAAAACTATCTCTTTTCCGTGGTCTATCGCGAAAACTCTCACCCCAGTGAGATTGAGACCCTTGAGAGACGCTGGGAAAAGATGGTCGGACGGCTCGGTGGGGAAGGCTTTCCGGATTTTCTGCGCGCCCACTGGAACAGTCGCAAAGATTTCGTTAGAGAGGCGGAGTTATTCAAAACCATCCGTGAAGATACGCGAGGCAAGGCCGCGGTATTTGAGTTAATCAGACAAATGGAAGAGGACGTTGATGTATATGCAGCGTTATCCAATCCAAGTGACGGCCTTTGGACCCAAGAACAAAGCGGTCACATTCGTGAGTTGCGCATGTTCAGTGTGCGGCAGCCGTGGCCCCTGCTTCTAGCGGCGCATCGGTCATTTGACGCCCAGGGATTTACAGAGATCCTTCGGACATGCAGCATCATCTCCTTTAGGTATAACGTAATCGGAGGTCTCGCGACGAACGAACAGGAGAGGCTTTACAACGACACGGCCAAAAAGATTGCGGCCAAAGAATATCCGCTGGCAAATGACGTAATTCACGCGTTGGCGCCGGTCTATGTGCCCGATCCGAAATTCCGAGTGACATTCGCAGAAGAATCTTTGAGAACAACGGCAGCGCGCAACAAGCAGATCGTCAGGTACGTCCTGTTCCGAATCGAAAAGCACCTCACCGGCGTCGATTATGATATAGACAGCGATCGTTATTCGCTCGAGCACATATTGCCTGAGAACCCCGGCCAAAACTGGCCGCAATTCAGTGAGGAGCTAACCGAAGAGAGTATGTACCGCCTTGGTAACATGACCTTGTTAGGCTCAGCGGCGAACAGGGATTTGGGTAACGCGTCATTTGAGAAGAAGAAAGTGATTTACGCGAAGAGCGAGTTCTTGATTACGAGGAACATCTCTACAGATAACAATGAATGGGATGTAGACAGGCTCGCCGCACGCCAAACGTGGATGGCCAGTCAGGCAACGTCAATCTGGCGGATAAGCCAATTGGCATGAGCGGCCGTGTCACGCAGACCTTAGAGAGGGTGGCGCAGAGACGGCTCGGGGTGGCGCACCCTTCGGTGTTTAAGGTGCGGCTCTTCTCTTGAACCTTTTTTGCCACTACCGTCGCGCACACGATCGATCTGGATTTCTACTCTGTCTTTCCGCGTAGGGCACTCAACTGCTCCATGAGCCTTCTGCGCGACGGAGTAGACTTGAAATATGGTTGAGAGCGCAATCCTAGATCGAACCGCGGCGGTGCGCCGTGGTCGAAGGCTTGAGTATTTCACGGTCGCATGGAATGCACTTGAGGGTTTGGTGGCGATCCTCGCGGGCGCCCTGGCAGGCAGCATCTCGCTTGTAGGCTTTGGAATGGACAGCTTTATCGAAGTAACGTCCGGAGCTGCTTTGCTGTGGCGGATGTCCCTGGATGCGGACGTCCAGCAACGCGAGCGGAACGAGAGACGCGCACTCAAGATCGTCGGCAGCTGCTTTCTTGCTTTGGCAGCTTACATCACCTACGAATCAGCAACGGATCTCTGGTCCAGGAAGGTGCCTGAGCAGAGCATTCCTGGAATTGTCCTGGCGTGTGTCTCCCTGGTGGTAATGCCGTTGCTCTCGCGAGCCAAGCGGAGAGTAGGCCGTGCACTGAACAGTGCCGCGATGCACGCAGACGCGAAACAAGCAGAGTTTTGCACCTACCTTTCGGCCATCCTTCTTGCAGGATTGCTGCTCAACGCTTTGTTCGGCTTTTGGTGGGCCGATCCTGCCGCAGGCCTCATCATGGTACCGATCATCGCGAAAGAAGGGATCGATGGACTACAAGGCAAAGCCTGCAACGATTGCTGCTCGGCTTGACGCAAACTTTCCCCGGAGTCACCGATTCCACAGTCTTCCTCGCCGGGTGGTGCAGAGACGTTTCGGGGTGCCGCATGCGCCGGTTTTGCGTGTGCGGGTTTTCTCTTTCCTTTGAACCTTCAGGACGTGCCGAAGAAACGTGCGATTGTCCGCCTGGGGCTAGGGCGATA
>Ga0209166_10000872_pt1 | contig 28266 bp, 26 predicted proteins | sample Coa_R1_3_FD_187151 | JGI IMG/M metagenome (GOLD analysis project Ga0209166, IMG submission 187151) | Surface soil microbial communities from Centralia Pennsylvania, which are recovering from an underground coalmine fire - Coalmine... | ecosystem: Environmental > Terrestrial > Soil >...
GCGGCAAACTCTTCTAATTTTCTTCAGGCGCCAGCCGCACGGCTTGCGGCAGTCCGTCATTCCCAACCAGCAAATCCACTTGAATCCATTCGCCCGCGCGCTGCTCATTCACCGGAAAACCGAGCGCGTTCAGCGAACTGCGCTGCATGCGCACACGCACGATGGCAGAGTCATCGGTGTCATTCGGCTGGGCGCCCGGCAGCAGAGTAAAGTCGTCGTCGCTCGTGAGCTCAGCAGCGAAATCAACCGTTCCTTGATCCTGCGGCGCGCTGTTCGTGGCGTTGGCGGCGTTACGCGCGGCCGAAAAGCTTTGGTCTGTCTTATTCACGCTCCGCGACCGCTCAACATTCCAGAGGCCAACGGCCATAACGGCAACCGCCGCGCCAGCCAGCGCCCACGCGGCCACAAATCCCATCCGCTTTGCGGTGGCTTTGCGGTGCTGTGTGCGGAATTCCACCATCAGGCGCATCTTTACGCGTTCCGGAGCCTGGGCTTCCCGCGTTTCCGTCGCCAACGATCGCAACTCTTCCTTGGCGGCTTCCCACGATTCCTGCAGCGCAGCGCAACGCGAGCAACGGCTCACATGTGCAAGTGCAGCGGCTCGTTCTTCCGGTTGCACCGCGTCACCGCGATCCAGATCCAGCACCAGCGCTTCCGCCTGCTCGCAGCTCATCGCAAATTTATCAGATGCATCCATAATTTCTTCACCGCACCGCTTTCAACTGCCGAGGCGCACCTCGCAGCATTTCCAGTTTAGCCAGCAGAAGCGCCCGCCCGCGGTGCAGTCTTGACCGAATGGTTCCGATGGGGCAGCCGAGCATTTGCGCCGCTTCTTCGTAGCTCATCTCTTCCAGTTCGCATAGCACCATGGCTTCGCGGAATTCCGTAGGCAGCTCCAGCACGGCTGCGCGAACGTGCTCGAGACGCTCGCGCTTTTCCATCCACATCGCCGGAGTGAAGGTATCCTTCAAAACGATTCCGGAACCGGTGCCGTCTTCGTTTTTCTCTTCCAGCGCAACTTCCCGCGGCGTCCGCTCGTGATATTTCATCACGCGATTTCGCGCAATCCCGAAAAGCAGTCCGCCGAGCGAGCCGCGCGACGGATCGTACTTTTTCGGCTCGCGAATCACCGTCATGAACACGTCTTGCACAATCTCCTCGGCGCCCCACGGGCTTCCGGTCATTCGCAGGGCAAACCGGTACAGGCTTCCCTGATGCCGCTGGTAGAGAAGCGCGAACGCGTCCTCGTCACCCTTCGCGGCACGGCGCAACAACAGGTCTTCGCTATCTTGCGCTGCGATCCTCGTCTCCCGTGATGCTGCGCTGTGGCCTGCGCGAGGTGCGTGATCCGCCTTCTCTCTTATTTCCCGGGGGCGGCGCAAAAAGTTCCCGGCGTCCGGGAGGTCCAGGAAGGGGTCGGTCTTGGACTTGGAATCCACAACAAGTTGGACGCGCGCCGCGCGCGCAGCGTGTCGGCCGGGATTAGGCTTTCGCCCGGGGCCTGAACATGCGCGCGGCAACACTGGTCACCAGCCGCCGCGGAACCAGCCTCTGACTTTGCGCGCCAAGATAATTTCCGACGCCGGAAATGACGTAACTTTTGCCCGCCGCGAGCGCGCGCAATCCGACGCGCGCGACTTTTTCCGCGGTCTCGCGATGGCGCTTGGCGGCAGCCACTTCCCTCTGCCCGGCGACTTCGGCGAACTCCGATTCGGTGGAACCGGGGCACAAGGCGCAGACGCGCACGCCGAACGGCTTCGCTTCCTCGGCGAGGCCTTCGGCGAAAATAAGGTCGAACGCCTTGGTTGCGGCGTAGGTCGAAATGTACGGCACACCTTGAAACGAGGCTGTCGAGGCGAGGATGAGGATGTCGCCGCGACGCCGCGCCACCATTTCCGGAAGGAACAGGCGAGTCAGATGCACCACCGCCGAGCAATTCACTTGAACCATTTCGATTAGGCGATGCGTCTCGACAGAATGGAATTCACCGTAAGCACCGAAACCAGCGTTGTTGATGAGCAAGTCGATTTCGAGGCCTTCGTCCTTCGTGAACTGGAAGATTTTCTCTGGAGCGTCCGGCTGAACGAGATCCGCGAGGAAAACTTTGGTCTGGATTTTGTGTTCGGCGGAAAGCTGCTGCGCCAAAGCGTCAAGCCGCTCGCGGCGCCGCGCCGTAAGCACAAGATTTGTTTCGCCGCGCGCAAGTTCTTCGGCGAGGGCTTTGCCGATGCCGGCGCTTGCTCCCGTGACCAGCGCCCATTTTCCAGACCAGGCGGCCATTGTTTTGTCTCCCGAAAGAGACTTAGCGTATCACGTAGAGGCGAGTGTGGTTTGTGCGGGACGCGATTCGAATGCGGTGAATCGCGCGGGTATTTTTTGGCGGATGCCGCTCACTGAATTTCCTGGCTAACACGCACGCTGGCGAGCTTTGCAAAGACGCCTGCCACCACGCGATCGCAGCGCTCGCCCATGAAAGGAAATGCCCCGCGAGCGTTCGAGCCGACCTTCGATAGTAGCCAGGATCGCAACATGCCGTGGCCGCGGTGCAGGCGGACCTTGACGTTCTCTTCCGTCAGGCCGAGTGCGTCGGCGGTTTCCGACGTGGAGAGTTCCTCGACGTCGCGCAACATCAGGACGGCGCGATATTGCTGCGGCAAATCGAGAATAGCTTCTTCGAGGAGTTCGCGTAGCTCCGTCCTGGTCGTTACTTGTTCCGGGTTGGGATTCGAGGCTCGCATATTCACCGCCGGGCTGCTTTCCATCACCGAATCATCCCACTGATCCAAACGGCCGCGCTTTTGCGCGCGATGCAGCGCTTCATGAACAGCAATACGCGTCAACCAGGCCGAAAATGGAGCGCGACCCTGAAATTGCGCGAGATTCTCATAAGCGCGGACGTAAGCGTCTTGCATGACGTCTTCGGCTTCGCCGTCTTCGCGCAGGATGGCGCGGGCCACGCGGTAGAGCCGCTGGTTGTAGCGGCGCATGATAATTTCGTAGAGGGCCGTTTCGCCGGCGCGTACGCGCGCGACGACTTCTTCGTCGGTCCAGCCTTCCGCCTTGGCCTTTTCCAGAATTCCGCGGGTTTCCATGGCCTTTCCAGTATAGAGCGGCGAGACGAGAAACCGTTACAGAACGCGATCAGGGGATTTCGAGAGCCGCGCAGTTCGAACGCCACTCCCGGCCCGGGCCGGGCGGCGCAGAAAAAGTTTGTAACCCATCGATTCGCTCGCTGCTCCCTTAAGTAGGGCCTGCAAAAGGAACGACGATGATGAGTGTTGCCGGGCGACTGAACGTAAGTTGGTGGGCGCTGAAGATCGCCGTGGGAATCGGGCCCATCATCGCCGGCGCAGACAAATACTTCAACAAGCTCACTGACTGGAGCATGTATCTCAGCCCGCTGGCCACAAAAATTCTGCCGGTCAGCGGGACGACATTCATGCACGTGGTCGGCGTCGTTGAAATCATCGCGGGCCTGATCGTCCTGAGCCGCTGGACGAAGATCGGCAGCTACATCGTCATGATTTGGCTGCTGTGCATCGCGGTGAACCTTTGCACCACCGGGATGTTTTACGACCTGGCGTTGCGAGACGTGGAAATCGCGGTGGGCGCGTTCGTGCTGTCGCAGTTGAGTGCGGCGCGCGAACAACAGCTCGCGGCAGCGGCGGGACGGTAGTTAACGGTTAGAGGTTGGCGAAAGACAGCACGAAAATTCAATGCAAAGTTGAGGGGGAGGAAACAGTGAGAAAGCTAAGCGGTCTTTTAGTTCTGGCGTTTTTTGCGCTTCCAACATTCGCGGCAACGGAGTCGTACAAAAACGTTTCCGTCGTTGACAAGAATTGCTCGGCAAAAGTGGCGGCAGACCCGGATACGCACACGCGGGCCTGCGCGTTGAAGTGCGAAGCCAGCGGATTCGGAATCATCACCGCCGACAAGAAATTCATCAAATTCGACGCGACAGGAAATGAAAAGATGAAGGCGGAATTGAAGGCGTCCGAAAAGAAAGATCACCTGCGCGTGGATGTCAGCGGAGACCTTGAAGGCGACACGCTGAAGGTCACCTCCGTCAAATTGCTGTAAGCGAACCTCAACCGGCCATCTCGCGCGGCGGGTGCTCCCTCACTTCGCTGCGCGCGAGGCTTTTTCAAGGCCGGCGTCTTCCGCAGCGATGCTGGCGATAACCGACCAGTCTTTTTCCTGATTGCCGCGAGCCATGGCGGTGATGAAGCGGTCGCGCAAGACGCTGGCAATGGGCATGGGAACATTGGCCGCCTCGGCTGCTTGCAGCACCAACCGCACGTCTTTCAATCCAAGCGGCAATAGGAATCCTGCAGGCTCGTGCTTGCCCTGAAGAATGAGGTCGCCGTAGATCTTGTAGACCGGCGCGTTGAAAAGGCCGGCGGTGAGGAAATTCAGGAGAGCCGCGGCGTCCACGCCGGACTTGCGCGCAAACGCAACGGTCTCGGAGAGAGATTCAAGCACCGTAGCGATCAAGAAATTTCCAGAGAGTTTTACGACGTTAGCCATTGAAGGGCGGTCGCCCGCGACGAACAACGTGGGCCCCATCGCTTCGAACAGCGGCTTACATTTCTGAATCAGAATGTCTGGCCCGGCGGCGACGACGGCAACGCGGCCAGCCTCAGCGGCTTCCGGCCTTCCGAAAACCGGCGCGGAAAGATATCCCTGGCCGTTCTTTGCATGGGCAGCGGCGAGACGGTCGCTGAGCGCGACGCTTATGGTGCTGAGCGAAATGTGCACGGCGCCGCGGCCCAGCGCAGCGAGGATGCCGGATTCGCCAAACGCGAAGTTTTCCAGAGCCGCATCGTCCGCAAGCATGGTGCAGACGACTTCGGCGCGGCAGGCATCAGCGAGAGTCGCGGCTACAGAGGCGCCAAACGGCCGAAGCGCTTCTGCGCGGTCGGAACTGCGATTAAAAACGGTTACGCGGTGCCCCGCGCGAAGCAGGCTTCTGGCGATGCCCGCACCCATTCTTCCCAAGCCGATGACACCCACATCCATGGCGGTTTCCTCCAGCGTAGCGATGCGATGATGGCCACGAAAAGGCCGCAATGATTTTACGTCGATTCGTTGGATTCGGCAGGCTGCTTGGATGGTGCATTCCGGGTGGTGGGCCAGACAACTTCGCGAACGCGATTGCTCTGGCGTTTGATGCGGTCCATGAGGCGCCGTGCCCAGACAAACTCCGCGGCGAGAAGGCCGAGTCCCAGAAGGATGACAATCCAGCCGGGACCGGGAGTGACCAGCATGACCACGCCGATGAGCAACAGCGTGAAGCCGCCAACGATGCGCGAGAGACGGCGAACTTGTTCAACGGTGCGTAGAATCATGGGGTTTCAGGATAACGGGGGCTTGAAAGGTGGGCGATCGAGTCACTCTCTGGCTTCTCTACTATGGTGAACGGGCGGAGCGCTTCGCGCAAGGGCGTGTAACGGCGGGATAACGTCCAAAATGGTTCCTAAATATATATGGGGCAGTTGCGGCAGGCGTGATGCGATTAGGCGTCGCGGAACGATTCCGGATTAGGGAGCGTCGAGGTGAAAGATTTCTTCGAGGCGCAGGAAGGATTGGTCCGGCGTGGCGGCGTCGAGATTGATGAAGAAGGGAGCCATTTCGCGTTGCCAGCGGTCATTTACATCGCGGCGAGCCATGCCGTCCAACGCCGCGCGGAGGCTCGGCGTTTCAAAGTAGCCGACCAGCAGGCCATCGGGGCGCAAAAACAGCGAGTAGTTGTGCCAGCCGGTTTCGCGAAGAGCTTGCAGCATCTCAGGCCAGACGGCGCGATGGCGTTGTTTGTAGTCAGCCAGCCGCTCGGGGCGGACTTGCAACAGAAAGCAGACTCGTTCCATTTTCATTGCACCTGCTCAGTCGAGAGGAAAACGCCGCGGACTAAAGACCGCGAACACAGCTTAACGGAGAAAGGCTTCGGGCAAGCCGCCATCCACCGGAATAATGTGGCCGGTGGTCTTCGAACTGCGGTCCCCGGCAAGCCAGCAAATGGCGTTGGCGCAGTCCTGCGGAAGAATCGGGCGCCGCGTGATGGTGCGCTGCGCGTAGAAGCCGGAGAGCCTGGCGCGAAGGTCTTCCGTCGAATCGGAATCGCTGAATGCGATGCCGTACTTTTGCAACGAGCCGATGACGCGATCGCGAGGAAACATCGTCGAGCCGGCAACGACCGTGGCGGGAGCGATGCCATTGACGCGGACGAGAGGACCAAGGCCTATGGCGAGTTCGCGGATGAGATGGCTCAGCGCGCCTTTGCTGACGTCGTAAGCTTCACTGCCGTGCTTCGGAACTACGGCGTTCGCGGAGCTGGTGAGCACCATCGAAGCGGGAAGATTTTGCGCCTTGAGGATTTTTGCGGCTTCGGTGGCAAGAAGATAGTTGCCGGTGATGTTGACCTGCATGGTGCGATTCCAAAGTAAGTCCGAGAGCCCGTCGGGAGTATCGGGAACCGGGTAGATGGCGGCGGTGTTGATGACGATATCTAGTCCGCCGAAGGCCAGCACGGCGGAACGGAGCGCGGCGGCAATGCTTTCGCGCGAAGCGAGATCGAGCGCACAGGACAAAATCATTTCCGAGTTGCTGACGGCGGCAGCTTCCGCTGCAACTGCATCGGCAGACGGGCGGTTCTGATCGGCGATAACGACGTGCCCGCCGTCGCGCGCGATTTGCAGCGCCACTTCGCGGCCGATTCCACTTCCACCGCCGACCACAAACGCAATTTGTCCGCTGAAGGATTTCGGCGGAGGCATGCGCCGCAGTTTGGCTTCCTCGAGAGCCCAGTATTCAATGCGGAATGCTTCGGCCCGGGGAAGCGCCACATAGTTGTGGAAACTGGAAAATTGAGAAGCCATCTCCGGGCGGCGCGGCTGTGGAAGCGGAGTGACAGAGGCGGCCGAATCTTCAAGAGCATTGGCGCCGGCCATGACGTGAATGGCGTTTACGAAGAATTCCGTCGTGATGCGCGCCTCGCGTTTTTCTTTGCCGAAGCCGAGAATGCCGAGCGATGGAATCACAACGACGGAAGGGTTCGCGTCGCGCAGGGCAGGCGAATCGGGCCGCGCAAAAGACTGGTAGTAGGCGGCATAGTCTTCCCGATAGCGGACGATGCGTTCGCGAATGCGGTTCTGCAACTGCTGCACAACTTCCGCGCCGGGATTCCAGGGCACAAACATCGGGCAAATGCGCGTGCGCAGGAAGTGATCGGGGCAACTGGTGCCGAGTTTGCAGAGGTCCGCGGCCCAGCGAGAGTTGGCGAAAGCGAGTGCATCTTCCGAGGATTCGCAATGCGCCACGACGCGGCGGTTCGAAGACACTTCGCCGCGGAGGAAAGGCAAAATTTCCCCCAGCGTGGCATTGCGGTCCACCGTCGCGGACACTTCGACGCCTCCAAAACTGGCCCGCGCTGCGCGGGTTTCGTGCTCGTGAATGAATTCGCCGAGCTGATCGATGGTCTTGATGCTGTTGCGGTAGGAGGCGCACTGCGTCTCGCCCCAAGTGAAGAGGCCGTGGCTACCGAGGACGATGCCATCGCAGCCGGGATTTTCCTCGACCGCGTGGCGCAGCATCAGCGCGAGTTCAAAGCCAGGTCGTTGCCAGGGAAGCCAGACCAGCTTTCGTGCGAAACGGCGGTTGAATTCTTCGAGCTTCGCTTTGCCGTTGGCGCTGGCGGCAAGCGCGATGCCCCAGTCAGGATGCAGATGATCCACGTGGGGATGCGGCAGGAACGCGTGCAGCGGCGTGTCGATGGACGCGGCGACGCGGTTCTCGCCGAACGCGCAGAGCGGATAGTACGCCACCATTTCGTCTTCGTGCGTCTCACCGCGGTAGCGCGCGATGAGCTGCTCGAGCTTATCGAGATAGAGAATCGCGAAGCCGGAACTCTGAATCGAGCGGAGATCTCCGCCGCTGCCTTTCACGGCCATCACACGCGCGGTGTTGCCCGTTAGCGGATCGGGAAGCTCGAATTTGGAGCTGGTGTTGCCGCCGCCGAAGTTGGTGATGCGCAGGTCGGCGCCGAGGAGGTTGGATCGATGACGCAACAGTTCGAGCGGCTGCGCGGCGAACTTTGCAGCTTCGCCCTCGTCCCAAAGATCTTTCAGAAACTTCGTCTCGCGAGCGATCACATCAGGCATGCGTCAGCTCCGAATAGTGTTGAAAGCGGCGAAAGACGGAGTCCCAGCGATCCGGCGAGTGCGGTTCGAATCGTTCAAGGGGGAAGGAACGATCGATGGTCTTGCGAGCTGCCGCGAGAGAACTCACCGCGCCGGTAGCGAGCATCTGCATAGCAAGATTGCCGATGGCCGTAGCCTCGGCGGGACCAGCGACAACGCGACGGCCGGTGGCGTCCGCGGTGAATTGGTTCAGCAAACGGTTCTTCGACCCTCCGCCGATAATGCGAATTTCTTCGAACCGAATTCCCGTTAGATTTTCGAGTGACTCGAGCACGGCGCGATATTTTAGCGCGAGACATTCGAGAATAGCGCGCGTAAACGCAGGAGCGGCGTCAGGTGCGGGCTGACCGGTTTGCGCGCAGAGCTTCGCGATGGCGGACGGCATGTCGTCCGGATGCAAAAGCGAGGGATGATCGGGATCAAAAACCGGGCGGAAGGCAAGACGTTCGCCGCCGGCTGCCGCAGCGCTCAAGAGATCCTCGTACGAAGAGTTGAAGCCGGAAGCGGCCCACGATCGGCGGCAGGATTGCAAGAGCCAAAGGCCGGCGATGTTTTTCAGAAAGCGGATCGTTCCGCAAATGCCGCCTTCGTTGGTGAAGTTCTGGCGGCAGGCTTCGGGCGAAATTACGGGAGCGGACAGCTCCGCGCCGAGTAGCGACCACGTGCCCGAGCTCAGAATGGCGCTGGTCTTGGATGCGGAAACAGCGGCGAACGCGGAACCGGTGTCGTGACACGCGGGAGCCACGACGGGGGTGCCCGCAAAGCCGGCGGAGACGGACGCTTGCAGGGGGCCGAGTATGGAACCGGGGTGGACAATCGGCGGAAGAAGTCTGGCTGGCAGATTGAGTCGAGCGAGAAGATCAACCGCCCAGGAACGCGTGCGCGCGTCGAGGAATTGCGTGGTGCTGGCGTTGGTGTATTCGCACGTCTGGACACCGGTCAGCCAATAATTCAATAGGTCGGGAATCGTGAGAAATTTATCCGCTGCGGCGATGGATTGCGAAGTTGCGCGGCACGCGGCGTAGAGTTGGTAGAGCGTGTTGAACGGAAGGAACTGAATTCCCGTGCGCGCGTAGATTTCTTCGCGACCGATGAGTTTGCACACTTCCTCCATGATCCCTTCGGTGCGCGAGTCGCGGTAGTGAAACGGATTTTCGATGAGTTCGCCGGACTGATCCACCAGGGCGAAGTCCACACCCCACGTGTCAACACCGATGCCGTCGAGACGGTCGACCGGTACAAGCGTGAACGCGCGCCGCATTTCGCTCCACAACCTGCGGATATCCCAGCGCAGAGAACTGGTTTCGTGCAGCGGTTCGTTCGGAAAGCGGCAGACTTCGGTGATGTCCAGAACGCCGTCGTGCAGTCGGCCGAGGATGGCGCGGCCGCTTTCGGCGCCAAGGTCGAATGCGAGGTAATGAGAACTCATACGGATTGCGAGTACGCGCCGCAGAGAAGTATTTCGCCGCTGAGATGCGTCTCAATCGGATGCAGGCCAACGCTCATGCGTAGGACGTCGCGCTCGCGATGTTCTTCTTGGCGCGTTCGGCAGTAATGCGCTCCAGATATCCGCTCCGATGAAAGGCGTCGAGCGGATCTTCGTGCAAGCCGCGGGATTTGCGCCAGGCGCGCACTGCAGGGCGAACGTCGGTGGCAAACGCGTCTTGTAGAAGGCGTTCCGCGGCGACGAGATCGGAGTTCCGTTGCGCTATCGTGAGTTTCTCGTAGTCGATGATCGCTGCTTTCGAATAAAGTTCCTGCGCCATCATCACCGTTTGAATCATCGCTTCGATCTTGCCTTTGAGATTGTGGCTCTGGTCGATCATGTAAGCGATGTCCGCGCGAGCGCCGGTCTCCCACTCGAAAAAATGAATTTCATGAAAGATGCGGAAAATTTGATAGGGATCGATAGAGCCGAGCGTTAAATCGTCGTCGGCGTAACGGCGGTCGTTGAAATGAAAACCGCCGAGCATGTTTTCGCCGAGTAGCCAGGCGACAATCTGCTCGATGTTTTGCGCGAGATAGTGATGGCCAGTGTCCACGAGGACCTTCGCCTGCGGACCAGCCGCGCGCGCGAGGAGCAACGCCATGCCCCAGTCGGCGATGTCGGTGTGATAGAACGCTGGTTCGAACGGTTTGTACTCCACCAGCATGCGTTGTTGCGGCGCGAGTTGCGCATGGACGCCGCGCAGCGCTTCCTCGAACCATTTGCGGCGCTGGCGGATATTGGCTGTGCCGGGATAGTTGGAGCCGTCGGCGAACCAGAGGGAGAGATCGCGGCTGTCGAGTTTTTTGGCGATAGCAAGGCTGTCGAGCATATGCGAAAGCGCGGCGTGGCGAACTTTCGGGTCCGGATTGCCGCAAGACCCGTGCTTGTAAATCTGATCCTGAAACGTGTTGGGATTGATCGAGCCGGGGCGGACGCCGAATTTGGCGGCGGCTTCGCGGACGCGCTCGACGCTGGCGAGGCCATCCTGAAAATCCCAGAGTACGTGCAGAGCGACGGTGGGGATTGCGCCGGTGAGTTTATGCACTTGTCCGGCGTCGCTGAGCTTTTCCTCGATGGTGCCGGCCGCTGCGGGCTGGATGAACTTCCCGAAGCGCGTGCCGGTGTTGGCGAAGCCCCAGGACGGCAACTCAATTTCGAACGCGCCGAGAGCCTTGAAGATTTTGTCGTCGAGTGCGGAGGACATCAGCTGACGAACTCCTGATGAAAACTTTGCATACGCGCGGTTCGCTTATATCCGCGCAGGCGGAATCGCACCGCGTTGCGGCGCGGTAATAAAAGGCGACCGCGGAAAACTTACCACGCCTCGATTCGTATGGACAGCCGGAAGGACTCAGCCTAACATGCGTGCGGCAAATTCGTGAGCAAAACGGCGAGTCGGGGACTCGCGTGAAATGCGATTCCCTGGGAGTTCAAAGCAATGAGCAAAATGAAAGGACCAGCGATATTTCTTGCGCAATTCGCAGGCGACGCGCCGCCGTTCAATACGTTCGAAGGGTGCGCGCGCTGGGCCGCAGGATTGGGCTACAAGGGCGTGCAGATTCCGTCGTGGGATGCGCGACTTTTTGATTTGAAGAAAGCCGCGGAGAGCAAGGAGTATTGCGACGAATTGCGCGCCGTTGCAGCGCGGCATGGGCTGGAAGTGACGGAACTTTCGACGCACTTGCAAGGGCAACTGGTGGCGGTGCATCTCGCGTACGACGTGCTGTTCGATGCGTTTGCGCCGCCACCAGTGCACGGCAATCCGCCAGCGCGGCAGAAATGGGCTGTGGAACAGTTACGGTTCGCGGCGAAAGCATCCGCGAATTTTGGAGTGAAAGCGCACGTGACATTTTCCGGGGCGCTGGCTTGGCCATACCTTTATCCCTGGCCGCCGCGGCCCGCGGGATTGATTGAAACGGCGTTCGACGAACTCGCGAAGCGCTGGAAGCCGATTCTGGATGCGTTTGACGCTGCCGGAGTCGATCTCTGCTTCGAATTGCATCCCGGCGAGGATTTGCACGATGGGCAAACATTTGAAATGTTTCTGCAGCGCGTGGGAAATCACAAACGCTGCAACATTCTTTACGATCCAAGCCACTTCGTGCTGCAGCAGCTCGACTACCTCCAGTTCATCGATCTCTACCACCAGCGCATCAAGATGTTTCACGTCAAGGATGCGGAGTTTAATCCGACGGGACGGCAAGGAGTGTACAGCGCATTTCAGCCGTGGATGAACCGCGCCGGGAGATTCCGGTCGCTCGGAGACGGGCAGGTTAATTTCGCGGGTATTTTTTCGAAGCTGGCGCAATACGGCTTCGCAGGATGGGCCGTGCTGGAATGGGAGTGCTGCATCAAGAGCAGCGAGCAGGGAGCGGCGGAGGGCGCGCCGTTCATAGCGCGGCACATGATTCAAACCGCGGAGCGATCTTTCGAGGATTTTGCGAAGGGCAGCTCCGACCAGCCGCTGAACCGCCGAATTCTGGGACTGGACTGATGGCGCCAAATCCGGCGTTGGGCGTTTTCTTCCACTGGTTAGGCGGATTGGCATCGGCAAGTTTTTACGTTCCATATCGCGGCGTGAAGCGATGGTCCTGGGAGACGTACTGGCTCGTCGGCGGTTTTTTCAGTTGGATTATTGCGCCGTGGCTGCTTGGGCTGTTCCTGACGCGCGACCTTTTCCGGGTTTTATCCGAAACGCCGGCCGCAACAATTTTCTGGGCGATTCTGTTTGGTTTGTTGTGGGGTGTCGGCGGCCTGACGTTTGGACTGACGATGCGCTACCTCGGCTTATCCCTGGGAATGGCCGTGGTGCTGGGACTCTGCGCCGCGTTCGGAACCTTGATTCCGCCGATTTTTCGCGGCGTTTTCTTCACCGAAATTCTCGGATCGTTGTCCGGACGAGTGATTATTGGAGGCGTCGTGGTTTGTTTGCTGGGCATCGGCGCCGCGGGTATTGCAGGCGTTTGCAAAGAACGCCGGATGTCCGCGGAACAAAAGACGGTGGCGATCAAAGAGTTCGATTTGAAGAAGGGGCTCGGTGTCGCGATTTTGTCGGGCGTGATGAGCGCGTGCTTCGCATACGGGCTGGCCGCGGGAGCGCCGATCAAGGAACTGACTCTGAAGCACGGTACGCCTACTTTGTGGCAGGGTTTGCCGGTGTTGGTGGTCGTGCTGATCGGCGGATTCACGACAAATTTTTTGTGGTGCGTTGCGCTGAATTTCCGAAACAAAACGGGATTTGAATATTTCACGTCAGACGCCAGGAAATATCAGGCCATCGGCGGCGAGCCGACGCTCGAAACCGCCATTGACGCCTCGAGCCGCGAAGTGGTTGAACACATTCCGGCGGCTGCGCAAGCCGATGAAAAGCGCGTTCCGATGCTGCGGAATTACGGTTTGTGCGCGCTGGCCGGAACCACGTGGTATTTTCAATTTTTCTTTTACACCATGGGCGAGACGCAGATGGGCCGTTATGGTTTTTCGAGCTGGACGCTGCATATGGCCAGCATCATCATTTTCAGCACGCTGTGGGGATTGGGTTTCCGAGAGTGGCGGGGCGCCGGCCCCGCGGCCATGCGATTTCTCGCGCTCGCGCTGTTTTTGCTTGTTGGCTCAACCGTAATCGTGGGGTACGGAAATTTTCTGGGGCTGGCGAGCGCCGCACACTAGACTCTGCGGATAAAACAGGGGGCAGGACCGGCGCCCACGAAACTGCAACGATTCAGCAACTCGGAACTACAAAAGAATAAGCGATGGCGACATCCAAATCCGTGCGCTCACCGAAGGTCGTGAACATAGAGGACTTGCGGCGCCTGGCGCGAAGGCGCCTGCCGCGCGCGGTGTTTGACTATGTGGACGGCGGCGCGGAAGACGAGCGAACGCTTGACGACAACGTCCGGGCGTTTCGCGACGTGACCTTTCGCCCGCGAAATGCGGTCGCGATTCGAACGTGCGACCTGAAGACGCGCGTGCTGGGGCAGGAAATTTCTTTTCCGGCGATGATCGCGCCCGTGGGATACGCGCGGCTGATGCACCCGGGCGGCGAAGTCGCCGCCGCGAGAGCCGCAGGCGAGGCGGGAACAGGCTTCATCCTTTCGACGATTTCCGGTCACAAGCTGGAGAACGTAAAAACCGCCACGAAAGGACCGGTGTGGTACCAGCTTTACCTGGTTGGCGGGCGCGAAGCGGCCATCGCGGGAATCGAACGCGCGCAGAATGCCGGATTTTCGGCGCTGGTCATCACCGTGGATACGCCGGTCGCCGGGATGCGCGAACGCGATCCGCGCAACGGGATGCGAGAACTTGTCGGCGGGTCAGTTCTCGCGAAGCTTCCTTACGTGCCGAACATCCTTGCGCACCCGCGTTGGCTGATTTCGTATCTGCTGGATGGCGGCTCGCCCAAACTCGAAAACATAGTGATCCCGGGTAAGGGACCGATGGCGCTGCTCGACGTGACGGCGGCGCTAGCGGCAGCAGCCGTCGAGTGGAACGACTTGCGCTGGATTCGCGAGGTTTGGAAGGGGCCGATTGTAATCAAAGGCGTGCTGACCGGCGACGATGCGCGGCGCGCCGCGGATGAGGGAGCGACTGCAGTTGTCGTTTCGAATCACGGGGGCCGCCAATTGGATAGCGTATCCGCATCGCTGCGCGCGCTGCCAGAAGTAGTCGCCGCTGTGGGAGGGGGCATCGAAGTGCTGATGGACGGAGGCGTGCGGCGCGGGAGCGACATCGTTAAGGCGGTGTGCTTGGGCGCGCAGGCGGTGCTTTGCGGACGTGCGTATGCGTACGGCCTCGGGGCGGCAGGCGAAGCGGGAGTCGCGCGAGCGTTGGAAATCCTGAAGGATGACGTCGCGCGAACGCTGTACTTACTTGGCTGCCCGAACGTTGGCGCGCTGGACGCAACTTATCTGGATACTCGACTTTTGCTGCCGGCTCCGCGCTGACTGCTGAAAATATTCTCGCTGGCGGTGTATTTGAGAAAAACTTCGCTCGCCGGCCAAAATAGTCGCTAAAATTCATGTTTGAAATGCGTGCGAAGCACGGTCGCAAGCTATTCCCGAAAGTGCGTCGGCTTGCGCACCGCATAGTCTCGGGAGGTGCACTTTGGAATTAACAGCACGCGAACGGCTGACGACTCCTTTGATTCGAGAAAACGGCCAGCACCGCCCCGCGACATGGGATGAAGCGCTGAAGTTTACGGTCAACGGAATTCGCAGCGAACTCCAGCGGCGCGGGCCGCACACTTTCGGCATGTTCAGCTGCTCGAAAACCACGAACGAATTGAACTACGTCGCGCAAAAATTTGTCCGTTCCGTGATCGGCTCGAACAACATAGACAGCTGCAACCGCACTTGACACGCGCCCAGCGTCGCCGGTCTGGCGACGGTCTTCGGCGCGGGCGGCGGCACCAGTTCCTACCGCGAAGTTGAAGAAACAGACGTTATCCTGCTGTGGGGTTCGAACGCCCGCGAGACGCACCCGATTTTCTTTCACCACGTACTGAAAGGCGTGCGGCGAGGTGCCAAGCTGTACGTTGTCGATCCGCGAAGGACTAGTTCCGCGCAATGGGCCGACGTTTGGCTGGGAATCGATGTGGGCTCCGATATTTCTCTAGCTAATGCGATGGGACGCGAAATAATCGCCGGCGGTCTCGCTAATGAGAAGTTCATCGAGCATTCCACAAGCCACTTTGAGGAATACAAGGCGTGCGTCGAGAAGTACACGCTGGAGCAGGCAGAGCGGGACACCGGCGTGCCTGCAAAATGGATTCAACAGACCGCACACGCTTATGCTCGCGCACCGCGCGCCGAACTTTGCTGGACGCTGGGCATCACCGAGCACCACAACGCGGTAGACAATGTCGTTGCGCTCATAAATCTCGCGTTGCTCACCGGCCACGTCGGCCGCTACGGTAGCGGCATCAATCCTCTGCGCGGGCAGAACAACGTGCAGGGCGGCGGGGACATGGGCGCGATTCCGGATCGCCTTCCGGGTTTCCAGCACGTGGAGAACGACGAACTGCGCGCGAATTTCGAACAGGCGTGGAATTGCAAGCTGGATCCGAAGCGCGGATGGCACGTCAGTGACATGTTTCGTGCCATGGAGCGCGGCGATCTGACAGTTCTCTACTCGCTCGGCGAGAATCCGGCGGACTCGGAGGCTGATCGCCACCACGCGCTTGAACTTCTCCGCGGGCTAAAATTTTTAGTCGTGCAGGATCTGTTTTACACGAACACCGCGCGATTGGCGCATGTCGTGTTGCCTGCGGCAGCGGGCTGGTGCGAGAGCGAAGGAACCGTTACCAGCAGCGAACGCCGAGTGCAGCGCGTGCGGCAGGCCGTGCCGCTTCCCGCAGGCGTCCGCGACGATACGGAAATTCTGTACGCGATCGCGAAGCTGATGGGACACGATTGGGGTGTGCCGGACGCCGAAGCCATCTGGAACGAGCTTCGGAAGCTCAGTCCGATGCACGCCGGAATGAGTTACGACCGGCTCGAAAAATTCGGCGGCATCCAATGGCCCTGTTTTGACGAATCGCATCCCGGGGAGTTGTTCTTGCACGGCCGTTTGTGGAGCGATCCGCTGATCGGTCCGAGAGCGCCATTCTGTCCCGTTGAATTTGAGCCGCCCGTGGATAAGCTCGACCAGGATTTTCCGATCCGGCTCACCACGGGACGCCGCCTCGATTCCTACAACACCGGTGTGCAGACCGGCCACTACAGCTCGCCTCTGCGCCGCGAAGAAGCTCTAGAACTTTCGCCGGAAGATGGCGTTCGCTACCGCTTGCGCGAAGGCGAAAAAGTGCGCGTGAGTTCGCGGAGGGGCAGCGTGATCGCCCCGGTGCGCTTCGATCCGGGGTTGCGTCCCGGCCTGGCGTTCCTGACGCTGCATTTTCACGATCAAGTCGCCACCAACGAACTCACGATTGACGCGGTCGACCCTAAATCAGGGACCGCTGAATTCAAAGCCACGGCGATTCGAATTGAGAAGTACCAGGAGGCGTGAGTGGACCTCCATCTCACATCCGCCAAACCCAGTGAGGCCGAGAAGTCAGCGATTGATGGGGATTTAGGTTCCCCCGCATCGGCGTGGGATGGCGGGCAGCGCAACGGCTCGCTGGATGGCAGAGTGAGCGTGCGCAGCGCAATTCCACGCGATCGCCTGCTTCCCGTTTTGCACGCCGCGCAATCGCGCATCGGCTGGATCAGCGCCGGCGCCATCAACTACATCGCGGCGCGCATGAATGTTGCGCCCGCCGAAATTTATGGCGTCGCTTCCTTCTACGGTATGTTTTCTCTGGAGGCGCGGCCGCCGGTCGTTGTGCACGTTTGCGACGACATTGCGTGCATGACACGCGGCGCGAGCGAACTCTGCGCGAACTTGCAGAAACAATTTGGTAACGCCGGAGCTCCCGACGCCACGGGGCGCCTCACCTGGCTCCGCAGTCCCTGCCTCGGACTTTGCGAACGCGCTCCGGCGGTGTTGGTGACTTCCGCTGGAGAAACACCCGCCGCGACGGTTCTCGCTCCGGCTGCGTCGGAATCGGTGCAATCCGCGGTGAAGCAGGTATTGTCTGCCGCGCCGTCGCGCGTACCCGATGCGACCGAGCCGAAGCATTCCGTTCCGCAAGCCGGGAATTCGCAGCTCCGCTTGCTTCGCCGCATCGGCAGCGCCAATCCCACCAGTATTGCGGACTACCAGCGGCTCGACGGATTCAAAGCGCTCCGCAAAGCCATCGAGATCGGCCCGGATGCCATCGTGCGAGAAGTCATTGCGTCAAAGCTCCTGGGCCGGGGCGGCGCGGCGTTCCCGACGGGAAAGAAGTGGGAGGCGCTGCTGCTTCAGCGCGGTGCGAGCCGCGAGCACTTCGTAATTTGCAACGCGGACGAATCCGAACCGGGGACATTCAAAGATCGCGTGCTGATGGAAGGCGACCCGTTCGCGGTGCTCGAAGGGATGACCATCGCCGCGATCGCAGTAGGCGCTCGAAAAGGCTACATCTACATTCGGGGCGAGTATCCGCAATCCGCTCTGCGCGTGCAGGAAGCGATCGACGTGGCTGGAAAGAGCGGCTACCTCGGCGAACGCATTCTCGGTTCTCAGCACAATTTCGAGGTGGAAGTCCGTCGCGGCGCGGGTGCCTACATTTGCGGCGAAGAAACCGCGCTGTTCAACTCCATTGAAGGTTATCGCGGCGAACCGCGCAACAAGCCGCCGTTTCCCACGCAGGCCGGCCTGTTTCGCCAGCCAACCGTCGTGAACAATGTCGAGACGCTGGTAAATATTCCGGAAATCATTCTGTGTGGCGGCGCCAGTTACGCGCAAATTGGAACGCCTGATTCTTCGGGATACCGCCTATTCTGCGTTTCCGGCCACGTGGCGAAGCCCGGCGTGTACGAAGTTACCTACGGTGCGACTTTGCGCGAGTTGATCGAACTGGCCGGGGGCGTTGGCGGCAGCGGAAAACTACGAGCTGTGTTGCTTGGCGGCGCGGCGGGCGCGTTCGTCGCTCCGCGCGAACTCGATACCCCGCTGACCTTCGCCGGCACGCGCGCGATAGGCGCTACCCTCGGTTCCGGCGTCGTCATGCTTTTCGATGACTCCGTCGACCTGCGCAGAATCCTTCTCCGCATCGCGGAATTCTTCCGCGACGAAACCTGCGGTCAATGTGTGCCTTGCCGCGTCGGTACGATGCGTCAGGAAGAGTTGCTCCATCGGCTCGTGGAAGGTCGGCCGTTCGGTTCTGTAGCGCAAGAAACGAAGCTGCTCCAGGAAATGGCGCAAGCGATGCGCGATGCTTCGATTTGCGGCTTGGGCCAGACCGCTTCGAGCGCTTTGCTGTCCGCCGTCGAGCGATGGAGTTTATTCTCGTGAGCCAGCCGACCGAAGCCCCCGCACCGTTGATTCCCGTGCCGCGCGGACCGTTGCCGCAAGTGCCTCCCGGACCCTCGCGCCGCCACTTCGACATCCAAATCGACGGCAAAATCGTCAGCGTGCCGGACAATGCGACGATCCTGGATGCTGCGCGGCTCCTGGGAATAGAGACCCCGACGCTGTGTTACCTCGAGAACCTGACGCCGGTCAACGTATGCCGCGTCTGCGTGGTGGAACTCGAAGGCTCGCGGGTCCTGGTTCCGGCGTGCTCGCGAAAAGTTGAGCCGGGGATGGTCATCAAGACCGATTCGGACCGCGTGCGGTTGAGCAGGCGCTTGGTGCTCGAATTTCTCGCGTCTTCTGTGGACGTCTCGACGGCGCCGGACCTGCAAAAATACATGAAGCGTTACGGCGCGGATCCGGATCGTTACGGCGCGGGCTCCACGAACGCTTCACACCCGGCGACGCTCGACAACGATCTGTACGTTCGCGACTACGCGAAATGCATTCTCTGTTACAAGTGCGTCGAGGCGTGCGGCGTGGATGCGCAGAACACGTTTGCCATCGCGGTTGCCGGCCGCGGCTTCTCCGCGCACATCGCTACGGAGTATCACGTTCCGCTTCCCGAGTCTGCCTGCGTGTACTGCGGGAACTGCATCGGCGTGTGCCCCACCGGCGCGTTGATGTTCAAATCCGAATTCGACATGCGCACGGACGGCACATGGAACGAATCCAGTCAAACCGCCACAGACACCATTTGCCCATATTGCGGAGTCGGCTGCACGCTCAGCGTGCACGCGCAAGGCGGGCAAATCGTTCGCGTGAGTTCACCGCTGGATCATTCCGTGACGCACGGCCACTTGTGCATCAAGGGGCGATTTGGCTGGCAGTTCGTGCAAATTCGTGAAAAAGGCCTCGACGCTGCGCGGCCAGCGGGCTCGCCGGGCCAAGCAAAATAGTCACACTCCGGTGATCTGCCCCGAGTCGTCTACGTCAATCGACGCGGCGCGCGACACCTTGGGAAGCCCGGGCATCAGCATCATATTGCCGGAAATCACCACGACAAATCCTGCACCTGCCGAAAGCGATGCGTTCGTCACATTCAGCGTCCAGCCTTTCGGAGCGCCCATGCGTTTGGGGTCGTCGCTCAACGAGTATTGCGTTTTCGCGATACATACAGGCAGTTTTCCGTAGCCCCAGACGGCGAATTGTTGCAATTTTGCATTTGCCTGGTCGCTGAAATTCACGCCGTCCGCGCCATAAACTTGCTGCGCCACTATCCGCACTTTGTCCTCCAGTGATTCATTCAACGTGTAGACCGAATGCACCGCAGGTGACGGATTCTTCGCCATGGCATCTACAACCGTCTCGGCCAGCTCCTTCGCTCCGGCGCCGCCTTTCGCGAATCCCTGCGACAATGCGCTGGCAACTCCGTGCTCGGCGCAATACGCCGCGAGCCTCTTCAAGTCCGCGTCGGTATCGCTTGGAAATTGATTAATCGCGGCGACGACGGGTACTCCGAAGCCTTTCAGAATATCCATGTGCTTGCCAAAGTTGGGCAGTCCGCGCTCCAAGTTACCCTCGCCTTGACTTCGGACGCTCTGCACGGTTGTCACCAGCACGGCGGCCGACGGGGCGATGCTGGAAAGCTGCATCACGATGTCGAAGTACTTTTCCGCTCCCAAATCCGCGGCAAAACCGGCCTCGTTCACCACGTAATCCGCTAGCCGAAGCCCCATTTCCTGGCAAATCACACTGCTCGTTCCGTGCGCGATGTTGCCGAACGGACCAGCGTGTACGAACGCCGGGGTGCCGTCCGTCGTTTGCACGAGGTTTGGAAGAATCGCGTCCGCGAGCAGCGCCATCATTCCGCCCGTTGCGCTGAGATCTTTCGCGGTGACCGGTTTCCCGTCGCGAGTTACTCCAATGATGATCGCGTCAAGCCGCTTGCGCAGGTCCTGCCGGTCCTTCGCCAGAGCGACGATGGCCATGATTTCCGACGCCGCGGTGATGACGAATCCGGTCTGCCGCCCACCGCCGTCTTTCTTGCTGTCCAGCGAGACCGCAATCTTGCGCAGGGCGCGGTCGTTCATATCCATGGCGCGCGGCCAGGCGATACGATCGGGGTCGAGTTTCAGATCGTTTCCGTGAAACAGATGCGCGTCAATCAGCGCAGCGAGAAGATTGTGCGCGGAAGAGATGGCGTGAAAATCGCCCGTGAAGTGCAGATTGATCTTCTCGCTCGGTTCAATTTGCGAGAGCCCGCCGCCGGCAGCTCCGCCCTTCATGCCAAATACCGGGCCGAGTGATGGCTCGCGCGAAGTTATGACAACTTTCTTCCCGATGAGGGCGAGCGCCTGCGTCAGGCTGATGGCGGTGACAGTCTTCCCTTCGCCGGACGCGGTGGGCGTCGTCGCCGTAACGAGAATCAGCTTCCCGTGCCGTTTGAATCCCGTGTCCGCGAGAAGCTCCAGTCGGACTTTTCCGCTGTAACGTCCGACGGGGTCAAAATATTTTTCGGGAATGGCCAGTTTACGAGCTACATCCTGAATCGGAAGAAGTGTTTTGGGCATGTCGACATTCGAACATCGATTCAAAATTATGTGCGTGCTTCAAGAGGGTACCACGACGCTCGCGGAATTTCCCGATTGCGCGCCCTGCAATCACACTCCGTTCATGTCCGGGGGCTTGCGAAAAAAAGTGGCGGAGAGGGTGGGATTCGAACCCACGGTACGGTTTCCCGCACGCTCGCTTTCGAGGCGAGTACTTTAAACCGCTCAGTCACCTCTCCGCAGCGAGTTAGGGTTCCATCGTAACAAGCGCGTGGTTTACGAGCAATTAGGGCAGCAGACAAGCGAGTGTAAGACAAACTCTGGCACATTGATCGTCATCCGCAAGGCTTATCGACTGCGTATGCGCAGCAAAATCCGAAAAGGACCCGCTCTCCAATCCAAGAGCCCACTCGCGAGGCCGGTTGACTCAAGTGACCCACTCAATCTTCAACGTCCATAGCGCTTAAGCAGTTTTCTTTCTTCGGGGCGTACCTTAACTCAACGTCGCGATGCAAAGAAAGACTGAAGCAATCCCGCGCTTTCTTCGGCTAAAATACTTGGAGTGATTTCCACATGATGATTGAGTTGCTGGCTCGTGAGAATCTCGAAACACGAGCGGACTGCGCCGCCTTTGGCATCGTCCGCGCCGTAGACCAAACGGGCAACACGCGCTTGTACGACGGCGCCGGCGCACATGCAGCACGGCTCAATCGTCACGTAAAGAGTCGTGCCAGCCAGACGGTAGTTCCCGGCAGCGCGCGCCCCTTCGCGCAAAACTACAATTTCTGCGTGCGCCGACGGGTCGCAATCGCGAATTGTCCGATTTCCCGAGCGCGCGACGACCTTGCCGTCTGTGACAAGCACTGCACCAACCGGGACTTCGCCCGCTTCCGAGGCTCTGCGAGCTTCTTCGAGAGCCAAGTGCATAAATTCGACGTCAGAACTCATGGCCAGGCCGAGCATAGCATGGTCGGAAGGATGCGCTCGATTCAGTTCGCCCGCTAAGGGCATCTTGCGCGCTTGCTTGACAATCCAAGACCGGCCAAACAAACTACGCGCATGGCGCTACATCGCGTTCAACGTTTGAAAATCGCTTGCCCGCGGCGCGGTCGCGCATCCGCGAAATTCTTGGGCGAAATCCCCGAGTCTTCTCAAGAAGCCTGAATGGAACTCCGAAAAGATCCCATCACGCAAAGCTGGATTATTTTGGGCCAGCGGGAAGTCGGCAGTGAGTCTCTTGCGGATTGCCCTTTCGAAGCCGCAGCCATCGCAAATCTGAAGCCCATCATGAACTGGCCTCCCGAAGGCGCATGGCAGATTCGCGTCGTGCCGCACCCGGAACCGCTGTATCGCGTAGAGATGGATCCCGGACGCATGGCGGAGGGAATGTACGACAAGATGGGCCCACTGGGAGCTCACGAAGTTGTCGTCGAGACTCCAAACCACGACAAACGGCTGGCGCAGATGAGCGACGAGGAGATTGAACGAGTGCTCTCGGTTTGGGCCGCACGCATCGCGGATCTGAAAAAAGACGCGCGGTTCAAATACGTCAGCGTGTTCAAAAACCAGGGCGTCCTGGCAGGGGAGGAGTGGTCGCACCCGCATTCTGAAGTTGCCGCGACGATTTTTGTGCCGCGCCGCGTGAAATATGAATTGCACGCCGCCCACGAGTGGTACGCGGACAAAGAACGCTGTATTTTTTGCGATGTGGTGCGCCAGGAGGAAAAACAGGGAAAGCGGATTGTGGATGTGCAGGGCGATTATTACGCGCTGTGCCCGTACGCCTCGCGTGTTCCTTACGAGGTGTGGCTCATGCACCGCCAGCACAACCACCTTTTCGAGCAGCCTCGTCCGGGATCGAATCGGCGGCAAGTGGCGGCGTTACTCGGGCGCGTGCTGCGTCGCCTCGAGAAGATTGCTCCGGCGTTCCACCTTGTTGTGCACACCGCACCAAACACGAGAAACAAGAAGGGCGAACTGGCTGGCTATTGGAAGACGCTAGCCGACGACTACCACTGGCACATCGAAATCATGCCGATCGTGGAGACGCGCAGCAAATCCTACAGCATTAAGGAAGTTTATTTGAACGCGGAACTCCCGGAAGATGCTGCTGCACACCTTCGTGGACTCGATCCGAACACGTGAGCGCGCGACGCTGGATTTGTTTTCCCAATTACATCGTCCCTTCATGATCCAGAACCCCGCTGTGCGCCGCGGAAATAAGACAGACCAGCCGCCGAAGGCACAACGAGTTCTCGCGGCGCGGAACGCTCCATCGCAGAAACGAATTACTTGCGAGAAAAAAATAGTTTAATATGTGTACTAAGTTAGAATACAGAAGTCGCAACCGAACGCCCCGACAAACGGACGGCTGGCTAGAGCGACCATCGCAACTTGTAGTGGGTATGCGACGACTGAAACTACCAGCGGTAGTGTAGCACTTTGCGAAACACCCCAGATTTGCTACCCCGCATACTTGTTTACAGCCGCTAAGTCCTGTACTATCTTCACGCTTCTGAGTCGCGGCTCCTACCCAGCACTCGATCGGCGGCTTCGAAAATCCAATTTTCGATGTCGAGGTGTCTGATGTGGAAAAAAGAAGACGGGAAATCCCCAGGCGCGCCTGAGATTTCCACAACCCCTGCTGGGGCAGCAAGCGCTCCGGCTCCCGCCGTTTCCCAAGTAAACGATTCTCCTGCAAGCGCGGTTTCACTGCCTGTCTCGCCACGTGCGGCAGCGTGCATCAGTCAGGGAATTCGAATCAAAGGGGAAGTCACGGGAAGTGAAGATTTGTTCGTTGACGGGCTTGTCGACGGCAGGTTGACGCTCACGAACGGCAGTCTCACGATCGGTCCGAACGGGCAAGTGAAGGCCGATGTGACGGCACGCGAAGTTATCGTGCGCGGAAAAGTTGACGGGAAAGTTTCTGGCCGCGACCGAGTGCAACTGTGGAGCACCGGTCAAGTGAACGGCGAAGTGCAGACGGACCGTTTAGCCATCGAGGACGGCGCCAGTTTGCGCGGCAAAGTTGAAGCTGGGAAGCAGCCCGCCAAAGCCGCGGAGTTGCATGCCACCGCTGCTGCCGGTTCTACAGGAAAGGCGTCGAGCACGGCTCCGGTAACTTCGAGCACGGCTGCGGATTAATCCATGAGCTTGCTTCAGAAACTCGGCCTGGGAATGGGAACAGCGCCCGCGCGCGAGGTCTCGCGGCCGATGCCGTCGGCTGGACGCGGAAGAAACGTGGCGGCGGTTCCTGCGGTCGGCGCCACGCGTCCTCCCGAGGCAACGGGGACAACACGCCTTTCGAACGGTTTGAAAGAGCTTTTATGGAATCTGGATGGTCTCGGGCGCGGCACGCTCCTGGATCTCGGCCCCGCTTGGCAGACCACTCTTAGCTTTTTCATCGAACGCGGGTTCCGCGTCTCTTCGGAAGATATTCTTCGCGAATGGAAGGAATTTCTCTCCGAAGAGGAAGCCCGGCTGCAAAACGCCGCAACTGCTCCTGTCGACGTGGACATGACTGCCACTGGCCGCGCGCAGCGCTTTCTCGAGGCAAATTTCCAATATCCCCGCTCGTCGTTCGATGCGGTGCTGCTCTGGGATTTGCTGGACTATCTCGAGCCTGCCCTCGCAAAACAGACCGTGGTGAATCTTACGGAGTTGCTGCGCCCGGGAGGCGTAGTCTTCGCTCTGTTCCACAGCAAGAAGCCCGAAGGATTTCAGCGCTACAGGATCGCGGACTCGAATTCACTGCAGATCGTTTCGTCGGCAGTGATCTGCCCCGCGCAGAAAGCCTATCAAAACAGGGAAATCCAGGACATGTTCATCCGCTTCCGGACGATCAAGTCCTTCGTAAGCAGAGACCAACTGCGCGAAACGCTCTTCATCAAGTAGGTCCACAACAATCAGGAACCAGGCAGTGAAGAATCGCTGATCTCTGATCGTCACGCAATCTTCGCTTGCAATCCGTTTCGCATCGGCGTAAACCGTAGTCGTGAGCTCATCGAGCTCCGGAGGGGACATGACTCCACCGGGCTTAGAGCTGAACGAAAGCTGAGCACACCGCTCTTGCGGTGCGAGTCGCTCGCGAAACATACGTGCTTTTTGCGCGCTTCCCGGACGACACAGCAAATTCACACTTATGGGGAGCCGCCCGGCTTCCCATTCGTGTTTTTGAGACTATACGTTGTGCGGGCGCCGGCTCCGGTGATGGGACCGGCTGCGGTGGTGAGAGTGGTGCCGCGCACGGGACGTGGCAGGGTTTGGCGATTGCGGCTCCGGGCGGTTGGTTTTGGCCTGCGGATGGGAAGCACTATGCGGCGCCGCTGACACCCCGACAGCGAAGATCGCGGACGTAACCAGCAAGAGGATCCAATATTTCATGCGGCGGAGCAGTGTCCCTCGCGCGGGGGATGGAGAACGTCTGTCACGGCTATTCAATCATAAACAGCCAGGAATGTCGCGGAGAATCGCTGGGACGGTGCCCGAGGCAACCACGTATTTGCTGAGCTTGCGTAGTTCCGAGGAGGGGATGCCAGGCGCGGTGAGGGGGCGCGCCTGGCATGAGCGTGGGCCGGGCAGGAACTTTTAGCCTCCGAACTTAAGCGATTCCAGCCAGCGAATGGCTTCTCGCTGATTGGCGATGATCTGGGCCTGCCATATCAGCGCCATGGACATCAGTCCCATCGCGACGACGCAAAGCGTGAGTACGATTCCCATAGAGGATTCCGAGGCGGGAATGCGAAGTTTTCGAATGAGCCATGCCATGGTTATAGTTCTCCTGGTACCTTTTGATTCCGCAACCTCAAAGTCCGAGTGATTCAAACGCACGAGTCGGGGAACGCACAACCTGTATCTCCGTTCATTCGCGCAATTGGATGGCCAATGCCGCCAGTCCGGCATCCAGTGCTAAAGTCTGAAAAACAAGTCATTTGCGAGAATCCTGAACATAAGTTCCGGCTGGCAAATTTTTGGCTGTGTGGAAAATTGCGCGCAAAACGGACAGTTCGTTTCCAAAGCCCTCTATTTCGCGGGCACGACCTCCAACAAACGCTGCCACACATCCGGAGAATTCAGGGCGAGTTCCATTACTCGTCGATTCGGCGATGCCGCGGTTTCGGCTTCCATCTCGGCGGTATTCTTTCGCGTTAAGAGAACCACGCGGTCGCACGCAGACCCGAGACTTGGGGTGTCTGCTGCCGTCGTGATTCCAATCGTCCGGGCGTGCGCGTGTAAGGCTCGGTCGTATAGCTTTGAAAGTGCCTGGATGCAACGCGGGAGGCTGGCGCCAATCGCAAGGGACCACAATGCTCCCCGCGGCCGGAGAACAATCCTTTTGCTGTAAGCGGCAGCCTCAAATTGCTTCATTTGCTCAGCCGTCGCTCCCGCGAAGAAAAATAGTTCATCGAAATCCCGCTGGCGGGCTAATTCCGCTTCCGTCTGCGCGAGGCCGAGGTTTTGCGCCAATTCTTTCGGCGGCAGGGAGCGAATTGGCACAACCGAAACGTTCGTCTCGGCCGCCAATTCTTCCAGAGCCGTCTCCGCCGCTGGCTGTTGCTCGGCGACTGGCAGACAGGTGAATCGTCCCAGACGCACAGTCGCGCTCTTGCCGCGCTTTGCGTCAGACGCCTGCGGTCGCAGATGAAAGTAGTCTTCCGGCAGGAAGACTCCGCCGCCGTCCTCCGCGATGAACGGGTGGGTATGGTTCATTCTCCGGCGAGGGTCGTCCAGTTGCAGCCGTGTCCGGCTGCTGAGCCACACACACGGGATGCCGGCATGATCGAGCGCAGCGGAGAACTCATCGAAACCAGGAAGGAAATTGCCTCGCGGAGAAAGCAGGTCGTCTACTGCAAGGTAAATGATCGAGGACGTTTGGCGCAAACGAGGCTCCGCGTAAAGATGCCACATCTTAGCGGAGAACTCACGGAATCGAGAGCAACGACCGAAAAAAAAGAGAGCGGGCAGAACTTTCTGCCCGCTCTCCTGGGTGCCCGAGCAATCCCCGCCCAGGTCTGCAAAGTGTTGATTTAGTTGCCCGACGTTGTGGATGTGGACGCCGGCTGCGAGTTCGCCTTCGGGATGCTGATGTAGCCGCTGATCTGGTCTTTTCCGATCTTGTTGATGACCAGCTCATCGGGCAGCCGCGTTCCGGAGGTGTAGAAGAAGATGGGCTCGTTGACCGAGCGGTTCTTCTTCTCGTAGCGCTTGTCTTCCACAACCATCGCCAGGTTCACCTGGTTCTTCTTCGTGTTTACACCTTTGAGCTCGACGGTCATGCTTCCGACCTTCTGTGGCTTGTTGCGGCCGGCGATCGAGAATTCGACGTAGTCTCGCTCGCCGAGGCGACGCAGTTGGTCAATTTCGTCATGGTTGCGCGCGATGAGCGTGCCCATTTCGCTCTTGGCCATCTTGAGCTCGTCCTTGGTGCTGCTGAGATCAGTGCTCACCTGCGTAACCCGGGTGTCCACAGTCTTGACATCATCCGTACCTGCTTTGGTCGCGAGTTCCGTGTGCACGGATGTATCCAGAGCGGTGATCTTTCCGTTGGTCTCGTCGTTCAACTTCGTTGTTTCCTGACGCGTCTTCCTCAACTGGCCTTGGGTGATCTTCAGTTTGTCGGTCACGACCTTCAGATCGCCTTGCAGGTCCGCGTTCGCCTTCTCGTCCTGCGCAATGCGGTCTTTCAGAGAAGACATGTCTTGCTGCACGGACTGCTCGGACGTCTTAAGTTGCGTTGCCACGTCCTGTTTCGTTGCATCCAGCTTGGACGAAGCATTCCAGCCGAATCCCAAACCACCAATCGCCACCAGGCCCAAAACGACGATCGCTGGCAGTTGCCAGGATCCGCCGGTTCTTACTTCCGTGATGTGTTCGTCTGACATATAAAGTCGTCTCTCCTCACCCTAATCTTGGCGCTCGATTTTTAGTTTTAATCGGCCCGCAACGGAGAACGAGCAAGCTGTGAACCAAAACGGCGCAACCCCATTTCGCCCGCCGATTCGACTGTAAGTTGATGAAAGAACGGCGGTTCGACCGGCCAGCCGGACAGGAATCTGGACCTCTGGGCAGTACTAGACCTAGCAATCTTTACGCTAAATGCCCGCTTGCCGGAGTTTCTTACGCTTGAACGGTCGTCAGACCAGCTGAACGCCGTTTG
>Ga0209166_10000873_pt1 | contig 28262 bp, 25 predicted proteins | sample Coa_R1_3_FD_187151 | JGI IMG/M metagenome (GOLD analysis project Ga0209166, IMG submission 187151) | Surface soil microbial communities from Centralia Pennsylvania, which are recovering from an underground coalmine fire - Coalmine... | ecosystem: Environmental > Terrestrial > Soil >...
AAACTGAATCCCGCCGACCTGCTTCCCCTGAAGCCGCGCATCGTTTGTAATGAATAGGTCAACTCCCGCAGCCGCCGCACATGCTAGCTGAATCGCGTCGGGAGCGCGCAACGAACGATCACATCGGAGCGCAGCATAAATTTTTGCCGCCTTGGCATCGAATGGAAGCAGGAGTGACGTTGTTGCGATTGCCTCTTCGTACTTGTCGGAAAGTTCGGTCTTCCCCTGCTCTATGGGTTTTACCAGCACTTCTCCCAGCGTGAGCGTTGATGTCAGCAATTGGTCCCCACGCTCGAGCATCCTGGTACGCAGCTCTGCTACGGACTTCGAGAATGCTCCATAGTTTTCAAAAAGATAAATAAACAGGTTTGTGTCCCAGAAGATGCGGCTCATTGCCAATCCTTGCGAAGACGGCGTACATAGTCATCCGCATGTTCAGTGGCCCAAAGATTTTTGCCGGAGCCACGTAATGCAAGGAGAGGGTCTGCTCTTGATGAGTTGTTCGTCGTGACTAAACACCAATCCTGATACCAGGCCAACAAGCCGTTGTGTCCGTAAGGCAGGTCTTCCCTATTTGGCATCACCTTGGCTCCTTCCCGTTCAGGATGATACGGATCACCCTTTCTGAACAGGCGGCGGCGGCCTGGTCCTGTTTCGAAAAGCATCCGATATCGGCCGGGATTAGGAGGACGATTAGCGACACAATGCTGGACAACGTGAACGTAAAATCCGGGCCGGAGGGATTCACTGAGCCCTGCTTTCTTGGCGCGCTCTACGATTTCTTCGATCGCAAAATCCGGCTGCTCTGGGCGCTCCCGATGGAGTAATGCAGTCGCGATCCAAACCTCGTCTGCCACCTTAATATGAGCCTTAACTACAGCTTTAGCCATTTATAATCTCCACTATAATACCTATATTACCAAGTAATATAGAACTGTCAATAAGTTCTAATATTTAAGAATGCCAGTCTGGACTCGCATGGAGCCCTTATGGATCGAAGATCTTTCCTGAAGACGAGTGCAGTGGCCGGTGCGGCAATTTTACAGGAATTCCTGAAGTCCCTGGCTAATGCAGAAGGGGATGGCAGTCCTGCCGTTGCTCAATGGCCACGCAAATTAATATCCGGCATTTCTGGCAAAGACTACAATCCCGTTCGCCGGAATGACAATCGAAGCCGAGGCCGGCAAGCCGTGCATCGGCACAGCATTGGCCCAGACGGAGCCGTGATTGCCTGCGACGATGGGGTTGACCCAGTTGTCGTAGACGTCGCTGTTAAAAACTTCAAGCCATTCGCCCATGCTGGGAAAGCCGATGCGGTAACCCCAGAAGGTTGATTCGCGCAGGCAGGCGGCCACAACTATGTCGTTGCCAAAGCCCTCCTGCCAGCGATGGAAGGCCAAAACGCGGTCTACATTGTTCACATAGTGCGCCCGAACACTTCCGTCACAGAAGGCAGGCTGTCGCCAGCGTAGCCGAATCAAATCTGCCGTAAAGCGCAGATGGTCGGCCATGGCCTTGTCTGCGCCTTCCAAGCCGGCCCACCAGATCAAGTTTCCCGAATTGGGATCATCGCTGAATTGCTTGTCTTCCAGAAACTCCTGCCCCATGAACAGCATGGGAATGCCGGGCGCGGTCAGCAGCAGGCCGGTGGCCACGCGGCTCCGGCTGCGCGCGTACCAGGAGCGCGAATCGGATGGATCGGCAAGGCGCGGGATGCGCTGGCCTTCGCCGCGTTTGATGATGTCGTGGTTCTCGACGCATTGCACCGATCGCCAGGAGGCGGGCAGAAGCTGCGACCCGAGCGCTCCGGCAATGCGATCCATATCTACAGAAGCGTCTGCGCCACCGCTGGATTGTGTAACGGCGCTGCGCACGGCATCGCGGAGTTCATCCTGCCAGGTGGCATCGAATCCGGCGCCGCCATTGTCGGCGGACTGCACCACGGCGGGGTTCACCGGCCAATACTCGGCAATCTGGATGGCCTCAGGTTTCACGTAACGAAGCGTTCCGGTGATGGCCTGGCAGGTGGGCCATCCGCCGAAGCGATCCATCACGCTGACCTCGTCGAAACGGAAGCCGTCAATCCTGTACTCTTCATAGAAAAATTGCGCGTTATCAACCAGAAACTGCTTGACGTTGTTGTTCCAGTAAGCGAAGGCCAGACCGCCTGCCCAACCCTGGTCGGTGAAGTAGAGGCTGTTGTTATTGTCGCCGCGCGGCATCTGGTCGAAGAAGTAGAGGCTCTGATCCTCAAATCCGCCGCCGGCATGGTTATAGACCACGTCGAACAGGACGGCGATTCCATATACGTGGCATAGGTCAACCAAAGCTCGTAACTGGTGATCGGCGCAAACGAACAGGTCTGGACTGGCATAAGGCTGGCATCCCTTGGCGGCAAGCAGTCGATTGGCAAGATCAAAATAATTTTTGGTTTTTACAGCATCGCTTTCCGCATACTCATTTTCCGGACTGAAGTAATCGGTTCCGTTGTAGCCCAGGCTGAAGCTGGTGGCGAATTCCACAATGGGCATCAACTGCAGCCCATTTACGCCCAGGGCTTGGAGATAAGGCAGCCGCTCAATCACATCGAAGAACTTGCCTTCAGTATTTCCGGCGGCAATGCGAAAGGTGCCTACATGAAGCTGGTAGAGGAGCAGCTTATTAAAGTCGGGTGTGCGATATCCGGTTTCGTGCCAGGGAAATGCCGCCGGGCCGCGTAAGATGCAGTGAGAGGCGGGAAATGGCGGCTGAAAGCTGAGAACCCGCGCGTGCGGATCGCGCTTCGGCCCCTCTCCGCCCGGGCCACGAACGTGAAACATGTACGAAGCTCCGTCTTTCACTCCGGCCAGGAAGCCCGCCCAGGTCTCATCGCCCAGGGATTGCAGGCGGAAATTTTCATCAATTCCCCACTGATTGAAATCGCCTAAGAGGTAAACGGCAGTCGCTCTTGGGCCCCACGCTCGGAATGCAGCACCGCCAGTCACAAGCGTACCGCCCATCGGGATGCTCGAAGCTTTTGGAGGAAGCGGCAGCATGACTTATCCTATCGGTTCAGGTATGTACCAGACAATCATGCGTGATAGTGGCGGACGACAGGAAACCGTTGCAACCCGACAATGATGTAGGATCGCAGAATCCATACGCGCCTAACGTTGTGAAGGGCGGAGTACTCTAACTTTGCGATCTGTAACGACAACGAAACACCTAGCCCACTGTTCCACATTTTCTTTCTGAAAAAGCCCGGTCACTCGGTCAATCAGATTTCGACGGCTGGGTGAATGAAGGCGAACGAGCGGTATGCCGCAATGCGTTCCAGGAATGAACTGCCTTATGTCAGAAAAATCCAAATCCTGCGTAATCAGGAAGCGCCCTTCTTTTTGAGTGAATTGCCATACTTGATGATCGGCTTTACCTGTAAGCCCCTCTTGCTAGGTAGTATGAACATCATGCCCAAGAGATTCCAGACTGACGGACAGGGAAAGTGGAAGGTTTTCATCGAGCTTGATTTTCATCGAATCTGTGGAACTGCCGGCACCGGCAGGTCCTCTTCCGCAGAAGCCGCGGCGAAGGCAATGGCCGCCTGAATATCCTCATTCTTCAGGCTGCTGAAATCAGCTAGGATTTCGTCGGCAGAATCTCCCTCGGCCAGGCTGGCAAGAACCGTGCGTAGAGTTACCCGCGTGCCTTTAAAGACTGGTTCTCCGCCACAAATTTGTGGATCGCGCACGATTCGTTCTTCGTAGTTCTTTGGAGTTTTGTGTGCGCCACTCATAGCATCCCTCCTAACCATTACGAACCTCATCATATCACTCTAAAAGCTCCTGTTGGATGCTGTACATGAATGCTCGATCAGCAGCTTGCATCGCAGCATGTTCTATCATCTGAGGAGGTGATTCCATGCGAGCTCTCGTGCTCAAAGCTCCCGCGCCGGTTGACAGCAGTCCGCTTGTCTGCGAAGACATTCCCATTCCGGAACCCGGGCCAGACGAAATCCTTATCCAGGTGCTGGCCTGTGGAATCTGCAGAACAGATCTGCATGTAGTCGAGGGCGAGCTTCTACCGAAGCTGTCCAGCATTATTCCAGGCCATCAGGTCGTAGGACGAGTGGTTCGGGGTGGGGCCAACGCCAGGAAATACGAACCAGGTGCACGTGTTGGCGTTCCCTGGCTGCATCGCACTGACGGCACGTGTGAGTATTGCACCCGCGCGCGCGAGAACCTGTGCGTGAACGCCCTATTCACCGGCTACACCGCGCAAGGCGGATACGCCGAGTACATAGTTGCTCCCGAGCAGTTCGTTTATCCCATTCCTGCCAGCTTCGAAGATCTCCAGGCTGCTCCTCTTCTTTGTGCCGGGATCATCGGCTTCCGCGCGCTCCGTCTGGCCAACCTGCAGGCGGGTGACACCCTGGCCATCTACGGATTCGGAGCCGCCGGACACGTCGCGATCCAGGTCGCGCATCATTGGAAGATCAAGGTCGTGGTTTGCACCCGCGAAGAAAAGCACCGCAAGCTGGCGCGCGAGCTGGGAGCGGAGTGGGTTGGAGGAGCTTACGACACCCCGCCAGTGGGGTTGAACGCCGCCATTATCTTCGCTCCCGCGGGAGAGCTGGTTCCGGCGGCATTAAAGGCGCTGAAAAAGGCGGGCTCTCTGGTCCTGGGCGGAATTCACATGAGCCCGATTCCCTCTTTCCCTTACGAATTGATTTATCACGAACGGATAGTCCGCAGCGTGGGCCAACAACACGCGCCAGGATGGCATGGATTTTCTTAAGGTCGCGGCTGAGATTCCCATACGAACACAGGTCCAGGTGTTTCCCCTGGAGCAGGCCAATCAGGCGTTGCAGGCGCTCAAGCACGATGCCATCCGCGGAGCGGGCGTGTTGACCGTCACCGGCCAGTAGTGCTAGCGACTACACTCATAGGCAATAATTTTTGTGATGGCCATCACGTTTTAAGCCGGTTGGCTGTTCTAAGATAGTCTTGCTTTAAAAACCTTTGCTATGGCAAAAATGCTCTGCCACACGAACCGCGATTCCGCAGGCCGGAATGCTCGCTGTGACCGTGGCGTATGGAAGAGGAGACCCGAGTGAAAACTGTATTCGTAGTGGGAGCGGGCCCGGCGGGAATGTTCGCGGCACAGAAAATTGCCCAGGCCGGGCATGAAGTCATCATCCTCAATCGGGATATTAAACCGGGCGGCCTGGCCGAGTATGGCATTTATCCCACCAAAGACAAGATGAAGACCGGCCTGCGCAAGCAGTTTGCCAAGGTCCTCAGCCTGCCTAACGTGCATTACCTCGGACACGTGGCCGTGGGCGAAGGCTCGCCGGTCACGATCGCCGATCTGCGCGAGTTCTCGCCCTCGGCGCTGGTGTTCTCCGTGGGCGCGCAAGGCACAAAGAAGCTGGGACTCCCCGGCGACAACTCGCGCGGCGTCTACTGCGCCAAAGATTTTGTCTATTACTACAATCAACTGCCGCCGTTTGCCGCGCAGGATTTTTCCGTCGGCAAACGCATCGCCATTGTGGGCATGGGCAACGTGATGGTAGATCTTGCCCATTGGCTGCTGATTGACGACCCTAAACACACTACGGAAGAAGTGATCGTGCTCGCCCGGCGCGGGCCCTTTGAAGCCAAGTTCGATCTGAAGGAATTTGTCTACGTCGAAAGGTTTCTCGACCGGCAAGCCTTCCAGGAGGAATTGAATCGCATTCAGCCACAGCTTGCCGCCGTGGGGCAGGACATTGCCAAAGTCGCCGAAGAGACATTTCCCATTTTGAACAAGCCGCCACAGCCGGCCGAGCGCAGCCGCCTGCTGTTCCGCTTTCTGTGCTCGCCGCAGGCCATCCATGCCGACGCCAGCGGCCGCATTAACCGCATCACCGTCGCCGAGAACGTATTGGTCGAGCGCGACGGCAGCATCGCCTGCAAAACCACGGACAAGACCATCGACATTCACGTGGATACCATGATCTTCGCCATCGGCGACGTAGCCGATCCCACTTTGGGATTGCCGTATAACAAAGACTGCTATGTGACCTGCACCGATCCGGCTGATCCCAAGCGTCCTGTTTACGAAGTCTTTGACCCGCAAAGCGAAAAAGCCATGGAGGGAGTATACGTGGTCGGCTGGGCGCGCAAGGCCAGCGAAGGCCTGGTGGGCATCGCCCGGCACGATGGCGAGGTGGGCGCTGCCGGCGTGGTCAAGTATCTGGAGAGCGCGCCGGAAAAAGCTTCCGCCTGTTACGACCAGGTTCGGCAGCATCTGACTTCCAAAGGCGTGCGCATCGTGGAGAAATCAGACCTTGAGCACCTGGCCCACGCCGAAGAAAAACAGGCGCAGGAGCGGGGCTTGGCATGGTTCAAATTTTCCGACGACGAAGCCATGCTGGCGGCGATTGAGCAGGAAAAAGCCAAGGCGGCTTCGGTGGTGGTGGGGTCGTAAACAGTTTCAAGTTTCGGGTTTCAAGTTTCGAGTTACGGCAGTCACCCCCATTACATCGAGTAGTTCATGCCGTGTTAAGCCGTTGGACAATCAATATTTTGATATCACTTCGCAAAAGATAACCACCCTTCGGCTTCGCTCTGTCGAAAATCCGCTGCAAGTTCTTTAAAATCAATAAGACCCATAAGCGGAGTTTCATCCCCTTGGGTGGGCCGAAGGCCCATGAAACACTCAGGGCAGGCTCCGGGCACAAAGGAATACACGAAGGGCACGAAGGATTCATCACGCCAAGGGCTTGAGTTCTCCCAGCATGGTGGGAACAAGCTCGGAGACCGTGGGATGGATGTGCACGGCGCGTTGCATGATTGTGTACGGCGCTTTGGCGTACATGACGTCGAGAATGCAATGGATGACCTCATCGCCACCTGTTCCCAGGATCGAGGCTCCCAAGATCTGCTTCGTATCCGCGTCGACCAATACTTTCATGAAGCCCTGGGTCTCACCTTTTTCCGCGGCGCGGCCGACCTTGGTCATGGGCCTTGTTCCAATGAGCGCGCGCCTGCCTGATCGCCGCACATCGGCCTCGGTCAGACCGGCGCGGCCCAGCGGCGGATCAACGTAGAGAGCATAGGCGAGTATGCGGTCGGAGACGCGGCGCGGGTCATGATCGAGAAGGTTGGCGGCCACGATTTCAAAGTCGTTGTAGGCGGTGTGGGTGAAGGCGCCCTTTCCGTTGCAGTCTCCCAGCGCCCAGATGCCGGGTATATTGGTGCGCAGTTCATCGTCTACCATGATGTAACCACGTTCATCGGTTTTAACGCCGGCCTTGTCGAGGCCCAAGTCGTCAGTATTTGGACGCCGCCCCACCGCCAGCAGCACGTGGCTGCCTGTCACCTCGGGAGAGCCGTCGGTACAACCCACGCGTACAGAAACTCCCTGCGCGTGTTTGCTGAAGCCGATGCACTTCGCATTCAGCCGAAGCTTGGTGCCTTCCTGTTCCAGTATCTTCGCAATGGCGGCAGAAACATCTTCATCTTCGTGCGCGACTAATCGCGGCTTCATTTCGACGATGGTCACCTCGCTGCCGAAGCGGCGGAACATTTGTCCGAATTCTAATCCGACGTAGCTGCCGCCCACGATCACCAGGTGGCGCGGCAGGAAGTCAACTTCCATCATCGAAGAGTTGGTCAGATACGTAATCTGGTCGAGGCCGGGCAAGGGAGGAACAGCGGCTCGTCCTCCGACATTAATAAAGATGCGTTCCGAGCTGAGCAGCTCGTCTCCTACCCGCACCTCGTGCGCCGACTCGAAGCGCGCGTGGCCCTGGTAGACGGTGCAGTTTTTCATGCTCTTCAGCCAATTTTCCACTCCAGTGCGCGATTTGCCTGAGATGGCGTCTTTGCGGGCCTTCACTTTTTTCATATCAACCCGCACGCCGCCCTCAATGCACACACCATATTCGCCGGCGCGCTGCGCCATGCGGGCGGCATAGGCGCTGGCCACCATGGCTTTGGTGGGGATGCATCCGGTGTTGACGCAGGTGCCGCCGAACAGCTTGCGCTCGGCGATGGCGACCTTCATTCCGGCGGTGGTGAGCCGTCCCGCGAGGAAGGGCCCTGCCTGCCCGGTACCAATGATGATCGCGTCGTAGGCTTTGGCCATGGGGGAACTCCTTGCGACTGAGATGCAAGTTTAACCGCAGAGGCCGCGGAGAAACGCTGAGGCTTGGGAAAGTCAGAAGTTCGATTTACGAAGTGCGATTTTAAACGCGATTTTTCTTATTCCAGTCTTTGTTCATTCCCGTTTCAATCTCACCGGATCAGGCTTAGCACAACCGGATCGAGGCGGTCGAAGGCTTCGGCCAGAATGCGCCGTGAAGTGGCAAACGAAATGCGCAGGTGGCCGGCGGCTCCGGGGCCGAACCAGCGCGGCGCGCCAGGAACCAGGGCTACGCGCGCGTGCTCGCGCAGGTGCTCGCACAGGCGTTCAGCGTCGTTGCCGAAGCTGCGGCCCAGGTTGCGAATGCACGGGAAGGTAACGTAGGTGCCTTGCGGCCTATGTACGGTCACGCCCGGCCACTTCGACAGGCGATCCATCACGTAGTCGCGCTGCGCTTGCAGGTGACGAAGAAATTCGGCCAGCCATTCCCCGCCCCCGCGGAGCGCGGCGATCACGGCGACCTGCGACAACACGGAGACGCCAAAGACCGTGCTGGCGGCGTCGGAGGCGGCAACAATCTGCTTTTTCCATTCCGCATCGGCGCAAATAACGCAACCTGCACGCAATCCTGCCAGGGCAAAGTTCTTGGAAAAGCCATACACCGTGGCCGTGTTGCGGGCAATCTCAGGCGAGAGCGCGGCCACGCTGGTGTGCTGATGGGGCGTATAGATAATGTCTGACCAGACTTCATCCGCCAGAATGCGCAGGCCGTGCTGCACTGCCCACGCCGCCACCGGCTGCAGCCAGGCGCGCGGGTAAACCACGCCCAGAGGGTTATGCGGGTTGCACAGCCATAACATGCGCGTGCGCGGCGTGAGGCGAGATTCCATGGCGGCAATAAATTCTTCGGCGGTGGTTGCCGGATTCACGCTTACCTGGACGGGCGTGCCCCCGGCGCGCTGAATGGTGTGCTGAAATAAAAAATCAACCGGATCGGGAATCAGCACTTCGTCGCCGCTGCTCAAGCTGGCGCGCGCTACCACGGCAATGGCCGCGGCGGCGCTGTCTGTAGCAAAGACGGCGGTGGGCGTGCATTCCATCTGGCGAGTGGCACACATCCAGGCTGAGACGGCTTCGCGAAATTGCGGCAAGCCTTCCGGCGGAGTGTAACTCAGCACCCCTTCGCGCACGTAGCGCACCAGTTGTTCCTGAATGGCGTCTGCGATGGGGAAGTCAGGATCGGCCGCCGTCAGCGGAATCACATCAGCGGGCTGCTGCGCCCAGCGCAGATTGAAGGCGCGCTCGCGCAGCAGGTCGAGTGGAACGGCATCATCGGAAAACCAGGCGCTGTTCATGGGAGATGATTGTATTCGACCGCTTTCACCATTGCTGTGCACTTTTTTCTAAGCGCTTCGCTTGAAGCCGAAACCCAGCGGTGAACCTGGATTTATAAGTGTACGAAAGCGATGATGAAACGATACACCAGCCCCAAGGGGGCGGCGCATTATAGCCCAGCGCTTCAGCGCTGGGTAGGATGCCAAATGATTTCAGTCCCGTAGGGACGACGCTCGCTTTTATCCATATACGAAGCGTTCGTCGTATTCCATGCCGTTCTTCTTCAAGAACAAAATATATTCTTCTTCGAATGTCTGTTTGCGAGGATGTTCCCGTTGGTTCCGGATATACCGGATCGTGTTTTCAATGTGCGAAGGACCGACGCTGAATGCGCCATAGCCCTCCTGCCATGCAAACCTGCCGCGGCTGGGAAACTTTTCGTTGATCCATTTCGAGGAAACCCCTTTGATGCTTTGGATGGCTTTGGCCAGCGGCAATACCGCCGGCACAGAAAGCAGGATGTGGACATGGTTTTCGAGGCCGCCGATGGCCGGAACTCTCATGCCGCGTTCCACCGCCACGGACACGATGAGCTTCCATAGGTGTTCTTGAAATTCCGGACGAATCAGGTTCTGCCGCTCTTTTGTGCTGAAGACACAATGCAGGTTATTGTTCGCGAAAGAATATGCCATGTTGCATCCTTGGGCGTCGTCCCTACGGGACTTGGCTTATGTGCTTGCTGACCCAGCGCTGAAGCGCTGGGCTATAATACGCCACCCCTTCGGGGTTGTTCTCTTTCCTTCTTACGTAAACCTTAAGTCTGTTCTCAAACGCTCCCTAAGCCATCACATTGTGAACGATCTACGGCGCGAGTAAACGCGTCCCTGATACTTGTGTTCTCGAACTCCGGGTTTTTCCGCAAGCTTTGAATTCGTGCCGGATATGTGTCTCCACCTCGCAAAAAACGCAGAGTGATTCCCAAAATGATCTTAGGCTACCGGCAATAAAGCACCACTCAAGACTTGCGGGGTTAGAAAATGCCGGGTCAACGCCCGTCCCTTGGCTATATACGGAGCGCATTGTTCGCGGCGCTCGCTGGAGTAGCGGGCGAGTGCAGCGGCGAGCTCCACCTCAGAATTCATGGCTTTGCCATGCATCGCGCCGGCCAGCGCAACCGCGTCGGCAATCGCCGCCGACACTCCCTGACTGGTGAAGGGCAAAAAGGGATGCGCGGCATCGCCAACCAGAACCAGGTTGCCGCGATAAAAATGCGGGACCAAGTCGGTATCCATGGGGCGCCAAAGATACACGCGCGAGAAGTCGGTAATGGCGAGCAGATGTGGAATGGGCGCTGCCCAACCTCTTACCAGGGTTTCTACGAAAGCCCGCTTGGCTTCGGGAGTGGCGCTGCCGTTCTCCCTGGGAGACGGGAATCGCCGCGCGTCAAACTGCAAATACCAGACCAGATGTTCGCGGTCTACTGGCAGAACACCCAGAGCGATGCCGCCGCCGGTGGCATGGAATTTGTTGAAATCGCTGCCTGCCCAACGAATGGTGTTTTCACAACGCGCTAATCCCACGACCTCGAGCACCTGGGCCTGCTCCGCCGGCCAATCGGGAAACAAAGCCTGCCGGGCATGCGAGCGTATTCCGTCTGCGGCAATGTATAGATCCGCCTGAATGGGCTCGCCTGAGCTCAGGCGAGCGCAGGTGACGCGGTTGTTCTCGTCAAATTCCAGACGGGAGAGTTCGGCGTCGAAAGTGAGGGTCTCGTTTTCCGGCAGGGCGCGCAGTAATGCGGCAATCAGGTCGCGGCGGCGCATGCTGAGGGTCCCTGTGGGCAAGGGCTGTTCATGCACAATCTCGCTTGCGGCATTGCGGCAGCGGTAACGATGCAACCGCACGCCGCTGAAGGCGCCGGCCAGGTGCACGCCGAATCTTTCGAGACAGGCAGCGGCTTCAGGCAGCAGGATAAATCCCATGCCGGTTTCGTGGCCCTGACGAAGACGCTCATAGACGCGGCATCGGCGCCCTTGCCCCTGCAAGGTAATCGCCGTCATCAAACCGGCGATTCCGGCGCCAAAGATTGCGGCATCCATAGTTGGTCTGTTGTCCTGGAAGAGTTCAGATTCGCTTGGTTCTATTAGGAGTGAATGGTGACCCGAAAACGTTTCATGGATGCTGATCAGTGCGATGAGCAAGAAAAGGCAAAAGATAGCCACAAGTCGTCATGACCGGACAACTCGGCCCCAAGCGAACATGAAAATGCGCCGCCAGTAGCGGTGGATCGCATATCCTTCTCAGATTCTTCGCTACCGCTCAGAATGATATCTTCCAGAATGGGCGCTTTTCGACAGATGCGTACATCCTCGATTTGTGCGCGGATTTCGAGGGAGAGCACGTATGAAACCGTCTCTAATGGACGGGCGCGCGCGCCGGGAAGGTCTTGCGGGCTGCCGTCTGATGGCGATTCCCTGCAAGGATCCGCTGCACATTCTCAGGCGCGAAAAATTCAGGCACGGGCACGGTGAGGGCAAAGACCCCGAAGAAGCGGCGGGCCTGCTCTGGATTTTCCCGCAGCGCAGCCAGCAGTTGTTGCATCTCGGGCGGAGGCGGTTCCAGCATTGCCAGTTGCGAGGTGAGCTCGTAAAAAGGCAGCGCGGTCTGGTTGCGCTGCTGCTCGTAGCCGGCCAAAGCCTGTTCGAGACTCTGGCGGCCGCTCAAGCCGGCGTCAATGGCTTTGGCGAGTAACTCAGCGCTGCGGAATGCATCGGTAATTCCAGAAGCTGTGCATGGGTCTTTTTGATAGCCGGCATCGCCTACCAGCGCCCAGCCGGGGCCGTAGGGTTTGCGCAGATAACCTGGAATTGCTCCGCCCACAAACCTCGATTCACGGCGGCAGCTTCGCAATTGCTCAAACAGGTCGGGCGCGCATTCGGCAATGGCGCGCATGTAGTGACCTTCGATGTCGGCGCGGACCGCCGGCAGATCGCGCGCGGCAAATGCCGAACCGATGAGGGTGAGATTATCGTTGGTGCTGTAGGCAAAGATTACGCGATGCGGACGCAGCCACAGGTGCCAGCCCATCATTCGCAGGCCGCTCCAATAGGAGTACCATGAGCCCTCCAGCGGAGGCTTGTTGTTGTACTCCGGCGCCTTCACCGCCCTGGCAACCGTCGAGAACATGCCGTCGGCGCCGATGGTGATGGCGGCGTTCTCAGTCACTATCGCACCATTCTTGCCGTGCCCGCGAATTCCGATGACCCGATCATTCTCCCAGAGCACTTCCTGCACCGAAAAATTTTCCCGCAGCTCCGCCCCGGCCTCGACCGCGGCTTCAACCAGAATCGGGTCGAGCACTTTGCGTCGCGGCGCATAAGCTTCTTTCACTCCACCTTCGGCAGGAGGAGGCGATCCGGTGAGGGTGAAGGCGCCGTAATCGAAAAAATCGGTTGTGATGGCGGGACAGCCCGTCGCCGCAAGTTTATCGAGCAGCCCCCAGCGCTTCAGCTTGGCTGTTCCCGTTTGATGGACGAAGTGATTGGAGAAAGCCATGTCACTCGGGAACGATCCACGATCGAGCAGCAGGACTTTGTAGCCCTTGCGGGCCAGCAACAGCGCCGTGGGAGCGCCGGCACAGCGAGCGCCCACGATAATGGCGTTGTACATGGGGGAGGTCTCCTCTATGGTCTTGACTCTTATTGGTGCAGCAAAGTGGAAAGGCGTATCACCTGCGGACCCGATATTTCGAGGATTTACAGGACAAAGTAATTATGAAAAACGGCCGAAACGCCCGGCATACAATGTTCACTTGTTAAGTCCCATCGAGGAGCGCACATGAAGACGAACCTGGAGATCATCAAAAGCATTTACCTGGGGGACGCAGAGCAGAACGCGAAAAACCTGAAGGCGATTCTCGCCGCCGAGTTCGAATGGCGAGAGGCGGCAGGCTTCCCCTATACCGGGATTTTTCACAGCTTTGAAGAAGTCTCGAAGAACCTATTCGCTCCCCTGGCAACAGAATGGATCAACTTCCGCGCCGAGGCGCAGAACTTCTATGATGCCGGACCAACCATCATAGCCACCGGTTTTTATCATGGCACATATAAGAAGACGAACCGGCCCATGAAAGCGGGATTCGCCCACGTATGGACCCTGAAAGATGGCGCGATCGTCGCCTACCTCCAGTGCGCCGATACCAAAAAGGTCTGGGAAGCGATGCAGGATGTGTGAGGCAAAACAGTAAAGATGCCACAACCAGGTTCTGCTGACGATTACATTTCGTATCTCTTTTCTTACTTGTGGAATGGACCTGAATGTGGCATATAGTGCCTTGTTCCGGAAGTCTCAGTCATGCTGTTTTCGGCAGGATGAAGGCAAACGGGATATCCCTAGTCTGCAAGACACTTCTGTAAAAACATTTTGATGTAAAACATTTTGACCAGTCATGGGTTTACTGGATTACACCGTCAAAAGGAGGACGGATCACTATGTTAAGAAAACTTTCTGCTGTAGTGCTTATGTTGGGTTTGATGACCATGACGCCTGCCATCTCGATGGCGCAAGAAAACCAAAAGAAAGAAGCCGCGGAGCATAAAGAAGGCAAAGAGCGGCATCCCAAAATTCGTCAGGCCATCCGGGCGCTCCAAGCCGCCAAAGAAGACCTGGAAGATGCTTCTCATGACTACGGCGGCCATCGCGTTGAAGCTCTGGAAGCTGTGAACAACGCTCTCAAGCAACTGCAGGAAGCGTTAGAAGCCGACAAAAAGTAATCACCCTTTTGCGGTACTGGGCGGCGTCAAGCCGCCCTTTTTCATTGAGCGTGCAACGCTTGCGTTTCCTAGCGTGGTGGTAGGGAGGTGCGATTGGGGGTTGGCGAAAGAATCTGCGGGGCCGCCGGCTCAACCCGGCCGTCAATGGTGGCTCCGCGCTGGGTGGTGATATAGAGAACCGCGGCAGTCCAGGTAGGAAATAAATCCAACCCCGGAACCAGCTCGGCAATGAAGGAAGGCAGCAAGGCCCAGTGCCATCCCAGCAAGCGGAGCAGTACTGCCCCTGTGACCACATCCAGCACCGCATCGGCCGGCTCGAGAGCGCCCAGGCCAAAAAACGGGAAGGCTGCGAGCTGAATTAAATCCGCAGCGATGGCGACGAACCATGCGGAACGGTGTTCGGGAGACTTGAGAGCCCTGGAAAGGGCCTTGGAAAGATCAAACATCGGGATGCCACTCTTTACTTAGGATACAGCGGTTCAGCCTTGTTGGGAAAGAGCAGTGTGGCTGCGTAAATGCAAATAATGTCCTATCCGCAAAGAGGCCGGGCTGAAACCCAAATCTCTACGAGCCTTACCCCGGCTTAAAAGCCGGGGCTCCCACCGTGTGCCGCAAGCGGCGCGATAAGGACATTATTAATGCAGGATCAATAATTAAACCTTGTCGAATAAACCTTATTAGTTGATCAAGTCTTGTTGCATCCGTCTTTAACAGATCGAGCTGCTCTCCACCCTAGTTTTTAGATTCAACCTTACGGCGCAGCTCCTCGACGGCCTGCATCAGCTTGCGGATTTCCTGCTCCTGCCGGTCATTCACGCGCTGCTGCTCAGCCAGCTCGGCGTCTTTGGCTTTGAGCTCGGCTTCAAGTTTCTGGTTCAAGCCCTGGATAGCGGCGAGAGCAACGCCGCCCTCATCAATCTCAGTGATGTGGCGGTTATCGTCGCCGACCTTGAAGGCGGCAAAGAAATCTTGCGCGGCCGGGCCGATGTGGCGGATGGCCGCATCCTGTGACTTGTAATTCCAAATGGTGATAGGTAACTGCACAACATTAGCCAGCACCTTCATGGCGTCAATATTCACGAAGTGTTCTTTCATACTGCGGTCGCTCAGTGAGCCCCAGGAACCGCTGCCGGGTACGAGCACCACTCCGGAACTCAGGGTAGGGTTGCTATAGAAGACCACGCCTCCTGAGCTGCGGGCCACAAATTGGTTCGCGGCTGTAGGCCTGACGTCGGTGGGACTGGAATCATCGCCCCAAACAAAGGAGCCGGCATCGCTGCGCGAGCTGGCATGGTGCCCGCCTACGAAGCTGTAGTTTCCGCCCGCGCTGTTAGAGGAGCCTCCAGCAACGAACGCTCCGTCGCCGTTGGCGGTGTTGCCTACGCCTCCGGCAATTACGGCCCCGTTACCAATGGCGGCGTTCTGCGAGCCTCCGCTGACCACGGCATTGGGTCCCATGGCGTTGTTATTTTGCCCTCCAGCCACGGTTCCGGATACGCCATTGACCATGTTGTTCAACCCGCCCCCGACTGTGCCGAATTTAGCGGTCACGCTGTTGGCGGCGCCGGTCTGGCCACCGCCGGCAACCGTGGCGCCCATCGCCCCATCTGTAGCCGCGTTGCCGCTGAAGCCGGCAATCACGTTCGGAGTAAAGTTATTGTTGGCCGCATCGAACTGCGGCTCAATACGCAGCGCACGGTAGCCGCCAACACGAATTTCAAAAGCCACGTTGTCGTTTGTCCCAAGATAATCTCTGCAGGGCGAAGCTGCACAATTAGCGCCACTGTTGCCGCTCAGCAGCCACGTTCCGGCTGCCGTAGAGCCCGTCGCTGCGCCAACGCTGTTCAACACACGACTGTTAGTTGCCGTGCCTGGGTTGGCCGGAGCCTTGGGCGCCTGAGGCATGGAATCATTGCGATAGACAATCTGGTACAGCACTGGGCCGTCAAAGTTCGGGCCCGCGGGTGAGGTTTGCTGCCATGAAAGCCCGGGGCGCAAGCCGGCAATCTGAGTCTGAGAAAACAAAGGTGACGCCAGGAATACGATGGCACACAATACAGCTATCACGCTGGAACGATGTAAGTGCATGGGGGCCCTCCATTCTCAAATGATGGACCTGACGAGTTGGAGTTCTACTATCAACCGGGGAGTTTGGCCTCATTCTAGCTCTGGTGAATGTCAATGTCTAATTCAATTTCCGGGTTCAATGTAAAGAGTCATTAAGTTTGCTACCTATACTTAAATACAGTTCTCGGTTCTCGGTCTCAGAGTGAAGTGCTGTTAGTATCTATTGCTGCTGCTATTGGCTTTGGCGCTGCTGAAGCAAGAAGCATTGGGGGGAAGCAATTTGAATTCAAGTCCTAAAACCATGCCTGCTGATTCCTCCCCGGGAACGCAGGCGGCGGCCGGCATTAATAAGAATCCGAATACACTCGGCCACAGAATTGCGGTTGTGTTGGATGGCGCGATCTTTGCCTGCCTATGTTTCATCGCCGTCCTGGCGCCGCACAACATACATTGGGCTTTTGTCACCTTCCAGGTTGCGCTGGGCCTTTGGGCGCTGCGCTCGCTTTCAGGAAAAAAATTTGTGCCGCAGCCGTTCATCTTGCCTTCGCTCATCTTCCTGGCGCTGGCTGCGGTGGCCGCCAAGCTGTCTTACGCTCCAACCCTGAGTTGGGACCGGCTGGGCTGGTTCATGTTGCTGCTTCTGGCCGTAGTGGTGGCGCAGAACGTGAGCAGCGTAAAGCAGATCAAGATCCTGGTTTTCATTTTGCTCGCTTCGACCACTGTCAGCGTGGCACGCACCGGATGGCAGTACGTGCACGGAATAGGTACGGAACTGGTAACGATTGCTCCCGATACGACTCTGTACCGCGACGGCATGCGGTCAGGCGACATTGTACAGGCTATCAACGGACATCCCACGAGGACTCCCCAGCAGTGGAATGAGGCGCTCAAAGCTACCCGGGGAGACAAAACCCTGGCTGTCCGCTTCGCCCGCAATGCGCCGCTCGAAATCTATACCGTGGAGGTGGAGGGCAATGATTTTCGGCAATGGCTGAGCCGGCCTGATGCCGTGGTGCAGCGTGGGCGTCCGCCACGCGCCCAGGGCCATTTTTACCATTACATTCCCTACGCGGGCATGTTGCTGCAGGTAGGATTGCTGACGTTTGGACTGCTGGTTTCCGGTTGGAAGGAAGCGAGCGCAACCCGGTGGGGCCTCATCATAGTCTTTCTCGGGATTGCTGCGGCGCTGCTGGCCACCGTGACCCGAACCTATATGGCGGCTTTGCTCCTGGGATGCGCGTTCATCCTGTGGTTGACGCAAAAGAAGATTCGCACCGCTGCGCTGGCGGCGCTGGCTCTGAGTTTCATTTTGGGAACGGTGTGGATCCAGCACCAGCGGCAGATGGGATGGCTTGCTCCTGCAGATGCGGGAAGCGAATACCGCTGGCTTATGTGGAAAGACGCTCCCCGGCTCATAGCGCAACATCCGATCTTTGGCGTGGGGCCGGATAGCGAGCTCAAATATGGAGAGCAGTGGAACCTGGCAGCTTATAAAAAATTTCCTCTGCGCAGCCATTTCCATTCCACCTTCATAGAATTGGCGGTGGATTGCGGATTGCCATGCCTGGCAGCCTGGATATGGCTTATGGCGGTCTACCTGCTTTTCCTGGCACGGTACTGGAAGCAGGCCGAGCACTGGGATTCGGCTCCGCGCGGTATCTTTTTGGGAATTTTTAGCGGCGCCGCCGCCTTCATGATGAGCTCATTCGTTCAGTACGCCCAGGGAGACGCTGAAGTGATGCTCCTGATCTGGCTGTTTATGGGAATTACGATTGTCCTCGTGAGAATACTGGGATCGAGCCTAAAACCGCCGGAAAAAGCCGCATGAACGGGCAGCCGGAAACTTTATCGCCAAGCAATGGGCGCGTCGCTATCAATAGGCATTCAGCCTCCTGGCCGCTGCTGTTCGTGTTGCTCAGCACGGCCCTGGCTGCGGCGCGGTTATTCCGGCTTGTAGATCGCTACGCGGTCAACATCCTCTTCTGGGACCAGTGGGATTTCAGCAACGCCACCCTGTTTCAAAAACATTCCTTGTGGCAGATGTTTCGCTGGCAGCACGGGCCACACCGGCAGGGCGTGGGCGCGATTGTTTCATGGCTCGTCGAGCCGATGTTTCGCTGGAGCAGCCGGGCAGATGCGTTCCTGGCCTGCGCGATCTTTGTGCTCGCCGCGCTTGTGGCGCTGTATTTGAAGAAGCGCATCTATGGGCCGATCACGTATGCGGACGCAGTCATTCCTCTTATCTTCCTCACCCCTCTGGAATATGAGAGCCTCTTCGGCTCTACCAATCTGTCGCACGGGCCGCTGCCTACCCTGTTGTTGATGATCTATTGCATCGGCTGGACTCAGCCCGGGGTGCGCGCGCGCTACGTATGGGTCCTCACTGCCAACTTCCTGCTGATCTACACTGGCTTTGGTTTGTTTGTTGGTCTGATCACGCCGGTTTTACTCGTGCTGGATTACTGGATATATAAGCGTTCCCGCCACCGCGGCCCGACGCTGGTGGGATCGTTGGCCGCGCTGGTGATTGCCGTGGGCTCACTGCTTTCTTTCTTCATCGGTTACAAGCTCGACCCGGCGGCGGCCTGCTTCAAACCTTTTTCCGAACCGCTCCTGCAATATCTGTATTATGTGGACCTGATGTTTGTGAACTTCACCGGCATCAAGGGGCTGGACATATTTCCTGCACTGCTTGGCGGCTTGATCCTGGTTTGGATGGGCATAGCGTTGCTGGCCGCATTAACGGGAATTTTGACAAGTAGGGCAGAAAGCAACGCCGGGAACATGGTGGGGGCGGTCCTGCTGGTTTTTTCGCTGCTGTTTTGCGCCAATACTGCTCTGGGCCGGCTTTGTCTTGGGCTGCTGACGGCGCAGAGCTCGCGCTATGTGCCCTACCTGATTCCCGCTTTTCTGGGTATTTATTTTTCCTGCCTGGCGTCTGGGAACAAGAGTTGGAAGACGGTTGGGACGATTGGGGTTTGGGCGATTGCCATCAGCGCCGCGCTGCCGGTGCGCATGGGCGACCGATCCATGATGGCACAATACCATAACGTGAAGAACAGTTGGCGGGAGTGCTACTTGCAACATCATGATATCGAACAATGCGACACGCTTACGGGGACAAAGATTTATCCGTGGCCCGCGTCTGGGCACCTGCGAGAGAAGCTGGATTTCCTGGAAGAAAAAAAGCTGAACTTGTACGCGGCAGGGGAGTAAAATCTCTACGCTGTTGAGGCAAAATAATTTATGACTATGCACAATCGTTCGCGGCGTGATTTTCTGCGCGACCTGCTGATCGGATCGGCCGCGCTGGCAAGTGGAATTCATCTTCGAGGAGATGACAAACCTGAAAAAGGCAAAGACCGCAAGCTGGGCGTAGCGCTGCTGGGTCTGGGTAAATATTCGTCAGGCCAACTGGGCCCTGCCCTGCGTGAGACCACGAAGTGCTACCTCTCCGGTGTGATAACCGGCCATCCGGAGAAGGGCGAGCAGTGGGCGGCGACTTATAACCTGAACAAGAAGAACATCTACAGCTACGACAATATGGAGCAGATCGCGCACAATCCGGATATCGATATTGTGTATGTGGTCACGCCGCCGGCGTTGCATCCGGAGTTTGTGATCCGGGCCGCGAAGGCGGGCAAGCATGTGATCTCCGAAAAGCCGATGGCCACTTCCGTTGAAGATTGCGACCGCATGATTGCCGCCTGTAAAAAAGCGAAGGTGAAGTTGGCCATCGGTTACCGATTGCACTACGACCTTTATCACAAAGAGATGATGCGACTGGCTAAAGAGCAGGACTTCGGTCCATTCCTGAAGATGACCGGCGACCGCGGATTCATCTTCGGCCAGCGCGCCTGGCGCATTGACAAGAAGCTGGCGGGTGGCGGTCCCATGATGGACCTGGGCATCTACATTGTGCACGGCGCGTGCATGGCGGCCAACGGGGTCGCTCCCGTTTCGGTAACCGCGCACGAGGAGCCCAAAACCAAACCGGAGCTATTCAACGAAGTGGAAGAAACCCTTCGCTGGACGATGGACTTCCCCAACGGCGCCAAGTGCGACGCGGTCACAAGTTTTGCCCACTCATCCGATCAGTTCCGCATTGAGGGCGCGAAAGGGTGGATGGAATTCAAGCAACATGCTTTTACCTACCGTGGCATTGTTGCCGAAACCAGCCGCGGTCCGCTGAACTTCCCTGCCATCAACCAGCAGGCCGCTCACATGGATGACTTCGCCGATTGCATTCTCACTGGACGTGAAACCCCTGTCGGCGGAGAGCTGGGGCGGCGCGATATACAGATCATTACAGCCATCTACGAGGCCGCGCGCACCGGCAAACCGGTAAAGGTGAAGGCGTGAGATTTGTTTTCTGACCCAATCCAATCATGAACCGCCGGAGCTTCTTAAAGAGCAGTTGCCTGGCTGCCATCGGCCTTGCGGCAAATCGCGGCGAGGCCGCCTCGGCGAAAGTGGATCCGGTTCTTTCGATCGTTGTGGATCCGGCAGATCAACTTGCCTCGGCCCCCGCATCGCTCTGGGCAGTAAGCGAACTGAAGGCTGCGCTCGAAGCTAAGGGCGTGAACGCTCGTGTGGTTCCAAACCTGGAATCGGTCCCGGCAAATGATTTCTGCGTCATCGTTTCTGGAAGCGCCGCTCTGCTTACCCGCAATGCGCTCAAAAATTTGGATATCGCCGTGCCGTCTTCGGCCGAATCTCTGGTTTTAGCTGACGTGAAAACAGGAACCCGCGCGGCCTTGCTCGCCTGCGGAAGTGATGTGCGTGGCTTGATTTACGCGGTAACCGAATTGGCCGATCGTGTTCGCTTCGCCCGAGTTTCTTTCGCCGACGTGCTGCATGCGCTCGCAGTTCCCAAGCCAGTCGTGGAGCAACCGGCGAATCCTATACGCAGCATCATGCGTTCTTTCGTTAGCGAGGTGGAAGACAAACCGTGGTACTACGACCGCGAGTACTGGAAACAATATCTTTCGATGCTGGCGGCGCAACGCGTCAACCGGTTTAACTTGGCGCTGGGAATTGGTTACAACAGCGCTCGTGACGTAACTGATGGATATTTTGTTTTTCCTTATCCGTTCTTTGTGGCGGTGCCGGGCTACGATGTGCGGGTCAACGGGCTCTCCGGCCAGGAGCGAGAGCGCAACCTGGAGATGCTGCGCTTCATCGGCAATGAAGCCGCCGCCCGCGGCCTCGAATTCCAGTTGGGCCTCTGGACCCATGCCTTTGAATGGCCGGCCAGCCCGCATGCCAATTATGTGGTCCATGGCCTGACGGCAGAAACACATGCCTTCTACTGCCGTGATGGTTTGGCCGCTCTGCTGCAAGCGTGTCCTGCAATTACCGGGCTTACGCTGCGGGTGCATGGCGAGAGCGGCATTCCTGACGGCAGTTTTTCATTTTGGAAAACCCTCTTCGAGGCCATCACCCATTGCGGACGCCGTATTGAGATTGATATGCACGCCAAGAGTCTCCCCGAGCAAACGCTCGATCTTGCTCTGGCCACGGGCATGCCGGTGAATCTGTCTCCCAAGTATTGGGGAGAGCATATGGGTCTGCCGTATCATCAGGCGGCGATTCGCGATCTGGAGATGGAGCCGGCCGATAAAATCCACGAACAAGAGAGCGGGCTCAGCGGCGGATCCAGAAAATTCACGCGCTATGGCTACGCTGATTTGCTGGCGGAAAACCGGCGCTACGGTGTGCTTCACCGCATATGGCCGGGTACACGCAGATTTCTTCTGTCGGGCGATCCCGCAACCGCTTCCGGATATGGCCGCAATTCCAGCTTCTGCGGCAGCCTCGGGGTTGAGCTTTGTGAACCGCTTTCGTTCAAAGGACGCAAAGGAACTGGCCTCCCGGGCGGAAGGTGCGCTTATGCCGACAAGTCGCTGAACCCCGCTTATGATTTCGAAAAATATCTCTACACATACCGCGTTTGGGGACGTTTAATTTACAACCCCGGCGCCGATCCCGAGGTCTGGCGCCGCTTTCTGCGCAGCAAACTGCAAACCGCTGCCGAGCCGGCCGAACTTGCTTTGGGTCACGCCAGCCGCATTCTGCCGCTCATCACCACCGCGCACGGCGTCTCGGCCAACAACACCATCTATTGGCCGGAGATCTACACCAACATGCCCGTGGTTGACGCAAACCGGAAGCATCCTTATACCGATACGCCCAGTCCAAAGCGCTTTGGAACGGTGAGCCCATTCGATCCGCAGTTGTTCTCTGTCATCGATGAATTTGCGGATTCTCTCCTGGAAAGCGGCATCTCGGTCAAATACTCACCTCTTGAAGTCGCCCAGTGGCTCGAGGAGCTTGCGCGCCTGTCTTCTGAAAACCTAACGCGAGCAGCAACCATGGCGGCAAGCAAGAGCATGCCTGAACTGCGCCGCCTCGCCGAAGACGTCAGGATTCAGAACGCGATTGGCCTTTTCTTCGCGGGCAAAATGCGTAGCGCTGTTTTGTGGCGCATCTATGATCGCACGGGCGATCGCGGCGCCTTGCAGAAAGCGTTAACAGCTTATCGCGGCGCAAGGCGAACGTGGGCCCAGATGGCCAAGAACGCCAGGGCTGTCTACCTTGCCGACATCACCTATGGTGGCGCCAGCAATCGTGGCAACTGGCTCGACCGGCTGGCCGCAATTGACGCCGACATAGCCGATATGGAAAAGCATCTGGAGAGCCGGACTGACACAGCAAAGGCGCCCGCAGTAAAAGCAGAAGACATGGAGCGCATACAAAAGGCAGTGCGCACGGCGCTCGCACCAGTCTCCCGGCCCTCTGTTGCCTGCCGTCATACGTCGCCTCCCTCATTCCAGCCAGGAGAACCCTTCGCGGTCGAATTAATTTGCGATCAATCGGCCGCGGACCTGGTTCGCCTGCAATTCCGGCACGTCAACCAAGCCGAGCGCTGGCAGGCGGCATCAATGACGTTTGCCGATGGCAAATTTCATGCAACCATTCCAGCGAGCTATAGCCATTCAAAGTATCCTCTTCAGTATTATTTTGAAATCATGAAGAGCGACAGTTCGCTTCTATATCCTGGCTTTGATGCCGACTTGGCGAACCTACCGTACTACGTGGTCCGCAGCGCTGCCAGATGAATGTTGTCTGTCACCGTTTCAGCCAGTGGTAACTCACCGTGACATAAATCTGGTTGAAGCCGGGGTTGTCCGATGCCATATGCGCGTTGGAGATGTGCAGAAATTTCACTGCCACCTCCGTGGTAGTGTCGCGATTCACAAAGATACGCGTGCCAAAGCCGCCCTGGGCATTGAAGTTGAAGTTTGAAGCCCCTCTGGGGATCTCGGTCGTGCTAAAAATGCCGCCGGCCGCGGTTTCCACAAAGGGCACAAATTTCCTGCCAGGGTCCACGTTCCACACCAGCGCAATGGGATTAACGCCGCCCCCGTAGACGGTATCGTGCCGATCCAACCGGAACAGATACACGGGAACCAGGTCGAAGCCATATTCCAGGTTTCCTCGCAGCAATCCCTTGCCGTGAAGATCGGTAATGACTCTTCCCACGTGGAAGCCTGCGCTGTACAGCCGCGTACTCTGGGTGGCGCTGTAGATGCCGGCTCCGCCGCCATTCCAGACACCGAAGTCCCACGTTCCATTCGGGAGAGGATTGGAAGGCATTTCCTGGGCGAAGAGGGATGAAACACAAAGCAGAAACAAGAGCAGAACAAGCTTTCTTATGAACATGACGAACCTAAAATGAATAAAATAATTGTTTAGTTGAAATTAATTAGGACCACCGAATACAAGCACGCAAAAACGGACGTAATAGGATGATTGAAGGCGGAAAGAATCTTCAAAATTTGAAGATTCTTTGTTCTGTCGGGATGGAAGAGTGTTTTTCTTTTTGTGGGTATATTCCTCTTGCGGTTCCTTGCAATCTCGGTTTTACTGGATATCAGGCCTCAGCATGCCTCTCAGCAGAACCGAATCTCAAACTCCCAGTGCTTCTTCTCATGTACCCGGTGCGCCAGCGAGCGCCCTAGGGCGCATCCTGCGACAGCCGGTTGCCATTGCCCTGGTTGCATTGGTGCTGCGGCTGCTGGTGATGACCGCGGAGCACACGTACAAGGCCAGTCCTGGCCAGGAAAACTTCAGCCTGGGATGGGAGACAGGCAGAATTGCCTATTCCATTGCTACGGGCCAGGGATTTAGTTCTCCCTTTCATGGGAACACCGGGCCCACGGCGTGGGTTGCCCCGCTGTACCCTTATCTCGTCGCCGGCGTCTTTAAAATTTTCGGCATTTACAGCGATCAATCCGCTTGGGTGCTGCTGGCCCTCAACAGTCTGTTTTCAGCTCTCACCTGCCTCACCATTTATTCGATCGCGAAACAGACTCTGGACGAGAAAGCAGCTTTGTGGTCGGCATGGTTGTGGGCGGTACTACCCTATTCGATGTATTGGGCCATCCGCTGGGTGTGGGAGACGAGCCTTTCGGCTTTTCTGTTGAGCGCGGCGTTCTTGCTGGCACTGCGGCTGAAAAATTCTGATGGCGTAACGGCCTGGGCGCTGTTCGGGTTCGCATGGGGCGCCATCGCACTCAGCAATCCTTCGCTGCTGTCGTTGCTGCCATTTGCGCTGGGGTGGGCATGCTATCAGCGTATGCGCGAAGGTAAGAGATGGATGGCGCCAGCCGTGGCGGCGGTTGCGGTGTTTGTGCTCTGCGTGACGCCGTGGATGATTCGCAACTACGAAGTCTTCGGGAGGTTTGTCTTCATCCGCAGCAATTTTGGCGCGGAGCTGCGTTTGGGCAACTATGAAGGTGCCGACGGTTTATGGAAGTGGCAGCGCCATCCCAGCCAGAACTCGGCCGAGTTCGAGGCATACCAGCAGATGGGCGAGCTCGGGTTCGCACGTGAGCGCGGGCGTGAGGCCACAGAGTTTATCCGGATACGCCCGGCCATGTTCGCGACACTCTCTCTCAAACGCGCTTACTACTTCTGGTTTGGTACGCCACGGGCATCGGGAACTCCCGGACTGTCGCGTAGCCGCTACATCTTCTTCCTGCTCTCAACCGTGCTGGGGTTTGGCGGACTGTGGGTGGTGATCCGGCAGAAAAAGCCGGGAGCATTTCTATATGCTTCTTTGATCCTGATCTACCCGCTGGTTTACTACATTACTTTTCCCCATCCGCGATATAAGCATCCGATTGAGCCGGAGATGATGATTCTGGGGGTGTGTTTTGTGATGGAAGTTTTGAGATCTGCAACAGCTAAATCCCGGTGAAGAACTGACTGGTCTAGCCTGAGTCGCTTAGTTTTATAGCCGCAGCAACAATGGGTTTTGCCCATTCCGGTACATGAGGCAGATCACATAATTCAGATATTTTACCCTCGACAAGATGTAGAATGAGCTTCGGCTTTGGCATCTCTCCTGCCTTTGGATCGGCTTCTTTGCTGTTGTCATAAAGCAGAAGCTCGGTCAATTTCGGAAGAAGTTGAATCAGATTGAGCCGGCTTTGCGTATATCGTTCCCGAATTGTCTGTTCGGGGATATCGTGTCCACCTCGCTCTACCCTGGACAGCACGCGGCTGATATGAAGCTCGGCACTGCTTAGGCCTGCATACCAAACCCGTACTTCAATACCTTCAGAAAGCGCCCTTGAAAGAAGAGCCGTGATGGTTTTCCCACCTAGCGTTGTCTCAAAAGCAAAATTCAGTTTTTGGACGATCGCTCGTTCCAGCAGTCGCTTACCTTCATGCCAGGCAAGACTGTTCGCTTCAGCTTGCGAAATACCGGGATTGGTCGACAAAATACGCCGTGCTGCGGTGTCTGGATTGAAATATTCCACTCCCTGTTCCAAAAACATTGCGCCCATGATGCTGCTCTTGCCAGCTCCATTGGTTCCCGCCAGCACGTAAATACGCGAAATGTGGAATGGCTTAGCCACGCTTTCGCGCGGCGGCTATCGCGGCTTTTCCCAGTCTTTCAGGCGAAGCATGAAAAGCAGCCTCCATCGACTTCACTGCTACGGGACCCTGCATTCGTGTGAGAAGTGAATCGAATTCATCGCTCAACGTATCTATCCTGGATTTAGCAGCGCCTGACAAAACGTTGAACTCATCGACTGACATCAAGACTGCTTTGGGAGCATCGTGCTTGGTAATCACGACAACGTCGCCCCGAATGGCCTTTTCCAGCAAACGCCCAAATTCATTCTTTGCCTCAGTCGCTGTAAAGTGAGCCGATTTGCCACGTGTGGATGTTGAGACGTGCGCAGTCCCAGGATTTGTCCGTTTGCGATTGATTCGCACCGCCAACGCCGCAGCTTTCTCCAAAATCTCTGGCTTGATCGGCTTAACCAGCGATTGAAGAACACCTAGTTCTGCTGCCTTCAGGGCAAGTTGATTGTTCGTGCTGTCAAGTATTAACACCAACTGAAGATTCGCAGAATGCTCACGTACATGTCGAAGCAGTGAGAGACCATCCATCTCGGGCAACTCGAAATCACTGATTAAGACATCGAACTGGCCATTCTCGATCTGATGCAGCGCCTCTGTCGCTTCAGAAGCCTGCGCCACTTTAAAACCTGCTTCTGAGAGCCGATTACGGTACGAGCAAAGAATCGAAGGATCATGCTCGACAATCAGCACGCGTCCCTTGTCAGGAATATTCATTTGAGGTCTGCCTCAATCGGGGTCATTTTAGCTAATTTAGCTAAAATGTTCAACTTCCTTTGAATCGAGAGCTGGCATTTTGGCGGATTGTGGCTGGTGCTCAAACAGAAAAAGCCGGGCGCGTTTCTATATGCTTCTTTGATCCTGATCTACCCGCTGGTTTACTACATTACCTTTCCACATCCACGCTATAGACATCCCATCGAGCCCGAGATGATGATCCTGGGGGTTTGGTTTGTAGTCGAACTTTGGAAAACCGCAACCGTTAAATCCCAATGAAATATCGTGCCGATTTTCTCTGTGTCTCTGTGGTGAATCAAATTAAAATCACCGCGCCCCCGCGCCGCCAGTTTCGTATTTCGAGCTGTCATATTCGAACGGCCCCTGGCTGCTGTTGGTGTCCTTGAAAGAAAACCGGTTACGTCCGAAGGCGTAGCGGTAAAACTCGGTATGTCCCTTGATCTCGTCGGGTATATCAATATCGGGATTGTTTTTTACCACAATGGGAGTCTTACCATCGCGGCCGATGATGTATTGCGCGCGGAATTCGCCATCGTCGCCGAACTTCACATGATTGCCGCGATCGTCATATTCCTGCGTAATCTTGACGTCTCGCGTGGCAATCCGGGGCGCGGATGCGCCTGAAGGATATATTCCTTCCTTCAGATGCAAAACCTGGTTTGCAATTTGCATAAGCGCCGCGCGTTGTACCGGGCTTGCGATCTTGTCCAGATAGAGTATGCTGCCGTGCTTCGCAAAGGTGATGCCGAACTTTAACCCATCTAAACGGATGTCATTGAAGTTTCCCTCTTCGACCTTGTAGGAATCCATGCCATAGCAATAGGGATGAGGCGAAGGCCGCCTGCCGAACGTGCACGTGCAGGGCACAGCGCAAGAGCAGGCATCGCTCAGTGAACCTTTGATATGCCACTTCGGGCCGGAAGACGCTCCGTCATGAGCCAATACCAGCACCGGCAGCAGCAGTGCGAAGAGAACGAACGCCCGCTTGAGATTCATGTCGCCTCCGAAAATACCGATTCAAGGCACGTCAGAAATATATATTATGCCGGGATTTTCCACATGCTCACTATTGTGAAAATGCTCAGGTATTAACTCCGAGGGGCAATCAGTCCGGCGATGAAATATGCAGCGGCAGCGCAAACCAGCACCGCGTTCAGGCCTGAACTCATGGCGACCACCATGGCCACCACCGATCCAAGCACACTCGACCCCGCATTCATGGCCCATGCCCATTCAACAATATTTTCCGTTGAGCCGGAGTCGCCGGCGCCGGAAGCAGAGGGCATTTTTTCGGTAAGGGCGCGC
>Ga0209166_10000875_pt1 | contig 28217 bp, 26 predicted proteins | sample Coa_R1_3_FD_187151 | JGI IMG/M metagenome (GOLD analysis project Ga0209166, IMG submission 187151) | Surface soil microbial communities from Centralia Pennsylvania, which are recovering from an underground coalmine fire - Coalmine... | ecosystem: Environmental > Terrestrial > Soil >...
CGGCGGAGCCGGATTGAGCGCGAGCGCCGACGACGGCCAATCCGGTGGTCAGCGCTAGTCCGAAAAAGACAAGGAAAACGTTGCGACGATTCGAAAGCATTCTGAAATCTCCAGAGAATCAATTTGTGGTGAAGAGTCTATCAGAAAGACGCGGCGGCACCGCGTTGCGTTACGCTGGGCGCAAGCGAATGTGGCGCGGATTAGCGGCGAAATATATTGATCAAGCGCCGAGTTCGCCGCGCTTGGCAAGAGCGGTGATGCGGTCGGCGGCGCGGAAAGCGAGCGCCATGATGGTCATAGTGGGCTGGCCACGGCCAGAGGTGACGAGGCTGCTGCCGTCACAAAGGAAAAGATTCTTTACATCGTGAGTGCGATGATCCGCGTTGATGACGGACGTCTTGGGATCATTGCCCATGCGGCAGGTGCCGAGGAGATGGAAGGCCACGGTCTGCTCGCTGATGGGCTGGCTCCATTGTTTCACGGCGCCCGCGGCGTCGAGCAATTCCTTGGCGCGCGCCGAGAGCCAGGTCATTAGCTTCAGATCATCCGGATGGTCCTTGTAGGTCATGCGCAGCGCGGGCAGTCCCCACGAATCTTTCACATCTGAATCCAGAGAGAAACTGTTGTCGGGCACAGGCAAAGACGTGCCGTGACAGAAGAGTTCCATGGTGCGGGTGAAATTGTGCGCGAGGGCTTCTTTGAAAGCCTTGCCCCAGAGGGGAGTATCCGGAGGAAGCGAACCCGTGGCGAAGCCGATGGGGGTGAGGTCGAAGCGCGCATCGAGGCCGCCGCCGCCAACGAAGCCGACTTTCTGCGGATCAAGCTCGTAAAAATCGTGAACGACGCGGCTGACGGGAAAACCCTTGTAGTCGTTCAGCGGATGCTCGAATAGCGCGGTGACAACACCGTTGCTATTGAGCATGAGGTGCTTGCCGACAATGCCGCTGGAATTGGCAAGGCCATTGGGGAATTGCTTATTAGCGGAAAGAAGGAGAAGGCGAGGAGTTTCCGCGCCGTTCGCGCAGACGATGACGGCCTTCGCTTTTTGCAGTTGCGTATTTTTCTTTTCATCGAAGTAAACGGCGCCGGTGGCGCGGCCGTTGGCGTCCAGCTCGATTTTGTGTACGTAAGAGTTCGGGCGAATTTCGCAGCGGCCGCTGCGCTGGGCCGCGGGAATGGCGGCGGAAAGCGACGTGGATTTTGCGCCGACTTCGCAGCCGAAGCCGAGGCAGAAGCCGCAGTTGATGCAGGCGCTGCGGCCGGGCATCGGGCGCGAGAGGATGGCCATCGGCGCGGGAAACGGATGCCAGCCCATTTTGCGAGCGCCGCGTTCGAAAACGACGCCGCAGCCTTTCACGGGAAGCGGGGGCATGGGGAAGGGTTTCGAGCGCGGCGGGTCGAAGGGGCTCGCGCCTGCCAGGCCGGACATGCCGATTTCCCACTCGACCTTCGTGTAGTACGGCTCGAGATCGCCGTAGGTGATTGGCCAATCCGCGAGATCGGCGCCGGGAACCGGGCCGACCTTGCTGCGCTCGATAAAGTCGATTTCGTGAAAGCGCCAAAAATTCGCGGTGAAGTGCACGCTGGTGCCGCCGACGAGGCGTCCGTAGAAGACGGCGCGCTGAAGCTGAGCTTTGTCGTGCGGAGTTTTGCGGAAGGTGTTGGGCTGGAGCTCCGGCTTGTTAGTGAGCAGGTTTTCGTTGAGGACAGTAATTTCGTCGTGGACGAAATCCTTTTCAGTCAGAAAAGGACCTTGCTCGAGAACGACGACGCGGAAGCCGTTGGTGGAAAGCTCCTTGGCAAGGATGCCTCCGGCCGCGCCGGAGCCGACGATGACGAAATCCACTTCGTCGCTGGTCTTGTATTTGGGCTGGTCGGTCCTCATGACGAGGCCTTGTCCGGCGCGGAAGGATTCGGCTGCCAACCGGGGTAGTCCTTGTCGTAGTAGCCGAACGGCGGCTGAAAGAGGTGGCTCGGATCGCGGCCGATGAGTTTCCACCCAACGCCGTCACGATTGCCGCGCCGATCGGATTCCGGGTCAATCAGAAAGCCCATGACCGTGAGGGCGCGCACGATTCCGAAGAATGAAGCGCCGGCGGGACGAAAACGCCGGCTCCGCCGGGAGCCCGCGGCACTTTGCTCATCTAGCGACTGAAGTATCTGATCCTGCTGCGCGGGAGTGGCGGAGGAGAAGGTCTTCGTGCCCGGAAACGTTTCGGCGACGAGGATTTGCAGGTCGCTCAAACCATCCAAGCAGGTCTTCTGCGAAGATTTCGCGAACGTGACGAGGGCGCGGTCAATGAAGTAGACGACACCGGCTTCATGCGCGCCGGGCGTGTCCGTCGTGGGGATGATGCGCGAAGCAATGGCGTCAATCTCGGCGGCCTGCTCGAGAGAAAGAAAGTCAAACTTTGTGGGCGATTGAGATTTGGCGGCCTGGTGCGCGTGCGTAGCCGCGGAAAGCACTGCCGGGAAGTGCGCGGAAAGCCAGACCGAAGATACTCCCGTGATTCCGTGGAGCAAAAATTGACGGCGCGTGGCAGCGGAAAGCATAAAATCTGTCGCTCCTGAGATTCGGCGAATGTATGTCGGGCACGCCACAGGGTCAAGCAAAAATGCAGGGCATCGTTTTTTTTCTTGTACCAAATTGGGAGGTTTGCGGCGCTGCGCGCGGCTAGTGTACGATTCCGGGAGAAGAATCGAATGTGGGTGTTTGAAGGCAACCCAAGCGAAGAATGGCTACTTTTACAGGCGCAATCGGCACCGGCAGCAAATGGCTGCTCGACAAAATCGTGGGCGTGCTGGCGGCGACCGGCGTAAATCCCAATTTTCTGACATTCCTCGGATTGGTCGTGAATTTCGTCGCGGCCGCCTATTTCGCGCTCGGTTATTTTCGATTGGGCGCGGCGATTATTTTCTTCGCCGGTTTTCTGGACATGCTGGATGGACAGGTGGCGCGCCGGCAGAATCGCGTGACGGCGTTCGGCGCGTTCTACGATTCGACGCTCGACCGCTACGCCGACATGGCGCTGTACATGGGCTTGCTCGTGTATTACTCGGTGAGCGGACGAACGCCGTACGTCGTGCTGGCCGCGGTGGCGACCGCCGGCTCGGTGATGGTGAGCTACGCGCGAGCGCGCGCCGAGTCGCTTATTCCGCTCTGCAAAGTGGGATTCATGGAGCGACCGGAACGGTTGGTGCTGCTCATTATCGGTGGCGTGTTCAACCGCATGGGGCCGGTGCTGTGGGTAATCGCCGTGGTGTCCACCATCACGGTGATCGACCGCATTGTGTTCACGTGGCAAGAGACGAAAGCCGGACGCACCATTCCGGGAATCAAGCTGCCATCGTGATTTTAGGAATACTCCGCAATCGTGCCGCAGGTTATTTTTGGCTTTCGTTCAAAGACGCGTCAATCGGGGCAGAGATGACGGCGCGAACGCGATCGCGCAGAGCCGGTACATCTTTCTTTGAAAGGCCTTTTGTCTCGATAATATCGTGCAGATAAATCGTGATGGTCGCGGGCCACAACATCCAGTGACCGGTGCGGTGGTGCTTGAAAGAACCAACGATGCTGACCGGCGCGATGGGAATGCCAAGTTGCTGCGCCACGCGGAAACCGCCATCTTCGAACTCGTCGACGCGGCCATCGCGAGTGCGTTTCGCTTCCGGAAAAACGATGAGGCTGGTGCCGCGGTCAATGGCGTCTTGCGTCAGACGCCACATGCGCTTCAGATCGGAGGGGCGGCGCACGTCGGGGACGGGGACGTTGCCGAAGCGTTTCATGAGCCAGCCATACGCGGGGATTTTGAAGTGCGACTCGAGCTCCCACCCGCGCACGAACTGCGGAATCGCGCAGTACAGCATGAAGGGATCGAAGAGATTGACGTGATTCACCATGAAGAAGCACGTCCGCTGCGGATCGAAGCCCGGGGAGCGCACGGACTGCACGCGCGCGCCGGAAAGAAACGCGATGCGGCGGCAAAAGCTGCGCTGGAGCCAGTCGTGAGTGCGCATCTCGAGGAAGATTCCCACGATCACAAGGGTCGGCGCGACGATGAAGAAATGCAGGCCGCTCAGTGTCCAGAGAAGCGCGCTGCGCAACACGAGCATCGCGCGCTTCATATATAAATGTCCACGGCGCCCGGAATTATTTCGAGCGAGCGGCAGTCGAGGGTGGCGATTTCGCCGTCAATCATTACATCCACGGGCGATTGCAGTGCGAACTCCACGCGGCGCACCGCGCGGCGGGAAGCGAGCGGATGCGAAATGTGCGTGCCGTCATACAGCCTGGGAAGCATGCGCAGCAAACCGAGGCGGCCAATGGGGCCCCAGCGAACGAATTCGATCAGGCCGTCGGCAGGATCGGCGTGAGGAGCGATGAGCATAGTCCCGCCCGTAAACTTGCTGTTGTTGAACGCGAGGAAGAGGCAACGCGATTCGTTCCAATCGCTGTCTTCGTCACAGCGAAGGCGAAATGCGCGGCGGCGAAGCTGGGCAACGCGGACAAAGACGCCAAGCAAGTATCCAAGATAGCCGAACGGCTTGAAGTAGCGATTGGTAAGCGAACCCACATCCGCAGTGAAACCCAAGCTTAACAGGTTAAACGAGTAGCGTTCTCCGGTGGCGTGCGTTAAGCGTAGCAAGTCCACCGGGCGAGTCCGCCCCTCGACGAGCGCCTGAATGGAAGCTTGCGAGCCTTCCTTCGTAAAGTCGCGGAGAAAGGAATTGCCGGTTCCGAGCGGCAAAAAACCGAGAGCGATGCGCTCCGTAGCGTCCGCGTGACCGAAAACACCGTTCACGATCTCGTACGCCGTGCCGTCCCCGCCGACGGCAATGAAGCGGCGGTAGCCCTGGTCGTACGCTTCCCGCGCGAGCAAGGTGCCGTGGCCGGCGCCGGTCGTAGCGACAACGTCAATTTTCAAGCCTTGCTCGCGCAAAGCTGCGAGAGCCGGACCGGCGAATTTTGCAGAGCGGCCGCCGCCTGCTGCCGGATTGACGATGGCAATGAAGCGGTCTTTCACCAGTAATTTTGATCCTTCATTTTGCGGGCCTGCGAACCATCACAACGGCAAAAATGCTGTAGCACGATCGAGCTTACCGAGTTGCTCCGCCAGCGCATTGCGTTTGATCTTAAGCGAAGCCGTGCGCGGAAAATCCGCGTCGTACACGACGACGCCATGGATACGCTTGTAATTCAGGAGCTTGTTGTTGCGCGCGGAGATTTCGCGGCGGAGTTCGTCAGAGTAACTCTGGCCAGCCTCGAGATGCAACGCAAGTAGTAACTGCTCGGCAACCATACTGCGCTTGGGCCAGACATAATTCGCGGCGAACACGCAAAATTCCTTCACCGGCAAACTCTCAAACACCGATTCGATGTCTTCGGGATAGATATTCTTGCCTTCTTCCGTAACGATCATATTTTTCTTGCGCCCGAAGAGTTGCAGATGGCCAGCCGGATCCACGCGGCCCAAATCGCCGGTCATCAGCCAACCGTCGACAATCGTCTCGGCGGTAAGTTCAGGCTCGTTGAGATAGCCGGACATGACGGTCTTGCTGCGAACTGCGACTTCGCCGACGCCGTCGAGAGCCGGATTGGCGATACGCAACTCCATTCCGGGCAGCGGCTTGCCGACGGTGTCCGCGCGAAACGGTTTCAGATCATTCACCGTAATCGCCGTGCCTGCTTCGGTGAGTCCATAGCCATTCGCGACGGGGATGCCGAGATCGTAGAAGAATTGCAATGTTTGCGGCTCACTGAAGGCTCCGCCGACGATGATGGTGCGAAGTTCTCCGCCGAACGGTTCGTGCACTTGCTTCAATAAACGTCGACTTAAACCGACGCGTGGGTGGCCCCGGGTCAAGGCTTTGTTGATGCCGATGAGAGCGTTGAGAATCCGGCGCTTTCCAGACGACAGCGCATCGAAGCGCGCTTGCAAGCCCTTCTGAAGATTCTTCAGGACGAGCGGCACCAGACTAACGTAGGTGATTTGGTATTTCGAAAATGCTTCGCGAACATATTCCGGACGCAGCGTCCTAAGGTGCACGACGGCGGCGCCGCAAATAAAAGGACCGAAGAACCCAACCATGAAGTCGATGGCATGATTGGTCGGGAGAATGCTCAGATAGCGGACTCCCGGCCAAAAGGGATAGATGGAAGTGAGCGCGACGCACTGCTCGAGATAATTTTCGTGCGTCATCATGCAGCCTTTGGGGCGGCCGCCGGTTCCGGAGGAGTAGACGATGCTCGCGAGGTCTGCGCGCGTTCGGGACACAAAGGCGGGCTCGGCATCGCGCCGAAATTCTTCCCAGCGCTGCGCGCCGGCTAAATCGGCATTCGGCGGCGCTTCGGTGACGAGAACAGTGAGAACATTTGTGGCGACGTCGCGGCCGGACGCAACGCTAAGCTGACGCCAGATAGGATATTCCGTAACCAGAACTTTCGCTCCGGAGTGTTTAAGTAATTGCCACTGCTCGTCGGGAGTGAGCTTGTAATCGAGAGGAACGAGGACGCCGCCACAGAAAAAAATCGCATACGCTGAAATCAACCACTTGGACTGATTCGTCATGATGATGCCGGCGCGATCGCTCGCGGCAAATCCGGAGTCTTGAAGAGCACGGGCCAGCGGATGCGCGCGGAACGCGAATTCGCGATACGTGAGCCGGTCTTTTTCTCGCTCGCGGTCGGCTTCGATAAGGCACGTCTCTCCGGAAAATTCCTGCAGCGCATCTTTCAATGCTGCGCCGATGGAATTGTATTTGGAGAGGTCCAGCATTACAGGCGGGACTGAATGCGGGAAGCGAGAGTGCGAAAGTCGCTGACGCCCTGCACTTCGTAGTCGGGTAGTTCGATGCCGAAATGATTTTCCAGGCGGCTGAGCATTTCGAGCGTTTGCAGGCTGTCAATGCCCAGCTTCTTGAAAAAATCGTCATCCGGAGCGAGCGTACCGGCCGGCACTTTGAAGTGCTGCGACGCCAGATCGAGGATTTCCTGCGTGGTTTGTTCCAGTGTGCGCATGGAAAGGTAAATCTAACATTCCCGCGCCAGGAAAGAAAACTCGCGGTGCGCCGGGAGGTTGTACGGACCGAGGCGTTTTCTTTGAAGCGCTGGTCAGAGCAACACGAGGCCGCGGCGAATCCCCAGCGCTACGGCTTCGGTTCGGGTCGCCGCGCCTAACTTGCCAAGAATCGAGGCGACGTGGAACTTGACCGTATGGTCGGAGATGGAGAGTTTTGCGGCGATCTCTTTGTTGGCGAGCCCGCTCGCGAGCATTTGCAGAACTTCCCGCTCGCGGGGCGTGAGCGATTCCGGAAGTTCAGCGAGCGGCTGCGCGGCGAGCGAGGCTGCGGGAAACAGATTCTGCACGTCCGATGGATGGACGAGGATCAGTCCCTCCACCGTTGCTCGGACGGCGGCCCCAAGCTGCTCCGCAGTGGCTTGCGACGGAAGGACGGCGCGAACTCCTGCGCGCAGTGCTTCGGCAACGAAGCCCGGCGGTGCGTGGTCGAGCAGAAGAATCATGGAAGTCTCGTCCGCAAGATTGGACGCGGCTAATTCTTCCAAGACTTTCTGCGGACTATCGCCGGATGCGTCAAACACTACGGCGTCGGGCTCGGCGTCCAAAAGTTCCGCGGCCAGCGTCTCCACGCTATTGGCGCGCCCGACGATCGAGACATCGCGCGCCGCGAGAAGATTTTCCAGCCCGGAGCGAGCTAGCGGCGAAGCGGTGACGATGAAGACGCGAATCACGCCGCAACCGAACTTCTGGCGGAGCGTTCGTCGTCGAGTTGCGCGGTGACGCGCCGGATGCGCGTGTAGTCGCCCCGCAAAAACTCGAGCCGAATCGTCCGCGGAGTATCGCCCTCAAGAGCAAACGCCAGATCATCGAGCGACTGGAATGCCCCGCGCTCATCGCCGAGCACGATATCTCCCGGCAGCAACGATGCACGCGCGGCGGCACTCCCAGGTTCGATTTCGAGAATTACGAAGCCAACAGAAGATTCCCTGCCTCGTGGAACCAGAACCGGGCGCAAAGTCACACCCAGGCGCGCCCGGCGAGCACCAACGGAAAGGAATTTCGAGACTTCGTTGGTGGGCACGGCGAGTGCGAGGCGTCCGGCGACCATCGTGTTAATGCCAATCACGTACCCGCGCGCGTCGGCCAGCGGGCCGCCCGAATTTCCTGGGGCGAGACGCACGTTTGCCTGAATCCAGTGGCGCGCTCCAAATCCGCGCAACGGGCCAACTCCGTGCACGATGCCCGTCGTCAGCGCTCCGACAAAACCGAGCGGGTTGCCGACAGCGATGGCGAGCTCTCCGGGCCGCACTTGCGAGGAATCCGCGAGCGTTGCCGCCGGCAAACCGGAAGCGTCAATCCGCAAGGCTGCGAGGTCGCGGCGCGGATCGCGCGAAGCGATCCGCGTGTCGAACTCGCGCCCGTCCCAGAGCGTGACGCGTGCGCTGGCGCCGCGCGCCACGTGAGCGTTCGTTACGAGCAGGCCGTTTTCGCTCCAGATCACTCCGGAGCCCGCGCCGTGCCCATTTGTGCTGATCACGACCGTGGAGCGTCGAAGACGCTCGGCGACTTCCCCAAAGCCCGCGAGAGCCATCTTACTTCGCTCCGTGCGGCCGTTCCGCGATCAGGATATCGAGGTCCCGCGCCGCGCCGCCGCGCACAATTTTTGCCGCAAGCTTCTTGCCGATATTTTCCGGGAACAGTTGCGACTGCACGTCTTCGAGCCGCGCAACGGATTGCGGCCCAAGTGCGACGAGAATGTCTCCTATAAGCACTCCCGCTTTGTGGGCGGGACTTTCCGGCTCCACTTCGAGGACGATCGCGCCCGTGGCTTCTTTTCGCTGAAGCGAATCGCGAACCGATGCCGGCAGGTTAACCGTTTGCAGGCCGACGCCGAGGTACGCTCGCGGCATGTGGCCCTTCTGAAGCAGCAGATCCACAACGCGATTGACCTGCGCGCCGGGAATGATGATTGCGCCGAAGCGCGCAAATCGCGGCGTGGCGATACCGGTGATATTCTCCTGGGCATCCACCACGGCTCCGCCAACGGCGGTTGGCTGAACCGCGACGTCCAGCCGCACGTACGGAGTGAACGCTGCCCCGCCCCATGAGCGGCGTTCGGCCGTTACGAGGCTCACGACTCCCAGCGCCGCGACCGGCCCGCTGGCGCGCGTGCGCCCGACGACCAGTGTCAAGCTGCCTGGTCTCAGCGACTCTACGGCGCCGAATTTCGCAGAGCCGGGCTTCGCCTCCGCGCATTTCAGAACTGCAAGGTCCGTCGAGGGATCCCGCCCGGCAAGTGTTGCGGAAACGACGCGCCCGCCCGGCAATGTGACGGAAATGTCCTCATCCCGCCGCAATGCGTGTTCCGCAGTGACGATAACTCCGTCCCGCCAAATCACGCCGCTCGAAGAGCCGCGGTCTTCTGTGTGCACCGCGACTGCGGACACCGCCGCGCGCTCCGTTAACTGCGCGAGGGCGTTCGAAAGTTCAACAAGTTGTGCAGACATCTTTGTGTGACCTCCATGAACAAGATGCCGCAAAGGCAGGAGCGTCTACATCCGCCATCCGGCTAGGGTGGGGCCCGGAAAATGAGACAGGTAAACGGTTCAGACGAAAGATTCAGGGGAGATACGGCATGGCGTCGCTGGACTCGACGAATTTCTGGAGCGCGGCCATCACCGCGGGACGGGCAAAAAGTTTGCAGAACAGGTCGATTTCCCGGCGCAATTCTTCGTTCGGCATGGGCTTGATGAATTTTTTGGCGGCGGCGCGCGTCGCCGCGTCAAACTTTGTGATTTGCGCAGCGGCGGCACTAGCCGCTCGCAGCGATTGGCCCTCGGAAGCCAATTGCGCCACGAGCCCCGCGGCATGCGCGCGAGCGGCGTTGACGCTGCGCCCGGTCAAGAGCAGATCCCGGACAAACGAATTCCCCACGTCGCGCTTCAGGCGCGGAATACCGCCGAATCCGGGAATCAAACCGAGGCGCAATTCTGGAAACGCAAAGCGCGCCATGGAATCGGCGACGATAATGTCGCAAGTCAAAGCCAGTTCAAATCCGCCGCCAAAACAGATGCCGTGCACCGCGGCGATGGTAACGAACGGAGCTTCGTCGATAGCGTTGAACACCGCGTGCACGCGTTCGATAAACGAGCGCACACCGGCGAGCCTGTCGGATTCCGAAAGAGGTAGCGCGCTGTGATACAGCTCGCGGAGATCCGCGCCCGCGGAAAAGCCATGCCGACGATTGCTGGTAAAGATGCACGCGGCACTCTCGGACGCGAGCGCGGGGAACGCGGCGACAAACTGTTCGAGTTCCGCGAGCATCGCGGTTCCGATCTCGTTGGCCGGCTCGCGGTCGAGGGTCAGCTCGATTACTCCCTCGCGCCATTCCCAGCGCAATGCCTTGCCTTGGAACGACTTCATGCGCGATTCCCCGCAGCGGCTTTGCTTTCGAGCGTGGCAGCGTACATGGCGCCGATCTCCGCGGCAAATTGCTTGTTGATGGCATCGCGCCGCAGTTTGCCCATTACGGTGAGGAGTCCGGATTCCGGATTGAAGGGTTGCGGAAGAATCGTGAAGTTCCGGATTTGCCGGTAGTGCGGCAGTTCCGGATTCACGGCGTTAAGCGCAGCTTGAACAGCAGCGGACTCGACGTTGCCTGTCACGAGTGCGCACAAAAAGCCGCGGCCGTTGCCCACGAGAACCACTTGCTGCGCATCGGGCAAAAGCCGCGCCAACTTCTCTTCGATAGGCTCGGGCGGAATCTTGTGGCCCGAATTCAATACGATGAGATTCTTGATGCGGCCGGTGATGCGCCAATTGCCGCGTTCGTCGGATTCTCCCTGGTCGCCGGTGTGAAACCAGCCGTCGCGCAGAACGCGCGCGGTTTCTTCCGGGCGGTTCCAATAGCCGGGGAAAATATTGGGGCCGCGTACGAGAATTTCCGCATCGTCGCCAGTCTTCATTTCGATGCCATCCACAGCGGTTCCAACGTGTCCCGGCGAGAACCCGCGCGGATCATCCAGAGTGCAGATGGCCGTGGTTTCCGTCAGGCCGTACGCCTGCAGCACCGGAATATCGAGCATCATAAAGAATTGCTGCGTCTCTAGCGCCAGCGGCGCAGAGCCGCAAATCAGGGCGCGTATATTGGGTCCAAAGCGCTGTTTGATTTTGCTGAAGATGAAGCTGCGGCCGACGTTCAGCCAGAACTTGTCCCGCAGGCTGCGCTGCGGGGTTGTTTTCCGCCAGGCGTTGGTTGCCCTGGCGTATAACCAACGAATCGGCGCGGCGCGCTTGGTCATGGCCTCCTCGACGCCACGGCGCACGCGCTCGAGAAGCGTGGGCACATTCAGGAAGTAGTGCGGTGCGGACAGTCGAATTTCGTCGGCGAGCTTGCTCAGATCCGTGGAGAGCGTCATCACACTTTCGCGGGAAAGACAGGTGAGCAGCGTGATCCAGGACGCCGCGAAACTGAATGGGCCGTAATGGAAAACGCGGTCCGGCTCACGAATCCCACTCATGAGCAGGTCGAGTCGCTGCCGCGTGCAGCCTAGCATGTGCGTGATGTTGCCGACGTTCAAGCACACGCCTTTCGGTTCGCCGGACGTGCCCGACGTGTAAATGATCGTCGCCACATCGGATTCTTTGCGTGGATTGGGTTCTTCCGGTGGGTTTGCTCCCGGCGCGGCCGCCAGCAAAAACTGATCGAACAGAATGAGGCGGCCATCCTGCAGCCATTGCGGCGGCAGTTCCTTCGCAACCGCTTCGCCGAGTTCCCTTTCGCTGGTGAACAAAAATCGCGGCAGGCAATCCTTCATCATCGCGGCAAGTTCCGCGGGCGCCTGGCGCGAATACAGCGGGACGACGATGATTCCGTCCGCGAGAAGTGCCAGGTTGAACGCAACCCAGCGCACAGAATTCGGAGCGAGCAGGGCGCAGCGCTCGCCGGGCTGCAGACTTAATGCGCGGAGGTGCCCGCGCACGCGCTGGACCTGTTCGAGCAATTCATTGCCTGAAACGCTGACAAACTCCTCGCCGCGAATCTCGCGCAGCACCACGCGCCCTTGAGCGCGCTGCAATTGCGCGAAGATTTCTTCGATGAAATTGGGTTTGGGATTCGCGACCGCGGTCATCGCGAGGAAGTTCCTGCCACGGAGTGTTGCAACTCGCCGGCGGAAGTGTCGTACCGTTCCACAAGTTCGCGCACGGTGTTGCTGAGGGCCGGCAAATAATCTTCCCAGGACAAAATGCCGGAGCGGAGCGGGAATTCAGGATACGTCCGCCGCATGGCGTTTTCGAGAAACGTGCCCATGCGCGCCATCACCTTGAGGTTTCGCACGACCGTTTTGCCGATGCCATCGCGAACTGCATCCGCTTCTTGAAGCAGTGTTTCCATCATTTGCAGAAGCTTGGGTTCGAGGTCAGGGTCGTCGACGGTCAACAAAAGATGTTGATGTCCTCGCTCGCGCATCAAATTGCGGATGCGTTCGTCCATCGTGACGCCGCAGGAAGCCACCAGGTTCGGCATGCACGTAACTATGCCGTGATAGCGCGATGACACCATGTACGAGCAGGCGCGAAGTATCGACACCAACTGGAACATGTCGTAATCGTCCGAAGTAAAAACGGGAATTCCGGGCATGGCCTTTTCGATATCGCGGCACGCCAAACCGTCGAGCCGCTCCATGGCCACAAGAATCGGAAAGACGTGGTGCCGCTGGCGAAACGCGGCGAGCGAATTTGTAAACGCCGAAATGTAGTGTCGGTATTTCTTCTCGACTTCGGATCCCGATTGAAAGAAATAAACCGTGCGGTACTGGCTGTCCTTGTACGTGCCCGTCGTGACGCGCGCCAGGTACTTGGCCACGGACGCCTTCACCGGCCACACAAACGGATGAATGGGGCACAGCACAAGGACGGGCGTTTTCTCATCCCACCCGGCGTCGCGAAGCGCTTTGCGGCCGTACGCAGGCGGATGCGGTTCGAAAGTCCAAGCGGTATCGGTTCCGAGCTCCGTGGGAATGCCGAGCGACGTGAGTATCTTTTGCGATTCCTCGTTGCGCGTTATGACCGTTGAATCGTGCACGTAGCGCGCGCACATTCGCTCGATGAGGCGATCCATGTGACCCGCTTCGCCGCCGTATCCGAGCGACAGTTTATTTTCGGCCGAGGCCAGCCCAAGCGAGCCGATCATCATCGTGGTTAGTGCGTTCGCGAATTTGCTCTTGAACATCGAGCCTTCGCACGCGATGACGCCGTGGTTCTGCCGGACTTCGCGAAAGAGAAACGGTGGAAACACATCGGGGAGATGCACTTGCTTCGTGCCGTCGAAATATCCGCGCGTCCGATCAAAGCTTTGCGTCATGACGCTGAAATCCACATTTTCCGCGCCAAGAACATGCCGGACCTGCCGGATCATTTCCTGCACGCGAACGTCGGAGCCGGTGTTGCGTGTGCCGTTGTAACCGGCGAAAAGCAGTTTTAATTTTTCGCCGGGTGTCCAGCGGTGTCCGAGACCAAACATCCAACCGACACGCGTAATCTCGATCAGCGCGCTGACCCACGCCACCAGCAAAAAGTCCGTCATGCGCGCGCGCTCCCTGCGGCCACGGCGGATTTCTCGCGGGGCGCGGACTGCGGCCACGGCTTGGCTGGATAACGGAACTTGTTTTCGCGGCTGAACTTCAACAACGGATACGCGTACTCAGAAAACTTCGCCGGCGATTCGCCGATTTCCGCTACCACGCGCGAATTATCGAAAACGGTATTCCAGTCGAGGTACGGCCAGAAAACTTTCAAGAGCGACGCTCCGTGTCCGATGGCGCTCTTCCGATTCGCAAAACGATTTACCGTACGCGAGAACATTCCGCGAATCCACGGCCAATAGGCGGGCTGCCGCCATCCTCCGGCGTCGGACAACGCATCGGTCAGTTCTCGATACGTCTGCGATGCTTCACCGGAAGACAAGTGGTAAATCGCGTGTGAGGGTTCCGCTTTCTGATGGATCTTCACGATCGCTTTGCTTACGTAATCGGCCGGCACGATGTCGATTCTATCGCGAGGCCGCAGCGGAAGCACGGGCAAGCGCACCAGAACGTCGAAAGCTTGCACCATGTCGAATTGCGAAGTTTCCGGCCGCCGGCTGTCTCCCAAAACAATCGCGGGCCGGAATATCGTGTGCGGCACGTCAGCTAGCAGTTGGTCCAGCATGTGCTCGCCGAATTTCTTCGTGCGCGCATAGGGATCGTAATCCGAACGTTCCCAGTCGATCGCGGCGTCTTCGGTCACAACTTCGTTTCGCCGTTTCCCCGCAACGGCGACCGTAGAGACAAGTGAGTATCGCCGCAGTCCGTGCTGGTTCTGCGCGCGGCGCGCCAGTTGAATAACTTCGAGGCCTCCGCGCAAATTGACGTTCAGGCATTGCCGCTCAGATTTGCGATTCAACGAAGCCGCGCAATGAATGATGGAATCGGTGCTATCCACCAACGCGTGGTACTCGTCGTCCGGCAGCCCGAAGCGCTCGCGCGTCAAGTCTCCGAAAAATACGCGTACGCGGGTCCGCAGGTAGTCGTAGAACTCCGCGAAATCAAAATGCAACTGCAGAGAAGTCCACAAACGCTCGTGGGCTTCCTGATCGCTTTTCGCGCGCACCAGCAGATTCAGCTTGTCGCGGTGCTCGGTAAGCAGCGCGGCAGCAACATAGCTGCCGAGATATCCGGAAGTGCCGGTTACGAAGATCGCCATAGAGGGTCCGACGGCGTGGCGGAGTTGGAGACCACAGCGGCCCGGGCACTTTCAGGAGACCAATCCAGTTCGCGAGGCGCCCGCGATTCAAGTGGGCGCCCTTCCATCAACGGGTAGCACCACCGGCGCAGCGCAGGAATGTGCACGTTGATCCAGTAATCCCACCAATCGATCGCTTCGGGAGCGAATCCGAATTTTTCCCGCTCTTCTGGGGACAATGAAGCCGAAAGCAGCCGCGCGTTCTCGCACTCGAAGACGTGCTCGTTGTGCAGGATAAACGGCTCGTAGAGTTCGATGAGTTTCTCCGCGCGAATCAGATCCCGCTCCTGTCTGGCGAGCGGCGGCTTCTTCATCCGCAATGAAACGGCCGCGCGATTAATGCTTGAAACGACTGCTTTCTGCATCGGAATCGAAAGGCGCTCATATCGCTGCTTCGACACCGGAATCGTTTCGAATTTCACTTTCAGCCAATGCTCGATGCCTTGCTGCGTGCGGTAGTGCTTGCGGTGCGCCAGCCCCGTGAGTTCAATACTACGCGCCATGTTGACGGGATTGATTGCCGAAGTCGCCAAATGGTAGAGCGGCGCGTGACGCCGCGTGATGATCCCCGCCGCGATCAACGTCATGCCGCGGCTCACCATGTCCACCGGAATCACGTCGAGACATTTGCGTTCATTCGACGGCAGTTGCCGGAAATTCGTTCCCAGCAAGTACGAAAGCGGTCCCGATGTATTTATTCCCTCGTTCCATCCGGTGAACGGCGATTGCTCCGAACTCTCCACGATCGACGGGCGCACGACAGCAATCGGCAGTTCCCTGCTCGCGCGCGCCAGAATGGATTCGCCGAGGCTTTTCGTAAACGTGTAGGTGTTCGGCCAGCCGAGGTGCTGCGCCCGCCGCAGTCCCACGCGCGCCAGCCGGTTTCTCGCCCAGCGCGAACGGTTGCGTTTCAGCACGCCTTCCAATTCCTGCGCGGCGACCGCCGAAGCATCAACTCCCCTACCGAGCGCCTGCCGCATCAACGCCTTCGAAAGTTCCGGGCTTTCGGAGCGTTCTTCAACCCTTCGCACGGTCTCGCGCAAGGAGGCGATTTCCTTTTCCGCGTCGAACGCCGCGTCACCCGACGGGTTGTAGTTCGCGTGCAATTCCTCCGACACGCGGCCGTCGCGCATGCCCACGACATAGCACGTCGAAAGATGCATCAATCCCGCACGGTCGCACTTTCGAAGAAACTCCACCAAATGCAAAGTGGAATCGACGTTCGACGACAGCGCCTCCCGCAAGTCGGGATTGAAGTCGGTCAGTCCCGCGCTGTTCACCACCAGGTCCAGCGATTTCGCCAGCCGCGCCTGCGTGGCCTCGTCCAGTCCCAGTCCAGGCAGTCCCACATCGCCTTCGACAACTTCGACTTTGTTTTCGAGCAACGCCCCGAGTTTGCGCCCGTATTTCTCCTGCAAAGTGTCGAATGCCGGAGACTCTTCGATGATTTTCTGAAATCTTCGGTGCGCCGATGTCGTTCTATTGCGGCGAATCAGTAGCGTGATTTTCGCGATGTTCGGGATTTGTTCCAGCAGGTCCACCAGCCAGACTTTGCCGATGAATCCAGTCACGCCTATCAACAAGATATGGCGATTTGCCAATGTCTGGCGCACCGCAAGACCCGCACTCGGCGTCGAGCCGTCAAACAACGCAACGGAAGCGTTCGCCGGCGGCGCTGGCCGCGACGAGGACTGCAACGCTCTTTCTAACTGCTCCGGATTCTTTCGCCAACCAAGCCGGCTCAGCAGTTTTTCCCGCGAGACGCGACCGTCCGCCGCGCCGCTGGTCAACCAGGCTAATGGCCCGCGCGGGCGAATCACTGGATGCAGCAGTCTTCCCGTGGCGTAACCTGCGCGGAATTCCAGCCGGTTGGATAAAAATGCGTTCACGCCAAAATGATTCGCCAGAGGGCGCAGGATGTGGTCGAGCAGTTGCCCGACCAGCACGATCCGCTCGCCGTTCTGTACCGCCTCCAGTAGTTTCTCGACAGCTTCCCGGCGGAGTTGCGGCTTCAGCACGTAGTGAAAATACTCTTCTCCCAGCAGATCGAGCCGGTCGCGACTCACGCCCCGTAGCAGCGTATGCAGCAGCCGTGTGGCAAACGTCCGGTTCGCGGCGTAAGCAAATGGCCGGGTCACCGTCATCCCGGCCATGCCCGCCCGCCGCGCCCAACGCTCCGAAAAACTCTGCGCGTTCCACGTAAAAAAACCTACCGGCCGCAGCGCGCCAAGTTCCAGCAGTGAGCCTTCCACGCGCCAGTAAGTCACATTGCGCGAAGAACCGTTCTCATTGTGCTGTTTCGGATTGGAAGTGCTATCGGCCATCGGATAGGACCGGCCCCGGCTCATCGATCCGCCAAAGGCGATGCAATTTCGCTCCACCAGGTTCTAGATGAATGCTTCGCGCCCCACAACAGCGCGCAGTAACGAATGTTTAGCCGGCGCTCCCGAGCCCGCATCTCTTGCCGCCCTGTCACGCGGGCCGTCAGCCGTTTGGGAAAGTGCAAAAGTAGCATTATCAGCGAGTTCTCGCAACAGAATCGGCCCCGGTTTGCCTCTTATAATCGCCGTAGGTGCTAGGATGCCTGCAGGAGTAACGATATGCCCTTTATCGACGTCGCCGTTCTTAAGACCACGGAGCGCCTGCCTGGCTGGCATGGTCGCTATTTCCACTCGTCTTGCATGACGTTCGCTCACTACGACTTCAAGCGGGGCTCATCCATCCACGAGCATTCTCACCCTGAGGAGGAGGTTTACGAAGTTCTCGAGGGCGAATTGGAAATCACGATCGAAACCGAGACACGGATTTTACGCCCTGGACTGGTAGCGCTCGTGCACGGCGACGCTCGCCATTCCGTTAAGGCGCTCTCCGACGGGCGAGCTATCATCGTCGATTCTCCGCCCAGACCCGAATTTAAGTAATCGCGATGACTTGGGCAGGCGAAAATAGGAATCCGGCCTCAGACTCCCCAGCCGTAGCGCTCGGCATGCTCAAGCGTGCGCTGCATTTCGTCGCGCAGCGTTTCCAAAAAAGCCGATCCTCCGACCGTTTTCGCCCCCGCTTCCGCAATGTCCGGAGTGCGGTTTCCGTTCGCGAGGACGCGGTTCACGGATTGCTCAACCCAATCCGCCTCCAGTGACAAGCCAAACGCGTCGCGCAACATCATCGCAACGCTCAGGATCGAGCCAATCGGGTTCGCGGAATCCGTTCCCACGAGCGACGGCGCCGAGCCGTGGATGGGCTCAAAGAGCGGCGCACTCGTCCCGAAGCTGCCCGACGGGATTAGCCCGATGGATCCGACCAGCGCCGCCGCCGCATCGCTCAGAATGTCTCCGAACATGTTGCTCGTCAGCATGACGTCGAATTGCGAGGGCTTCAGGGTCAGTTGCATCGCCGCGTTGTCTACGTACATGTGCTCGAGCCGCACAGAAGGATACACGCCTCCCATTGCGCTAACCGTTCGGCGCCAGAGTTGCGAGCTCGTCAGCACGTTCGCTTTGTCCACTGAGCACAAGCGCCGCGAGCGATGCTCCGCCCGCGCGAATCCAAACGTGGCGATGCGCTCGATTTCCGGCGTTGAGTATGATTCCGTGTCCCAAGAACGCTCGACGCCGTTTTCGGTCGTGTTGCCGCGTTCGCCGAAGTACATCCCACCCATCAACTCGCGAACGATTTCCAGGTCCAGGTCGCCCAGCCGCTCGGGCTTCAGCGGAGAAATCCCGCGCAGCGGCTCCAGCAGCCTCACCGGCCGCAAGTTGACGTACAAACCCAACCCTTTGCGCAACCCCAGCAGCCCACTCTCCGGCCGCTTCCCGACGGGCAATGCATCCCATTTCGCGCCGCCGACCGCGCCCAGAAAGACCGCGTCCGCCTTTTTGCAAGCGTCCAGCGTTTCATTGGGAAGCGGGTTGCCTGTGGCGTCAATCGCCGCGCCGCCCAGCGGGAATTCGTGCAGGTCGAACTCGTGATGAAATTCGTGCGCGCACTCCTTCAGCACCGTCGCCGCGGCGCGTGTTACCTCCGGTCCGATACCGTCTCCCGGCAACAACACGATCGTCTTCTTCATCTGGGTCCCCACTTCCGGCAACTCCTAACCATTCCTGTAGAAGGCCAGCGAGCGTTACGGCTGCCCGCAAATCACGCGGTGTAGTTGGCCTCGGCGGCCATCGCCTGTGCTGGTCGCTTGCGCAATACTTCGTGCGCGATCGCCACCAGATCGCGCGGACGTACCTGCTTCGCCTGGTCCGCCAGCGTCGTCACCCGGCGGTAGCACTCCGCCAGCTCTTCCTCGCTCGGCTCGTATCCCAGATTCCGCAAGCTGACCCGCAGCGCGTTTCTGCCCGAATGTTTTCCGAGCACGAACGACCGCGAAGGCACGCCCACCGCTTCCGGCGAGATTATCTCGTACGTCAGGGGGTTCTTGATGATGCCGTCCTGGTGGATGCCCGCTTCATGAGCGAAGGCGTTCGCCCCGACCACCGCCTTGTTCGGCGCCACGGCCGCGCCCGTAATCTCCGATAGCATCCGGCTCGACTTGAACAGCTCTTCGAGACGAATGTTCGTCGTCACGCCGAAGCTTTCTTTGCGGACGGCCAGTGCCACAACGACTTCTTCCAGCGCCGCGTTTCCCGCGCGTTCGCCGATGCCGTTCACCGTGCACTCAATCTGCCGCACGCCCGCGCGCACCGCCGCCAGGGAATTCGCCACCGCCAGGCCCAGATCATCGTGGCAATGGGCGCTCAACGTGACTCCTTGCGGATCGTCGAGATGCGCGCGCACTTGCTCAAACATGGCCCCGTACTCGTCGGGAACCGCATAGCCCACGGTGTCCGGCAGATTCAAAACTGTCGCCCCGGCATCCACCGCCACGCGGCACACCTGGCACAAAAATCCGATGTCTGTGCGCCCGGCATCTTCCGCCGAGAACTCTACTTCCGCCACGTGGTTGCGTCCCAGCCTGATCATCGCCGCAATCGCATCGAGTGCATGCGTGCGTGTCATGTTCAACTTTACGCGCAGGTGCAGGTCCGACGTAGCCAGAAACACGTGCAACCTCGGCGAAGCCGCCGGCTCCAGCGCCTCAATCGCCGCGTTTACGTCATCCTTCTTTGCGCGCGCCAGCGCTGCGATCGGCACGTCGCGGACCTCGCGCGCCACCTGCCGCACCGCCTCCAGGTCTCCGCGCGACGCAATCGGGAAGCCCGCTTCGATTACGTCCACGCCCAGCGCCGCCAGTTGCCGCGCCATGCGGATTTTCTCTTCCGTGTTCATCGAGAAGCCGGGCGATTGCTCGCCATCGCGCAAGGTGGTATCGAAAATTCGAACGGTGTCCATGGAGAAACCCTCCCCAGCCTACCAGTAGGACAGACGTACCAGCCTAGGGTCAAATTTATCTTTATTCTGCATTTGATAATTCTAGCTTATACTGTCACGGGGAGCCAATCGCCATGGATCTCGCCGAACTCCAGGTTTTCTTAATGGTTGCCAAAGAAGGCAGCTTTTCCCGCGCCGCGGAGCGTCTCTACCGCACCCAGCCCGCCGTCAGCCTCGCCATTCGCAAACTGGAGGACGATCTCGGCCAGTCCCTCTTCGTCCGCGGCGCCCGCCCCATCCGCCTGACGGATGCCGGGAATCTTCTAAAGGAATACGCGGAGCGTCTCATCAATCTCCGCGACGAAGTAAAAAAAGGCCTCAGCGAACTCGAGGGCTTGACGCGCGGCGAGCTCTCTTTAGGCGTCAATGAAAGCTCCATTCACGCGCTTCTTCCGGCGCTCGCCAAATTCCGGCAACTTCACCCCGGCGCGGAAGTGCGCGTCCATCGCATGTTCTCTCGCGACATTCCCCACGAAGTCCTGAACTACCGCCTTGACGTCGGCGCAATCTCCTTCATCCCGCAGGAGCCGCAGCTCCAGGCCACCGAAATTCTGAAGGACGAGCTGACCTTCGTCGTGCCACCCAAACACGCGCTGGCCAAGAAGCGCGAAGTCAATGTCGACGAACTCGGCCAGGAGGATTTTGTCGCCCACAGCGTCGAATCGCCCTACCGGCGCCGCGTCATCGAACTCTTCGCCCGCCATCGCACCGCATTACGAATGCCCATCGAAATGCCCACGATCGATAGCATCAAACGCTTCGTGCAAATGGGCATGGGCGTGGCCATCGTGCCGCGCATGTGCGTTCAGTGGGAGATCGAACACGGCTGGATGAAAGAAGTGAAAATCCGCCAGATGAGCATGCCCCGCCACGTCTATCTGGTTTCGCGCCGCGGCGCGCGGCTGCCGCATGCCGTCGCGGAACTCATGCGCATCCTCCGCGAAGCCTAGGCGAACGTGGTACGGTGGGCTTGCCTGCTGGCGGTTTTCTCTCCGGGACAATGCTTAGATTCGCTACGGGCTCAGCTCTCGAATACTTTCCATCACGATCGCGGTTTGTCTGACTTTCCGGTCATACACATCACCGTCGAAAGCATCGTCGCGCAGTGCTGCTCCGCTCCTTCCTTCCGCACAAAAACATCCGCCGAGCAAATCTTAAGCGTCTTTCCCGAACGCACCACGCGAGCGCGCGCGATCAATTCTTCTCCGTCCGCCGGCGCCAGCAGATTCACCTTGAATTCGACGGTCAACACGGAGGAATCCGCGGGCATAAGCGTGTACGCCGCATACCCGCACGCGGTATCTCCAATCGCGCCGCTCACGCCCGCATGAAAGTAGCTGTGCTGCTGGGTCAGCTCGGCGCGAAAAGGAACGCGTATTTCCACTTCACCAGGTTTGACCAGCCCCAGTCCCGCTCCCAAATGCCTCATCAGCCCCTGCCGCGCGAAGCTCTCGCGCACGCGTTCCGCATACAGTGGATCTTTCACTTCAAACGCAGCTTGTGTGGTCATGCCGCCGAGTATAGCAGCGCAGCATGGCGGTCAGTTTCCGCAACTCAGAACCGCCGCCATCCACATTAGTGTTTATTAATATTCGCCGTCGGGCTATTCGGCCGTCTCTTCCCAAAGCGTAAACTTGACATCACATTATAAGACTAGATATTTTTTCCTTGACGCCGCGCTTCTTCCCCGCTACGTTGTCTTTGTTTCCCTCTCGGGTCCCGTGATGTGCCGTTTGTTGGTCGGCCAAGGAAGACACATGGCCAGTACACGTCCATATTCTTCGCCTTTCCGTTTTCTTGCGAATTTCCACCCGCACATTTCTTTGAAAATTTTAATCTTCGCGGCTGCTCTCGCCTTTGCCGGTCTATCCGCTTCTTCTGCTCGCGCGCAATTTCAGCAGTCGCTCGTCTTCTCTTCGGGCGGCGCTGTCGCCGTGCGCAATGATCAAACCGGCGCGCTCACCGCCGTTTCCGGCTCTCCGTTTCCCGCCACTACCGGCTCGGTGGTCCTCGACGTCAACGGCCGCTTCGTCTTCTCCGCCGATCGCGCCGCGAACAGCATCCACATGTACGCCATCACCGACTCCACCACCGGCGCGTATAACGAAGTCACTCCCGGTTCGCCTTTCGCTTCAACGATTACGCAGCAGCCCGTCTTTATCGCCGTGGAACCGACCGGTAACTTCATCGCCGTCGTCAACTTCTCTGGCTTGCTTTCCGGTCAGTCATCTGGCGAAGCATCCATCGAGACTTTTCAAATCACGACTTCCCCTCCCGCGCTCCTCCCCGTCGCGGGTTCCGCAATGCCGCTGGATTCCACACCTCTGGGCTTCGCGCAGCCTCCCGGCTCCGCAAAATTTTATCTCTATCTGGGACCGGCCTTTCCTGCTACTCCTGGCGTCACTTCCGGCGAGGAACTGGATTCCTTCACTATCGACCCGCAGACCGGCTTTCTTCATGCCATTCTGAATTCTCCCGATAATTCCACCGCGCGGTCCTTCGCGTCCGATCCGCAGGGCCGTTTTCTCGTCCTCGGCCACGGCGAACTTGAAGGCATTCTCGATGTTCAAGGCATCAATGGCTCTTTCCCGAGCGGTAATTTCGTTCTGCCGCAAAACGTTTTTCCCACTTCTCTTTACGTGGACAGCACCGGCTCGTTCGTCTACGCCCAGTACGACGATGGCCAGCCGCCTCCGGCCGTCGTCCATATTTTGTCGTTGAATCCCGCCACCGGCGTTCTCACCGAATCGCCCAGCTCGCCTCTGCCCGGATTTACCCAGGTCCCTTCCTACTTCCCCGATCCTACCGGTGCATTTCAATACGGCTTCGATCCCCAGCCCAACCTGGTTCACGCTTTCTCCGTCGATCCTCTAACCGGTTATTTCCTCGAAGCCGCCGGATCCCCGTTCACAATCACTGGAATCGGCGGCTCTCTCACGTTCAGCAGTCCGCCCGGGCAGCAAGGCATTGGCGGACCTTCCATCGTCGTGTCCGCCACTTCGCTGGCCTTCGGAAGCATCCAAACGGGTACTTCGAGCTCGCCGCAAGTCGTCACGCTCACCAGCAATGGCGGGCAAGCTCTCAGCATCAACTCCATTTCGCTTTCCGGCGCGGACGCCTCCCAATTCACCGAATCCGACACGTGCCACGCGCCGACCGTGATTCAGCCCAATAACTTCTGCACCGTGAGCATCGTATTCGCACCATCTGCCACAGGCCCGCTGCAGGCGGTTCTCACTTTTACCGACAACGCTCCCAACAGCCCGCAGTCCGTTTCACTTTCCGGAACCGGCGTCGCGCCCCCGCCCCCGACGCCCGCCGTCTCCATCAATCCAAATCCGCTGACTCTTCCTTCCATCACCCAGGGCACCACCGGAAACCCGGCGACTATCGTCGTCACTAACTCCGGCACCGCCGCTTTGCACATCTCTTCCGCCGCCGTCGGCGGAAACAATCCGTCGGACTTCATTACCAGCGCGTCGGCCTGCGTCGCGACATTGAACGCGAAAGCCACGTGCAACATCACGGTCACATTCACTCCCCTCGCAGCCGGGCAACGCAGCGAAACCATCACCTTGACTGACGACGCCTCCGACTCCCCGCAAATCATCAACATCGGTGGAACCGCAATACCAGCTCAGCCAACCACTCCGATCGCCGTTCTGTCTGCCGGAAGCCTGGGATTCGGCACCATCACACAAGGCACGTCGAGCGCAGCGCAAACCATCACGGTCACGAACGCGGGAGGCGCGCCACTGCACATATCTTCCGCTGTTCTCAGCGGAGCAAGTCCGGCCGACTACGTCCTGACAGATGGGTGCACAGCCTCTTCCTACGCTGTGAATTCCAGCTGCTCGCTTAGCGTTTCGTTCGCGCCGCTTTCCACGGGTTCTCGCGCCGGCACGATCATTCTTACCGACGATGCCCCCAATTCTCCGCAGAACATCCCTCTCACGGGAAGCGCAAGTCCGGCAATCAGCGCCGGCCCGGCACAAAACGGCTCCACGTCCGCGACAGTAAGCGCAGGCCAAACTGCTCAATACAACCTTCAACTCACGCCCGGATCTGGCTATTCGGGCACCGTCTCGCTCACATGCAGCGGGGCCCCGCTTGGCGCCGCGTGCCAGTTGCCAACGACCCTCCAAGTTTCCAACGGCAACGCTGCTCCCTTCACCGTAAGCGTGGCCACGACAGGCGGAACGGCCGCGGCAGCTCCGTCGATCCGCTTACTTCCGAGCTCGCCATTTGCAGCGCTCCGCGCCACAGCCGCGCTCTACACAGTTGTCATCCTGATTTTGTTACTGGTGAGAAACAAGCTCCGCACTTCATGGCCACGCACCAAACGCATCCCGCTCGCTTTCTCCGCCAGCGCTTTCGCGATTCTCGCGCTCACCAGTCTCGCTGGCTGCGGCGGTGGCAGCAGCTCCGTCACCCCAACCAGCCCGCCACCCATCGTCACGCCTCAAGGAACTTCCACCATCACCATCACGCCGGGCGCGACTTCGCTCGGCGGAAAGCCGCTGCAGCTCGCGCCGATGCAGTTGACGCTGACTGTCAACTAGCCACGCGCTGCCCGCACGGCAAACGCCATAAGCCCACGCGCTCCACAGCCTTAGTTTTCTGCAATCCCACTTGACAAGGACGTGTACTTTGCATTACAAAGTCAGTGGAGGTTCGCCACATGCTCGCCACCAGATCTCCCCGTCTTCCCCTTCTCGCTGCCGCCGAATGGCTTCTCGTCCTGCCCGCTTCGGTGTTCCTCGCAACGGCCGTGCTCCGCGTTCTCCAACCGCCTCAGTACCAGCCGGCCCGCACCAGTCTCTTCATTTTCAATTGGACCACCGCGCACATTTCCCGCCTCGGCGCCGCTGCGCTGTTCGTTGCGCTGCCGGCCCTCGTGGCCATTTCCGGCTGCGCCATTTTCTATCGCCTCTGGCGGACGAACTCCTCTCTGCGCGAAGACGTCGCAGTCGGCTTTTCCATTCTCCGCCGCAACTTCGCTGTCGGTATGCTATTCAGCGGCGTTTTGCTCGCCGCCGCAATACTCGCCTTCTCCATCTTGCATATCATCACGGATTAATCGCGGCCGCCTTCGCGTATCTTCCGCTGCGCGCGCAACATCCAATTCCTGCTGCCCGGCGTATACTTTGTGTCAGTCGTCTTTCGGAGATTCTTCGTGCGTGCCGTCATCTTCGCTGCGCTAATCTTTGCCGGCCTCGGCGTCCTCGTCTGGGCCACGGCCAAGCCCAACGATGGCCGCGCCAACCCCAATTCCTCCTTTCCAAAGCCGGCCGTTGACTCACCTCTCGCGCCTTCTTCCGGCAGCGAAACCGCCGTTCTCGCCGGCGGCTGTTTTTGGGGCATTCAAGCGGTCTTCTCTCATCTCAAGGGCGTACTCTCCGCAACCTCCGGCTATTCCGGCGGCGATGCCGGCACCGCTCACTACGAGGAAGTCAGCACTGGCACGACCGGACACGCCGAATCCGTCAAAGTCATCTTCGATCCCTCGCAAATCTCCTACGGCCAGATTCTCTTGATCTTTTTCGCCGTGGGCCACAATCCCACGGAACTCAACCGCCAGGGCCCCGACTACGGCACGCAGTATCGCTCTTCGATTTTCTACGCGACTCCCGAGCAGAAGAAAATCGCCGAAGCTTACATCGCTCAGCTCGACGCCGCTAAAATCTACTCGCAACCCATCGTCACTCGCGTCGTCCCGTTACAGACGTTTTATCCCGCCGAGGATTATCACCAGGACTATCTCAAGCACCATCCGTTTGAGCCCTACATCGTCATCAACGACCAGCCCAAACTCACGCATCTCAAAAAAGAATTCCCGGATTTGTACAAAGACCACTGATTCGCTATCGCTCGCGGCGTCGTCGCCAGGCCGAAATCACCCTCGCCTCTGCCTCATCGCACTCTCAATCCGGGCGCTCTGTCACCGCTTTTCCTGCGGCGCCCGGAAGCGGCCTTTTATCCCCTCCGCGCGATTCGCTCTCAATTAGCGTCTCCAGATTCGCGTACGCATAAATCGTCGGCGCGTGATTCTGCATCAGCCCGCCCGTGTCCGCCGTGGGACCATAATTGCTGTGCAAATCGCGCCCCAGCATGCGCAGCATCGCCATCTGCTGCCCGCGATGATGTGCTGTGTGCGCGATCCGCCGCGTTATCACCCACGCGCGCGAGCGCTGCACGTCAAAAAACGTCGTTTCGCCCTCCCACCAAGCCTCGTCTTTCCCGCGCAGCGCCGCCAGCCGTTTCCCGCTGAACTCCGCGTATTTTTTCATGAACTGCATCCGCGTTTCCTGCGCCGGAAGCGGCGGTGCCCCCGCTTCGATTCCCAGCATGTTGCGGAACCACAAATCCTCGCTCACGCACTGGTGCACCATCTGTTCCCGTACGCTCCGCCCGCGCGGATCTTTCACGTTCGGCCGAACCCGCAGATCTTCGTCCCGGAATTCGCTCCACACGCCGAGCACTTTCACTCGCTCCGTTTCATACGTCTCCACCAGAAAGTCGTATCGCATCGCTTCGACTCCGCACAAAAATACCTGCGCGCCCGGCAGCTTTGCCTGCGCTTCCGCGGCTAGACTCGTCCGGCCGTCTACCCTCCCGCGCTTCTCAATTGTCTCCCGGATTCACTACCTTGAACGCCATCGCCGCGGCCGCCGCGCCCGCGAAATCCGCCACCAGGTAAATCCAGATGTTCGACCACGCGGAAAGCCCCAACATCGAAATCCCGAACGCAATCGCTGGGTTGAACACGCCTCCCGAAATCCCGCCAACCGCGTACGCTCCCACCACCACCGTAAATCCGATCGCCAGCCCGTAGTGCGAATTGCCCGCTGTTCCTTTCGCCGTCGCTACGTTCAGCACGACAAACACCAGCGCAAATGTGAATAGAAACTCCGCCACCAGCGCCGGGAGCGTACTCAACGTCATTGGCGCCGTCGCCGCGCCCGCTTTCAGGAACTTCACCACCAGCGCCGCCAACGCCGCTCCCACAAGTTGTGCCACGATGTACGGCAGCACGTCCTTCGTCTCGCACTTGCCTCGCAGCCACACGCCCAGCGTCACCGCTGGATTGAAGTGCCCTCCGGAAATATGCCCGCCGGCATAAATCATCACCATTAGCACCGAGCCAATCGCCACCGGCGCCAGGTTTCCCGCCGGGTTCCCGATCACCACGCACCCGACCGTCAGCACGAAGAAGAACATGCCTATCAGTTCCGTGATGTATTTGCTCATTTCCGCTCCTCCCAAGCTTCCTTCCTCGGACCCGACCGCCCGCTTTTCAGCGCACAATATCACGGAACTCCATCGCTGAATCCGCGGAATCGAGAATTTGGCGCCGCTTTTGCGGCCCAACTCTCTTCCGCTCCGTCCCCACGCCGTTACTTTTCTGTTACCTAAGCGTCTTATGTTAACCGCGTCCTTACTCGTTGACATCGCCCAGTTCGCGGCGTATTTATTTCCGACGCGCGCCCCGCCTCTACCTTCCTAGTCTCGTCGCGCGAACGTCCAACTTCGAAGGAGTTCCTATGTCAGCCAATGTTCGAGCCATCCCTGAGGGGTATCATTCCATTTCGCCGGCGCTTACCTGCAAGGATGCCGCCCGCGCCATCGAGTTCTACAAGCAAGCCTTCGGCGCCACGGAAATGAACCGCATGGACGGCCCCGGCGGCTCCGTCGCCCATGCCGAACTTCGCATCGGCAATTCCGTGATCTTTGTTTCCGACGAATTCCCCGGAATGTCCGCCGCTCCCACTCCCACTACCACCCCGTCGTCCTACCTCTTCCTCTACACCGAAGACGTGGATGGCACGATGAATCGCGCTCTCGCTGCCGGTGCCACCGTCTCCATGCCGGTAATGGATATGTTCTGGGGCGACCGCTATGGCAAGGTCACCGACCCCTTCGGCCACAGCTGGGGCATCGCCACGCACGTCGAAGACGTCGCTCCGGAAGAGATCACTCGCCGCGCCGCCGAATGGACCGCCAACATGGCCAAAGCCGCTGGCGCCTGACGCGCGCCTGACG
>Ga0209166_10000877_pt1 | contig 28187 bp, 36 predicted proteins | sample Coa_R1_3_FD_187151 | JGI IMG/M metagenome (GOLD analysis project Ga0209166, IMG submission 187151) | Surface soil microbial communities from Centralia Pennsylvania, which are recovering from an underground coalmine fire - Coalmine... | ecosystem: Environmental > Terrestrial > Soil >...
CGTGTGACCGTGACACTCACAGCTGGATCGCCTCCTTGATGATCAATCCGAGACGTGTGGTGTAGTACAGCATTCGCAGGGTCGCTGGTGTCTTCTCAGGTGGATAGTCCATCTCAAACTCCTCACCGATGGAGAGGATCTGAGAGTACTGACCGGTGGACGGGTCCTGGATCACCTTCGGCATCTCAGTGACCATGAGGGTGTTCAACACCCCGTCGATCACCAGTGGGAACTCCTGGTCCAGGGTGTCGCCGTTCGTGTTGTTTCTGGCCACCGTTTCATAGCTCAGATACACATCCACGATCCAGTTGAACTCGTGGTAGCCTGAGGCACCGGCGAGGGTGGCGTTGCCGATGCGTGGTGCGGTCTGACGACGACCATGAAGTCTGGCACCCCAGACACATGCCACCGGTGCGTTAATGTTCATGACCGTCGGAGGCGTCACGAAGGCTGCCATCTGCTTGGTCACACCCGGCATGGTGATGCCGTCCAGCAAGCTCTTGACGTACAGCTGAACGGAGTTCGTTGGCACGTCTCACCTACCAGATGTTGTGCGGTGCGTTGACCGTCTTGAAGCGTGCGGAACGAGCGCCGACGTGCTTGTCCTTGGCGCTGTGCTTCGCCTTCTTGGTCTTCCTCAGAACCGAACGAGAGCTGGTACGAGACCAACGCCTACGAACCATCACTGCCCCTTAGATGACACGCTTGTACGGCTCGAGAATGGTCTCATACTCGATCTTCAGATCTGTCACACCATGGCCGCCCTCAGTGAGAGAGCCGGGGAGGTTCTGGATGGAGATCGACGTGATACCAGCCTCCAACGCCTGGGACGCACATGCGAGGATCGTAGCCCAGAGCACGTCACTCGGAACCGTGGAGATGATCACCTCAGCTGGCACTGCACCGGTGTGTGAGAAGAGCGTGGGTGAGGCGAGAGTGAGAGTGCCGGGGCCGCCAGGAGCGGTGCCTCCACCGTTCGGCAACGTCACGTTGTTGTTTGCCGTCACAGAGCTGATCGTCACAGACTCAGTGTTAGAACCATCATAGATCATCGCAGTGGCACCAGTGAAGCCGGTGACGTCATCAACGGTGAGTGTGGTGACACCAGCGTTAGCTGAGACGGTGAGACCAGCGTGAGGCCAACCATTGATGTAAGTGGCGCAGAACCGCATGCCTTGACGGCCGGCCGCCCAGGTGGCGTAACCCGGAGCGATCGTGATCGATTGACCACCTGCACCGCCAGAGCCGGATGGTACCGTGGAGTTGTAGATCCCGATGGCGGGGTTCTCAACCTCCATCATGTTGGCTGGGATCTGTGTCCACTGACGTGGGAACGTGCCAGCGAAGCTCACCTGACCAGCCAGGACCTCCAGCACCGGCCACCTGCTGAGGATCCACCTCGTGGTGCCGTTGTACTGGTTGATGTTGATGCGATAGTCGCCCGGTCCGTTCCGATACTCAGTGTCGATGGTGGCGCGGAACACCTGGTTGACGTAGCCATCAACGATCTGGGTGGCTCGCCAGCAGATGTTGTACTGCTCAGCGAGCTGATCTGGGGTGGTCGCCTGTGGGAACGGGATGATCTCCCAGGAGATGCCAGTGGGAGCACTGGTGATCATGTTAGGTGTCACGAGTGGGGAAACCACTTGACTCCTCCCTCCTCACACACTTGGTGCACCACCACTCATCGTTATGCCAGGTGAGGTGCTTACCACACATTTGATCGTTACAGTTCGCACACACACCAACGGGGACGCTCTTACGTGTTGAGCAAAGCCGGCAGGTCTTCCTTCCACGCATGAGCGTCCCCGTCGTCAGTTGTTAATCACGCAGCTGCGAGAGCAGCTTCTCCCTGGAGTTGGCACCCGGCAGTCCTCGCTGCTTGGCGAGTGCCCTGAGCTCACCGAAGGTCATCTTGTCGAGGTCATCAGGCACATCATAGGGCAGGTCTTCCTTGTCCATGCCCTGAACAGTGTCGTTGATGAACTCAGTGACCGTAGCGGTGTCGAGTAGTGCCTTCCCTCGGTAGGATGGCACACCCTCATCCATGCTAGCACCGCACGTGCTGCAGAAGTGAGCGCCGTACTGGTTCGAGTGCCCGTTCATGCACAACCTGTCTATGGTCGGCTTCTCCAGCTGACCAGCCATTGTGTGCTTGAGCATCGTGGCGAGAACCTCTGGCAGCGTGCCCAGCTTGGCCAGCTCCATCAGAGCCTTGGCCGTGGACTCCTGCTGCTCCAAAGCTCCGCGACGCTCCATGTCCTCACGCTGAGAGACCTCGTCTGGGGTCTCTGGAATGGAGTGGTGCGTGCTCGACCACATGCTATCACCGCGAAGGTAATCCTCGCACCCGCCGTGGCAGGTGAGTCCCCACACGGGGACGGGGTCTCCACCGGGAGCTGGTCGGACGTGGGTTGCCCCACAGCCGCCATGGGCCGGCGAGATGGAAACCGCAGAGATGTCACTGCGGGCGTAAACGGTCATCGCATCCTCCGAGATTGTTCGGTTCAGTTTGTGGTGCTCAGAGTGGTCAAACTTCGACGGTCTCAGCACCGCACTTGTTGCAGGTGTGGTTCCAGACGTTCCAGAGGCGGTTGCACGTCTCGCACAACCGCCCCTTCTTGGTTCCAAAGGACAGCGCACCCTTGGCAGACACCAGACCGGTGTCGCCGAACTGTCCGCTGTTGATCGCGTTGGCGTGACGCTCGTCAACGGTGATGCTGCCACCCGGCTTGTTGGCAGTGTACTTCGTGCCGTCCTTGCAGTCAAAGCCACTACAGCCTGGTGGAAGCTGCACCTTGACGCTCATCGCACTCTCCTAGCTTGCGGTAGAGATGAAGACACCAACTGGCGTGGGGCCGGCCACGTTCGCGATCGCATACAGGTCGGTGCCCTTGGAGCCAGGGTACATCGGAATCGTGACGGTGGAGCCACCCACGATCGGAGCCCCGTTGGTGACAGTGGTACCGCTGGCCACACCGATGTACACGATCGTGGTGTTGACTGCGGCCACCGTGATGGTCACCGTGCCCACCCCAGGCGGCACGGTGCACAGCTTGGCAGCACTGTTGGTCACGCTGCCTGGGATGGGGATGATCATTAGGCCAGCCGCTCCACGACGCCACCCACCAGGGAGATGGTGTTGGACGCGGACGCGGCACCCCAGGTGACACCCATGGTGAAGCCGCTGGCGACGTTGCTGACGACCGTGGTGGCCGTGGTCGGGTTGGCCACGTAGGTGGTCGCCGCATCGGTCGCAGCCGAGGTGCCCAGGTTCAGGGTGATGTTCGCCCACACAGAGGTGGCGGTGCGGAAGGTCACCATCGCGTCGTAGCTGAACGGCACGTTGGTGACACCGGAGCCCAGGGTGACGGCAGGCACGGTGGCGATCGCGGTGCCAGCGACGCCGCCCCAGTACAGGATGAACTGCAGGGTGGGCGTGCCGGTGTCGGAGTACAGGCCGTAGCCCATCATGTTGTAGACAGCACCGACGCCGGGGTCGTTGGCCGGCACCGTGTACGACTGCAGCGCGGTCGCAGCGGCGGTGTTGGCGACGGTGGTCGTGGTGGTCTGGGACTGGACCACACCACCGATGGACGTGATCTGGCCGGTGGAGCTGACCGCCGTCAGCACACCGCCATTGGCGGAGTAGAGCACACCCGCACCGGTGGGCGTGGTGGGTGCGGCGGTGAGAGCAGGGAGGGTGACACCCGCGTTGAACGAGGTTGAGCTGCCGGAGCGGAACTGCCACTGACCGTCCGCCCAGACGTTCGCCAGGTCAAGCCGCGTGCCCGCTGGGGGCATGGTGCCGAAGTCGGAGCCGCCAACAGGCATGGCTACCTTCCTTTGTTAGAGACGGGGGCCGCCTTGCGGCGGCCCCACGAAGGTGCTTAGACGACGTACTCAACCGTCGCGGGACCAGCCAGCGCGGAGGTACCCGCAGAGCTGGAGGCGATGGCGTAGATGTCGAAGTTGGTGCTCGACTGCAGCGCGCCGAAGCCGGTGATCGTCACCTGGGCGCCTGGCGGAACACGCAGACCCGTGGAGGTCGTGACGCTGGAGCCACCGACGAACATCGTGACGGCGCCGGTGTTGACGACCGTGACGTCACCGATGGTGACACCGGTCGGGATGCCGGAGGCGTCGGAGTCGAAGATGAGAGTGGCGGAGTTCGGCACCGTGGTGGCCTGGACCGCCGAAGAGTTCGCGAAGATGGGCATGTTGCCCTGTCCTTTCGGTACAGCGGCCGCCGCGTGTTGCGGCGGCCGCGGCGTCGATTAGCTGAACGGCGTGGTGTCCGAGACCTGGAGACCCTGGAGCAGACCGCTGTACTGCGGCGCGTGGGCGACCATGGCGCCGTAGAGGAAGATCGAGTACCGGAAGGTGGCGTCGATGACCGGCCAGGCGATGGAGACGTAGTCCTGCACGCAGGTCATCTCCCAGGCGTTGGCCACGTTGGACCACGTCTGCGGCAGCTGGTAGGTCATCAGGGCCGCGGTACCCTGGGTCAGCCACGGGTGGACGACCATCTTCAGAACCGAGCGGGTGATCGGGTTCTGGAACTCAGAGACGGCCGCACCGACGCGAACGCCAGGCACCTCGCTCTGGTCCAGGAAGAGGCGGTAGTTCGTGGCCGCACCCTGGCTGATGACGTCGTTGGAGAGGCGCATGATGTCGCCACCCTCACCGACGATCTCAGCCGGGTCAGCGCGGAACGCACCCGGAGAGTTGGAACCGGTGTTGCCGTCCCACAGCTGCTGCAGCGCGGTGTAGATCACGTTGTAGCTGAGGTGGGCACCGACGGCACCGTTGTAGTAGCCGCCCTGCCACCCGGACGGGTAGATGCCGCCCGTGGCGGACTTGCCGGCCAGGGTCGGGATGATGCCCTCCATGCGGGTGTTCTTACCCGTGGAGGTGTCCGTGGTCGGCGGGGTCGCGCCGGAGCCGGGGAGCGAGCCCTGGACGGTGTACTTGACACCACCGACGCCGGTCGCAACGCGGAAGGCATTGGCCGTGGTTGGAGAGCCGTTGGTGCTGACGTACACGTTGTACGAGAGGGCACCGACGGATGGGCCGATGGTCAGGTCGACAACCTGGCCGGAGGAGGTGCTGATGGTGGAGCTCTGAACCGAGACGGTCTCACCGTAGTAGTTCGTCGCGGTGACGAAGACGGTGAAGTTGGTGTTCGCACCGACCGTGGTCTCGTTGGAGCCAGCGGTACGCGCGGTGAGCGACACGACGGTCGGCGCAGCCAGCGGGGTGCTGGTACCGGCGATCATCATGTACTCCTCGCCCAGCATCATCTCCTGGAGAAGGATGAGGTTGGCGAGCGCGGAGATGTCCTCAAAGCCCTGACCAGCGAACTGAGCCAGCCAGCTCAGAGACTCAGTCAGACCGAAGAAGCGGTATGGAACGTTGAGCTGGACCTCGGTCTGAGAACCGGTGCCCGGGATGTTCAGCGGCCAGCTGGTGCTGGACAGGGTGCCGTTGTTCTGGACGAGCTCGCTGATCGCGATGTCCAGGACGGACTGGCCACCAGTCTGGGTGCCGGAGATGCCGGTGAACACGCGCTCGATGCGGCTGGTGCCCTGGCCGGCTGGACGTGGCAGCTTGTTGCGGAACACCGTGTACATCGGGTAGATCAGGCGAGACGGCGCCAGGAGGTCGAACGGCACGAGGCCGCTGACGGTGCCGATGCCCAGGTTACCGGCGGTGAAGCTACGAGCCAGGTCAGGGGCGGCCGCACCACCGAAGACCTGAGAGATCTGCTCACCCAAGGTTGGCATGGACAGCGCGGCCTTGAGGTAGCCGAAGTTGTCCAGGAACGACGGGTTGAGGCTCTTGACCACGCTGGCACGGTCGTGGTAGCCGCGGTGGGTCTCCGTGCGGAGGTCCAGGGTGGCCTGGTGTGCCTTGGTGGTGATCTGCATCTGGTCAGTCAGCGGCGTGTTGCCGGTGCCGGCGTAGCCAGCGCCCTTGACCATGAAGGGCATCTTCGCGGAGAGCATGTCTCCGGAGCTGGTGTAGCGGTTCGCAGAGGCCGCAGCCTCCTTGAGTGGCGACTGGCTCGTGGTCGGCGCGACCTCAGAGCCGAGAATGTCAGCCATGGTGGCCTTCTCCTTGGTTCGTTCGGACTGTGAGAGCTAGACCGTGTAACCGGTCATCTTCATGAGCTGGTTCCAGCAAGCCTCGCGCTCAGCGGGGTCCGAGCTGTTCCGGATCTGGTTCTGAAGGACACTGATCATCGCGAGCTTCTGCCGCTCCGCGGCCTCAGCAACGGTAGCAGCTCCCACCGGGAGGCTAGCCGTCTTGTTGATGGTGTCACTGGTGTTGTGCTGCTGTGCGGCGCCCTTCCAGGCGGCGACAGCTGGGTCAGGAAGGTCGCCCAGCTGGTTGACGATCTCCTGAAGCTTGGAGGTGGTGGTGGTCTGCTCGTCCAGGCGCTTGCTCATCTCAGTGAGCTGGGCCTTGAGCTCCATGAGCGCGTCCACGGTGGCGTTCTTCTCAACCTGCGGCACCGCCGCAGCCTTCTGAAGCTGCTCACCGTTGACGAGCACGTCCTCGAGGAATGGAGCCAGACCAAGCATCTGACGAGCCTCGTTGAGGCTCTTCAGTGCCTTCTTGGCCTTCTTCGCAGCCATCTTCATCGTGTCCTCAACCGGCGTCTCAACGACGGCGGCCGTGGCCTCGACGGTCTCAGACTTGAGAGCACCATGGACTGGAACCGGCACCGGTCGGCTGGCGGCGGCACCGTCCATGCCCATGTTCGGCTGAGTGGCTGGGCACAGGTCGGGGAAGGTGTTAGCGATGTGCTCGTGCATGGCCTGCATCGCAGACTTGGCCTTGTCACGCATGCCGGTCGTGTAGTACACCCTGGTCGGCTCACCGGCTGGCACCGGCGCAGAGATGACCTCACCCTTGTTGGCTGGTGACGGAGCGGCGTGACCATCCGTCAGTGGACCTCGAGTGAAGTCATTGGCGCAGATGTGGCTGGTCGTCACTGCGTGAGTGTTCGGACCGTCATGGCCGGGGCTGTCAGCGGCGTGACCAGCTGTGATCGAGCCACGACGGAACTGCGTCGGGTTGATCTCCATCGGCGTTGGGAAGGTGCCGGGACCAACCTGAGCGTCACTGTAGGACTTGTGAGCCTCAGCGCGAAGCTCAAAGATCAGGCTTGGGTCCACACTCTTCAGCGTCTCAGCGTGCTGCCACATCTGAGTCGCCTGACCGGCCTCATCGAGTGGAGCGGTAGCCGCAGCCTTGAGAGCCGCCTGAGCCCAATAGTTGACGTCGAGATCCTCGATGCGAGCGCTCGGGTGAGACTTCGCGACGTCGTCCAGGCAGTAAGCTGGGCACAGCATGTCGTGAAGAGAACCGATGTCATAGCTGACACCGATGTTCTTGAGACGCTCAGCAGCCATCGCCTCGTGGTTCACGTTCTTCACCGAAGAGTCAGGAACCGTGGGAAGACCTGCGTCATGTTCGAACGCCTCGATCGCCACACCGTCAGGCTCACGATGAGCTGGCAGAGGCTGGATGTTGGCAGCACCAGCTCCGACGACACCCTCACCCGGGTCACACTTCTCAACCTCGGTGTCAGCGCTCTTGGAGATCTTGAGCTGGGAGTCGGCCATAGGAAGGTATCCCTGGTTCTCAGTGCCGCACTTGGGGCAGAACTTCTCACCCTTGTCCAGTGGCTCATTGCCACAGGTCAGGCAGGTGAACTTGTGGTTCTTCTTCATCGTGGAGGGCTTGGCACCAGCCAGGGACTTGCCACACTCCGGGCAGAAGCTGTGCTTCTTGTCGACGTTGGCGCCACAGCCAGCGCAGAGAACCTTGGCCTTCTTCTCTACGTCAGCGGTGTCACTCTTCGGTGCCATCGGCAGCTTGCGATTGCACTCAGTGCAACGACGAAGCTTGGAGTCAGCGTCATAGCCAGTCTTGCAGTTCGGGCACGTCTTGCCACCGGACTTGGTGGTGTCCGGCTTTGCCTCGGAATCCTCTGGCTTCTCATCCTCGCTGTCGTCGAACGCCTTCTTGGCGTCCTTCGGCTTGTCACCGTCCTCAACGTCCTCGTCAGACTCATCGGTGTCATCGTCTGGACTGACGTCACCCTTAGCGATCAGCTCCATGGCGAGATCAGCCTTCCAGGACTCCGGCAGCTCCGCCACGAACGACGGACCCTTGCGACGGGCGATGTTAGTGATGCGACGCTTCAACTCATCGCTGGAGTAGTTGTCAGCGCCAGCACGACCGATAGAGGAGGCAGCATCCGACACGTCACCAGGGGTGACGATGGGAAAGCTGCGGTCACGACCGGCGAAGTCAGAGGCTGGGATCTTGTCACGGTCCACACCGCCACCGACGTTCGGGTCCATCTGACGCTTCTCAGCTGCCTCGCGGTGCTCCAGGAGCTTGGCCAGGTCAGCGGGGCTGAAGGTGGAGGCACCCTTGGTCAGCGTCTCAGTGTCACCGAACATCTTGCCAACGTACTCAGCGTGGCCGTCCTCAGCGGACTTCACCAGCTGAATGCCGCAGTTCTTGTTGGCCGGCCTGTCCACCAGGCTGATCTCAACGATGATGCCATCAACGATGCGACCACCACGAGCGACGTTGTCACGAACGATCTTCGGACGAGCGATCCCGACGGAGTAGGCGCGAAGAGCACCCTTCTCCACCAGTCGCTTGGCGGTCGGCTCGATGACCAGGGACTTGACCCATGTCTCACCATCCGGACCGGTGTTGGCCTCGATGCCGACACCGGCGGGGTCACGCTGAGCGTTGTGCTGAACCCGCACGTTGCCGCCGGTGGCGAGCCAGTCCTGGATCGCCTTGCCAGAGAACGTCGGGTCGACGATCTGCTCGTCAGAGTCCACAGAGCCGTCGGTGGCCTTACCATAGACGATCAGGTCACCGTCGGGAGTGGTCTCAGTCTTCTCGATCGGGAAGCTGAGGTAAGTGAGCTCCCCGCTGCTGGTCATCGTGGCGGCCACACAGCTCCTTGAGTTGGGGTCAGGCGGTGGCCGTGAGGGCCACTACTGGGTTGAGGTGAACGGGCACCGCCTTGACGGGGTTCCCGGTGGCATCGACGAACACCACGAAGAACTGCTCCACCTGAAACCCCACCGCCTGAACCGTGTCTGTGATGGGTGGCGGTGGGGTGGTGGCTGCGTCGGAGTAAAGAGGCGGCCAATACGTGACGATGTAGGTGTTCACGTAGTTTCCAGCTCCTGGGTCATCGGCCCACCGTTGAGCTTCAGCTTCGCCTCCCAGGTCCCGGTGATCGGGTTGGGGAGGACATAGCCGTGATCAGTCATGACGGCGCCATACTTGACGATCGGGCGGGAGCCGTGGTGGCTGAGTGCGTTCAGCGCCCGCTCGATGGTGATGAGGAGGTCGTGCTCAACGTTGTCGGACATCACGTCATCCCCTTGTTCTCAGGATCATCACCCTGGTGGAACTGAGAGCTGTGTGTCTCTTCCCAGTCACGACTGTCGGTGAGGCCGAGATAAGCCGGAACTGGCAAGCAGAGCTTCTGATGTGCGAGGGTTCGGTGATGACCATCAACGACCTTGACGCGATCGTCATTCGGCATCTTCACCATCACCGCCGGATGGATTGGCTTACCCGCCTTGATCTGGTCCACAAAGTGCTGAACACGCTCTGGCTGGTGACTGGCGGCCCAGGACTTGATGGAGTCCTCATCGATGCGATCCACTGGAATCTTTGTTGGGCCGGTCCAGGTGGCGTCCTTGACCCATGCGATCGCCTTTGGTGGGTAGTTCTTCAGAAGCTGGTTGTAGACTAGCTCTTCAGTGTCACCCTTGGAGGCGTTGCTCACGGTGCCAGGGTGGTTCAGGTTGGGCTCCCACCGAGGTGGGGTGGAGTCGACCTTGCCACCGGATGGCACTCGTCCATCGTCATATGGTCGACCCACCGGGTCCTGATACTCAGTGCCATCCTCATCGTGAGGGGTTGGCACCCGGCCACCGCCACCAGCCGCTGAGTTGACCGGGACGAAGTCCTCCCAGTATATCTGGCCGTCCATGTTGACCAGACGTCGCTGAGAGACGACCTTCACCGCATCAGCTGGGTCAAGGCCCAGTGCGAGCTGGTGGCTGACCATCCCAAGTTCCAAGCGCCCGATGTGTCGGGTCTCCCAGGTGTCAAGCTGACGCCCCTTCTTGAGATGGCGTCCCAGGGCGTCCATCTCAGAGAGGACAGCCTTGGTCTTGTCAGCGCTGAGAAGAACTCGCCTGATCGTGGAGTCCTCCGCCTTGGCGGCTGGCTTCTTTGCGGTGGCACCCTGAGCGGCAGACTCACCTGGAGTGCTGGGCTTTGTCGTTGGCTTTGCCGCTCCAGCTGCAGGTTTGACGGCTGGCTTGGCGGCCGGTGCCCCTGGCTTGGTTGGCTGGGTACCGCCTGGCGAAGCGGGGGAAGGGGCTCCGCCAGGCGGCGTCATCGCGCCCTGCTGCTGAGCCGGTGCGGCTCCAGCGGGCAGTTCAAACTCCGGCCCCGCAGCGAGGCCGGTAGCGTGGGCCTGGACCGCCTGAGCGAGCGGGATCCAGCCGTTGGCTGGGGTAGCCCACCCTGGGTCAGACGTCTCTGGCAGACCCCAAGGCTGCAGGTTCAGCTCCTGACGGGCCTCATCGATGGAGCGGAGCGAGGCGCCGACCTGAGCGATCAACATCTTGGTCTTGGTCTCCTCGTCCTCCTTCTCCTCCAGGCCCTCAAAGACGAACCGCATGTCACCCTGGCCACATACGCCCTGAAGGATGCGGTTCATGATGGTCGCCAGGAACATGAGCGTCGGCTTGGTGGCCTTGCGTTCCTGGATACCCTGAGTGGCCTTGCCCATCTGGTGGGCGGCACCAGGAGTGACGGTGGTGGAAACCTTCGGCATGATGCCCAGCTCCATCGGCTGGACGTCGAACGCCATACACACCTGGCTCATGACGACCTCATCGAAGGCGTCAGCCAAGTCAGCCTGGCGCTGCGGGTGGACCTTGGAGTCAGCCGGCAGCACGATGATCTTGTGGTGGAACGCCGGATCACCAGCGATCGCATTGAGCGCGTCCTGAAGCTCACGGATCTGGTTCGGTGTCATGTTGACGTTGGCGCCACCCGGCGAGATGTAAACGGCCGGAACCGTACCCTCACGGAAGTAGTCCAGCTGGAAGCCCTGCTTCTGAAGGCCGGACATCACCGGGACCAGGGCGCGCTCGATGGGCGGAAAGCCGTACGGTGTCCACCGACGGTTCACCATCGGCAGGTACAACAGCTGCTCAACGTCGAACTTGCCCATCTCCGAGCCACGCAGGTTGCCCATCTCGATGTCACGCTCATCGATCATCGTCATGATGTCACAGCGTGGAACACCGTACAGGTACTGCTGATAGGCGGGAGCTGGTGGGCGTGGGGTCGCACCGTGGAGGTCGAACAATGGTCGGATGGTCTGACCACTGATCAGGCTCAGACTGTCCAGGTCGGAGCCGAGAAGTCCCTTGCCGTGGCCCTTCAGCCACTTCGGCCGCATGAGGAGTGAGAGAGCGTCAAAGACGAGGACCTCCTCCATGACGGAGTCGATCCAGCTGTCCCACGAGAAGTAGTCTGGGTCAGGGCGACGGAAGAAGCGGACGGCCTCAGCTCGCCTCTTCCCAAAGTCCTTCATCTGACCGTGGCTGTTACGCATCGACTTGGCGGCATCCACGGTGGGAAGGATGTCCCACTCAATGCCGCGGATCTCAGCCTTACGAAGCTGGATGGCGGCACGTGCCACTGAGTAAAGGTCAGCCAGGGTGCGCAGAGTGTTGAAGTCTGCGAGCTTGATGCCCTCGGTGCCAGGCTGACCGACCGGGAGGTTCCAGCCAACCTGGTACTCGTGGGTGCGAGGCTCAGCGAACTCAGAGCCCTCTGGGGGCGCGTCAACCGGAGTGGGAATGATCGGACTCAGTGGTCCGAACGCACCCTCGGTGAAGTCACGTGATGGGCGCGGCAGGTACGACTGGTACGCCTGCGCCCAGCCAGCCCCACCGCTCTCAAGCTGTGCCTGAAGCGGTGAGACCTGGCCAGCATAGATGTTCTGTGGACCGGGAGTAGGCCTGGCGCCACCAGGAATGTTCCTGGCACCACTGATGATGGAACCACGTGGCATTTGGCCACCCCCTTCTATGCTGAGTTACGAGGACCGGCCTGAGATAGTCTCAGACCGGTCAGCGATGACATCAGTTAGATGTTCACGTTCGCGTTGGCACTGCGGTTGCGGTTGCGGTTGAACGCGCGAGCGTCAGCCTCGTCGGAAACGAAGTCAGCGAGGTTGATGTGCACGTTCTGGTTCACGCGCTCATCCTCATCACGACGACGACGGCCGCCACCACACGGGTCACAGCATGGGTCCTTCTTGCACGTGGCCTCGAGGACATCGATCTTGGTGCGGAGCTGCGTCTCCGTGGCCAGGCCGCGGGCGAAACGACGCTCAGCACCCTCCTCATCGATGTGACGGATGAGAGCGCGAGTGGCGTCCTCATCGTCACGAGAGCGACGCTCAAAGCTACGCATCTCGTCCAGGTTGCGGTCGGACAGCGTGCGAATGAGATCGTGGGTACGGTCCTCACGGTCACGCAGGTAGAGACGAGTCTCCAGTTCACTCTTCTCAACCAGACCACGTGTGCGGTCACCCTCACGCCCAACCTCACAGCGAAGCTCAGCCAGACGCTCAGCGGTGCGACGGTCGTGGTCGGAGAGAGACTCCGACAGCTCCTCCAGGTTGTGGGTAACCTGGCGCTCGATCTGGTGCTCGATGCGGCGCTCGGCCTGGTCGAGGTGGTGCGTGGACCGACGCTCGAAGTCGTCGGTGCCCTTGGTCAGACGGCGCTCGGTGCCGTCGACCTCCTTGGTCAGGCGACGCTCCGTGCTGTCCGCGTTGTGGGTCAGACGGCGCTCGGTGTCATCACCGTTCTTGGTGAGACGGCGCTCCGCGTCATCCGCGTTCTTGGTCTGACGCAGCTCGGACTGGTAGATGTCGCGCTCGATGTTGCGCTGCACCATGTCGAGGTGGTCGACACCACGGCGCTCGGCCTCGCGCGCGAAGTCGCCCAGACGGCGCTCGGTGTTGCAGACCTCGTCCCCGAGGTCGCCGAACGCCTCCGCGTTCTCCTCGCCGTAGTGGGCGAGACGGCCCTCGATGCGGCGCTCGGAGTTGGTCAGGTGGTCAGCCAGGCGCTCACGGCCCGACGCACCCTCACGACGACCGGCGTCGATGTCACGCTCGATACGACGCTCAGCGTCGGCGAGGTGTTCGTTGGTGTGGGCGAAGCCCTTCTCGCTCTCGCGACGGCCACCATCGACGTTGCCGTCCAGCCACTTCGCATCGCGCTCCTGGCCCTCGCGCAGGAAACGGGTGTCGGCACCCGCCTGCTGCGCGAGCCGCCACGCGTTCGCGTCCTGACCAGAGTGAAGCCACTTCGCGTTGCCGTTGACGGCCTCACCCAGCTCACCCAGGTCACGGCGAACCTCGCGACCCTCACCACGCACGTCAGAGCGAGTCTCACGGCCATCCTCACCGATGTGACGGTGAAGGTCGCGCTGACCGCGCTCCAGCCAACGAGCGTTGTCGTTGACACGGTCATCCGTCAGACGCTGACCACGCTCGGTCTCACGGAAACCCTTGTTGACGTCGCGATCAACGTCATCGATCTCAGAGTCGAGGTGGCGCACGCCGTGGCTGACGGCGTCCTCAACGTCATCAACCTCACGCCCAAGCCAGCGAGCGTTCGCGTTGACCTGGTCACCAACCCAACGACCGTTGGCGTCCACGTTGCGGTCGGTCGCAGCCTGGCTACGAGCGGTGCGCTCGAAGCCGTCACCGACGTGGTGGTCCAGCTCGAAGATGTTGCGCGCGTTGAACTGCGCGTTGCGATTCGCCTCCGCGTCCAGGTACATGGTGTCCTGGTTGATCTGACGCGCGGTTCCGATGAAGCCCTCGGCGACCCGACCATCGGTGTGACGCTGACCGTTGGACAGGTGGTCGACGCCCTCGGTGACCAGATGGTCAGTGTGACGCTGGCCATTGGCCAGGTACTCCACGCCGTTGGAAATGCGAGAGTCGGTAAAACGCTGTCCGGTCAGGTCGGCGAGGGTACCGTCCTGGACCGCACGGTCAGTGACGCGCTGACCCGCCTCCAACGCGAGGGCCGCGTTGCCGACGTGGCGATCGACGCCCTGGATGGACATCAGAACGCGCTGGGTGTCATCGTCGTCATCCCAACAGGTTGGCATGGTGTCGGCCATATACTCCTTGCTTGAGGTGTTGCCGTCCATGTTTGGTGATGCACTGTCGCTTTCAGGCCCTTCCATAGCCTGAGGCGTCAGGTGAACGTCGCCGACTACGTGAATGTCAGCTGGCGTTCCTTCAAACTGAAAATCACCACTAACGTGGATCTCCCAGTTTGCTGAACCAGGAGTGACATCGGTGGCGCGAAACGTAGCGCCAGACACGGTGTTGGTCCACAGTGAACCGACACCGTACCCTTGGGTGCTGTCATTGTTGGGTCCTGGGTCGCTGCTGGCTACCAGGTTGTGTGGTGGCTGGCTCAGATATCACCTGTGTGTCTGAGTCATCCGGACGGTTTGAGAGCCACGGAGGTGGCGATGTTGGCCACCGTGTGGCGTCAATCTCGACCGGGTCGGAGCGGCTGAAGTGCCAGATCACCTGGCAGTACAACTCAAAGTTAGCCGCGAAAACTTCGAGCTGGTCTGTGGACTCCATCACCAACGATGGTGTAAACACCACCTCAGTCTTGGTGATGGGGTTGATCGCCGTCGTCAAGAGGATGCCCTTGCCGATAGCGAAGTTGCAGAAGAAGCGCATGCTATGCCGTCTCGTACCAGCCCCACACGCTGTTGACACGCGCGGGGGTAACGGTCACCTTACTGTACTGACCGGTGAGAGCGACGAAGCTTGCTCCGTTGATCAGCTCACTGCCGTTTGCGACAACGTGCAACGTGTTACCAGTGCTGTCGATGCGAACGACCGTGATCACCTGAGGTGTCCAAGCGGCGCTCAGCAGGTTCACCGTGGTGTTACCGGTGGATGCGTCAACCAGGAGGACGCGATCAATGACACCGACACTGTAGTTGGTCGTGCCATGCACCCACTGTGCTGGACTACCCTGTTGGCCGTTGATGATGTTGAGACCAGTGGGAGCTGTTGTGTTCACACCCGATGGACTGTACAAGCCAGTGAGTGTGATTGTGCCCAGAGCGGCGTTGAGACCGGTGCCGGACGTGCGGTCAGTGAACGTCGGATCTGCGATCTCAGTGTCGATGTTTGCGAAGACCCACGGACCGATGCCGTTGGAACCAATGCCGATGATGTTGACGACGTTCGGACACGCCTCGATGCTAGCCTGCTGGATGGCGATCGAGTGAGTAGAACCAACCGAGCCGAAGTAACTACCGACCGGGCAAAGACCAGACCAGCAGTACAGGATGCACAGACGATCACAAACGAAGTGCTCCGTTGCGAAGATCCCGAACGTGTACCCACCGTGGCAGCTGACGTTCGCCGCTCGGTTGTTGTCGTTGTTGCCATTGGCTGGCATGAGCAAGCCGATGGACAAGCCGTTACCGAGAAGAGCCGGGCTGCTGTAGCTGCCGAGCTGAACGGAACCAGTCGTGCCGTAGGCGAAGTTCTCCAAGTTGGCCTCAGCCAGTCCAGAGAAGTCAACGGCGGAGTAGGTGAACCCATTGACGCTGTGCGTGGTGAGAATCGACAGGTTCCGCAGGGTCACAAGCTTGTTGTCGAACACCGAGGTGCCAGTGCCGTAGCCGCCAGGCTGAGCCGGCCCACCGATCACACACGGGTTACCGTTGGTGTTGATCGAGTTGGTCTGGGCCGTGGAGTTTGCGAACACTCCGAAGCTGACCAGGGTGGAGCCGTTGACCTGCTGGTTCAGCTGCTGCCAGTGCTGAAGGCCGGCACCGTTGGTCACACCCTCAATGGTGAGGATGACCTTGTTGGCGGAGGTGGCTACCGGCGCGCCCAGGGTGAGCTGGCTGTTGCCGAGGGTGGAGCCACCGGTGATCAGTGAGCCAGCGACGCCGTAGAACCGACCAGTGCTGGTCGGAATCCTGACGACGGCGCTGCCGTGTGTCGTAGCGTAGCTGAGAGCGGCGTTGATCGCCGACTGGATCGCAGAGGTGTCATCAGTGGCCCACATGGCGACGGTAGCGCTGACGTTGCCACCGGAGGCGTTCGTTGCCGCCAGCGTCACCTGAGTAGACGACTGGAACGAGGCGATCGTGGTTACCAAGGTGGTGACACCACTGGCACCAGCACCGAGGACCATGATGTGCTTGTTCACATCATTGGAGGTGAACAAGCCACTGGCAGAGGTCAGAACGGCGGAGCCGCTTGACATCGCAGCATCAGTGACGAACTCACCGTCACCCTTGGCTCCGTAAGCCGCGGTGGTGACGTCGAAGATCCAGGGGGTGGCCTGTGGCAGCTGGCTGACGTTGACGGCGTCTGTCGATGCGACACCGACTGCGAGATGAGTGATCTTGTGGCTGTTGTTCGACCAGTCACCTGCCGGTGGCTGATCAGTGGCAATCACGTCCAGAGTGCCGGTGTGCACAGTCGGGTTGGTCCCAGTGCCACCGATGACGATAGAGGTGTCACCAGCTGTGATCGAGGCGACCCCAGAGGATCCGAATGGCTGGCCGGAACCCCAGGCGCCTGCCGTCTTCGGACCGTACATCACAAGGGCGGTAGGCGTGCTGTTGTCGATGTACCAGTCACCATCGATGCCGAGGGTACTGGATGGGGCACCATGTCCGTTGTAGATGGTGTTGCCACGAGGACCACTGGTGCCACCAGATGAGATGACGACGACGCTCACGTCTCGTCCTCCTCATCGTCATAGACGTCATCTGGGAAGATCACGTTGTCTTCCCAGTCACCATTCGGCCAAAACTCCAGGACCAGGATGCTGCCATCTGGGTGCCGCTCGATGCGACGAATCCTCGGGCAGGGCTGCCAATACGCATCCACGTTGGCTACGTGAGAGTGGATGCCAGCACAGTAGACACAAGCTGAGCGGCCCTCAATCTCACCCTCGAAGATCTCCCTGGCCAGCTTCTTCTGATGGTCAGAGAGTGGCTCCATGTACTCAACGTGGCTCACGGAGCTGCCACCACCCTCGCAGTCATGGTTCCGGTGAGAAGCGCGGTGGCGTCAGTCAGGTTGGGATCCATCCACAACGCGACGGCGTAGACGTCAGTGCCAGTAAGCAACGCCGTGGCGGTCGGTGAGGCCACCACCTGGATCGTGGAGGTGGCCGTGTTCACCGTGATCTGACCGTTGGCACCTGAGGTGGTGGTCACCGTGAAGACGGGCGAGGAGGCACGAGAGCTCGTCCTGACCACCAGCTCAAAGGTCTTGTTGGTGATGTTCATCAGGGTGCCATCGTCGTTCTGAAGCTGGAACGAGTAGACCCACTGAGATCCCGGAACGGCGAAGGTGGTCCACATGGCTGGCACAGTGGGGATGATCGGTGTACTCACGCGTCATCCTCCTCTCCAGTCAACACCAGCTCGTTGGGATCCTTCACACCAGCCCCACAGAACGGACAGACGCTTCGCCTGGACCCGTTCACGTGGGTCATGAAGCCTCGACGGCACCCTGTGCACTTGACGGTGCCATAGGCGTCGTGCCAGTTGCCCTTCTCCGTCCAGAAGGCCTGAACGACCGCGTCACCCTTGTCGGTGGAGCGGCCGATCCGCTTCTTGATGTCCTTCTTGGACTCGATCTTGATCTTGCCGCCGCTGAGGACCTCACCGGAGTGAGGAGCGGTCAGGTCACCCAGCAGGCTGTCATCCGGTGGCAGGCAGATGTCACTGCCAGCGGATGGGTCGAGGAGCTCCCGCAGGTTCCACCAGGCAGCGGAGCGGGCGTTGGAGAAGCCCATCTCGCCGGTCTTGTCCCTGCGGTAGCTGGTTGCGGCGGCATTGAACGCCTGGACCCGCGCTCCCATCTCCTTGAGACGGTCGTACACGCCGGCGCCGATGCCGATGACGTCCACGATGGCTGTGCGCTCAGGCTCACCCTCTAGGATGGCCATCACGTTGCCGGTGGTCGTCATGGTGTCGTTCTTCGAGTACGAGCGGATCTCGGTGATGACGTGACCATCCCGAACCGCCAGACACGTCTTGTCATCACCACTGCGAGCGACGTCGACACCGACGGTCATCGGCTTGCCAGGGGCCCGTCGCCCGTTCTCGTTCCACTCATGCCAGCGCTCATTGGCAGCCTCAACCCAGCTGAGTGGGATGACACTGTCCTCGTCACCAGAGTAGAACTCACCGAGGACGCGGTTCTGATAGAGAGCGCTGTGCTCGCCCCACTGGGCCTTACGTTGATCCGCCCACTTCTGGGAGATGCGGTTGGCCTTGATGGCGTCAGCCAGGGTGACGTGGACCGGGCACCAGTCCTCGTAGCCCGGCTTGCGCGCGTGGATGTCATAGAACCGCCCCTGGGGTGGGCCAGGGGTGGAGAGCGCCATCGCATACGTCTCACCGGTGCCGGAGAAGGCACCCTCACACGCGTCGAAGGTGCCAGCGTTGATGGACTTGCTCTCATCATAGATGAAGAGCAGGCTGTCAGCGTGGGCACCCTCGATGAGGGCCGGGTTCGACGCGGCTGCCGCGAAGGCTGACCCATACTGCAGACGGAGAGCCAGGTTCAGCATCTCAGCGTTGGTGAAGGGGCGGTCTCGCACCTTGTCCCACTTGATGCGGCCGGCCCACTTGTGGATCTCAGGGCTGAGGTAGTTGATCAGCTGGCGCCAGGCACCTGCGGTGTAGACCGCCTTCCAGTCCACCCCATTGGCGTCCCTGGTGAGGGCGAACCACAGAATCGTGAAGGCGCTGATCGTGGACTTGCCCAGGCCGTGAGGGCCACGAACGGCGACGCGATGGTGTTCCTTCAGCTTCTGAACGATGTTGAGCTGATAGAAGGTCAACCCATCAGAGTTGCCCCAGTCGATGCAGTTCTCAGCGAAGCCGATCGGATCATCATAGTACTTCGCAACACCGGTGTTGAACTTCTCCGCCTCACGTTGCAGCTTGCGCAGGTAGGCGAGCTTCTCCAGCTTCAGTTCATCGATGGTGTTGTAGTACGGCTCCAGGCCAGCACCGGAGCCGTACTCCTCCGGTGGGACCTTGAAGTTACTCATTGATGGCCGGGCGCACCTTGCTGGCGTGCACCTGGGCCTCAAGACGGGCGATCTCAGCGTCGATGGAGTCGATCGTGATGACCTCAGCCCTGGTCGGTGCGTCCAGACCCAGCATCCTGGCCCGACGCTCCTTGATCTTCAGGATGCGGTCGACCATCTCCAGGACGAAGCGGTCATCCTCAAGTGGCTCACCGGTCTCATCGTGAACAACGCGACCGTTGGAGACGAGCACGTGACGGTTGCGGAGGGTCCGCCAGGTGGTAGCTTCCAGCTCCTCAAGTGACTGCATTTCCATGATCCGCATCTCATCGTACGCGAACCTGACGGAGCGGGCGAGAGCCCTGCGGATCGCTGCGGCGGCCCTGGAGGTGTCCGGTCCGAGCCTCAGCCTCTCACAGATCTCTGGAAGGGTGTAGCCGATGGCCTTCAGACGGGCCGCTTCCGCGTCCCGGTCGAAGCCACGCTTGTAGAGGTCAGCGCCCTCACGCGGCATCGGCATGAGGTACTGCTCCTTGACGGGAGCCTTGTCCTCCGGCTCGTCCGCGTACTCACCGCTGTCATCAGGGTGATAAACGACGTCACCCTCGATCTCATCGCTCACGGATTCACCACCACTCCCTGGCTAGCACCACTGATGTGGACGTAGCTCTCCCCTCGACATCAGTATACCACACTTTGATGCGAATGTACCACCATCAGTGGAAAAACTTTCTGAGAACGTGAGAAAGCCCCATCCGAGTGGACGGGGCTTCTCCTGTAGATGCTAGACGATCCCTAGCTCTTCATCGAGAGCCGTGATGCTGTCAGCTATCCACTTGCGGAAGGCGTAGTCTCGTTCCAGACGCTTCCGGCGGCGCTTCTGGTTGCCAGCGGTGATGCGGCCCTTGGATGGCCAGGACTTGTGAACCCGAGGAGCGTTGATCAACTCACTCAGTTCACCCCTCCAGCCCTGGGCTCGGCGCTGGGCCCTGTTCACTACTTGCTCGCCTTCGGGGCCTCAGCCGGGGCCTGAGGAGCCTCGGCGGGGGTCTCAGCAGCCGGGGACGGGGCGGGGTTGCTGATCTTGCTCAGCTCACTCTTGATGTCGGCCTCGATGCCATCGAGCAGAGCCTTCACCCTGGTGACAATCTTCTCCTCGTGCTCCGACAGCACCGTGGTGAGTGCCTCACCGAGGTGAGTGCCGACCTCCTCGAGGACCTCCTTGGTGGCGGTAACCTCAGGCGCCGTGTGGCTGAACAGCTTGAGGAACGACTCGACCAGCTTGGACATGGAATCTCCTAGTTCTTCTCTTCGGTGAAGCGGACCAGGCGATCATACGCCTTGATCAGCTCCTCTGCCTTGTACACCCTGGCGTGCCGGCCAGAGGTGCCGAAACGAGTGGTGCGTCGCTTGCCGACCGGCTCGAGAGCGGCAAGCCTGACCAAGCTACGAACCTGGCTGGGGGTCAGCTCCGGGGGACCGAGCAACTGAGAGGCCTCGGACACGGTCCACAGCTTGTCGTCATCACCCACGGTGGGAAGGCCCTCACTGGACCAGCCTCGCCCAGACGTGGCCTTCGACTTAGGCTTCGGGGTCTGGTTGGTGGTGTTGGTGACGACCGTGGGAACGTCAGAGTATGGCACCAGCCTGGGTGCAGGTGCGGCGATCGGCCAGGTGAAGACCGGCTGATCCGGTGTGGGGTCGCTCACGCTGACTCCATTATCTCGGTGTTGGGTTCCGGCAGCCCGACGGTGCCGTCCCGCCAACTGATAGCCGTCTCACCACTCACCGGGTCAACGAGGAAGAGCCCGACTGGACGTGCTCCGAGACTGTCTGAGCACCCCGGGTTGATACAGGTGACTGTACCTACCGACAACCTCATCCGCAGGGTCTGATAGGTGCACCAAGGGCACCTCGGCTCCCTTTTCCCAGGCTCCCTGGGGAGCCTTCGGGGAGGTTCGTGCTCTCCAAGGACCACGTGGGCCTGGGTGACCCAGTTGCCCAAGTCGTCCAACACGAGGAGAACGAGAGTGTCACTGACGCGATAGCTGAGGGTGACCACATGTTCCAGGGCCAGCTTGGTGTTCTTGTCACTACCGCCCCTGGTGATGGTTGGCACCTCAACCCGGGTCTCCGCATATCGGACCGCCAGTCGCATGTCTGCGAGCATCTGAGCCTCAAGGTCACGGGCCATCGTATGAAGGTCCAGAACCAAAAGGGCGGCACGATGGTTCCACGGAGGTTTAGAACCTCGCTTTCCGCCAGCCCCTCCACCCCCACCAGCCACGCTGGCGGGGTGCAGGGAATGCACGGTGAGAACGTCCCGAAGATTGAGGGCGACGGTGACCTCGTTGGTGAGGCGACCACGCAGGGTGTTGGGATCACTGGTGACTGCCACTTTGTGATCGTAACCCATTTTGTGATCAAAGCCCAGAGATGTGACGAACCGGGTGTGAGGCGCCGGGGTGAGGCACCGGATACGGCGTCCACTTGAGGTAGGGACCATACTCCTCACGCACTGCGATCCACCCCTCCTTGAGATCGAGCGTGGATGGCGCTGACCAGTGATTGACCAGCAGTCGGTGCTGGTGGCCCAGAGCGACGGCGTGACCACGGTTGTTGGCGTCCAACCGCCTGAAGAGAAGAGTCGTGAGCGTCTTGATGGTGTGCATCGAGATGTCCAACGCGTCGGCGAGACCATCAGAGTCCAAGCCAGCGGCCAGCAACCCAAGGATCTGAGTCTGACGGCCAGTGAGTCCGGAGATGAAACGTGGCTCAGGTGTCAGCTTGCTCATCAACCCCCTGGCGTAGGCGTGAGCCACGATGTTGTATCGGTGCTCACACTCAAACGCCGCCAGAAGGATGTTCACCCGGTACTTGACCGTCGCCTCACTGATGCCCAGCTCCTTGCCGATCTGATGGTTCGTCTTCCCCCTGGCCATGCCGTTAAGAACAGCGTAGTGCTGCTCAGTCAGCTTGGACCCGGCGTTGTTGGTGGGAGGCAGCATCTCAGTGCTCCACCGCGCAATCGGTGACCTTGCCAGCCACGTCGATGACGCCGCTGACGTCCTTGACACCCTTCACAGTGCTGTAGGGCAGGTTGGCGTTCCAGGTGAAGGAACCGGGGCCGCCCTTCCAGTCACTCTTGACACCCTTGTTGCCGTCGCCGTAGACGTACAGGGTGACGCTGCCAGCCCTGGTGATGGTCACGTTCATGGCGACGTCAGCGCCGTGCTGGCTGCCTGACGCCTTGGTGACCACCGGCTTGATGACGCAGACGCCGAGTGTGTCAGTCATAGCCACGGTGACGGCACCCTGAGTGTCGGTGGGTGTGTCATCACGGTCCAGGTGGGCCATCCTGATCACGTTGCCCATCACGACGAGCAGCGTTGCGGCTGCTATCGTCCTCACTGCGAGGTTCATCGTTCCTCTCCGTTCCTGTTCCTTAACGAGTGGGTGGGAGCCCGAACTCTCGTTCGAGCTCCCACCAACTACTGTAACTGCGAGACGTGCTGCTGTACAGCCCCTCTGCTCAGTGTCACTTGCCCGTGAGGATCAGCAGCTTGGTGCCAGCGTAGAGCTTGCGGTTGAGGCTGGTGGACTGGACGAAGACGATGTTCTTGGTGCCCATGTTCTGCGGGTCCACCGTGATATCGTGGTCCGGCAGGTTGGCCAGGCTACGGACACCCTTGCCGGTGTAGACCCGCTTGGTGTCGTTGTCCATTACCTTGACGTCCTTGTTGCCCTGGACGATGATACCTCGCTTGCCCTTCGGGGTCTTGCTGTTGTTGAGCTGGTAGTACGCCTGGCCGATCTTGTAGTTCGGCGTGCACTCCTCCACCATCTCCTTGATGGTGCAGTCACGGATGACCGGCACGATGACGTACTCACTGGCGTCCATCGCATTGGCGCCAGCCTTGATGGCGTCCGCTGGGGTCATGGCGGCGTCATTGATCTGAAAGAGCGTCTTGGTGCCGCGGAAGGTGCCGCCGGACTGGCTGCGGGCGGAGACGTAGGAGTTGGTGGCGACCGTGACGCGGTCGACCATCTCCTCCACACCCCTCGTGCTGGTGGCGTCCCACATGGCGATGTTACCGGCGGGGAAGCCGAGGTTCTTCGCCATGTTGACGCCGAGGGCGTTCGGGACCAGGCAGGCCAGGGTCCAGGTGTCCGGCAGAGCGGCGATCTTGTTGGGCAGGTTGCGACGGCCCTCAGCGGTGCTGTGAAGCTCCTCGCCGTCGGTGATGACGTAGAACAGGTACGAGTGCTTGCCGTACTTGTCGAACGTCTGACCGAGGTCATCGATGGCGAGCGTGGTGGCGTCGGCCAGGGCGGTGCCGCCGTCCGAGTCGTAGTAGTCCGCGATCGACGGCAGGTCCGTGACGGACATGTCGAAGATGACGCAGCGAGCCGCGTTGCTGAAGAGGTAGACCGTGACACGGGTCTCGGTCTTGACGTCAGCCGTCTTGTTGATCTCTCGCACCTGGGCCGCCATGTTGGCGATCAGGCCATCAACCACCTTGATGACCGCCTGGGAGAGGCCCATCATGGAGCCAGACTCATCCACGACCAGGGTGACGTGGGTGATGATGTTGTCCGCGACGCGGTTGCGCTTCGGCTTGTGGCCGCCGTACATGGCAACGTAAGGAGTCGTCACTTCGTTCCTTTCAAGCGCTTACGAGGCGCTGGTGCGGGTGCTGGCGGCATCGCCTTGCGAATGACCACCGCCCCACCCGGTGGAAGGCTTTCCAGTGTGTCCCTGAGGACACGACAGACGTGAGCAAGCTCAGTGTCATCCTCAACGAGGTGAGTCGGGCTCTTGTCTGGATCGAGGTATGTGTGAACGGTTACCTGGAAGTGGGTCTTCTCGCTCACCGGACACCCTCGGATCTGGCCAACGTGGTTTCCTTCCTGTTCCCGTTCAATCATACCACGCTTGAGGGGTGCTGACCAGGGCCGCCGCCCCGACGGCCCTGGCCAGGTCTCACTCGCCGACGGCGTCCTCAGCCAGCTCGGTGAGCTCAGCCGGCTCCACCTTCGTGACCGGCTCCACCGTGATGAGCTGGCACGGGTCGTTCTTGCGGTGGAACTCCAGGGTGAGCTCCCGGTAGTGGTGCAGCATGTTCTGCACCTCACGGGTGGAGTGCTTGTAGTTGCCGTACTGGTCCTTAGCGGACAGCAGGGCGTTACGAATCTCGTTGTGGTGCTCCAGCAGCGCCATGTACTCAGGCGACTCTTGGAGCTTCATCGCGGCGGCGATGATTGCCTGCTCCTCGTCGGAGAGGGTGAGAGTGATCGCATCGACGGCCTCATAGGTGTCGGTCACGTCTGTGTTCCTTCCTGGGTCACTTCCTTGACTGGAATGACCTTATCAGCCGTGTTTACGCCTTGTCCAGGGTCTGCAGGATGCCATCCAGGCGCCTCACCCAGTCTGGGGTGGCGTCATAGATGCCCTTGGCAACCTTCACCAGCTCCTTGATCTCTCGGATGACACGGTCACGTTCCTTGAGCCTCTCCTTGGCGGCCGCGGCGTCACGCTCATGACCGTTCCGCAGGGCGAGGTTGCTCGCGCACTTGGTGCAGCTGGTGTGGTAGGTCTGACAGTTTCGCAGCACCTCCAGCTCATCTCGCAGCTCCTTGATGACCTCATCGCGTTGCTTGGGGCGATCAGCCACCTGTTCACCCATGGCGCGGCGGTGCTCCCGATGGGCGTCCTCCTGTGCGCGAACCGTCCCTTGGATCGGCACGTAGTCGCTGCACCGACACATGATGATGGTCTTGCCATCCTTGATCAGCCGACGAGCCAGGTGGACACGTGGACCATTGAACCCCTTACCCATCACTCTCCTCAGTGCTCCTCTTCTGGAAAACCGGCCTCGGCAGGTCATCCGGGATCACACCCATGGACCTGGCGCGTTCCAGCATCACCGCACGGTGTCGAGTGCCGAAGGCGGTCTTCAGCTTCGCCACGGCGGAGTCAACCTCATAGTGGTTGAGGCCGCACACCTCGCTGATCTCCACCAGGGTAAGGCCGGCGTCGATGCACCTCAACACTGGCATCATATCAGCGTCCACAGTGTCCAGACGGGTGGCCTGCTGGCGCCTGGACGGCTTGCCGGGCTGCTGCTCAACCTTCATACGGTCCCTGGGGATGGCCAGCCAGGCGGCGTGTGCCAGCTCCCTCAGACCGTACTCGGTGACCTGGAGATGCTGATTGAACGCCACCTGTCGCATGGCCTTCAGCAGCATCTCCTCGATCTCACGCGGAATGCCGTTCGGTGACGTGCCAGCGATTGCGGTGGCGACCACCGCCCCCCTGGGCATCAGGCCACCCTCGTTCGCTTGGGGTTGGCCACCCTGGTCGGCCATCCCTCAGGGTCGTTGTCGATCCCCATCATGTCACCAGCGTAACCGACGACGAACGGGTCCCAGTAGCCTCGGTTCTTCGTCGTGTCGTGCACCACGTCCGCAACGGCGTTGAACACCGCCTCCACCTCGGTGGACGAGGCCTGCGGCGGCATGTACACCACTATGGTGTACCCGTTCTCATTGTTCAGCTGTCGTTCCGTCTCCGTCATCACGTTCCTCCTCTCGCTTCATCGTGCGGTTGAACCGCTCGATGCCGTTGCGGTCCACCCACTTCCGCCATCTGAGCCGGTAGCCACACCCGCTGTTGTTGCTGCACGGAAACCTGGCGTTGTCGTGCATGGGGATGGTTCTCAGCTTGATGACGTGTTTGCACTCCAGGGTGACGGAAACGAGGTCAGACGGTCGCCTGCCGTGGAAGCTGTCGTATCCGTCGTTGACCTCAGGTGCCCTGCCCCTTGACATCGTACCTCTTCTGACTGGCCAGGTCGAGCAGCGCCTCGTTGAGGAGCTGTGCGGGTGGCATTCGCAGCGCCCTGGCGACGCGAACCACCTGGTCAGCCGTCCATTGGTGATAACCCTTCTCCAGGGCGGCGACTGAGGTGTAGCGCTGCCCGAGACGCTCTGCGAGCTGGTAGCGGTCCAGGTTGCCTGCGACTCGATGCCGTCTGGCGACCTCACCAAGCGATTGGGCGAGCCCGGCGACCATGTGGTGCTGCTGGCCGCCGGTTCGCCCCTGATTGAGCTCGGTCACCTACTCGCTCTTGCCCTGAGCGGCTCGCTCGGCCTTCGCCTCGTCGAGGGCTTTCTGGAACTCCCGGCTGAGGTGCCTGCCGTAGCAGGTGAAGTCCACGGTGTCTGCCAGCTCAATGCCAGCCAGCCGGCAGAACTCCGGCAGCTCAAGGTAGCCGTCGAGCGGGTGCCCGTGACTGAACGAGGCGACGAGATAGAGCTCGTTGTACCGCTTCCAGTAGGCGTCCCAGGCGGCCCGAGACACCTCCTCGTCCACCTTGTACGACGTCGCCCGGGCCGTGGCCTCCAGGACGCGGAGCTCCTCGTGCATGTCGTCCTTGGACCACTCAGGGCCGCTGTAGCGGTGGACGGTGCCATGTGCGTGCCGGTACCGCAGGTAGTAGTATTGCCCGTTCGCGTCCCAGGCGTCCCACTGAGATGGGCACGCCGAGGACGTTTGAACAGCCTTGACGAGGGTGACGGTCACTCCTCAATCCCTTCCTGGTCCCACCAGTCGTCACCCTCACTCGGACGGGCGAGGCCGTCGGCGACCAGGGTCGCCTGACGGTCCTCCTTGCGCCACTTGAGCCAGTTCTTGACGTACATGATGGCGTAGAAGCTGGTGCCGATGAGCATGCCGGGCTGGCTGAGGGCGATCGCATAGATCGCCCACAGCGCCTGGGTGAACAGGCTCATCAGCCAGCCGACGGTCTTCTTCTTCCCCTGGAGGTGCACCCCGATAAGGCTGATGGGGAACAAGCACCATTGGAAGTACGTGACGACGAGGTGATGGACGTTCATCACAGCTCCCGTCGTTGGTCCGTGGATCCGAGCTGGTTGAGCGGTGACGCCGGGCCGTCGATCTCCGGCAGGTAGCTGGTGTTCGGGCCGACGTAGCGCACGCAGGTGCACTCAGCGGGTTCCCACTCGATCGGGGTGCCGGAGACACTGTACCTGGTGACCCGCCCCTTCCCGATGACGTACCGGCAGCCCGCTCCGTCGTGGTATGAGGCGCCGTGCTCGCACTGGCACACCTCGGTGGTGTTGATCGCCGCCCTGGACCGCTGCTTGCTGGCCATGGTGGAGCAGACCACGGCGGCGACCCAGGCACCGGTGGCACCCGCCCACGACATGACCATGGGCAGGCCGGAGGTGAGAGTGCTCATGAGCTCTCGCCACCCTCCATGTCATCGGAGTCGATGCTCTTCGTACACGGCGCCTCGGTGGGAACCAGCATGACCACGCCCGCGGAGGTCATGCTGACCCTGTACCGCTGGCCGGGGATGACGCCGAAGCGCCTGAGGCTGATCCGCCCGCTGGTGTCAGCCTGACGAACGATGGCGACACCGGGCTTGACGTTCCCGTGTGGACCTGCGATCTTGCTCTTGCCGGTGGGTGTCGACTTGTCCACGTGAGCTCCTTCCTTATCTCTTCCTGTGCCTCTATCATATCAAGGTGTCGGATGATGGTCCAGGGTTGCGGGGCTGACGGTGCCGATAGATCGTCTTTGACAGGTTGCTGATCATTGGGCCGCCATCCCCGTAGATCCACTGACTGTGCAGGGTGGAGTAGTGTGTGGCTGCGGCGTCACCGAGATGACGCCAGACGTAGCCATGCGTGAGGCAGTCACTCACCAGGTCACGCATGAGATAACCAACCGCTGGCTGCAGCTCCCTGGCGACGATGGCAAGCCTCTTCAGCGGGTCCGGCTCGTTGATCAGAGCCTCGATGGTGTCTGCCAGGTCCCGCACATGGGAAGTTACTGGCTGGTAAGATGGGTGGACCCGCTCATCCGCCATCGAACCCCCAGCTCACGCGGTTCAGGGTGTAGGCGGCCGGCAGCATGAGGTCACGGATCTGCCGGTCCACCCACTC
>Ga0209166_10000878_pt1 | contig 28184 bp, 17 predicted proteins | sample Coa_R1_3_FD_187151 | JGI IMG/M metagenome (GOLD analysis project Ga0209166, IMG submission 187151) | Surface soil microbial communities from Centralia Pennsylvania, which are recovering from an underground coalmine fire - Coalmine... | ecosystem: Environmental > Terrestrial > Soil >...
GTCCTGTCATCGATGGCACGGTGATAAGAGAACTTCCAATGCAAGCGATTGCCGCTGGGCACGCTGTGTACGTTCCGCTTCTGATAGGGACAAATCTGGATGAAATTCGCTTGTGGTCCGCGCTCTATGATCTTCCGATAGATCAGAAGCCGCTGCCCGTTCTTGAAAAGCAACTGGCAGACGTTGTTGGCACAAGAGCACACGAGGCGATCGAAACGTACCGCGCGACCAATGCCAATTACGGAGATGCAGTGATCCACCTGATCGGTGATCTTTTGATGCGGATGCCGATGATTCGCTTGGCGGAAACAGTCAGTCGGAGGCGGCCCACTTATATGTACGTGTTTACGTACCGCTCGGCATCGAACTACAAGAAATTCGATTCTGCCCACGGCATGGAGATCCCGTTTGTGTTCGGAACGGCTGATGACCTAGACGCCATCGTGTTCACGGGTAGAAATCCAGCCAAGAACGTCCTAATGGAGCAGATGCAGCAGTCATGGATTGACTTTGCGCGGACAGGCGATCCCGGCCATTCCCGTCTTCCTTGGCCGAAATACGATGAGATTACCCGTGCGACAATGCTCCTTGGTATTTCCTTTGCGGTGGTCAATGACCCGAATTCAAGAGAGCGTACTGTCTGGAACGGGCTGGCATTCGACGGCATTACGCCAAGTAGCGCGAAGATTTGGCAGCTCGTTTATTCGAACGATGCACCTTAGGGCACTGACGATTAGATGATTCTGGTCGAGTGACGGGCAACCCTTCCTTAATCCGGTAAGGTAAGGTTTGCCGACTATCCAGGAGTTTGGAATCGAAAGTCGAAAATTATTGCAACTTCGCGTACTCCGATCTGGCCTGCTTCAGGATGGGAATGTCGGGATCGGCGTCCTTCCAGAGCGTGAGGAATTCCCGGTAGGCAGCGCGAGCTTTGGCGGTGTCGCCTTGCAGTGCGTAGGCTCTGGCGATTTGGAGATGCGCCAGTGCGCCGATCGGTTCGTTGAGCACAATTCCGCGATCGTCGAGTATTTTCTGGAACTCATCGGCGGCCTCGCTGCCTTGATGGGCAGCCAGATAGGCCTCTCCTCGAACATAAACTGGATATAAGCCATTCCAGAAGTAGTCGCCTGTGAATGTTGTCCGTCCTAACTCGTAGGGCACGGCAGCTCTAAGAATCTCTATGGCTTCTGAAGCATTTCCTCGATTGAGCGCAAGCTTTGCGCGGAGGCTTGGCAGGTAATTGAATTGCACGATTGTGGCTTCCGGGAACCGTTTGTCCAACCCCTCAGTCAGTTCTTGTGCCCGCCGGTTGTCTCCGGCATACGCCAAGGCGAGCGCGGAGGCAGAATTCACATCGATGCCTGCGGAATGTTCCATTGCCTGCGCGGCAAGCCGCCGGGCTTCCTCGGCGTTACCAAACAGGGCTTCCCTTAGTCCAGAGGTGGCGGAAAAGGTCGCGGCTTTTTCTTTTTTTCCTGCCCGTTCCGCTGATTCCATCGCCTGCCGGGTCAACTCGTCAGCGTCCCTGAGCCGCCCGGAATAGGCAGCGGTATCAGCCTCGTTGGCGAGCAACGTATCTTTTATCTCCGGCTGACCCGCCGACAGCGTGACCTGCTGCTTCATTCCCGCTGCATCATTCCGCAAGAACGCCATCTGGTAGAGAGCGAGGGCGTAGAAAAAGTGGTACAGTTTGCTTTCGAAAGCCTGCCGATACGTCGCGTTCGCGTCATCGAGGCGATTCAGCGCTATATCGCCAAACATGAGCAAGACGTAGGAGACGGAATAGTCTGGTTTTAAACGAATTGCTTCTCGGGCTTCTGAAACCACTCCATCATAGCGCCCCATCTGCGGGTAGATTCCGCCTGACAAGTAATCATGCGGCATCTCGGCGCGGGGATAATCCTGCGCCCAAAGCTTGCAGGATTGTTCGGCTTTTTCGAGGTTCCCGGTAACCTCTTTGTAGTAGATGGCTGAAATAAAGTATTTCTCAGGCTCACTTGCGCGGTCACGCAGTTCATATGCCTTGCTGGTGTAGTCTGTCGCGATACTAGGTTCTCCAATAGACGTATACCAGATGCCTAGCCACGCGTAGGCAACTGCAAAATTTGGGTCGAGTTCGATAGCGCGTTTAAGAAAGGGAATAGCAAGTGGGGGGGAAGCTGCCCCACGGCCAGAGCTAAACGCTTTTAGGGCTTCGAGCGACGGTGTGGTCGCTTGTTCTAGCGGGGTATCGAATTTTTGCACCGTGCTCAGTGACTCGCCCAGCTTGCTCCGCATCTCCGATGCAGTCTTCCCCAGTGCGTCGAGCACATGATTCTTGTCGCTCGCCGTGGCTTCCGTGCTCGCCACGGTTTCCCCATTTGAACAGTTGACCGCCCTGATGGTGAGAAGGTAAGGCGCACCGATCTGGGCGATCGAACCCTCGATGACCGCGGCGCTCCCGACCCTTTGGCAAAGCTCCTGTGCAATCTTCGGTGTAAGCTTCGCGTCCGGTTTCTGGCCCATCATCTGCAGGCTGTGCTCGATTTGTTGGTCCGAGACAATACTCAAGAAGGGTGACTGCTCGAGCTGGACCGAGAATCCTTCCCGCAACGTGTCGTCGAAAACGGGATCGCCGGTCGTATTCGTGAAGTCCGCAAGCAAGACAGAGTCTTTGGCGCCTAACGCGGCCGGCCGACGGCTGCGAAGAAAGATGCCTGTACCGATGTAGAGGACAGCGATGGCCGCGCCAAACGAAACCAAATATTTCCAGTTGAACCTGCGGTGCGTTCCCACGGACAGCTCCGGCATCGTCGCGACACTCGCTTCGGGAGAGCTGTCGGTCCGTTCCACCACCAACTCAGACCGCGTGCGGCTGCCAATCACCAGGTCGCCGCCATCTCGCGTGATCGTGCGCACTTCGCTGGCGAACCGATACCCGCGTCCGGGAAGCGTGACGATGTAGCGCCGGTCTTCCGGCGTATCGCCTAAAGCTTTCCGGAGCATGAAGATGTTCTGGCTCAGGTTGGCTTCCTCGACGAAGGCGTCCGGCCAAAGCGTTGTCATCAGGTCCTCCTTGGAAACAACCTCACGGCTGTTTCGAACGAGGATCAGGAGGGTTTCAAACGCCTTGGGAGTGATCGCGATAGGCTGGCCTTCGCAGACGAGCTGTTGCCTCTCCGGGTCGAGCCGAAACGGCCCGAATTCGTAGAGGATCTTTGGTCCCGTGGCCATGTTTCAGTTCGCGGTTGACGGTTCTTGAGCCCAGAAAAGACGCCGCGATTTCGCTTTGATCGGCAATTTATCACGGAGCGCGTTTGTCGAGCAATCAAACGAGTAGGCACAAGGAATTTCCATAATTGGAGCACATCCCCCCGGCACCATCTGTGCACAGCCATGACTGCCCGGCTAAACCCCCGTCTTTTCAGTGGCGATCACCCTTTTAGACCTTTTGAGAAATTTTGAGCCGCTCTTTAAGGACTTCTGATGCGCCGTCCGTGCAGGATTCGCCCGTTCGAAGCAGTGCGCGGCAGGAACGAGGCACATGGGGCGAGTCATGCTGGTGAAAACAGCAAGAATTACCGTTGAAACCGACACCGTGATGATCGTTCGCCAAGCCAGGACGGCCCCGGGGTGGTGTCCCATTTGTCGTGCCGAAGTGGATGTCATCACTCTCGATAGCGCCAGCATTGCGGAACCGGGATGCGCGGAGCAACTCCAAGACTGGCTTAACACGGGCAAGCTGCACTTCTGGCAGCCGCCGAACGGGCCGGCCCAGATTTGCCTTCCATCCCTGTTGCACTGCTTCGAGCTCGACGGACTTCCGAAAATGCGAATCGCAAAGGAGACAACATGAAATCCGTATTTAAGGCAGTTAAAACAGTCCTTTTGTCTAGATCATTGGTGGTCGCGCAGGCGCTGATCGCTCCGCTTGCGCTCTTTTTGTTCGCCACTTCCGCAAGCGCTGAGCCTTTCGTGTACGTGGTCAGCGTAGGGCCAAGCGGCCCCGAATTTGGAACCGTGGACTTGGCTAACGGGAGATTTCGGTACATCGCCACGACGCAGGTCGACGGCACGCCGGTCAGCCTCGGCAATCTCGTATGGCTAAATGGATCCCTGCTGAGCCTCGCCTCGTCTGACCCCATCGCTGGCTACCTAGTCAAAATCAACCCTGCCAACGGCGAGATCACTATCATCGGCGCAACAGGGCTGAGCTACGACGCATTCGAACTGGCCGAAGTCAACGGAAAACTTTACCTGACCGATTTCAACGTGGGGGGAGGTTTCCAAAATCTCTACTCGGTCGATCCGCAGACCGGAGCGGCAACGCTTATTGGCCGCACGGGCGTGCCGGCAGACGCGAACGCGCCTTTTACGACAAACACCGTTGGGACCTTTAATCTCTGCGATGAGACTTTCTATGGGGTCGAAGGAAAGCTGTATGTGACCTTCGATGCAAATAACTTCGTTCCGGCGACTCTAGAAGCAAATGAATATCCCGCCGATCCCACCGTCAGTCCGGCGCTGTACCAGATCGACCCGGCGACCGGAAGCACGACTCTTATTGGACCCACGTACGAGTACCCGGACGCCTCCATCGAGGTGGACGGAACGTTCTACGCCTTTGAGGGAATACTCACCGGCTTCCTGGGTGGATTTCCGGTCGGCGTCAGTGAACTGGAAAAAATTGATCTGACGACAGGAGCAGCTACCTTCGTACGCGTTGTCGACGGCAGTGCCGGCGTGATTGTCGGAGCAGCGCCAGCGATACCATGATCGCGCGCGGGTACGAGTCGTCTGCCGGAGACGGAACCTAGCGCGCAGAGACAATAATTTTGCTCCGCGAATCAACTGAGCAAACGAAGGGAACAGAGCCGATTGAGCCTATGTGAGGAGGGCAGTGAGATAAACCCATTGCCCTCTTCGGCGCATTAAGGTCTTCCAAGCAGCATACTGATGAATCCGCACAGCCGCAGTAGGGCGCAGTAAGTCCCGAATGACGATGCAAACCTGAACTTACCCGCTACGAAACCACTCTAATCATTGATCGATGGCATGGAGGCCACCGATCATGAAGCACAGACCAACTTCCAGAAGAAGACGCACCAGCACTAGGTCCGTCTTGCGCCTGCTTGATCTCGAACACTCCAAAACCGCAGTCTTGAACAGCCTCACTTCTCAGGATGCGCAGCGGGGATATCGTCACGCGATCGATGAATTCGTTGATTGGTATTGTTCAGAACCGCGTTTGGCATTCAATAGAATAGTCGTTCTGCGCTACCGTTCTCATCTCGAATCTCGTCAACTCGCACCCGGCACCGTCAATCTACGACTGGGTGCCGTACGCCGTCTTGCGTATGAGGCAGCCGATTGAGGTCTGCTCAGTGCCGACTTGGCAGCGGGTATTCGTCGCGTTAAAGGCGTGAAGAAGTTAGGCGTTCGCCTTGGCAACTGGCTGACTGCAGAGCAAGGGCAAGCGCTTTGGCAAGCGCCTGATCGCGAGCGGGTGAAAGGAAAACGAGACCGCGCTTTGTTGGCTCTCCTGCTCGCGTGTGGGCTAAGAAGACACGAAGCCGTCGCATTGACGATGGATCATCTCCAGCAGCGGGAGGAACACTGGGCCATCGTCGACTTGATGGGTAAGGGAGGCCACGTTCGAACAGTTCCGGTTCCGGACTGGGTGAAAAGCGAATTAGAAGTGTGGCTTGCTGCGGCAGGCATTGATCGAGGAAAGCTCTTTCGCAGGGTCAACAAAGTAGGCAGAACATGGGGAGATGGAATGACGGTAAAGGCGGTTTGGCACATAGTGAAGGAGTCCGCGAGGACCATTGGTGTCGCCAAATTAGCGCCGCACGATCTGCGTCGGACTTGTGCTCGCCTCTGCCATGCTTCGGGAGGGGAGTTGGAGCAAATCCAATTCCTATTGGGGCACATCTCAGTTCAAACCACCGAACGGTACCTTGGGTGCAAGCAACGGATTCGTTCAGCAGTCAATGATCGCATTGGCATTGAGCCGAATCCTTGAGCTGGGTGGAACGGTTATGGAAGAGTGGCCGACCATCCGGGAGTTTAGTGAGCGAAAGAGCGTCGCTCGAGGGACCATGAATTCGTCTCAGTGGCCATTCGAAGTTGGATTTCAGTGGGCCACATCGCTTTTTGGGTGGGTAATCGACCGCGGGCTCCGGCGAGTCAGTCTCTGCAGACGCGCGGCTGCTTCGTACTTTGCTGCGATACCGTCCAGAAGACGCTGCAACTCGGTGGCGCTGTGCCAGCGGCCGTTCGCCATGACACCCGAAGGCTTTTCGAGAGTGGAAAGATCGTCGAGCGGATTGGCGTCCGAAAGGATCAGGTCCGCACGCTTTCCCACCGTCACCGTCCCAAACATTTGGCTGCCGGGTTTTGCCTTCGCGATGAACTCCCCGGGCGTGCGTGTCGCAGCAGATAGCGCTTCGTAGCGTGTGAGCCCGGCCTCCTCCAGGGCATGAAGATCCTGGCGCAAAGAGTAGCCTGGGATGAGACCGGGAATGGCGGGCGTATCCGTACCCGTTATCAAAGGCACGCCAGCGTCGCTCAATGATTTGGTGAAGAGTTTCAGGAATGCGAGCCTGGCGCTCAGGTCTCCCTTGCGGCTCGTATACAAGCCGCCACGCCAGGAAATTCGATCGTCGGGATCGAGATAACGAACTCCGGGCATTCCCAAGAAGTCGTCGACCACTGCGGGCTTACCCCATTGCCGCGCGATGGTCGCATAGGTGTTGAGATCGGCAGTGACAAAGGCGCCGTAGCGTTTGGTCAAGGCGATGGCGTCAGGGATCTGGTTGGGGCTCGGGGCGCGGTTGCCCGGATCGGATCCCGGTTTGAAAAAGACGGTATAGAGATATTCTTCCGTATGGGCGACCATTATCTGCCCAGCGGCAAATTGACGCTCGATGCCCACGCTCGTGACACCGTGGCCTATGATGGGCATGCCCTGAATTCGACCTTCGTCCGCAAGCGCGTAAAAGCACTCCGGCGAAAGGTTGTTATAAACCTTGATGAAGTCATAACCATTCGTCTTGGCAAGGCTCACCAGCGCGCTGGCTTGGGCCGGCGTAGTAACGAAGAAGTAGCCATACTCCGGCGTGCCGTCGACGAGAAAACCCGTGTAAATGTGTGGGCCGGGGATGTCGCCGCGATTCACTGCGGAGCGGGTATGAGTCATGAAGCTGTTGCGCGCTCCGCCCATGTTCAGCACCGTTGTAACGCCATTCGCCAGGAGCACCGCCATGTCGCGGCTCGTGTCCGAATGCACATGCATGTCGGCAAGGCCTGGGGAAAGGAATTTGACCCTATGGCCGTCAACGACCCGAACATGTAGCGGTGCGGAGATCACGCTTCCAACTGCCTTGATCACCCCATCTTCCACCAGCACCGATTGGTCTCGCAGCACACGGTCGTGATCCATCGGAATGACGTTCACATGCACAAATAGGATCGCTGTCGAAGCGGAAGGTTCGCCTACCTGAGCAAACGTTGGGTCGCAAAGCAAAAGAGACAACAATGGCACGATCATCCTTGTGCTCATCGAAGTGCTATACATGTCCTTTACTCCAGAAAACTAAAGTGCTGCTGGATATCAGAGTACGTGACAGGCTGAACGATTGCTATTAGCAAAGCCATCGCACCCTCTGCTTCGAATGGTCGCAGTCCCGTCGCGACAAAATTATAGCGATCACAAGAGAAGTGCCGGACACACTGAACCCGCAGGTATTTGTTTGCGATTCAGTTACAGGGCAGGCTGCGACTCCAGCTACCGGGAAGCCGCTCCCGGGTGACGGGCAACCCGGAAGTTATTCCGGGCCAGAAGTCCGGTTGGAGGGAATCGCCAGTGATCTCCTGGAACCCCGTTTGTGGATAGTCTCCGAATTGCCGACGGACTCGTCCAGAATGCGGCGGAGCACGGCGTTTGAACTTTGGTAGTTACCTATCGCTCTCTAGACTGCCGACGAGACATCATGGCCTGCTGAATGCGCTTGCTCTCGGCAGAAGAGAAGTACATGGCGCGCTGCTCGACCGCCGACAATTCCTTGCGGGACCAATTTGCTCGCATCAGGCCGAAGGCCGAGTGCGAGTTCGAAGACAATAGAAGGTGGCCCAGCTCGTGGGCGATCACCGTTCCCAGGAGGACCGACTGAGTTAGTTGTCTTTGTGCCGCGGCATCCTTCACGAGATCGCAGAAAATCCACGCATCAGACCCCAAGCCCCCTTCCGCGTCTTCGAGCGCGACACCAAACGCATCTCCCCTGAGGTGGAAAAGGCGCGACATGGATTGTGGCAGCAGGTTCAGTATCACATTTGTGGGGCCCATCGGAGTCTCGCACGAAGGTTCCTTCGCAGGTATGCTGCCGGCCGAGCAGGCGACCCAGACCGCTGCCACCCCCGCCTCCCGCAAAATGTCATCCGTAGTCTGTTCGGCTTTGAAAAGAACGCTGGATTCAACTTGCGCGTAATTGTGGATTCGGATTGTGATTTGCTTGTTGCTGCCCGTTCCGTCTGTAACAGAAGTTCGCGAGGCACCGTAAGCTGTGGTGGCTAAAATCAAGCTCAAGGCCACGCTGCCTGCCAGTTCCTTTTTCATCGTCCTCACCTCCGCGCATCGCGCTGTGAGGGCGAAAATGGGCTATTTCGGGACGTATCTCCATGCAGCCAGGGTCATATCCGGGTCATATTCACGTCAAAGCAGGAACTGGTGTGTTGTCAATAGTTTAGGAGACAAACGGGAAGAATCGGCGGCGTTCGGCACCCTTCCGCATCGCATATTCCCCGGGGAGACAAAATGGTAGACTCTCCACTTGTTCGGGGTGTGAAGTGCCGGAAGGCAAAGCGTTCCGCGGTCGAGTCCACTTTGAAGGCTTCGAGTTTGACCTTCGCTCTGGAGAACTACGCCAGAACACGGGCAAGATCGTCCGCTTGCCCGAACAGCCCTTTCAGATCCTGGTCATGTTGCTGGAGCATCAGGGCGATGTGGTAGGGCGGGACGAAATCCGGCAACGACTTTGGCCCAATGACACGATCGTGGAGTTCGAACACAGCATCAGCGCAGCCATGAACCGACTGCGGCAAGCGTTGGGCGATTCCGCCGACAACCCACACTATGTCGAAACTCTGGCCCGCCGGGGCTATCGCTGGATGGTGGCAGTGGAATGGGTAGAAGGCAGCCCAGCGAGCCCGCCTGTAGCAGCGGGGGAAAATGCGGCATCGGAAGAGGTGTCCTTCGCAGATAACTTAGGCGGCAAACGGCTTTCGCACTACCGGATCCTTCAAAAACTCGGGGTTGGCGGCATGGGTGTGGTCTATCAGGCCGAAGACACTCGGCTTCACCGCTTCGTCGCCTTGAAGTTTCTGCCTGATGAGGTGGCCAAAGACTCTCAGGGTTTAGCGCGATTCCAGCGCGAAGCCCAAGCGGCGTCGGCTCTCAATCACCCGAACATCTGCACCTTATACGACATCGGCGAAGAAAACGGCAGGGCCTTCATCGCTATGGAGTATCTGGAGGGCCAGACGCTGAAGGACTTCGTCTCCGGAAAGCCGCTGGGGCTTGACCGAGTGCTGGAGTTGGGGATTCAGATTGCGGACGCACTGGATGCAGCGCATGCCAAAGGAATCATTCATCGCGACATAAAGCCTGCCAACATTTTTGTCACAGGACGCGGGCACGCCAAGGTATTGGATTTTGGTTTGGCAAAGCTGGCACACTCGAACGGTGTCGCCAATCTTTCGACGATACCCGCTGTCAGCGAGCTCGAGCTCACACGGCTCGGAACGCCGATAGGCACGCTCACGTACATGTCGCCAGAACAGGTGCGTGGCGAAGAATTGGATGCGCGCACGGATCTATTTTCGTTTGGTGCCGTGCTGTATGAGATGGTGACGGGGCTTCAGCCCTTCCGAGGCGAGACTTCCGGAATGATTGCGGATGCGATTCTGAACCGCTGTCCGGTAGCGCCTATGCAGCTGAATCCCGATCTTTCCGCAGACTTGGAAGAGATTATCAACAAGGCGATGGAGAAAGACCGGAATCTGCGCTACCAAAACGCCGCGGACATTCGGACCGACCTAAGACGGCTGAGACGAGAGTCCGAATCAGCCAGGCTACGCGCAGCCCTAAAAACCCAACCTACGAGCGGCAAAGGAATGTTTTGGAGAGTGATGGTTGCCGCCGTTGTGGTCGTATGCGTATTGGCGAGAGTAGGCTATGTGCTGTGGCACCCCAAGCCGAAGTTCACTGACAAGGATGCGATCGTCCTGGCAGATTTTGCGAACAGCACGGGTGATGGCGTTTTCGACGACGGTTTGAAGCAGGGGCTGGAAGTGCAACTGGGACAATCGCCTTTCCTGAATCTTGTTTCCGAGGAGCAGGTTCGGCAGGCCCTACAGATGATGAAGCAGCCGCCCGATACAAAACTAACGAGGGACATTGCGCGAGAAGTTTGCGAAAGAAGGAATGGAGCCGCGGTTCTGCAAGGCTCAATAGCTCAGATTGGGACACGATACGATTTAGTCCTGAAGGCCGTTAGTTGTTCGACGGGGGAATCGCTCGGAAGCGCGGAGGCCCAGGCGAGCGACAAGAATCAAGTCCTGGACGCGATCGGGAAGGCATCTTCACAGATCCGCGAGAAGCTCGGAGAATCACTCACAACCGTTCAGAGATTCGACACACCGCTCGCGCAAGCCACGACACCGTCATTGGAGGCCCTGAAAGCGTACAGTCTCGGTTTATCCAAATACGGCAAAGGCGACCCGTCCGGTGCAATCCCGCTATTTCGACTGGCGATAGAGTTGGACCCCGAGTTTGCTATGGCCCACCTCCATCTTGGCCAGTCCTATATGAACTTACAGCAGTTTGCCTTCGGTCGCGAGCGGATTCGTAGGGCTTTTGCGTTGCGCGGCCGTGCGAGCGAACGGGAGAAGTTCAATCTCGTGGCCGTTTACCATCAATCCGTCACCCTCGATTTAGACCAGACGATTCAGAACAGCGAACTCTGGGAGCAAAGCTATCCGCGCGACTTCACGCCGCACCGCACCCTTGGATTTGAATACGGAGTGCTGGGGAAGCATGAGCGGTCCGCAGAGGAATTCCGCAAAGCGCAAGAATTGGATCCCGATCAAGCAATCCCCTACGCAGGCATCATGGCTAACGACATGAATATGGATCGCTTGGAGGAGGCGAAAGCGGTGTTCGAGAAAGCCAAGTCACACAACGTGCAAGCTGGCGAATTGGTGGAGGGCGAACGCTACAGGCTGGCCTTTCTGGAAGGTGACAGAGAAGAGATGGAGAAGCTGGTAGCCGCGATGTCGAGCGAGCCGGGTTTCGAAATGGCCGCGCTTTTCGAGCAATCGCGTACAGCAGCATATTTCGGACACCTTAGGGCAGCACGTGAGTTATCTGGGCAGATGAAAGAGAGGGCATTGCGCGAGAAAGATGTGGCCACTGCGGCCGATGTGGAGTCTGACGAGGCATACCGCGAGGTACTGTTTGGCAACACGGCAGAAGCGCGTATTCATGTGGCTGAGGCAGTGAACCTTGGAGGAGAGCCGCCCACGGCGCTGGTGCTTGCAAGCGACGCCGCCCTGGCGGGGAAACTAGTAGATAGCATCGAGAGCCAGAGTCCACCAGGCGGCTACGTTTACAAGGTGAGGATTCCGGAGCTTCGAGGCGCCATAGAGTTCAAGCGAGACAATCCCACACGAGCCTTGAACCTTCTTGCACCTTTAACAACCTACGATGCGGGCTGGTATGATTTGTATATGTTCGCTTACGTGCGAGGCGAAGCTTATCTCTTGGCACACCGTGGCGCGGAGGCAGCAGCGGAATTCCAAAAAATCATCGACCATCGAGGGATTGTCTCCAACTATCCGTGGGGTGCGGTGGCGCGCCTCGAACTTGCACGTGCCTACGCGCTGCAGGGCGATACCACTAAGGCTTGCAGCGCCTATCAGGACTTCTTTACGCTCTGGAAGGACGCCGATCCCGACATTCCCATTTTGAAGCAAGCCAAACTAGAGTATGCAAAACTGCGATAGCCATGAGCAAATCGTTGCCGACTCGGTGCCAACGAGTGGCTATGCCGGAAGAAGTTCGATTGGCCTAAAAGGAAAGCTTCAACGCCAACTGGATTGTTCGGGGGTCATAAGCAGAGGTAACTGCACCGAAGTTGCTCGCGCCGAAGTTGGTGCTGATGCCGCCGTTCAGAGTGTCGCCAACCCATTGCGGGTGGTTCCAAATGTTGAAGTATTCGGCGCGGAATTGGAGAAGGGTGCCGTGCTCTTCGTTGAAGAGGAAGTTTTTGAAAAGAGAGATATTCCAATTGTCGCGGCCAGGGCCGCGAACACCGTTATGCGGTTCGCTACCCCAGGTCCCTGAGGCTGGCATGGAAAATACGGACGTGTCGAACCACTGCTGGACAGTATGGGGGTTAATCATTGTGCCGCTCACGTCTGGACGGTTGGCTGTATTCGGAACGATGGTCGCTACGTTTTGACCGCCTAATCCGATATTCAGTGGAGCACCAGATATGGCCGTGACGATGCCCGAAATCTCCCAGTCACCCAAAGTCGTTTTCAGGAGACGGTGCGCGCTGTCTTTGAGCAGTGGAAGGCGATAGACAAAGTTGGTAAAGAAGTTGTTCCTGATGTCGAACGCAGATGGCCCATAGTCATATTTCCAGCCCGCGTACGGGTTGGAAACATCATAGAGATCCCCACCGCTCTCTGTAATGCCGTCGAACGAATCATTCGTGTGTGAGTAGGTGTATCCAACCTGGTACGTAAAGTCGTTCTTCAGCGCGGCTCCGCGTAGCGAGACTTGAATCGAGTTGTAGTCTCCGCTGGCCTCGTTTTCTGCCATGAGGACGCTGTTGTATCCGATATAAGGGACGCTCGCATTATAAGTTTGCGTAGCGGCACCGTTTGTTCCGAACTCCGGGAGGAGGCTCTGCGGCGGTAAGTTGGTTTCCGCGTAGTAGTTCTGATGGCGGTTCTGGGTGCCGACATAAGAAACCGCCAGTACCGACTTCCCACCAAAGGCTTGCTGGATGCCGAGGCTGAACTGGCTGCTTCGGGGCGCGGCGTATTCATCCTGGTTCATGCCGAGAAGGCTGGTAATGGGAATCGATAGCGGAATCGTTGCACCGGTCTGGATGCTCTGGGTGGGGTTCGATAGAGACGCAAAGGGAAAGCTCACACCCGCTGAAAATGGAGAGTTTCCAGCCAAATTGTACGCATCGTTCCCCTGGATGCGCTCGTACATGATCCCGAATCCACCGCGGACCACCGTCTTGCCGGAGCTTGTCAGGCTGTACGCAAAGCCTAGCCGTGGACCAAAATTCAGCCAAGCGCCCTTTACGCAACCGGCGGGAAGCCCATGCGTGCCGCAGATTCCCACGCCGTTCAGATAGAGAGGCGTCTTCGCCAAAATCGGGTTCGGGCTACTTCCAAGTCCCGGACTGGTGGGAAGGATGGTCTGGTAATCCGAGCCAAGCTGAGCCTCCTGCGCAGGGTCATACAGTTTTGGATAGAAGTTGGACAGTTGCTTGTTCGCTTCATAAGTATGCGGGATGCCATCCCAGCGCAGTCCCAGGGTCAAGGTGAGGCGATTGTTTACGCGGTAGATGTCCTGGAAATACAGGGCAGTGGAAACGCTGTTCCAATGGCCCGTGCCCTGAACCGCCGATTCGCTGTAGCCAATGGCGTAGCCAAGCAAATAATCGGCGAAGTCGTTCCCGGTATAGAAGCCATTGAATACGAATAGGCCTTGAGTCGACTGAAACCAATCCTGGACCTTCTGGTACAGCATCCAGCTGCCACCCATCTTGAACTGGTGCCCTCCCTTGGTCCAGGAAACGTCATCTCGAACCTGGTAGTCGTTGGCTGAGTTTTTCCAGGGTGTGATACCGGAACCGTATCGCGATCCGGTACTCCCGCGCAGAAGGATGGACGGGATACGGTTTTCGCTGTTTGGTCCGCCAAAGTAGCGATTAAAGGTGAAAGTTGAAGGTGCGCTGACCAAACCAACCGGCAAAATCGCAACACGATTTCCGTTGTAGTTGAAGGACACCTCATTTGTAAACGCCGGGCTCTTGACGTAGGTCGTGTGGACTACTGCGGCGTAGGCGGGATTACCGAACGTGCTTCCGATGGAGGGAACATTGTCAGGGCCCAATATGCTTGTTCCATAGGTCTGCGAGACCTGTTCGGCTACGAAATGACCAAAGATGGTGAACTTGTCGCTGACATTTTGGTCGATGCGGACAATTTCCTCCTGAACGCGCGTGGGCAAATTGTTTCCGCCTATGAAGCTATTGCCGTTGTTGGGGGCGGGGAAGATTCCTCCATATTTGCCACCGGCGCTCAGCAGCGCCTGAGCGTTTGCGTCTAAGAGGCTGGTCGGAATCTTGTTGCTGGTGAAGGGCACTTGTAAGGCCGGATTCGGAGCGCCGTTTGTACATCCACTGAGTGCCTGTCCGGCGGTGGCAAACTGGGCCTGGATGGCTGAGGAGACTTGACAGACCGCAGGCGCGTGTAGTTGAGCAAGGCTGTATCCAGAAGTAGAGAAATTACCATCGTAGTAGGCGGTCGGAGGCACTGTTTGGTTGAGGGTCTGCCCTTGCATCAATTTGCGCCACTCCATATTGTAGAAAAAGAACGTCTTGGTCTTATTGGGGTTGTACAAGTTCCCAAACTTTACAGGTCCCCCGGCGTTGAAGCCGTAAAGGTTGTATCTGAGCTCGGCAATCGGCGCTGGGGAGAAGTTAAAGTAGTTTCGGGCGTCCAGAGCGTCGTTGCGGAAAAACTCCCACAAAGAGAAGTGAAACGTCTTGGTTCCCGACTTCAAGACGGAACTGATCGTGCCGCCGGAGGAAAGTCCGTACTCTGCGCTGTAATTCGAGGTGAGGGTCTGCGTCTCGGCAATGGCATCGATCGAAGGCATAATGATCGAGTTGCCACCTCCACCGCGGTCATAATTTTCCCCGCCATCGAGCAGATACAGGTTGTGGCCCTGGCGGTTCCCGTTAAAGCTCACATTGGAATTGGCACCGACCGACGTCGGCGGCTGAAACGATGGCATCAGGTTCGCGGCGCCCGGCGACAGGGTAATATACGTGTAGATACTCCGGCCGTTTGTAGAAAGCTCCGAAATCTGTGTTCCGCTGACAAGGGAACTCTGTTCACCGCTGTCCGCTTGCACCGCGACAGGATTCGATTCCACGAGAATTGTGTCCGCCATCTGCCCCAACTTCATGTAAAAGTCGACGCGGATGCGATCATTTACGTCCAGCACAACACCCTTGTATTCTTCCACTTTAAAACCCGAAGCTTGGGCCTTTAAGTCGTATTTGCCGATAAGCAAGCCGAGGACGACGTATTGGCCGGTATCGTTCGTCGCCAGAGTTCGCACAGCGCCCGTATCCACGTTGGTCACTTGGATGGCGACGTTGGGAACAACCGCGCCGCTCGGGTCGGTAACTGCCCCCACAATCGTGGCCTCTTGCGCCGATACCAGAACAGGCAAACAAGGAAGCATCAGAAAAAGGAAGACTGTCCAACCTGCAAAGCGGTGCTTAACAGTGTTGCGGGTGCATACGAACAAGCAGGATGAAGGACGCACTCTTGTGGCTCCGCACGAGACATCTTCCGGTCACTGTTAACGCTTCACGACAGACCACAATGTAAAAAAAAGAATTGGATCGCCGCGTCCGCCAGTCCACCAAATGGTGACCCAAACGCAATCGGCCCTGCAAAACCTGCGACAAGTGGTCTGAGCGCCTCGAAAATATATACCGAAATCGGGATGGTATGCGCCTCAATATTTCAGGCTCGCACCTCCGATTCACTTTTCGTACCAACGTCGGCGGGAGAGAATCTCAATTACCTCCCGCTTTACAATCCTAGCGACAGAATAGACATAGCGTTCCGGCGGCCACTTCGTTTGCTGCGATTGATGAACGCACTGACCGGAAAAGCGAAGTCCCGCTGACGTCCCATAAAAGTCCGCTTCGAGGCCGTAAATGCCCGGTCAAATGTCTTCCAGGCCCAGCTTGTCATTTACCGCGTGTCGCAGTTTCTGTTTGCATCCCAGGTAATGCTCGGTGGTCTGAACGGATACATGGCCAAGCAAGAACTGAATCTGTTCAAGTTCTCCCCCGGCCAAGTGGCAGAGTCGTGCACAGGTCCGGCGTAAGTCATGCGGAGCGAGATTTTTAATGTTGGCACGTTTCGCTGCTGCTTTGACGATGTGCCAGATAGCTTTCGGTGTGAGGCTTGAGCCCCATATCTTTCCTAGCTTGCCAACCCGTCGGAACAGTGCACCCGTGCTGATACTGGCTGCATCGGTCCACTCATCAACAAAGCGCTTTGCCCACGTCGGAACTGGCACGGTGCGAATGTGCTTTCCCTTGCCAATTAGGTCGGCGATGACGCAGTGCTCCTCACGGACTTGAAAATCTTCGAGTCCGAGGCCGACCAGTTCAGCGCGTCGCAGACCGCAGCCAATCAACAACGCCAAAATCGCTCGATCACGCTTAGCCCGCAAGGTTTCCCCTTCTGGTTTCGCGAGCAAAGCTCTGGACTGGTCGACGGTCAACCAGTTTCCGATCCGAACGCCCAAGCGTTTTGCACCTTTAACGCGACCGATTCCAGCTGCCAATTCGGGACTCAGGAGTCCTGTGTCAGCTGCCTCATGCGCCAGGCGTCTGACGGCTGCCAAACGCACGTTGATTGTCGAGGGCGCCAGGTTCTTTTGTTCGAGAAAGAATCGATAACGAAGAACAACACTCCGGTTGAAGGCCAACCGCGGCTCGGAGCAATACCAGCAGATGAATTCATCGATTGCATGCTCATACGACTCTTGGGAACTCGCCGCTGCCAGCGAGTTCAGAACTGCGTTCTTTGACTGCTCCAAGTCAGGCAGCCGAAGTATTGATTTAGCCCTCGCACGTTTGGTTGTTTTTCCCCGATGTCCCATACTGGCGGCCTCCCGCGCCGCGCTTAGTATGGTCATCCACTTAGAATGCTGAAGGACCCGAACCCCGTTTCTGGCCAGTGACGGACATGATTAGGCGAGTGAAAGGAAATCGGTAAACACAAGCGCGTTAATCAGGACCTACTGATGAAGGGGCCATCTAATTCCGCAAACGCGATTGTTCCATAGTGTTCTCACGAGACACCTCCTCGCAGCCGAAATCGGGCTTCTACGGCAGGACAATCACCTTGCCGACCATGCCGAGGTTGTCGTGAAGAGAGCAGAAGTAGTTGTATGTTCCAGGAGCCGTGAAGTTGACCCGAAATCGCGTTGGTGGAAATAACGGAAGCTGTGGCACAGGCAAACCGCCCGTATACCCTTCGAGGGCCGCGAAAATAAATCCCGAATGCACGTTTTGGCCCGGTCCCGTGATGAAGGCATGAAGCGCGCCGTCCGGATCTAACGCTACCTGACACCCTGGAGCAGGACCGCAGGAAGGATCGAAAAGATCTGTGGGTTCCGTCCCAAAAGTGACGGTGTGGCCGATGATGGGGTCGTTATTCGTCCACTCGACCGTCTCACCGGCGTGGATTTCAACGATACCATCCATAAAACGCACGATCGAAAGCGATTCCTGTCCCCCAGGAGTCGCTCCAATCACTCCGGTACCGGCGACAACTTGTGCCGGACCGTGAATCACGCGTTCGGATAGCATGTCCGCCATCGAATGATGATGGTGGGCTTCGCCGACTAATGCGTCTTGATCTCCAAGCAGAGCTTGTTGTTCGCTTTGCGCCTGCGCGTCATAATAGGCCTGGTCATGCGGCAGAGTCTCAGAGGCGTTGAGTACGTGAATGGTGCCGAACATTTCTGGGTGAACCAGACAGACGAGCTCGAAGTTCCCTGCCGCCGCAAACGTCACATCGAATGTTTGGCCGGTCCCCGACGGAGTGCTGGAGACGCAAGTGGTGCCGTCGAACGGCGTACCGCTGGCGGAAAACCCTGGACACCCCGCGCTGAAATTACTCGGGTACGGTTGCCCGACGAGAAGAAACGAAACCGTGTGAATGTCGCCGCTTGAAAACGTCCAATGGATTTTGTCGCCGACGTGGATCCAGAACTCGTTGGGCAGAAAGGCTTCCGCTTGTCTGGCCATATCCTTACTCTGACCCCCAACCGTACCTTTCCACGTTTGCTGCGCCTGAAGAATCCGCGGAGCGCCCAGAACGGCTAGCGTTAGCAGGAGCACGAAAACTGGTGTAAAGCGATTGAAAAGCTTCATGGACCGACCTCCAAGTGAATGTTCTTTTTTTAGTGCCAGCCATTGAGCTGGCTTTACCGCGATTGTTCTTACTCACGGCGCTACAAGCAATGGAAAGAGGGTGATTTGGAAATGAAAAGATGTGACTGTCTAAGTTGCTCAGAAGAGGGGAGTTAGGTTTCGCTCCCTTTTCAGGTGTGGCTGAGCACGATTAGAATGGAGAATCCGCGGTTGCCCAATGGCTAAGACCGAGCCACCTGCCATCCTGCAGTTCGGCGATTACACCGTTCATCGCCGCGAGCGGAGCTTGCGTAAGCACGAGCACAGACTGAAGCTGCATGGTCAGTCGTTTGAGATCTTACTTGTGCTGACGGATCGGCCCGGAGAAGTTGTCACACGCGAGGAACTCCAGGTCGCACTGTGGAAGGACGACACCTTCGTCGATTTTGAAAATGGCTTGAATGCGGCCGTTAAGAAGCTGCGGCAGGTACTAGGCGATTCCGCCGAATCGCCGCGCTACATCGAGACCGTGCCGCGCATCGGATACCGGTTTCTAGCTCCGGTCGTAGGGATTGAGCCTAAGGAGAATGAAGGTCGCGAGACGCTGCCACCTTCGGAAGAAAGTCAACGTGCCGTTCTCTCCGAAGCCCATCGGCGCTTCGGACTATTGCTGAAGATCCTTGCGCTACTAGTTCCCGCTACCGCACTCGTGTTCGGCGTGCTTTGGATAAGTCGAACACCGGTGAAGCCCCCATTGAGCGCGAAAGACACGATCGTGCTCGCCGACTTCGCGAACAGCACCGGTGACTCCGTGTTTGACGGCGCGCTGCGGCAAGGCCTGGCGGTCCAATTAGAGCAATCGCCATTTCTCAGCCTTGCCTCCGAGTCAGAAATCCAGCAGACGCTGCGCATGATGGGGCAGCCAACGGAATTCCGGCTTACAGCAGAGGTTGCCAGAGAAGTTTGCCAGCGAACCAATAGCGTCGCCGTGCTCAGTGGCGCCATTTCGCAGATTGGGACGCAATACCTGCTGACCGTTGCAGCTGTCAACTGCTCGACTGGGAAGACCCTAGCAAGCACGGAAGCCCAGGCAAGCGACAAAAACCATGTGCTCGATGCGCTGGGAAAAACCGCTTCTGAGATTCGGGAGAAACTCGGCGAGTCACTGACCACTGTTCAGAGATTTGACACTGATTTGCAGCAGGCTACCACTCCATCTCTGGAGGCCCTTAAGACTTTCAGCCTGGGAAGCAAAGTCGTGAGCACAACGGGATCGGCGGCAGCAATTCCGTTTTACAAGCGTGCTATCGAACTCGATCCGAAATTTGCACTCGCCTATGCTTTGCTTGGGCGCGTGTATGGAGATGTTGGAGAAACCGTCCTAGCTGCCGAATCCACGCAAAGAGCTTACGAACTTCGCGACCGAACGAGTGAGCCAGAGAAGTACTACATCTCGGCTTCTTACGACATTGTAGTCACAGGAAATATGGAACGCGCGGTGCAAACCTGTGAGCTTTGGAAACAGGCCTATTCTCGCGCGGAGGGACCCCACGATTTTCTGGCGGGGCTTATCTATCCCGTCCTCGGTCAAAATGAAAATGCAGTGGAAGAGGGGAGGGAAGCAGTCCACCTGTTTCCTAACAGCCCCATTCCTCCTTCCACGCTCATGTTCAGTTACATAGCCACAAATCACCTGAATGAAGCAAACGCAACCTATGAAGCGGCCATCAACCGCAAACTGGACGTTCCTTATTTTCACATCGCCTTGTACGAGCTTGCTTTCCTGCAGGATGACTCGGCGAGAATGGCGCAGGAGGTTTCCTGGTCGGCAGGGAAACCAGGTGTGGAAGACGAGCTGTTAGACCTGGAAGCCCACACCGCCGCATATGCCGGGCGACTTCAAAAAGCGCGTGAGCTTTCTCGTCAGGCAGCCGACTCTGCCGAGCGCGCAGGGGAGCATGAAACCGCCGCGATATACCTTGCCGTGTCCGGTTTACGGGAAGCGTTGTATGGCAATGGCGAGGAGGCGAAACGGCGCGTCGCCCAAGCGATGTCGCGCTCAACGGGACGCGACTTGGAATACGGCGCGGCACTTGCGTTGGCGTACGCTAGAGATGAGCGGAGGGCCGAAGCACTTGCTGCCGATTTGAACAAGCGATTCAAGGAAGATATACTTGTCCGGTTCAACTACCTCCCGACGTTGAAAGCCAAGTTGGCGATCAACCGCGGAAACACTTCCGGTGCCGTCGAGAGTCTCAGAGCCGCCGCGGCATACGAATTGGGGGAGTCGACTACGACTCCCTACTCTTGGTACGCGCTCTATCCCGCCTTTGTGCGGGGAGAGGCGTTTCTGGCCGCTCGTCAAGGAAAAGAGGCAACTGCGGAATTCCAGAAGGTCCTCGATCAACGTGGCTTGGTGCAAAACGAGCCCATCGGCGCGCTCGCGCATCTTGGTCTCGCTCGCTCCTACATCTTGCAAGGGGACACCACGAGAGCCCGAAGTGCCTACCAGGATTTCTTGACTCTGTGGAAAGACGCCGACCCCGACATACCTGCACTGAAGCAGGCCAAGGCGGAATATGCGAAGTTGCTGTAATTGATCGCGAGTTTCCTTGAACTTTTGAGGTTGTGCCTGGTAAGTCGGCTAGTGTCGAGCTATCAGGATGCTGGGTCCAGTTCGTTGTAATTCAGAATCTCCTCGCTGTCCAGAAGTCCGGTTCGAGGAAATGAGGGTGGATAGGGACCCTCAGCGAACCTGACCTGGGCCCATTGGGCACCCATTCGTAAGTCATAGCCGTGGGTGCAAGTGTGGGTGCGACTAAAGAAGGAAAAATGGCTCCCAATTTCTCGTAAGCGACACCAGATAGGGCACTTAGATTTTCGATCATTTCGGCTGTTAACCGACAGGCTGTAGGTTCGAATCCTACCCGGGGAGCCAACCTCTTTTTTCTCAGTGAATTGAACCGCGTAAGAACATTCGGTTTTTTGCCGAATGTTTTGGCGATGCTATTTTCTGAGCAGCAGGGCTTCAGGATTGGAGCACCGTCCAAAGAGCCGCAGGTTGGGACCGATACTGAGGCGTTCGACAGAGACTCGGCTCACAACGTTATCCGTGGCGCTGTCGGATCGTCCGATCGTCCCGAACACGGTTTCGACTTCCGGGAACGTGCGGATGACGCGGTCTTGTTCTTGTAGCAGTTGTGAAGCCTGACCGATGGAAATTCCCGGCAAGGCGGTCGGCATGTACAAAGCGGAGCCTTCAAATAGAGGCGGCATAAACTGACTGCCTATCTTGAGCGCCAAAGGAAGCGTGACGACCAGAAAAATCAGGTTGAGCAGCAACGTCGTCTTGCGAAACCGCAGACATAGCCGGAGGGCGGGCAGGTACAGAGCTTGCGTGACGCGGGAGATGGGGTTCCGCGATTCCGGTTGGTTATTCCCTCACCGAGCTGAAAACCGTCCTGGCTGTCCGAGACAGCGGCGGAGCACCTTGTCGACATGTTCGCGCTTTGATGCATTCGAAGATCCGCGACATCGACGGGCAAATCAGGAATCTCGCATCCCTACGCGTCGCAAAGAACCGATTGTCAAAGGACTGGGACAAACAGTTGCGGCGGACAAAGCCGGGTCAAGTAGCGCGGTTGCTTGAGACCGTGCCGCCAAGGCCCCCCGTCAGGGTTCCTTCCTGTCTTCCGTCACGCCGAAAGAAGAGAGGACAATAGACCATGCGCACGCTACTGCTTATCCTATCTCTGGCCGTCGTTCCAGGAATGGCGAAGGTGAAACAGAACCCATCACCGGACCAAGACAAGCGTTCGGAAGGCGTCGTCAAGCGTGGAGAGCATATCATGGGCTTCTCGCACGAAGCTACCACGCATCATTTCCGATTATTCAGCAACGGAGGAGAAATCGACGTTACGGCCAACGACCCAAAGGATAAAGCGAGCATCGATCAAATTCGGACTCACCTGGAACATTTCGCCAAGATGTTCGCTTCCGGGAATTTCCAGGAGCCAATGCTCATTCACGACGCCAACCCGCCTGGCACGGCGACCATGACGAGGCTCAAGGATCAGATTCGCTACGAATTCTCGGAAACTGATCGCGGGGCGCGGATTCGGCTGGTCACATCCAGCCCGGAGACAACGGACGCCGTGCACGCTTTCCTGCTCTTTCAAATCGTTGACCACCGGACACAAGACCTTCCAACGATATCCGACGACCTTCCGAAGAACTGATTACTTCGCGCGGGTCGGCTCGGATGTGGCTGTCCTTGAAGTCTGAATATATCTCAGCGAATTGATTATTCGCTCAAATCTTTGCACTCGAACGGACATCAATATCCGTAACAGCAAGCGCTGGACGTTCAGCTGGCATGTAAAGAACGTAGATACTCATTCCGCCGCGTTTACCGGCAACAAGGCATGGCTGGGTTCTTGCAACATTCCATCGCGGGGTTCTTGCAACATGCCATATCGTGAGATGCAAACGCGGTTCCGACCGCAAGAGTCAAGAAAGCCGCAAGGCTCAGTACACATGCTGTGATCTTTTTCATACGAATCTCTCCTAGATCTGTCCTCGGTAAACGGACCGAACACGCGAGATAATGGAGCACGCGGTCTGCGCGGTCAATTCGCGCGGGATTAGTTTTGGGTGAGGGCCGAAGTTAGTGAAAACTCAGGTGCTTGCAGAGTTGAGTATGCGGACTCTTTTGGGCGTATAATTCGCTTACTTTCGTTCGGTTGGAAGGACCCGACCCTTGGCTAATGGCGCTTCCAGCAACCTTCCGCTGCGCTTCGGTGTTTTCGAGCTCAACGTCCTCACGAGCGAACTGCGCAAGTCCGGCCATACCATTCGGCTGCGTCCGCAGGCGGCCAAAATCTTGGTGTTACTCGCCTCTCGTCCCGGTCAACTCGTCGCGCGGGAAGAGCTACGCGAGAATATCTGGGGAAGCGAAACTTTCGTTGATTTTGAGCACGGGCTAAACCTGTGCATCCGAGAGGTGCGAGCGGCCCTGGATGATGATGCGAATACGCCGCGCTACGTCGAAACCTTGCCCAAGAGAGGCTACCGCTTCATTGCGCCGGTGAACGGGCTCCAAAGTGACTTGGGATCTCCCGCCACGATCGTAGAATCCAGTCGGCTCCAACCTTCAAAGCCGCGTTCCGGAGCACGGCAACTGCTCAGGAGACGATTGTGGCCAGCGGCGGCATTTGGCCTAGGTGTGTTGATGATAGCTGCGGTTGGGCTCACAGGCGGGAAATTGCGTGAGCGCATATTAGGCAAAACCCGATCTGGGCGCATCGAATCCGTAGCGGTTCTTCCGTTGGAAAACCTTTCACACGACCCGGAACAGGAATATTTCGCCGACGGCATGACCGATGCGCTCATCACGGACTTGGCTAAAATTCATACGCTGCGGGTGATCTCACGAAACTCGGTCATGCAGTACAAAGGAAATCGCAAGCCCATGCCGCAAATCGCGCAGGAACTGAACGTGGATGCCATCGTGGAAGGGACGGTGATGCGGTCGGGCGACCACGTGCGGATAACTGCCCAGTTGATTGAGGCGCCTAGGGATCGGCACCTCTGGGCCGAGACCTATGAACGCGATTTGCGGGACATTTTGGCTTTGCAGGACGAAGTGGCCAAAGCGATCGCCAGCGAAGTAAAGATTACCCTCACCCCGCAAGAGCAATCTCAGTTGTCAAACGCTCGCCAGGTCGATGGCGCGGCCAACGAAGCCTATCTCCGCGGTCTCTACGAGCTACACGGAATGACCGCTGAACCCACGGAGACGCTAAAATCCCAATCCCTCGAAAAGGCCGTTGGATATTTTCAGCTGGCCCTCACTCACGATCCAAACGATGCATTGGCTTACTCCGGCTTGGCGGATGCGTATGTCAATTTGAGCACGCATTACAGAGCCCCGCTTGAGGTGCTGCCCAAGGCAAAAGCCGCCGCTACCAGAGCCATTGAACTCGATGACACGCTCGCGGAAGCGCATGCGTCTCTCGGCTATGTCGCGTTCATCTTTGACTGGGATTGGGCCCGCGCGGAACGCGAGTTTCGCAGAGCGCTCGAACTGAATCCCAGCTTGCCTCGGGCGCACGCTGGCTACGCAGAGTATCTTCTCTTTGTGGACCACCGAACTGACGAAGGGCTCCAGGAGCTTCAGCGCGCCTATGCCCTGGATCCGCTCTTGCCTTTGTCACACGGCGACCGGGCATGGCTCTTGTTCCTCGCGAGACGCTACAACGAATCTATCGAAGCTGCCCGCAAGGTTGGGCATGACGACCACATTCAGGCGCTCTCGTATGCCGAACTTGGCCAGTCAGAACAAGCGCTTGCTGCGGCAGATCGCGCCGTGAAATCCACACAAAATCCCGTGATCCTATCTCAGGTCGCGGCTGCCTATGTGCTCGCCGGCAGGAAGGATCAGGCTCGTGCGATGATAAGCGGGATCGAGGGCCAGGCGCGACAGCGTTATGTTTGCGGATTCAATGTTGCGTGCATATATTCCGTGCTTGGAGACAAGGAAGAAGCGTTCGCTTGGCTTGCCAAGGCCTATCGCGACCGTTCGGATTGACTGCCCTCTGTCGGGGTGGATCCCCGACTCGACCCGCTGCGATCCGATCCACGCTTTCAGGAATTACTTAGGCGCATCGGATTGTCAGGCTAATCGCCATTCATTAGCGAGATGCTCTCGAAGCGTTCCCAGAATGGCTATTCCTTTCTCGATGGGATGAAAAGGCATCCGGTGGAGTCTCGCCGCAACGATTGGAGCCGCTCGCGGCGGGATTAATCCTCTGAAGTCGGCTAGTGTTTCCCGATGAGGTGAAATGGCTATTGCGATTGCCGCTTCATCGTGAGTCGCGGGGCACTCAAAAACCGTTCCGGGCCAGAAGTCTTAGGGTTGTATCGGAAGCGCGAAGGGGCAAGGTGTCTGCACGAGCACGGTGTTTTCGCGCGCTTTCGATACAACGACTTGAAGGGAGCCGGCCGTGATTGCGGCGGACGCGGTCGTTATGCAAATTCAATCGTAGGAAGGAGGGGCGTGGAGTTGTGCCGAGGCTGTGCGGGAGGGCGCGACATCTGACCGTAGCCGCCCCGAAGCAGGCTGTTGCGAAAAAGGATCGTGAAGAGCGAGGTTGAAGAAGCTGGAAAAGGAGATCCATTCCGCTGCAAGGCAGAGCGGTACGGAGCGGGTCGAAACACGCGAAAAATTCGAATTGGATAAGCGTCGCTTCATGCAGCAGCCGTGACCACCGGTGGAGAACGAAGCTGGATTTCAGCAGCGGTGAGTCTTTCGACGAGCATCATCCGCCCGCCACACTTGGGGCAAGCCCAGAGATCGCTGGGACTGGTGCTGGAGACCTCTTGCTCGGTTTGCGGCGCCGAGCCGAGCAATTGGAAACAAAGTGGCAAGGTGGTGGCACGTCTGCGATTGGCCAGGAAGCCGAAATTTCGGATGCGCACGAACCCTTCGGGGAGCAGATGCAACAGGAAGCGGCGCAAGAATTCATCGACAGATAGAGGCAGCGACCTCTGTTCGTTGTTGTGGGCGGAATCGCGCCAACGAAACGTGACCTCTCCGTCAGCAAACGAGACCAGGCGGTGGTTGGAGATGGCCACGCGATGAGTGTAGCGGCCCAGATAACGGAGCACATGCTCTGGGCCTCCGAATGGACGTTTCGCGTAGACCACCCAATCCTTTCGGAACAATGGTCTCAGCCACGCAGCAAAGGTTTTCGGTTGAGCGAGGAGCTTCAAGTCTCCATGAAAGTTGAGCTTGCCGTCATGAAAAGCGCGCTTGAGCGCTTCGTGGAACTTGCCGCGAAAGACAGCGCCGAGCACCTTGACGGGAAGAAAGAAATCGTAGCGTGGCTTGATCCAGCGCGTGTGATCGGCAGACAGCCCACCGGCCGGCACCACGCAATGTACATGCGGGTGAAGTTCGAGTTTTTGAGTCCAACTGTGCAGCACGCTGAAGAAGCCGATTTCTGCACCGAGATGCTGGGGATCGCGCGCGACTTCCAGAAGAGTTTCCGCACTGGTGCGAAACAGGAGATCGTAGATGACCTTCTTGTTTTGCAAGACCAATGGTCCCAACCGGTGGGGCAGTGTGAAGACAACATGGACGTAACGCGTTGGGAGAAGCTCCTTGCGCCGCGCTGCGAGCCAGCGATCGCGAGCTCCTGCCTGACACTTCGGGCAGTGCCGATTTCTGCACGAGTTGTAGGAGATGGCGCGATGTCCACAGCGAGTGCATTCATCGACATGGCCGCCGAGTGCGGCGGTACGACACCGCGCAATGGCCAGTAGCACTTTGACATGCTTCCAGCGGATCCACTTACGGCTTCGTTCGATGAATGCGTCACCCGCGGCGCGGACCAGATCGGCCACCTCGAGGGGTGGCCGGTCCATCTACTCGTCCTGGGGTGGCCGGTCTTTTAGCTTCAGCGAGTCCAGAGGACTGGCAGTCGCGTTCAGGCGGCGCTGCGAGAGATGCAGATAGAGAGTGGTCTCTTCCAGATCACTGTGGCCTAACAGCGTCTGGATGGTGCGCAGATCCGCACCTGCCTCGAGTAGATGTGTGGCGAAGCAGTGCCTCAGCGTATGTGGGTGCACCTCTTTCTGGAGGCCAGCTCGCTGGGCGGCTTTCTTGCAAGCGTCCCAGACCACCTTGGTGGTGATCGGAATATCACGGGTATGCCAGCGGTTGCCTGGAAACAGCCAAACGCTGGGCTTTCGCCGTAAGCCGCGCCAGTGTCGCTTGAGTTCGTCGAGCAATTTTGGACTGAGCAAAACATCGCGGTCTTTGCGACCTTTACCGCCTCGGACGTGAATCACCATGCGTTGGCTGTCCACGTCGCTGACTTTCAGGTGTGTCAATTCAGCGCGTCGTACTCCGGTGGCGTAGAGCGTCATCAACAGAGTGCGATGATAAGGAGTCAGAGCTGCGTCGATGAGTCGCGCCACTTCCTCCTGACTGAGGATCGTTGGCAGGTGAACGGCCTTCTTCGGGTAGGGTGTTTCCGTGATGCTCCAGGCTTTCTTGAGTGTCTTGACGTAGAAAAAGCGTAGAGCCGCCAGGTGTTGTGTCACCGTGTTTGGCGAGAACTTCCGCTTCTGAAACAACGCGGCTTGATATTCACGAATGTGTCGAGGGCCTAAACGATCTGGGGAACAGTTGAAGTATCGGGAAAAATCTTCGACGGCGCGGATGTAGCAATTTATGGTAGTCTCTGCATAATTACGACGCTGGAGATCTTCCAGCATCATTTTTCTGAGATGGGTCACGGGACACCTCCTGTGACCCAAACTTATATCTCAACCGTCAGGCAACCAGTGCTCCGTTAGCCTCACGCGAAGCGTCCGCCGCCGGCCGGCTTCGTTCAAGTCCCCTTGTGGGAAGTCTCACCACATAGGTACCGAGAAACGCGCTTGTGGGAAACGAAGGTGGGGCTGCTCCAGAATCTGTGGACTTTTTCCAACCCACAACCCAACCCACAATCTGGGATCTCTCTTGCCACTTCCGCGTAGTTTGGCAGTCCCCGCGGTCTTGTAAGTTGTTGTAAAACCTAACCACGCTCCCCTGATAAGGGCGAGGTCGGTAGTTCGAGTCTACCCAGGCCCACCATCCTTCGCTCGTGTGTCATGCGACGAAATGAAACGCACGCTAGTATTCGCGAGCTACGGCTCGGCACGCCATCCAGGAAGGCGAGGGCTGTTGCGCCGAAGCCGAAGCAATGAGATGACGAGGTAAGGAAGAGGCGACCCTTCGGCCCGGCTCCCTTCGACATTGCTCCCTTGACTTCTTCCTAAGCGCACCGCGGCCGCCAACCTTGTCCTGCCGGCCCTGAGCAAAGTGCGACGAGCGCTAACGAAATTGGCTGGCCTTTTTGGTAACTCCTTTGGAATCACAACTTTTGCAGACCCTGG
>Ga0209166_10000880_pt1 | contig 28057 bp, 22 predicted proteins | sample Coa_R1_3_FD_187151 | JGI IMG/M metagenome (GOLD analysis project Ga0209166, IMG submission 187151) | Surface soil microbial communities from Centralia Pennsylvania, which are recovering from an underground coalmine fire - Coalmine... | ecosystem: Environmental > Terrestrial > Soil >...
GGCCACGGCATCCCTCCGACGTTGCGGTGTGCTCGCACCCTAGGCGCACGGCCCGATCTTGGCGTTGTCCTGTCAGGGCGAGGTTCGGGGCGTTCTTCACCCCACGATGTTCCGGAACCACGCAGCTTCCCGGTGGCGATCATCAGCGGCAGGTTGATAAGCCTGCAGTCGGTGAACAGGCCCAGCCGGTCGGCGCACGTACTCGAGCACCTGCCGGATCTGGCCGGCGACCTACCCCGACCGGGGGATGCAGCGGATCGGCCGTAAGCCCAAGCGGCTCCCGCGTTCTTCCCGCGGCGAGACCGATCTCGCCACGGCACGGTTGCTCTAGTCAATGCGGATGCGCCAGTCGACGGTGACACAGCCGTCCGGCCCGGCCAGTACCGGGTTGAGGTCGAGTTCGGCGATCTCGGGATGGGCGGTCAGCAGTTGGCTCGTCCGGACGATGACGTCCGCGATGGCGGCGACGTCCACTGCCGGGCGGCCGCGTACCCCGCTCAGGATCGCGGCGCCGTGCAGCGAGGTCAGCATCGAGCGGGCGTAAGCATGATCGACGGGCGCGATCGCCATCCGCACGTCCCGTAGCGCTTCCACGAGGACACCTCCCAGGCCGGTCATCACGACCGGGCCAAACTGGGCGTCTCGCAGGCCGCCCACGAGCAGTTCGGTGCCCGCATGCTGGTGCTGAATCAGCACCGCCGCTCCGTCGGCCAGGCCGAGCAGATCACGCGCCGCGGCCCGGACCGCGTCCGGGCCAGTCAGTCCGAGCCGGACCCCGCCGGCATCGCTCTTGTGCGTCAGGTCCGGGTGGTCGACTTTCGCCACGGCCGGGTACCCCAGCCGCTGCGCCGCCATGATCGCGGTGCCCGGGCTGTCGCACCGGATGGTCTCGATCACCCCGATGCCCGCCGCGGCGAGCAGATCGTGGGCCATGTCCGCCGCGAGCAGTCCGCTCGGTGCGGTCCGGGCCGCCCCATGGTCGGCTGCCGCGGTCTCGGTCGAGGGGTCATAGTGGGCCCGGACAAGGGCCGGCCCGCTGGCCAGCTTCGCAGGCCACTGACCGCCCGGCTGGTCCAGGGCCGCGGCCGGCGCCTTAATCCGCGCGGCACACCGGACCGCGACGCCGACCGCGCGCGCCGTTCGCTCCGGCCATGAGAACGCCGGAATGCCCGCGTCTCGCAGCACCTGCGCGTGCTCGTCGGCGGCGCGGGGAGCCACCCAGCAGACGTAGGCCGGCACCGCGATCCCGTCCGCGCGTAGCCCGGCCACCACGTCCCGAACCCGCTCGGCCACCTCCGCCGACGCAGAGCGCTGGAGCAGTACCGGGATGATCGCGTCGACCTCGCCGGAGCGCGCGAGCAGGTCGATGGCGGCGGGATAGACGGTGCTGAATAGCTGCCAGGCGGGGGTCATGTCGACCGGGTTGCGGGTGCTGCCGTAGGCGGGCAGCAGGGACCGCAGCTTCTCCTGCAGCGGCTCGCTCAGCTCGGGCAGCGCGAGGCCCTCGTCGGCCAGCAAGTCGGCGAGCTCCACCCCGGTCCCGCCGGAGTTGGTGATAATCGCGACCCGCGGCCCCCGCGGCAGCGGCTGGCTAGCGAGCGCACGGGCGGCGTCCAGCGCCTGCTGCCCAGCCCGCACCCGGGCCACCCCGGCCTGCGCGAGCGCGGCGTCCAGCACGGCTTCGTCGCTCGCCAGCGACGCCGTGTGCGAGAGGGCCGCACGCTGGCCGGCACCAGTGCGCCCGCCCGCCACGGCGATCACGGGCTTGACCGGCGTTGTCCGGCAGGCCTCCTCGTAGAAGCCGCGGGGGTCGCTGATGGATTCGGACAGCAGGCAGATCACCGTCGTCGCCGGGTCCTCGCGCAGGTAGGCGAGCAGTTCCGCGTCGGTGATGTCGGCCTTGTTTCCCGCTGCGAAGACCTTGCCAGCCGGCAGTCCCTCGTCCTGACCAAGTGCGTGCACGGCCATCCCGTAGGAGCCGGACTGGGTGACGATGGCGACGCCGCCACCGCGCGGAACCCCGGCCGCGATCGAGGCGTTCAGCGGGATGCTGGCGTTCTGCACGCCGAAGCAGTTGGGGCCGACGAGGCGGACGCCTCCGGCCCGGGCCGCGGCTACCGCTTCCGCCTGAAGACCGCTGCCGGCTTCGCCGATCTCTGCGAAGCCGGCACTGAGCACCACGACGGCACTGACGCCCTTGGCGGCGGCGGCGCGGACCACGTCGGGGACAGCGGCGGCGGGGGTCGCGATCACCGCCAGGTCGACCTCGCCGGGAATGTCCCGCAGGTCGGGGTAGGCGATCCGGCCGCCGACGGCGGGAGCCGGGCAGACCGGCACGACCTCGCCCGGGAAACTGGACAGGTTGTCCCAGAGCAGCCGCCCGGCTGAGCCGGGCCGATCCGAGGCACCGACCAGGGCGACTCGGCGCGGTTCGAAAACCGCCGCGAGACCGGTCCTGTCCGCACCACCGCTCACCGCAGCCCTCCCGCCGCGGCCGGACAACTCGCCGTTAGCACGCGCAGTCCTGGTCGGCAGCTGCGGTGAACGTCCGCTCCAGTTCGGCCGGGGAAAACTCCGATGTCCGCACTCGCAGCGGGTCGATCGTGCGGATCGCGGCCAGTTCGGAGGCCGATGGCGGGTCCACGGCGCGCAGATCGCCGCCGACGTCGAGGTCGAAGCCGGTCGCGGCCCGGACTTGCGGCACGGTGACGTCCGGGAAGATCCGCACCAGCCGTGCCCGCTCGCCCGGATAGTCGAACACGCCGAGCTCGGTGACCAGCCATTGCGGGCCGCCGCCGGAGAAGCCGAGCTCCGCCCGGCTGCCCAGCGGAGTGCGGTGGCCGATGTCGGTGATGAAGTCGCAGTTCTCGACCAGCGTGCGGCCGGACCGGTGGTGGGTCGTCCACAGCGTGACATGCGGGATGGTCGCCGACAGATTGCAGCCACCGCCGCCACCGCCGAGTTTCACCTTTGGCCGGGCCTTCGGGCCGATCGCGGTGACGTTGGTGTTGCCGTAGCAGTCGATCTGCCCGCCGGACATGAACATCCGGTCGACATCGCCGCGGACGGCGGCGTCGAAGAAGTCCTCGAACCGCATGCTGAAGGCGGCGCCGCGGCGCAGGCTCTCGTCGTTCCCGGTCGGCGGGATGAACCCCGGCTCGGGGTTGATCGAATAGGTCGCGCCCTCGATCAGGGTCATGTCCCGGGCGTGCGTGCGCCGGGCAACGTGCATCGCCACCTGGGCACAGGGGCTGCCGAAGCCGTGGAACACGGTCTCGGCAGGCCTGATCGTCCGGGCCAGCGCGATTACGAACCACTCGTCGATCGTCCAGTTGGTCATCGCGGGTCCTCCTGCCGGACGGGAGCGGGCTGGCGGCGGGTCATAGACCGGGCGGACGGTCGCGCGGCCGGCACTCGTCGTGTCATCGGAACAGTTCCTGCCACGCGGTGTCCGACTCGGACCAGCGGGTCACGGCGTCCAACCGGTGCGAACCGATCGCGGCCCGGTACCGTTCCTCACCGTCGCGGACATAGGCGTCCAGGTATTTCGACACGCCGTCCGGCCCGGACTGTGCCGCGGCTAGGTATTCCTTCAGATGCGAGCGGTCGTAGGCGTAGCGCGGATAGCACGACGTCGGATGGGCGCCGAAGGGGACCTCGGCGACCGCGGCGACGAGGTGCGCCGGGATCGTCACCCCGGCCGCGACCACCTCGTCGGCGGAGACGATCTGCTCAACCGTCGCGATCACGGCCCGGGACGCGGAGGCAAACCGCTCATCGAGTACGTACGGCTGCTCCAGGTGCAGGTTGCCGTACCGGTCTCCGGCGGGCGCGTGCAGCAGTGCGACGTCGGGCCGCAGTGCGGGCACAACGACCAGCGTCTCGCCGGTGAACGGACAGGTGATCTCGGTGTACTCCGGATGCAGTCCCTGGATGTCCGAGCCGCGGATGCCGCGAACCGGCAGGAACGGCACGCCCATCTCCGCGGCCCGGAGTTGCGCGAGGATGGTCGCGCAGCAGCTTTCCGCGACCTCGATCGTCTCTCCCTCGGCTGCGCGGCGATACGACGGTGCCATGCCCAGGTCCTGCTCGAACCCGACGTAACTTTCCTCGCATCGGCGTACCGCACCCGCGGCGACCAGCATGTCCACGTCGACGCTGTGCGCCGAGCCGACCAGGTGCAGGCCGGAACGGCCCTGCCGGATCAGCTCGCGCACCAGCGCCATCGGCAGCCGGGCGGACAGCCCGCCGCCGAGCGCGACCATCGCGCCGTCGGGGACCAGCGCTACCGCGTCGGCGAGACTGGCCCGCTTGTCGCGCGGCGGGTGCAAGCTCATGATGTTCCTCCGGTGGGACGGGCGGCCTGGATGGCCGCGGCCAGGACGGGGTCATAGACAGGGGCGAATGGCGGCGCGTAGGCGAGGTCGAGCTCTGCCAGGTCGGCCACGGTGAGCCCCGCATGCAGGGCGGTCGCCACCACGTCGATCCGGGTCGCGGCACCCTCGCGGCCGGCGAACTGGCCGCCGAGCAAGCGGCCGCCGGGCTCGTGCACGAGGCGGACATGCAGCGGCGCCGCACCGGGGTAGTACTTGGCCCGGGACCGAGACACGACATCGGTCGCGACCGCGACCAGGTCGGCCGCGGCCGCCTCGGCTAGCGTCAGCCCAGTGCGGGCGACCTCCAGGTCGAACACCTTGACCACGGCGGTCCCGACGATGCCCGGGAACGAGGCCGAGCCTCCGGCGGCGACCGTGCCGGCCACCCGGCCGGTCTTGTTCGCCGCCGGGCCGAGCGGTACCCAAGCGGGCTCGCCCAGCACGAGGTGGCGCAGCGCGGCGCAGTCTCCCGCTGCGAGGACATCCGGTACCGAGGTCCGCATTCGCTCGTCGGTAATGAGAGATCCGCCGGGCAGGTGCCGGGCCCCGGCCTGAATCAGCAGGCCGGTCGACGGCCGGACGCCGGTCGCGACCACGAGCAGATCGATGTCCGACTCGACGCCGCCGGCCACGACGGTCAGTCCGCTGTGCCGGTCGCGCACCGACTCCAGCCGGACACCCAGGCGGAGCTTCGCGTGCCGCTCGACCTCAGCCTGGACCTGGTCCGCGATCGGCTCGTCCACTGTGCCGAGTACCCGGGGCAGCGCCTCGACGATCTCGACCTCGGCACCGGCGCAGACCAGTGACTCGGCCATCTCCAGGCCGATGTAGCCGGCCCCGGCGACCATGGCCCGGCGCACGGTGCCCGATGCGAGCACCTGCCGTAGCTCGATGGCCCGGTCCAGGGACCGGACGGTAACGACCCGCGGATGATCGAGCCCGGGAATGGGTGGCAGGACCGGGTCGGCGCCGCTCGCCAGGATCAGCGCGTCGTAATCCAGTACCTCGTCGCCGCCCTCACCGGACAGGCGCAGATAGTGCGCGCCGACGTCCAGTTCGGTCACCCGCGTGCGCAGCCGCAGGTCGATGCCGCGTTTATCGCGGAAGACCTGCGGCGGGTACGCGAGCAGGCTCTCCGGCTGCTCGATCACCCCGCCGAGGAAGTACGGGATGCCGCACATCCCGTACGCGGCGAAGCCGCCGGCCTCGCAGACGACCACGTCCAGATCGGGCGCGACCCGCCGGGCGGCAGAGGCGGCCGACATCCCGGCGGCGCCGCCGCCGACCACGACCAGTCGGCTCATCCGCTGTCCTCGCTCTCCGGGTGTCCTGGCTGTCTGCGGTACTCAGGGTCCGCGGTCGGCCGGCTCGTGCTCCGAGCCGGGCCATGACCGAGCATGCGGTACCCGCGCGGACGCGGTCAGGCCTTGCCGGGACGAAGAACCGGCCTCAGATCACCCCGCCAGACCAGTGGAATCGGGCTGCGGGCCCGGCACGCTTGCTGGCATGAGTGAGCGCCAGGAGCAGCAGGACAACCCCGTGCGGGATGAGATCGCGGAGGTCGTGCGGCGCGCCCGCGAGGCGGCCCGCGTGATCGAGCACTACTCGCAGGAGCAGGTCGACGAGCTGGTCACCGCGGTGGCCTGGGCCGTCGTGCGCAAGGACCATGCCGAGGAGCTCGCCAAGCTCGCGGTCGACGAGGGCGGCTTCGGCAACTACGCCGACAAGGTCGCCAAGATCAACAAGCGGATCACCGGCGTGCTGGCCGACATGACCGGCCTGAAGACCGTCGGCATCGTGGAGGAGGACCCGGGCCGCGGCCTGGTGAAGATTGCCAAGCCGGTCGGCGTCGTGGCTGCGCTGATCCCGACTACCGGGCCGGACGCCACGCCGCCGCTGAAGGCCCTGTTCGCCCTCAAGGGCCGGAACGCGATCATCTGCGCCCCGCACCCGCGGACGAAGGGCACCACTGAGATGGTCGTCGGTTACATGCGCGCGGCGTGCGAGCAGGCCGGTGCTCCAGCCGACCTGGTCCAGTCGCTGCCCTCGCCGTCTCTGCCCAAGACGCAGGAGCTGATGCACCAGGCCGACCTGGTGGTCGCGACCGGCGGGGCGGGCATGGTGCACGCCGCCTACAGCTCGGGCACGCCGGCCTATGGTGTCGGCGTCGGCAATTCGGTTCATGTCGTGGATGAGACCGCCGACCTCGCGGACGCTGCGGCCATGATCATCGCGGCCAAGACGTTCGACTATGCCACCTCCTGCCTGGCCGACAACTCGCTGGTCGTGCATCAGTCCGTCTACGACGACCTGATGGGCCGGCTCACCGGCGCGGGCTCGCACGTGTGTGACGCGCAGCAGAAGGAGGCGCTGCGCCAGGTGATGTGGCCGGACGGCGGGCATGTCCCGTCGATCGCGGTGGTCGCCAAGTCGGCGGCGCACATCGCGAACCTGGCCGGGTTCAGCGTCGCCGGCGACTGCCCGATGCTGATCGTGGAGGAGGACGGCACCGGCCCCGAGCACCCGTTCAGTGGTGAGAAGCTGTCCGTTGTGCTCGCGGTGTACAAGTACTCCGGTGGCATATCCGGCGCCGCCGAGATCGTCAACGCGATCACGGCGTATCAGGGCCTGGGCCATACCTGCGGGATCCACACCAGTTCGGACGCGAATGTGGACGCTCTCGCGATGGCGACGAAGACCGCGCGGGTGCTGGTCAACCAGAACCTGAACGAGGGAGCGGGCAGCCCGCGCAACGGCCTGCCCTTCACCCTCAGCCTGAGCTGCGGGACCTGGGGCGGCAACATCACCACCGAGAATGTCAACGCCCGGCACTTCCTGAACCTGACCTGGGTATCCCGGCCGATCGAGCCGAAGGTGATCAGCGAAGAAGTGCTGTTCAGCAAGCATTGGCAGGCACACGGCCGGTAGCAGGCGGGGACGCTGATCGCGGGGTCCCGGCGCGAGAACGCCCGGGCCCCGCGATCAGGCCGCTATCTCAGTTCTCCCGGGTCGGGCGAGTGGCTAGGAACTCGTCGGGCTCCAGGTAGTACGGGTTGTCGATGACCATGCCGCCGAGCAGCGCCTTGGGGTGCGTCTTCAGGACGTCCATGATCAGCTCGCCGGAGCAGCGGGTGAGGTCGTACAGGCAGAGGTTGACCTGCGGGAAGTTCGAGATGATCCGGTTCAGCGCGGACTCATACCCGATCAGATCGCCGACCACCCGCTCGTTGCGGTGCGCCCAGCTCATGTCGCCGATGTTGCGCGCGTAGCCGTTGCCTTCCGGCATCGGGCTCTGCCGGGCTTTGGCCTCCCAGAACTCCAGCATTCGGTCCGGCAGGAAACCGCCTCCGGCCAGGTAGGTGCTGTGGGAGTCGAGCACCTCCAGTTGCCGGTCGGCGACGTAGGGCTGCACCTCGATCTGCCCGGACATGTTCGCCAGCACTTCGTCGGGGGTGCAGCTATCCACGACGCAGGTGCATTTGTCGCCCGCCCGCAGCCCTTCGACGAGGAACGGGATCAATATGTCGTCACGCTCGGCGGGCTTGCGGTAGAAGCCGCAGATATGGTCGCCGACATTGAGCTGCAGGCCCAGCACCGTCCGCTCACCTCCTAGTCTTACTTGTCACCGTCGTACCAGATGGGCCGCACTGTCAGAGCGACGCGCGGACGTTCTGCGCGGCGGTGCCCATGTTGCGGAGCTTGGCGTAGGCGGCAGTCCGGCTGAAGTAGCCCAGGCCGCAGTCCGGTGCCACGAGCAGCCGGTCGGCCGGCACGACCTCCAGGCCGCGCCGGATCCGGGCCTCGATCTCCTCCACGGTCTCCACCTGGAGGTTCTTGGCGTCGACCACGCCGACGCCGAGCACCTTGTCGGTGGGGAAGTCGCGGAACTCCTCCAGCTCGTCGAACCCCTTGTTGGTGAACTCGAGGTGGATCACGTCGGCCGGGGACTCCTTGAACAGCGGCATCATCGACGCCGCATGGTTGTCGAAGATATCCCTCTGACCGTCCACGCTGCCGTAGCAGACGTGCCAGAACTTGATCGCGTCCACGCCATCGAACATGATGCTCTGCATCTCGATCTGCCACATATCCGTGCTGTACGGCGGCAGCACGTCGATTAGCTGCACCGCCTCCAGGCCCATGCTGACCAGGTACTTCAGTTCCTTGTTCATGGCGATCGCCAGGTCCCGGGCTACCGCAATCTGGTCGCCGTAGTACTCGTCCCTGACGATGACGCTCTGCTGCGCCGGGCCGAGGAACGCCACCTTGAACGGCTTGTCGGTGGCGTTCTGCATGGTCATGACCACGCTCTCGAAGATCGGCCGCTCCCAGGTGATCTTGTCCTTCACCACGGCCTGGTAGAACGGCCGGTACTTAGCGCCTTCCCCGGGCGGGCCGTACGGCGCGAAGCCGCCGACGTTCTCCGGGATGAAGTGGAAGATCGGCTCAAGCTGGAAGCCCGGCGCTTCCCACTCGTAGTACTGCGCGCCGTCGCACAGGATGTCCAGCCCGGCCTTCTCCTGCTCGCGCGCGCAGATCTTGCACGCGTCCTCGTACGCGACCCGCAGGTTATGGCTGCGGTACACCGGCTCGCGCAGAGAACCGAGCACTCGGCCCTGCAGCCAGTGCGGGCGGGGGAACGCCGACACGGCCGAGACCGGGAGCAGCACCTCTTCGCCGCGAATCTCCATGTAATGACACCTTTCCTGATGAGCGTGAACGGGAGGATCTGGTTGGGGGTCGTGTGGGCCCGGCGGCGGCAGCCGCCCCGGGTCCGCAGACGGGCTAACTCGCCGTGCCGCCGAGTTCGGCCCGGACGATGGCCGCGCCCTCGGCGAGGGCGCGGAGCTTGCTCTGCGCGGTCATCCGCTGGAGCATCACCAGGCCGCAGTCGGTGGTAAGGCCGAGCCTGTCGGCCGGCACGTACTCCAGGCACTGCCGGATCCGGTCGGCGACCTCGTCCGCGGTCTCGGTCACGGTCGACTTGACGTCGATCACGCCGGCTACGAACGGCTTGGTCCAGTTGTTGTCGGCTAGCGGCTTCAGGTCGTCCGGCCCGGTGCGGCCGACCTCCCAGTTGAGCGCGGTCAGGTGCACATCGTTGACCTTGGGGAAGATGCCGACCGCCCGGTTCGGTGCGGCGGCATCGACCTTGCGGTTGGCCAGTACGTACGCGCCGAATTCCTGGTCCGCGGTCTCGTCCGGCAGGTAGCCCGGCGTGCCGCCGTAGTTTCCCCAGCAGGTGTGCACCCAGAACTGCACGCCCGGGACGTTGTCGACCGCGAGGTTGAACACCTCGACCTGCCAGTCGGACATCTCATACGGCCAGAGGAACTCATCAAACTGGATGATCTCCACGCCCGCGTCCGCGAGTTCCAGGAAGTCCTCGTGGTAGGCCTTCGCGATCGCGGTGGCCAGTTCCTTCATGTCCTTGTAGAACAGGTCGTTCGAAGCGGCGGCGAGCACGTGAATGCCCTGGTAAGAGACCTTGACCGGCTTCCTGGTCGCTTTGCGCACCGCGCGCAGCGTCGGCATAGCGAAGGAGGTGCGCCGCGATACCGGGCCAGTCACGGTCGCGGCGAACAAGGTCGAGTAGATCGGCAGGCCGAGCTGCGGGCCGTCCACCTCGTACCCGCGCATCCGCTCGTAGTAGTGGTAGACCACCTGGGCGTAGGGGCTGTCCCCGCCGTGCACGCGGCCGTCGGAGATGATGTCCAGGCCGGCCGCCTCCTGGTCGTGCACGATCGCGAGGACGGCGTCCTCGTACGCCTCGCGAGTGAGCGAGTCGTAGACCAGTGCGCCGACCGGTAGCTTGGAATGCGCGTAGCCGTCGTACCAGCGCGGGTTCGGGTAGTTGCCCACCATCGTGGTGGGCAGCAGGATCTCGGTGCCCCCTACGTCCATGTGCGGCCTCCTCATCGTGTTCTGGGCTCATGCCGTTCCGGGTTATCGCCCACTGTGTGACCCTGGCCACAGTCGCGACCATGACCTGTCCGGACAAGGCCGGCCCTGCCGATGACCCAGTCAGGACAGGGCTGTGGTCCGGAGGGCTCGGTGGCGGCCGGCCCGGACGGTCCGGCCGCCGCCGATCCGTGCCCTAGCCGCACCGCAGCACCGACCGGCAGGCGGCGGCGATCCGCGCGGCCGATACGTCGACCTCGGCTTCCAGCGAGGCGGCGACCGGCAGCGGCACGTTCCCGCCGCTGACCCGGGTCACCGGGGCGACGAGGTCGGCGAAGGCCTCCTCCGCCGCGATCGCGGCGATCGCGGCGCCCCAGCCGAGCTGACCGGGGTTCTCCTCGGCGATCACCAGCCGCCGGGTCCGGGCGACCGAGGACAGCATGGCGGCGGCGTCCAGCGGCACGAGCGTCCGCAGGTCGATCACCTCGGCGCTGACACCCTCGGCGGCCAGCTCCTCCGCGGCGGCCAGGCTGAGGCCGACCGTGAACGCGAGGCTGACCACGGTGACGTCGCTGCCCGCGCGGACGATCCGGCCCTGCCCGAGGGGCAGCACTTGCTCGCCCTCGGGCACCTCTTCCTTGCGCCCGTACAGCGCCTTGTGCTCCAGCACGATCACCGGATCGTCGTCCCGGATCGCCCCGGCGAGCAGGCCGAATGCTTCGGCGGGACTGGCCGGGGAGACGATCTTCAGACCCGGCACGCACATCACCCAGTTCTCCAGCGACTGGCCGTGCTGGCTGCCGAACCCGATCCCGCCCGACCCGTTCGCGCCGCGCAGCACCAGCGGCACGCTGACCTGCCCGCCGGTCATGTACCGGACCTTCGCGATCTCGTTGGCAACCTGGTCCCAGCAGGTCGCGTAGAAGTCGGAGAACATGATCTCGGCGACCGGCCTCAGCCCGCCCATGGCCGCGCCCATCGCGGCACCGGCGATCGCCTGCTCCGAGATGGGCGTATTCCACACCCGGTCCTGTCCGAACCGCTCGCGTAGCCCGGTTGTCGCCTTGAACACGCCGCCCGAGGCGACGTCCTCGCCCAGCAGGACGACCCGCTCATCCCGGGCCATCTCCTGGGCTAGCGCGGCGGAGACCGCCTGCCGGTACGTCAGTTGCGCCATTGCCAGCTCCCGTCACTCCACACGTCGGTCCAGGCGCCGGAACCGTCCGGCGGCGGGCGGTCCAGGATCTGCCGCGCGAGATCGGCCATCTCGGACTTCGCCTTGCCCTCGATCTCGTCCAGTTTGGTGGCGTCCACGCCGGCGGCGGTCAGAGCCGCCCGCGCGCGCAGCAGCGGGTCCTGCTCCCGCCACCGGGCGACTTCCTCTGCGGGCCGGTACGCGCCGCCGTCGGCGGCCGAGTGCCCCTTGTGCCGGTAGGTGTGCGCCTCGACCAGGCTCGGTCCCTGGCCGGACCGGGCCGCCGCGACCGCCGTGCCGACCACCTCCCGCACCGCGGCGACGTCGTTGCCGTCCACCACGATCTTGTCCAGCCCGTAGGCCGGCGCCCGGTCCGCGGCGGGCAGGGCGACCGGGATCACCTCGGCGATCGGCGTGTACTCCATGTACCAGTTGTTCTCGCAGACGAAGACCACCGGCAGCCGCCAGACCGCCGCCAGGTTCACGGCCTCATGGAACGCGCCGATGTTGGTCGTGCCGTCGCCGAAGAAACAGACCGTCACCTGGCCGCTGCGCCGGATCCGGGCCGCCCAGGCGAGCCCGACCGCGATCGGCAGGTGCGCCCCGATGATCGCGTAGGAGCCGTAGTAGCCGTGCTCGACGCTGGTGATGTGCATCGAGCCGCCCTTGCCACCGCAGATCCCGCCGGCCCGGCCGAGCAGCTCGGCGAGCACGGCGTCGGGCGGCGCGCCGCGGGCAAGCGCATGCGCGTGCCCGCGGTAGGTGCCGAGGGAGTAGTCATCGGGCCGGAGCACAGACGCGGCGCCGGCCGCGATCGCCTCCTGGCCGATGCCCAGGTGCACGGGCCCGTGGATCAGCCCTTGCCGGTAGAGGGCGTCAGCCCTTTCCTCGAAATGGCGCAGGAGGCACATCTGCGCGAAAAGATCCAGGTCAAGTAGGACATCCATGCCCAGGACAGTACGGTCACCGGACGGGCGCTACCTCGTCCTGGCGGGCTGAACTGGCGCCATCTGGTTAACCGCGCAGCGCCTGCAGCGTGAGCCAGGCCCGGGTCGCCAGCTCAAGGTTGAAATGCGTCTCCGGATCGTTCAGGTCGAGCCCGGTCAGCTCGCGGATCCGCTGCAGCCGGTACTTCAGCGTGCTGCGGTGCACCGACAGCGCCCGCGAGGTCGCCTCGTATCCGCCGCCGTGCGCCAGGTACTGGCATAGTGTCTGCACCAGGTCGGTGCTCCTGCGCTCGTCGTAGCTGACCAGCGCGCCCAGCCATTTGTGCACGAACGCATCGACGTCGGCGAGGTTGCCGGCCGAGGCCAGCATGCGCAGCACGTCCAGGTCGGCGAACACCGACGTGCGCTCGGTGGCCTCCGACGCCTTCTGCAGCCGCAGGGCGAGCTTCGCCTCCCGCAGCGACCGGGTGAGGTCGGACGGCCGGGGACAGGCGTCGCCGACCGCCAGGCGGCACCGGCCGCCGCCCAACTCGGTCGCGATCGCCAGCCGCAGTGCCTCCCAGTCCGTGCGCCCGGCCGGCAGCACGATCACCACCGTGCCTGTCATCATGCCGAGCAGGCCGACGAGCTGCTGGCGGCGCAGCGCCCGGCGGACCGCGTGCACCGCATCCTCGCTCGTCGGGGACTTGCCGGCGATCTCCACGATCGCGACCTGGTGCGGCAGGCCCAGGTCATAGCGCAGCGCCTCGGCCCGCATGTAGGCGCTCTCGTCGTCGGTACCCATGAGCAGGTCGTGTACCAGCTCGCGGCGAACTCGCAGCTCGGCGTCGGCCAGGCCGCGCCGACGGGCCAGTTCGACCGCGAGCACGGTCGCGCTGTGCTCGACTGCCATCAGATCCGTGGTGTCCGCGCGCCGCGCGGGATCGATCAGGGCTAGCAGGCCGAGCACGCCCGGCCGGGGCGAGGCGAGCGCGACGACGCGATCCCCGTCGCGCACCGAACGGCCCGCCGCCATCAGCCGCCGCAGCAGTTGCTCCCGGTCGTAGCCGGTCGGCTTGGGGTAGCTCTCCGGCCGGTCCGGGCCGGCCCAGGCGATCAGATTGCCGTACCGGTCCTCGACCGCCACGGCGAGGCCGGTGAGGTCGTGCAGCGCCTCGGCGATGCCGGAGGCACCCTCGCCGTTCGCGGCTACCTTGGTGAGCCGCTCGTGGATCTGCATGCCGCGGCGGAGCGTCGCCACGGTTTCCTCCAGCGCGAGGTTGGTCTGGCTGAGCTGGCGCGCGGTGTCCCGCTCACGCCGGTGCAGTTGCGCGTTGGAGACGGCGACGCCGGTCTGCTGGGCGAGTACCTGCGCGAGGAACTGCTCCTCGCGGGGCGGCTCAGCGGAGGCGCTGACCACCAGGTAGCCGACCTGCCCGCCGATGCTGCACAGCGGATAGGCATGGGCCCACGCGACATCGGCGATCCGCACCGGACCGCCCGCCTCGGGCAGCGCGGCGAGTTCCGCTGCCAGCGGGGCCGGGATGGTGCGCGTGGTCCCGCCCGCGGTCCACCCCTCGCCAATCGCGAAGCCTACGATCCGCCAGCAGGCAAGAGAGGACGCGGACGACGTTGCCAGCCGCAGGATCTGCTCTTCGTCGGCGCTTTCGGTCATCAGAATAGAGAGCACCAGGAGGGCGCGCAGATTCGTCAGCTGCGGCCGGAGCGAGCCGGGCAACTGGCCAGTGAGCAGCGACGACGACGCGATTTCGTCCACTCAGCCATCCGGGAACCGAATCAGTCAATTGTAGGTGAACAGCGGACATCAGTTAAGGCATGCAACGGGAGACATGTCGTTCCAGCCGTACTTCCGGATGCCCAGCTGGCCGTAAGCGGGTCCGGCCGGGGAGTACCGGGCCCGCGCACGATAGCCACCCCGTGCTATCGCCCCGCTACTGCGACGTCATCCCGCCGTCCGCGGTGATCACGGAACCGGTCAGGAATGACGACTCGTCACTGGCGAGGAACAGCGCGACCGCCGCGATTTCCTCCGGCGTGCCCAGCCGCCCGATCGGGTACTTAGCGGTGGTCGTCGCCAGTCCCTTAGCCAGGTCGCCGCCGCCGCGCGCGGTCAGCATCGGCTCCATGAGCGGAGTGTAGACGGTTCCGGGGCAGATCACGTTGACGCGCACGCCACGGGGCGCCAGGTCGACCGACATCGACCGGGTCAGCGCCACGACCGCGCCCTTGGAGGCGCAGTACGACGCGAAGTTGGCCACGCCGACCAGGGCGGCGACCGAGCCCTGGTTGATGATCGAGCCCCGGCCCGCCGTGACCATCGAGCGGGCCGCCGCGCGCGAGCACAGGAACGTCCCGCGGGCGTTCACCGCGAACGCGCGCTCCCAGTCCTCATCCGTGGCATTGAGCACGGAGCCCGCGCTGTTCACGCCCGCGTTGTTGTACAGCACGTCGACCTGGCCGAACTCGCGCAGCACCCGCTCGAAAACGCGGTCGACCTGTCCGGCGTCGGAGATGTCCGCGCTGATCGCGCGGGCGCTGCCGCCGGCGTCGGCGATCTGCGCCGCGGTCTCCTTCGCCGCCGGCTCGGATAGATCGACGATCGCGACCGCCGCCCCCTCGCGCGCGAAGAGGGCCGCCGCGGCCCTGCCGATCCCCGATCCCGCGCCGGTCACTACCGTGACCCGGCCGTGAAGCCTGCCTGTCATGAAGAACCTCCATCAGAACGAAACGGGCGCGCACCGCGGTACGCGCCGCCAGGCACGGCTTACGTCACAGGGCCGACATCCCGCCGTCGATCACCAGCGGATGGCCGGTCATGTAGCCGAGCCGGCCGCAGGCGAGCAATGCCACCGCGTCGGCGATCTCCTCGGGCGCGGCGACCCGGCCGACCGGGATCCGGTCCTCGACCTGTGCCCGCAGGTCGGGCTGATCCAGCCGCCAGCTAGTCATCGGCGTGTACACCATGCCGGGGCAGATGGCGTTCGCCCGGATGCCAGCATCGGCGTAGTCGATGGCGATCGACCGGGTGAGCATGAGCGCCGCGCCCTTGGACGCCGTGTAGGCGCACCGGCCCGGGAACGCGATCAGGCCCGCCACCGAGGCGATCGTGATGATATGACCCGACCGGCGCTCGATCATCGACGGCAGTACCGCCCGGCTGCACAGGAACGGGCCGCGCACGTTGACGGCGTGCACCTTGTCCCATTCGGCGACCGGCGTCTCATGACAGCGGGCGGCCTGGCGGGAGCCGGTGATGCCGGCGTTGTTGACCAGCACGTCGACCTGACCGAGTTCGGCGACGACAGCCGCGACCGCCGTTGTTACGCCAGATTCGTCGCTGACATCGCAGTACAGAGTCAGTGCGGCCGCTCCCGCCGCCCCCTCCGGGGCCGTGTCCAGCACCGCGACGGTGAATCCCTCCGCCGCGAGCCGGGTGGTGGCGGCCAGGCCGATGCCCGAGGCGCCGCCAGTGACGACGGCGACCCGGGCGGCCGGCGCCGTCACAGGTTCACCGGCATGGCCTGGCCCGCGCGCAGTCGGCAGAGCTGGATGAAGTGCTCCGGGTTGAGGAACAGCTCGTTCAGTTCCGCCATCTCATCCATCGTGAAGCCCTCGGGGCGGCGGATGAGGTAGTCGATGTACTGGAACGCGTCCTTGGCGCCGTAGCCGACGTGATGCGCGCCGAGGATCTTGCGGGTATCCGCGTCGATGACCAGCTTCAGCCAGCCGGACAAGATCGGCCGGGTGAAGGCGTAAATCATCGACCCCTCGGCGGCCGGGAGCGCGAAGTTCTCCGGGTCGGCGTCGTCCGGCGGCATCTGGATCTTGATGACGTTGCGGTACCGGTTCCGGGCCTCGGCCTCGGACAGGCCGCACCAGGTCACCTCGTAGGTGGTGTGCAGGAAGTCTGGATACTGGGTGTAGTCGAACTCGTAGTCCTCGCCCATGATGTTGCGGGCCGCGCCGACGCCGCACTTGCGGGCCTTGAACATCTCCATCGGCGGGCCGACCAGGTCTCCGGCCGCGTAGACGCCCGGCACGTTCGTGCGCATGTGAGTGTCGGCGATCACGAAGCCGCGCTCGTCGGTCGCCAGCCCCAGCGGCGCGTACATGTCCAGGTTCGGCCGCTCGCCGGTGCCGACGAACACGAAATCAGTGTCGATCTGATGCTCGTGGCCGTCGGCGGTCCGGTACCGGATCCCGGTGACCTTGCCGTTGCCCAGGACCTCGACCGGCTCGGCGTCCTGGACGATCTCGATGCCGCGGTCCGCCATCATCGCGATGACGTAGTCGCGCAGCCCCTCGTCAACGTGGTGCAGGCTGGCCGTGCGCATCAGCGGGCTGCGGGTCAGGATCGTCGTCTTGCAGCCGGTCGCGTGGAAGAACGAGCCGTACTCCATCGCGACCTTGGAGCCGCCGATGATGACGCACCGGTTCGGCTCGTAGTCGAGCTCCTCGATCAGGCTGGAGTAGTCGTAGACGCCCTTGAGGCCGATGCCGGCGATCTCGGGGAAGACGGTGTGCGCCCCGGTGCAGAGCACGAGGTTCCTCGCGGTGAACCGCTGCCCGGCGACCTCGACGGTGCGCGCGTCGATCAGTGTGGCGCGCGCGTTGAGGATGTACTCCATGTCCAGCTGCTCTTTGGACTGCCAGTTCATGATCGCGTGCGGGTAGCCGCGCCCAGCCTTGAACAGTTCGATCACGTCCAGGATGCTCGCCCGCTTCTCGTCGAACGGCGGGTACCAGAGGCGCTCCTGCATATGGCGGGCCAGGTCCAGCTCGCGGGCGACCTCGGAGAACAGGTGATGCGGTACGCAGGCCTGGTGCGGGCAGGAGCCGCCGAGAAACGGCCAGGCGTCGATGGTGAGCTGGCGGCCGCCCCGCGCCCGCAGGGCGGCCGAGCCGAACCGGCCTGCCGCGCCACCACCGATGAAGATGGCGTCAAACTCCCGGTCGTCGTCCTCGGGGTCGGCTACGTTCCACAGCGGCTCGGTGTTGGATTCCGGGTGGGCGACGATGTCGTCGATGAGCAGCGCCCACTCGCCGACCGTCAGGGGGGCGCTGTCCGCGCCGCAGCCATTGGGGCCGGGGTCGCCGAGCGCGTGGATCCGAGCGCGCAGCGAGGTGAATCCGTCGGCTGGGTTGCGTACGTCGATCATGGGCCGCCCTTCGTTGCCGCCTCGCGCGCCGGCTCGCGCTGGTGCTGCCTCGCGCGCTGGCCTCGCCGTGTCCCCTCAGCTTCGGATGGCGATGCCGGGCGCTGGCAGGTCTCGCCAGGACGAAGTACCGCGCGGGTGTCGCCCCCGGCGGATCAGGCCCCTGCGGTGGCCTCGCGGCGGCGGAGTAGCCTGGCCCAGGCTGGCGGGGACCAGGTCGAAGCGTGCCGGTGGACCAGCCCGCTGGCCCCCGATCGAGTACTCTCCGGCAATGTCGAGGCCGCGGCCCCGCCTTGGTGGGCCAAGCGATCACCGGCCTGCAGCACCTGCTTGGCGGCGCCGGGAAGGTGGATGAGACACATGGCCGGGCTGGGATGCTCCTGCCGTGGATTCCAGGATGATCCGATGCGTGCACGCCTGTTGCGTCGTGGTTTCGCGCTGGAGTACGTCACGCTGGGCTGGAACGTGGCCGGGATCGTCGTGCTGGCCATCGCAGCGGTGGCCAGCACGTTCGGTCGCGCTGGCCGGGTTTGGGAGATCTTCGGACCGCGCACGCCCGCCATACGCGTTCGCCGCGGCGCTGGGATCTTCGCCTGTCAGGCGGGCGAAACGTGAACCAGGTCAATGGTCTCGGCAGTGATCCGGGCGCCGCGGGCTAGGGCTTGCCTTGGTCAGTGGTCCTTGCCTGGCATGATCTCTTTGGCCTTGGTCTTGATACCTTCCTTGATCACGCCCCAGCGGTCCGGGTCGCCTTTGAGCATGGCTGCGGCGGCGTCTTTCATCTGCTCGAAGGTGGCATGTGGTGGGATGGGGGGGATGTTCGGGTCGGTGCGCACGTCAAGCACGGTCGGGCGGCTGGCGGCCAGGGCCTGGTCCCATGCGGCCCCGACCTGAGCGGGATCCTCCACGCCGACCGCTTCGAGGCCCAGGCTGCGGGCGAAGCCTTCATAGGACACGTCCGGGAGGCGCTGGGACTCCGTGAACTTCGGCGCGCCCTCCATGGCCCGCATCTCCCAGGTGACCTGGTTGAGGTCGTTGTTGTGCAGTACCGCGACGATCAGCCGCGGGTCCGCCCACTGTTCCCAGTAGTGCTTGATGGTGATCAGCTCGGCGAGGCCGTTCATCTGCATGGCGCCGTCCCCGGCGAAGACGATCACCGGCCGGTCGGGGTGGCCGAACTTCGCGCCTATCCCGTAGGGGACCCCGGGTCCCATGGTGGCCAGGTTGCCGGACAGCGAGCCGCGCATGTCTCCCCGGAATTTCAGTTGCCGGGCGTACCAGTTCGCTGATGAGCCCGAGTCCGCCGTCACGATGGCGTCCATGGGCAGCCGGATCGACAGTTCGCGGAAGACCAGCATCGGGTTGACCGGGTCCGCCGCGACTTCGGCTTCGGCGTCCATCGATTCCCACCATCTGGCGACGCCGGCCTCGATCGCCTGGCGCCAGGTGCGGTCCTGCTTGCGCTGCAGGTGTGGGATCAGTGCCCGGAGGGTCGCGGCGGCGTCACCGACCAGATTGATTTCGTAGGGGTACCGCATGCCGATGAACTTGCCGTCGATGTCGATCTGGACGGCACGGGCCTGGCCGAACTCCGGCAGGAACTGGGTGTAGGGGAAGCTTGAGCCCACGGTCAGAAGAGTGTCGCAGTGCTTCATCATCTCGTAGCTGGGGCGGGTGCCCAGCAGCCCGATCGCTCCGGTCACATACGGCAGTTCGTCGGAAAGAACGTCCTTGCCGAGCAGTGGTTTGGCAACTCCGGCGCCGAGCAGTTCGGCGGCCTCTTCGAGTTCGCGCCGGGCGCCGCGGGCACCTTGCCCGGCGAGAATAGCCACCTTGCTGCCGGCGTTGAGGATGTCGGCGGCCCGGCGGACCGCGTCGTCGCCTGGCGAGGTGGTCGGCCAGTCGGCCCCGATGGAGGAGGGCACCATCTTGAAGGCATGGCCCGGCGGGGAGTAGTCGAGTTCCTGGACGTCGGAGGGGATGATGATGGCGGTGGGCGCCCGCTCGGCGACCGCGGTGCGGATGGCCCGGTCGAGCACGTTGGGGAGCTGCTCGGGCACCGTCACCATCTGGACGTACTCGCTCGCCACGTCTTTGAACAGCGACAGCAGGTCGACTTCCTGCTGGTAGGAGCCGCCCATTGCGCTGCGGCTGGTCTGGCCGACGATCGCGACGACGGGCACGTGATCCAGCTTGGCGTCGTAGAGGCCGTTCAGCAGATGGATCGCCCCCGGGCCGGAGGTGGCCATGCACACCCCGACCCGCCCGGTGAACTTCGCGTACCCGACGGCCTCGAAGGCGGCCATCTCCTCGTGCCGCGCCTGAACGAACTGTGGTTTGTTGCCCGCCCTGCCCCAGGCGGCGAGGATGCCGTTGATCCCGTCGCCGGCGTAGGCGAAGACGTGGTCCACCTCCCAGGTGCGCAGGCGCTCAAGCAGGTAGTCAGCGACTGTCGGTGCCATGTCTGTCCTTTCCCTTCCCCTGATGGGGTTCAGTCCGTGCCGCCGCGTGAGCCGGCGATCAGCCGATCGGCGGCCCTGGCGGCGACGGCCATGATCGTTAGAGCTGGGTTGGCGCTGCCCTGCGTGGGCAGCACACTGCCGTCGGTGATGTAGAGGTTGGGGACTGCGAAGCTGCGGCAGCGGCCGTCGACGACACCGTGCCGCTCGTCTGCTGCCATCCGGGCGCCGCCGACGAGGTGGGCGTAACGCTGGATCGTGATGACCTCGTCCGCGCCGGCGGCGTGCAGGATGTCCTCCATGACCGACTGCGCCGCCCGGACCAGAGCCCGGTCGTTGTCGCACTGGGAGTAGCTGAAGCGGGCGACTGGCAGGCCGTAACGGTCCTTTTCGCTGTCGAGCATCACCCTGTTCCCGGGCAGTGGCAAAAACTCGCACAGGGCCCCCAGGCAGGACCAGTGCACGTAGTCGCTCATGTACTCGCGCAGTGCGCGGCCCCAGTGCCCCTGCGCGGCGATGTGCTCGGCCCAGGTGATCGGCAGCGGCGAGACGGTCTGGATCGCGAATCCGCGTTTGTAATCCTTGCCGGGGTCGGTCTCGTAGAACTCCTCGCTGCTTACCTCCGGCGGTGGCGCTTTGTACATCCGCACCTCCGCGCCGAACCGGCCCGCGGTCTGCGGGGCGCCCTGCACCATGAGGTAGCGGCCGACCTGGTCGAAGTCGTTGCACAGGCCGTCGGGGAACCTGCCGGAAGACGAGTTCAGCAGCAGCCGCGGAGTCTCGATCGAATACCCGGCCACGGCCACCATCGCCGCGCGCTGGAACCGCTCAGCTCCGCCGCAGAGGTAGTGCACTCCGGTGACGCGGCCGGTCCGCTCGTCGACGGCTACCCGGGTCACCATGGCGTCCGCGCGGACCTCCGCGCCATGCGCGAGGGCGTCGGGGAGGTGAGTGATCAGCGGCGAGGCCTTGGCGTTGACCTTGCAGCCCTGCAGGCAAAACCCGCGGTAGATGCAGTGCGGCCGGTTACCGAAGCGGCCGTTGGCAATGGCGACCGGACCCACTTTGGCGGTGATCCCGAGCTTGCGGGCGCCGCGCAGGAAGATCTCGCCGTTCCCGCCGACCGGATGCGGCCGGTGTGGGTAGCCGTGCGGGTCTCCCCATGGCCAGTGCTCACCGGCGACCGGCAGTTCCTGCTCGATCTCGGCGTAGTAGGGCTGGAGGTCGGGATAGGCCAGCGGCCAGTCGGCGCCGACCCCGTCGAGGCTGCAGGTGGCGAAATCACTGGGATGAAAGCGCGGGGTGTAGCCCGCATAGTGAACCATCGAGCCGCCGACGCCGCGGCCGGAATTGTTCGAGCCCAGCGGCACCGGATCCGTGCCGGCGATCACCCGGGGGTCGGTCCAGTACAGGTGATGTGAGCCTGCCTCGTCGCTCACCCAGTCGGCGTCGGGATCCCAGAACGGGCCGGCGTCCAGGGCCGCCACCCGCCAGCCGGCCCTGGCCAGCCGCTGCAGCAACACCGACCCTCCTGCGCCGCAGCCCACAATCACCAGGTCGATCTCGTCTTCGTCGGCGAACCGGCGCATGTCCTGCCGCAGCCGATGGTTGGTCCTGGTGCCGTCGTTGGGCAGCAGCCACGCCGATTCGTTACGCGCGCGAACGCTGCGCATCAGGCTCCACCCCGGACCGGATCGTCTGACGGCTGCGTGTCGTGCACCTCGAAAGGCTCAAGCTTGCCAACGCCGGCGTTCTTGTAACCGCGGGGATACGCCGGCCCCGGGAAGCCGATCTCGGCCCAGGCGTCAGGGTGGGAGTAAAACGCCGTGCAAGCGTAACGGGTCCACAGGCTCCACACATGTGCCGCGGTCAGCCCATGCCAGTCCCCGGACTTCAGGTCATGCACCGCCTGCAGCACAGCCATCTGCTCGGCTTGTGGGGCGTCTGCGAACACTGACCCGCACCGCAGGAATGCGTCGGCGTCCAGATGAGACAGCGATTGCCGCCACGCCAGGCCATCTTCGGGCATCTCCGCATACCGCCAGCCGTCGGTCTCTCCCGCCGCCAGCCGGGCGTCGATCATGTGCAGCACTGGGATTTTGGGCTCGCCGTCCTGGCCGGTGATCTGGTCAAGCAGGGCCGCGGCGCACGCTGCCTCCGGTTCGGTGAAGAACTTCAGCATCTGCGGCGGCTGAAGTCTCGCCATCACCAGGCCGGCGGTCAGCTCATCCCAGTGCCGGGCCTGGGCCAGCACGTTGAATCCGGGGAACCGGCTTGCCCGGCCGGGCCCGCTGCTGCCCCGGTCAGCGTTCCCCCCAGCGTGGCCGCTCACTTCTCCCGCCGCAATATCGCCGCGAGCAGTCCCATCCCGCCCACCACGGTCACCAACAACGGCGCAAGCAGCGGCGGGCCCATCTCCATGTTGTAACGCGCGTTCGACCAGCCACCCGGCTTCTGGGCGATGCCCCTCGCGTGCAGGCATACCCCCTGCAAGCCGTTGGCGACAATCGCCGCCGAGGCGAGGGGCAGGGCCGTCTTCGCCATCCGGCGGCTGCAGAAACCAGCCACCCCCGCTACCGCGCCCACCGGGCCCAAGACGACCGGCACCCACATCATCTTGTTGCCAAAACTGGCACTGTCGTGTTCGAAGTAGATCTCCGCCGCCGTCACCAGCGCTCCGGCCGCGGTGAGCGCCGACAGGCTCCGCTCGAAATGCCCCGTCTCCACATTGCGCACCATGCGGTCGATTCCCTGCACGGGCCGGCCGGCCGGCCGGTACCGTGCGTGCCGAACTGTCATCCGGCTCCCTCCTGGTCATCAGCGGAACCACCGGGTCACCTGGTTCGGCAGCTCTCCTGCCGGGGAAACCTGCCTCCGGTCCGCCCCGCTAGGGATCCGGACTACCCGTGACAGCCAGCCCAAACCCCGATCTGCATGTCAGCCCGGCAGCTGGGCAGGAAGCGGGCCTGCGCAAACGCTGCAGCCTGGAGGTACGGCACATCCGTGCGGCCGTCAGGGGCGCAATAAGCCAGTCCCCGTCCGAAAAGGACATCTCGTTGTGCGGCGTAGCATAAGTAGTTACGCGGCCGACCTGGCCGCCGGGTCGAGACCCCGCCTTGCGGCTGAAACATGAGGCGGTCTGTAATGGTCAGCGCGGATGAGAGCACTCGCCTGAGCGGCGCTGGCAGGCGTACAGACCGTCGTATCTCCGCTGACCTGCCGGGACAGGGTCGCCCGCGACAGCCCAGAGGCCCTCCAGAACGGCACCTGCCGTCCCGGCCTCGCGGGCAGCGACGCTAGCAGTGCACTTGCCTTACCTGGCATCCCCGAAATATTCATGGTGCCGTCCTGGCGGCGGCGCCGCATGGCAGGAGCGTTCCTTGATCATCCTCGGCGTCATTCTTCTTATCATCGGCTTCGTGGCGAAAGTAGCTATCATCTGGACTATCGGGATCATTGTTCTTATTATCGGCGCTATCTTGGCGTTGCTCGGTATGATGGGTCACGCGGTTGGTGGCCGGCGACATTACTTCTGAGTGTCATTATTTAGCCTGTGACATCTGCGCCGGCCCGGTGACGCCTGGCCTGCGCCGTCGCCGGGTCAGCTGAAGGTCCGCCCTGGCCCGGAGGTGACCCTGGTTACTTCACCCATGCGTTTACGTGCCGGTATGCACGCCGACGGCCAGGAAGCCCCGGACCGTCGGCAACCACGCGCGCTTGCGTGTCCGTTCGGAGTCGCCTGCCCAGGCCAAACGACGTTCTCCAATCGGCCGTTACCCAACTGAGATAGGTGTTAACGTCGGTCCCGGCCGTACCGCACTGCCAGGCGCCGACGGTGACGGCCGACGCTGGGGAGCACCTGTGAGGGCCCAGCCTCGTCTGCTGACCGTCAGGCGGGCAGGACGTAGGAGCGTGTCATATCCGTGGGAGCGCGTTCGTCTGTCCTCCGTTGCCTGCCTGCCCGTGCAGGGGCTGTTGTCGCCGCGCTGCTCGCCGTGGTGGCCCTGGCCGCCACCGCCGGCACCGCGGGAGCGGCGCCGCGGCCGACCATCAGCCAGGTCAGGCACCGGCTCGTCGAGCTGAAGTCCCAGCAAGACCAGGCCATCCAGCTCTATGATCAGGCGGTCCAGTCGCTGGCCGAGGCCCGGCAGCGCCTGGTACAGGCCCAGCACGAGGTCAGCAGGGCTCACGCACAATGGACGGCGGTGCACACGCAGGTCGCCCAGATCGCGGCGGTTGCTTACGAGGACAGCTTTCTCCATCTGACGGCCTTCGGCGCCCTGCTGACCAATCCTGACCCGCAGGCTGCCCTGTCCGAGGTGCCGCTGCTGCAGCACCTGTCCAGCGATCAGGCGGCCGAGCTGAGCCGGGTCATCGCCACGGCCCGCCATTACGCAGCGGCGCAACAGGCCGCGCGCCGCACCAAGGCAGCGGTGACGGCGCTGGCGCAGCAGCGCCTGAAGCAGCGAACGGCTGTCGCCGGGACAATAGCCACGCAGAAGGCGCTGCTGGCCCGTCTGACGGCGCAGCAGCGTGCGGCGCTTCGGCGGCAGGCGGCACGCTCGGCTGCTAGCACGACTACCGGAACCTACACCGGGCCGACCACCACCGAGGCGGACAAAGCGGTCGCGTTCGCCTACGCACAACTCGGCAAGCCCTATGTGTGGGGTGCCACCGGCCCGGCTTCCTACGACTGCTCGGGCCTCGTCCAGGCGGCCTGGGCGTCGGCCGGAGTGGTCATCCCGCGCACTACGTACGAGCAATGGGCGGCACTGCCACATGTGCCGATGTCGGCAATCCAGCCGGGAGACCTGATCTTCTTCGACCAAATCGGGCACGTCGCGATCTACGTTGGCAACAACATGATCATCGACGCCCCGCAGCCGGGTGAGTTCGTCGAAAAGGTCAGCCTGTCCTCGCCCTGGTACGCGACGACCCTGGTTGGCGCCGCTCGTCCGTGAGCATTTGCGCGTGGGCGGTCCGGTCCCGGAAAAGGCTGTTAGCTGTCGCGCGGCGGCGCGGCAGGGGAGTGCGGTCGGAGGAGGGGCGGGCGGCTTGGCGGTGGCCGTTTGGGCGGCGTGGGGGGCCACGGTGCCGGCCGTCGGCGGGCGGCGGTGATGGCAATCGCCAGCACGGTGGCGGCGGTCATCGGGAGGAAGCCGCTGGCGGCCCATTGGACAGCGCCGAGGGCGAGCGCCGAGGGCGAGGCGCCGGTGGCCCGGTCGTGGATCAGCCCGGCGATGACGGCGGCCCCGGTATAGGCCAGTGCGGGGACCGGGATGATCAGGCGTACCGCATCGGGCCGGACAGTGCAGGCGCCGGCGATGGTGGCTGCGATGAGGAAGATGCCGAGCATCGCGCCGGGCGGGCGGTGGGTCAGCACGGTGGCGGCCCCGCCGGCGGCAGTACCGGTCAGCACGAGCAGGACCCCGGATCGCCCGGGCAGCGTGCCCTGCCGCCAGGGTGCCTGGCCCCGCGCTGGCCGGTGTGCATGCCCGCGCGTACGGGGATCGCGCGGGCGCGGGCCGGGGGAGGATCCCGGCGCGGCGCCGGGTGGCGGGCTGGCGCCGGGTGGCGGGCTGGCGCGGGGAGCTGGCTGGCGCGGCCACGTCATGCTCCCAGAGGGTATCGCCTGCAGCCTGGCCGGTGGACTGCGGGTAATCTTCGCCCATGCGTGAGCGGCCCGGAGAGATGGATGTCTGGGCGCGGGGATGAGCGGGACGAGGCCGGCGGCCGGGTTCCTGCAGGCGCACCCCTCCGGCCGCGCGGCCCGCTCGCGCCGCGCGGCCCGGCCGGTCCGCGAGGAGCAGGCCGCCCCGGCTGGATGCGGGGCGCGCGGCGCATCTCAGGTGTGGCCGGATATTCGCTCAGCTGCCTGGCGGCGGCTTTGCTGCTGGTGGCCAGTGGCATCTCCTACTTCGTCGTCCGCGACGTCAGCAGCATCGGCGGTTCGCACGCGATCGCCAGCGGCCCCTCGGTCGGCGCGCAGAACATTTTGCTCATGGGGCTGGAAAGCCGCACCGACTGGAACGGGAACATCCTGCCGGACGGCATCCTCCGGGCGCTGCACGCCGGGAACCGGCAGGCCGTCCTCGCCGGCGGCGGCGGGAACGCGACCAACACGCTCATCTTGATCCACATATTCGCCGGGGGCAGCAAGGCGGTCGGCTTCTCCATTCCGCGCGACGACTGGGTTCATTTCGCCGGCACTGTAGGCCCGCAGCAGCAGGGAAAGATCGACCAGGCCTACGGCGTGAGCATGTACTACGAGCAGCAGAAACTGCGTGCCAGGTACCCGAACATGGGCCAGGACCAACTGGCGTTCCTTGGTAACGAGGCTGGCCGGCGGGCCGCGGTGGCGACGGTGGAAAAGCTCACCGGCGTGCGCATCGACCATTTCGCCGAGGTCAACATGTACGGGTTCTACGAGCTGGCCAAGGTTCTCGGTGGCGTGGAAGTCTGCCTCAACCACGCCGTCCACGACCGCTTCTCCGGCGCCAGCTTCCACAAGGGTTATCAGCACCTCAACGCCAGCCAGGCGATGGCGTTCGTCCGCCAGCGCCACGGCCTGCCCAACGGTGACCTGGACCGCACCCATCGCCAGCAGGCGTTCATCGCCTCAATGCTGTACCAGTTGCGCACCGGGGGGGTGCTCAGCGACCTGACGAAGATCAACGCGCTGCTGTCGGTCGCCAAACGGTACGTGATCACCGACGCCAGCTGGAACCTGCTGGACTTCGCGGCCCAGATGCGGGGCCTGACCGGCGCCAACCTCGTCTTCCACACCCTCCCGATCAAGGGTTACGCCGTGATCGGCGGCCAGGATGCCAACCGGGTGGACCCCGGCTACATCAAGGCCGTGGTCCACGCCGCGTTCTACCCGGCAGCCACCCGGCACCGCCGCCACCATGGCAAGGGGGCCCAGCCCACCCGGGCGATCACGGTAGAGGTGTTCAACGGCGGCAACACGGCCGGGCTCGCCGGGCGTGTCTCGGCAGCCCTGGCCGCTGCCGGGTACACGGCGGGAACGGTCGGCAACACCACCCCCCGCACCAGCACCGTGGTCCAGTACGGCCACGGCGCCGCGGCAAACGCCCGGGCGATCGCGGCGCTGTTCGGCGTCACCGCCACGGCGAGCACATCGGTGCCCTCCCACCACGTCGCGATCCTGCTCGGCACCAGCGCCACCATGCCCCGCATCAGCGCCTCACCCAGGCCGCACCGGACACCGGTGGCCATCCCCACCACCGGCCCGCAAGGCGGGGCGGTGACCGCCAAGAACGGCATTCCCTGCGTCAACTGACGCCGCACCTCACCGCCGCGCCTCGGCATCCGCATGACGCTGCTCAGCGCGCGGGTACCCGGCGGGCTGGGTGGGATGAGCGGTGGTCCGTCAGCCGGTCCGCGACCGCGCAGTGGGCGACCGTGCCGCTTCCACTCACCAGGATCGGCCGGAACCACGTCCAGGTGACCGTGTAGCAGCAGCGCGCCCGCGCCCGGGTCGGCACCCTCGATCCGGGCCACCACGTTGGCCCGGCCCGGAGCCGACTCCAGGACCATCGGGTCCAGGCCTGCGTCGGCGAGCCGTTCTGCGACATACTCGGCAGCCGGGCGTTCCCGGCAGTCCCCGCCGCCGCTCTGTGCGCGCAGGCCAAGAGCCTTTGGGCCGATCTCTTCTGATGGCCGGCGACATCAGGGCCGAACCTTCGGCCATCGCCGCGGCGTCGCCGATACCTGCTTTGCTGCGTTCGCCGGAGGTGCCGACCCGGCCCTGATCGTGGACGCCGCCGTGCTGAAGGCGAACATCGGACAGATGGCCGCCAGGGCGCGATCCGCCGGGGTGGGCCTGTGGCCGCACGTGAAGACCCACAAGTCGAAGGAGGTAGCCCGGCTTCAGCTTGCCGCCGGCGCGGCCGGCCTCACCGCCGCGACCATTACGGAGGCGGAGGCCATGGCGGACATCGGCGCGGCGCAGTTGCTGGTGGCATACCCGCCCGTCGACCGCTGGCGCATAGAGCGGCTG
>Ga0209166_10000881_pt1 | contig 28035 bp, 20 predicted proteins | sample Coa_R1_3_FD_187151 | JGI IMG/M metagenome (GOLD analysis project Ga0209166, IMG submission 187151) | Surface soil microbial communities from Centralia Pennsylvania, which are recovering from an underground coalmine fire - Coalmine... | ecosystem: Environmental > Terrestrial > Soil >...
AATCTTGATCGCAGTAAGGGATCGAAGAGATGGCTGGGTCGGACCGAGTTCCTGACCCGAACGATTCAAAGCGAGCCCCGGTTGGAAACGCGCAAACCATCCACTAGAGCGAAATGGCGCTCTTCTCGGAGTGCTCGCTCTCGTGTGCTCAAAAGTGCTTGACATAGGCCGACATTGTTAGAGATCGCGATTTTGCGCCAACTAACCACTTCGAGTACTGGCAGGTGACTTGATGCGGCGTTTCGGGAGCCACAGCAGAACCGTGATTCCGATGGACGCGAAGATGATGAGGATGATGACCAAGAATAGCCAACCGCGTGTCATCGCATAAATCCAGGACTCTATATATCCGCAGTACGCCTTCGGCGCAGCCAGCAAAAGCTCAAGCCAGCGTGACCATGTTCTCGCCGTCCATAGCCCATAACCCGAAATCAAGCAGACCAGACAAAGCAAAAGACCCCATTCTTGAGTCTGCGCCCACGAGGTTGGCTCCAGCCAGTTCGAGTTGCGAAATTGCCCAGTTCGGATGATGTAAAGCTCGGCCGCAGAAAGTACCCCTACGAACAAAGCAATCGCCCAGTCGCAAATCGCTGCAAGCCGAAATAGTCGAGTGTTCACAGATGTGCAGACACCTTATCGCCTATGTATGTTTCCAGTGTGGATAAAAGCAAGTGCGGCATCATGGTCGTTAACTGGACCTGAGAGAAACTCCTCAATGAGCGATATCGCGATATTTCGCCAACTGACGCGAACGGCATCCCCTACTGCGTCTTAGCAAAAAGACAGTCATCGTCAGGATTGAGCAAAATGTTCGGAGGTTTGGACCACTGCACGATCAGACCTGCATGGGTTGCTGATGCATTCTTATCGATCTCTCCGGTTGTGCTTATACGAAGATTCTCGATTCCGACGCTGTCATCGCCCGTGTACTGCCATCTCCCCGCCGTTACAAACTGCGAACCGTCCCTGAATCGGTCGCGTTGTTCCGAAGTACCGTCCGCTCGGAGTTCAAGCGTCGAGCTTTCGATCCCTCGGCCCGAACAGTTGCTCCCTTTTCCCCAATGGAGTCGGTATTGCCCAACCAAAGCAGCACGCGGATCGTTGGGTCTCCGAGAACAGCCGTCGAGACACGCTATGGAAGAAACAACCACCGCGATGATGAGACACGAAGACTTCATCCTCGCGCTAGTTTAGATCAAGTCCTCGGAGGTTGGTGTCAACTGTTGAGAACAGGCGATTACACGTTTTGACCGCTGGTCATTGAGTGTAACCGCGATGTTTCGCCAACTGGGTAAATCCTGAGCACAAGCCCTGAGCGCTACTACTTCGCTGGGTCGTGTGTGGGAGTGCTGGTGGCCAGCGGAATTCCGAGAGTACCCGCGCGAGCCGAACCGTGATCGTAGATACCGGTGCGCAGGTAGAAGTCCCCCTTTGGAACGTCGATTTCCTGGTGTAGTTGGAGTCCTATTGTCTTAGCTTCCGCATACCCGTTCGGTTCCAGTTCGATGCCGAATGTCCTGACTACAAAGTTCAGGGGCTTGCCGTCGAAATCATAGGCGGTCAACATTGCTTCGACGTTGCCGTGGCGGACTCCATCGCTGGTAAGTCTAAGCGCGAGGTCGTTTACCGAGATGGCGTACTCCACAAAGTAACGCGTGAAGGGGGACTTAAGCTCCGTGTTACCGCCAGCGTGGGGCGCATCGGCTGTTGGCTGTGGATTCGATGGCTGCACGCGCACTTTGTAAACAATTTGCGTAGAGTCGGGCAGCCCGAATTCCATCAGCCGGATGAGCGGATCGGAAGGCGTACTTCGATCAACACCGGGTTGGGCCTTGGACTCGTCGGCGTAATAACCGCGGCGGTAAGCCAGCTTGTACTCACCACGCGGAATCTTCACCTGGATCGCTCGGTACTTCCCATCCATTTTTTGGTTGGTCGGTGAGTAAGCCAGGCCGTAGTAGTGCGAGCCGCTGTTGATCGCATGCGCCATGGCATCGCTCAGGCCGTTGGTGTTATAGAGAGTCTGGCCACCGGTATCCTTTGCAAGTTCCTCCATCGCAAGCTGGGCCTCGGCGTGCTTCACGCTCTCTTCTCTGAGATTCTCTACTCGTTCTTGGGGGGTAGGTGAGTTTTCGGCTTCATAGGTGAAGTTTCCAGTGAGACCCTCCGCCGAAATGGGGTAAATGGCGACCCGGCTCGGCGTGAGCAAGTCGGCGGTTTGCCGAAGATCCCCAGCGTACTGGCGTGGCACACCCGCGCCGGGAAAGATGCTGATCGGGAAAGAACCCGAGAACCAGATCACATTCTTGCGGCCCGGAATGCCAGAAAGAAAGCGGGCCAGCTGTTGCAGTGCCCGTAATGTGACTTTCACGCGCTCGTCGGTGTGAAAAGCGCCCGTGCCCGCCATCTCCTGCGTTACAGCTTCAATCGCGGCGGGCGCAGCCATATTCATCCTCATTAGGTTGATCACGTCCCGCTCCGAGGCAGCTTGCACGGTGGTGGGAAGCAACCGCCTGGGCTCCGATCCCGGTTTCGCTTTCTTGCTATCCAGCGCTGCCAACAAAACCGCCGGATCAGTCGTAAATCCCTCAACCATGTGGAGCTGTGCTCCTAGGGTAAACACTGCTAATGACGCGCCGGGAGTAATCCTCTTTAGGTACTTGATGGTTTGTGCCCGCACATAAGCCTGGTCCTGCGGTTGAGTATTCAACCAATCCAGCAGCAACACGTTCACCGAGTCCGGTATCTTGGCGAGCGGATAGTTCGTGAACACGTCGGCTGGCATGGGGGGAAGCTTGGCCAAGGTGACCGCTCCGCCCGTGTGTTCTTCAAATACCGAGATATTTTGCGGTTTGCCGTCTTCCGTGACTTGAAAGTCTTCTCTGTGAAGACCGGGAGCCGGTTCGCCCTTCCCGTTCGTCACCACAACGTCCAAGACGACCAGACGAGTTTCCGCCCGGAACGTAGCGACCCGCGAGTCAGACGCCGCAGTCTGCGAAAAGAGCGACGCGGCGCAAAAAGGAAGCAGAGCACAACACATTAAGAAGTCGGTACGCCGATACATCGCAGATTGGCTCCAACGCAAATCCTCTCACAAAGGGAGGCGCGTGTGTCAACGGGCTAAGCGCGAACAGTCGCTGTGTTCATCGGCGGGTGGCCCAGCCTTTGACTTTTCGTACCCAATACGAGAGAGGGGTGCCCCATCCTTGCGTTCTCTGCAAGGGTGGGAACCACGGACCTATGTGTTGATCTGGGGACGTTGCAATCCATCGAAGTCCGTGATGCCCACCCTTTCGCAAAAAGAAGCGAAAGGATGGGGTACCGACGCTGGTTGTGGTGTACCAGAAGTCGAAGGCGGGGCCACCCGCCCAACAGGGGCCTACGCGCGAGTGAGATTAGCTCGAATCGCGCTCACGAGTGCATGCATAAAACGCACGGCCGGTTTGTAGTCTGGGTTGTCCGCGCTCCATTTTTGAAGGCGCTGTTCATGAAACAAACACGTGCGTAAATCGGTAAGACTGAGTTGATTCAGGTTTGCAGAACCCGCCTCGAATGCTCTCCTCGTTTCAGAGAATAGTGAGTAATTCGCAGGGTAATCCGCGTAGCCATCGAATGTGAGAGCAAAGGGGCTGATCGTGAAGATATCTGCGTTTTCGTCTGGTACATCGGATAGACGAAGTTGTTCGTTCTGGATCAGTTCTCGGCCTTTGCTGTGCGTACCGCCCCCTTTGTCAGATACTCGGACCATTCTATGCTTTGCCATCTGGCCACCCGCCCTCTAAGAAGCCCTCTAAGCCTTCTCAGAAGTCAGGTCACTGAACGGCAGAGGCTTGAATCCCGCCAAACGGCGCACTGTCTCTACCAATGCGCCATCGTCATTGCGACGATTGAACCTGTAGCAGAACCCGTCTAGATAACGTTGCAAGTGCTTTATCGAAACCTTGTGAAAACTGCCTATGATTCTGCCCTTGAGCAGTGAGAAAGCCGATTCAATCGTGTTCCTGTGGAACCTCTCATGTGCTTCGCGGATGTTCACTGTAATTTGCCTTCCTTAATGCGCTCTTCGGCATCCTCAACCTTTATCCAGGTGTCAAGTGAGGTTAATTCCGCTTCGTTTTCAATATTGATTCCGAGCGCACGTTTGATGCGGTGACGCATCCGTATGCCGAGTATCCACGAGGAAAGGACCGCGAACGCGATTAGAACTAACTGCACTATCCATTTGCCACGGAAGTGCCACATGCCTCGACTTTAACACGCCCACTTTTGTGTCAAGTGAATAACCTATAAAATCACGCTTCTGGCCTGATGAAGCTGTTGGCATGACAATGAACGTACGGATTTTGTGAACTTATCGTTGCGGATCGATTCCCTGCGCTATATTCCTGAGGCCTTGTCCGGCGGCGCGGCTGCCTTCTTCACATCTACGGGCCCGCCATCCCCTCCCGCGGTCCAGGTTCCGGTCAGCTGGTCGCCGTTCACGTGCAGCGAAATCGTGCCCGCGGTTCCTTGCGCGTCGAATTCCAGCGTTACCGCATCTTCCTTGCGCGAGCCGCTGCTGATCTGGAAATCTCCATGCGACGAACGGATCATCCCGGTAATCGCCCCTTCCTTCTCGGTCAGCTCGAGCGTCAAGGGGATCACTTCTCCGTCCCCGTTCTTCGCGCTGCCTTCATAGTTTCCCGTCACATCGGACTTGGCCGGTGCTTTCTTATCTTGTTGCGCGCCCGCCATGCACGACAGCGCAAGCACAACGCACACCGCGAGCCACCAACCCAGCTTGGCAGAATTGTTTTTCACCATGATTCAGACTCCTTTCGCCACCATCTTCCCCAGTTCATCCTTCTCCACATACGCCCACGGCGTCTTCGGATCGTGGGTAAACACCGTCAGCCATTTTTCCGGAATAGCCTTCGCATAATACTCCTTCTTGCTTTCGATTGTGTCCAGCGGATACAGGTCGAAACTCATCCCCCAGGTCAGATCGATGTGCGCCGTCGTGGGCATCAGGTCCGAGATATAGCACGCCGTCTTCCCCTGGCTCTGCACCATGATGGCCTGCATATGCGCGGTGTGGCCGCGGAAGGTTTTCACTGAGATTCCGGGCACGATTTCCTCTCCGCCTTTCAGCAGCGTCATCTGCCCGCTGGCGACCAGCGGAGCATAGTTATCCGGGATGTAGCTGATGGCGTCGCGCTCGCTTGGTTTCCGCGCGTATTCCCACTCGCCCTGGGGAGCGTAATATTTCGCGCGGGGAAACGTAGGCACGATCTTGCCGTTCGCGTCGCGCACCGTATTCCATCCGCAGTGATCGAAGTGCAGGTGCGAATTGATGACGATGTCGATCTCTTCCGGCGAGACGCCGCCCTCAGCCAGATTGTCGATCAGCTTGGCCGGCTGCCCGTAGAACTTCACCATGCGCTCCGAAAGTTTGTTGCCCATCCCGGTTTCGACCAGCACGGTCTGATCGCCGGTGCGAATCAGCAGCGAATTGAGCCCGGCCGTCACGTAGTTCCTCTCGTCGGCCTCCATCTTGCGCGACCACATGATCTTCGGCACCACTCCAAAGAATGCGCCGCCATCCAGCGGATACGTGCCGTCGGAAAAAGCCGTGAGTTCGAAGCTGCCCAGCGTCATCCGGTGCATCAACCTAGTGTGCCACAGCGGGATTCAAAGTCGATTCACCACGGAGTCACGGAGACACCGAGAAGAAATAATTTCTTGTATTTCGCTCTTCTCCGTGTCTCCGTGCCTCCGTGGTGAGTTAGCCATCAGGCGAATAGATTTCCACAGGCTAGGAGCCGAACGTGTGACATCTGACCTTGCGCCGGTATTCTCGTTTCTGCCATGCTACGTAACGGCGACGCCGTGGCTGAATCGGCAGGCGGTCGAAACGGCGCTCCCAAGTGCTTTGTTTTCAAGATTTTGACCCCTAAACCCAAGGGGCTCAAGATTTTGCAAGCCACGTTTTGTGAACCCCGCGCCCAGCGCGGCATTTGAAGGGGTGGGGGGGAGGGGGGTGGGGGTACTAACCAGTAAACTTTCCCATTTCAGTCCAAAATTTCCAGCCTACCGACAAAAAGACTTCGCCACGGATCAACACAGATTCTCACGGATCAACCTTAATTGCTTCTTGATCCGTGAGAATCCGTGGCGTTTTATCTCTTTGCCTTCGCCGGCGATTTCTCGCCCACGCGCTCACTCACTTCGAACGACATCTTGCCGGCTTTCTTGTCGGCATCGACGACCACGTGATCGCCATGCAAGACTTCGCCATCGAGTATCTTCAGTGCGAGCGGATCCTGCACCAGCTTCTGAATAGCGCGTTTCAGCGGACGCGCTCCGAAGTTCGGATCGTATCCTTGCGTGAACAGCAGGTCTTTCGCAGCATCCGTGAGTTCGAGAGAGATCTTGCGATCCGCCAGCAGACGACGCACATCTTCCAAACGCAGTTCGATGATCTTGACCAGCTGCTCTTTCCCCAACGGACGAAACACGATGATGTCGTCGACGCGGTTCAGGAACTCGGGTTTGAAATGCGTGTGTAGCAGGTTCTGGACTTGTTGCGAGGCTTCCTCGAAATCACGGTCTGACTTCAGGCTCTCAGCCTGCAGCAGCTGCGAGCCGATATTCGACGTCATGATGATGATCGTGTTCTTGAAGTCCACGACACGCCCTTTGCCGTCGGTCAAGCGCCCATCATCCATGATCTGCAGCAGCACGTTGAACACGTCAGGATGCGCCTTCTCGATCTCGTCGAAGAGCACAACCGCATACGGACGACGACGCACCTGTTCGGTAAGCTGTCCGCCTTCTTCGTAACCGACATATCCTGGAGGCGCGCCAATCAGTCGCGCCACCGAATGCTTCTCCATGTACTCCGACATATCGATGCGGAGCAATGCATGCTCGTCATCGAACAGGAATTCGGCGAGCGCGCGGGCAAGTTCGGTTTTGCCGACTCCGGTCGGTCCGAGGAAGATGAAGGATCCGATCGGCCGCTTGGGATCGCTTAATCCCGCGCGCGAACGGCGAATCGCGTTGGCGACTCGCTCCAGCGCCGGATCCTGTCCGACCACACGCTGGCGCAACCGTTCTTCCATCGTGACCAGCTTCTTGACCTCGCCTTCGAGCATCTTCGAGACCGGAATCCCGGTCCACTTGGAGACGATGCTCGCGACATCTTCTTCATCGACTTCTTCTTTCAGCATGCGCTGGCCGCTTTGGCTCTCCATCTGCTTGCTCAGCTTGGCCAGTTCCTGCTCCGCTTGCGGGATTCGCCCGTAGCGAATCTCCGCCACGCGTTCGTTGTTGCCCTTGCGCAACTCTGCCTGCTCTTCCACCTTCAGCTTTTCGATTTGCTCTTTGAGGGCGCGAATCCGGGCAATCGCGTCCTTCTCTTTCTTCCAGTTCGCCTTCAGCGTGTTGGACTTCTCGCGGATTTCCGCGAGTTCCTTCTCGATGATGGCAAGGCGCTCGCGCGAATTCGAATCGTCTTCCTTCTTCAGCGCCTGCTTCTCGATTTCCAGCTGCGTGGCTCGGCGCTCGAGCTGGTCGATGTCGGTGGGAAGCGAGTCGATCTGGATGCGCAGCGATGCAGCCGCCTCATCGATCAAGTCGATTGCCTTGTCGGGCAGGAAGCGATCGGAGATGTAGCGATGCGAGAGCGTAGCTGCCGCGACGATGGCGGAATCTTTAATGCGCACGCCGTGATGCACTTCATACTTCTCTTTCAGGCCGCGCAGGATCGCGATAGTGTCTTCGACATTGGGCTCGCCGACGAAGACGATCTGGAAGCGGCGCTCGAGCGCGGCATCTTTCTCGATGTACTTGCGGTATTCGTTGAGCGTGGTCGCTCCGATCGCGCGGAGCTCCCCGCGAGCCAGCGCAGGCTTCAGCATGTTCGACGCATCAATGGCGCCTTCCGCAGCGCCTGCGCCGACCAGCGTATGCAGCTCGTCAATGAAGAGGACGATCTGACCTTGCGAGTCTTCAATCTCCTTGAGCACTGCTTTGAGGCGATCCTCGAACTCGCCGCGATATTTGGCGCCGGCGAGCATCGATCCAAGATCGAGCGCCACCACGCGCTTGTTCTTGAGAACCTCGGGAACATCGCCTGAGATGATGCGTTGAGCCAGGCCTTCGACGATGGCGGTTTTGCCGACCCCAGGTTCGCCGATGAGCACAGGATTATTCTTCGTCCGGCGCGACAGGACCTGGACGACGCGGCGGATTTCTTCGTCGCGACCGATGACCGGATCGAGCTTGCCGCGGCGGGCCTGTTCGGTCAGGTCGCGCGCGTAACGCTCCAGCGCCTGATACTTCGCCTCAGGATTCTGGTCGGTGACTTTCTGCGATCCGCGAACCACCGTGAGGGCTTTCAGGATCGCATCGTAGGTCGCGCCGTGCTGCGCGAGGATCTGCTGGGCCGCATCGCGCTTCAGATGCGTGATGGCGAGCAACAGGTGCTCGGTGGAAACGTACTCGTCCTTAAAGTTGGAAGCCTCTTTGAACGCCTGCTCCAGCAGCTTGTTGACTTCGTTGGAAAGCGTGGGTTGTGCTGCCGCTCCGGAGACTTTCGGCAGCTTCTCGATCTCGCCGTAAACCTGGCTGAGCACAGCTTGCGGACCGATGCCGATCTTCTCCAGCACCGGCGGAACAATGCCTTCCTTGTCTTCGAGCAGGGCGGCCAGCAGGTGCAGCGGCAGCAGCTCGGGATTGCCGTGCTCGGAGGCGAGCTGGCTGGCGCGCTGGACCGCTTCCTGCGCTTTCACAGTAAATTTATCCCAACGGATGGGCATAAGACCTCGATTTTATAATTTGGGAAATCTAGTAATTGAGTAATTTGATGTAGACGGCAAATCATTCGATTACGAAATTTCCCGTCAAAAATTATGGGAGGCGGTCATTTTCGGCCGCCTCCCGCAGAGCTCAGGGGCTAAAGCCCGCATTGTTCGTCACCGTAACGCGGCGCTAAAGCGCCGCTCTTCCACTTAGGCGGCTTTACCGGGGCCTTTGCCTTCCAGGGTCTTTTCACCCTTCTCGGAGCCGATGTTTACCTTGATCTGCTTGGGCTTGGCTTCGGCCTTCTTGGGTAGCTCAATCTTCAGCACGCCCTTGTCGTAGCGCGCCGAAACCTTGTCGGTATCGACGGTCGGAGGCAGAGTAAAGGTGCGAGTGAAACTGCCATACTGGCGCTCCACGCGGCGATAGTTCTCTTCTTTCTCTTCCTTCTCGATCTTGCGCTCGCCTTGGACCGTCAGAGTGCTGTTCTCGACGCGCACGTCGATATCTTTCTCGTCGATTCCGGGCACTTCGATCTTCAATGTGACCTTGTGCTCGTCTTCGTAGACATCCACGGCGGGGGCAAAGTTCGTGGTGGTAAGGGATTCATCCCGGCCTGCATCATTGTAGGACTCGCGGAACAGGCGGTTCATGCGGTCCTGCAGGGTGGCAAACTCACGGAACGGTTCCCAACGGGTTAATACAGTCATGGCTAAAATCCTCCTTCGGAAATTGGTTGAATCTAAGACTTTTGAATTCGCGACCAGCCGAGGACTCTCGGCTTGTGGTCACTTCGTCACATGCATCATTAGCGTATAAGCATCATAAAAGTTGAGCCACTTACTGTCAAGTACTTGATTTACCTATTTTTCATTAACTTACGTGAGCTATGAGGCACTTCAGGTAGGCGGTTTCGGGCACATTCAGCAGGATGGGGTGGTCTTTGGCCTGGCCGCGGATTTCGAGCAGGCGGACCGTCCGGTGGGCGTCGGAGGCGGCGCTGGCCAGCATTTCCAAGAAAGCGGGCTGGCTTACATGGTACGAGCAGGAGCAGGTGACGAGGATGCCGCCGGGGCGGAGCATCTTCAGGGCCCGAAGGTTGAGTTCCTTGTAGCCGCGCATGGCGGAGTCCAGATCGCGTTTCGATTTGGCGAAGGCCGGAGGATCGAGCACGATCGTGTCGTAAAGATGGTTGGACGAAGCGTAGTCCTTAAGCAGGTCAAAAGCATTGGCCTCGATCCATTCAATGTCCCGGCGGTTGAGCGCGGCATTCTGGTCGGCCACTTCGAGCGCGGGGCGGGAGCTGTCCACGCCGGTTACACGATCGCAGCCTGGCGCGAGGTGGAGGGCAAAACCTCCCTGATAGCAGAAGACGTCAAGCGCTTCGCCGTGAGCGTACTGGGCGGCGGCGGAATAGTTTTCGCGCTGGTCGAGGAAGGCTCCGGTTTTCTGGCCTTCGAGCGCGTCGAAATGGAACTGCACCGAGTTCATGACGAACGTGGTTGCGGTCTTGGTTCCCTGCAGGAGTCCGGAAGAACGGGGAGGGAGAGATTCCAGGTCGCGAACGCGCGGCTCCACGCGTTCGATCAGGGAAGCGGGCTGCAAATGTTCTGCTAAAGAAGAGATGACCGTATCGCGAACGGGGTTGGCATCCATTGCCTGAGTCAGAATCTGCAGGGACAGGATGTCGTTGTAGCGGTCGACGATCAGGCCCGGGAGCAAATCGGCCTCGCTGAAGATGACGCGATAAGCATTGGTATCGCGGACCACGGATTTGCGATAAGCGATTGCGTCGGCGATGCGCTGGCGAATCAGAGGGTGGAAATCTCCAACCGGGTGAGGAGAGACCAGGCGAACGGCAATCTGCGACGAACTGGAATAAAGAGCGGTCCCGAGAGGCTTGCCGCGGTCGTCTGCTACTGTGACCAGGGAACCGGGAGCGATGCCGTCAGCGGAGAGGACATCGGAGCGGTAGACCCAGACGTGGCCGGATCTCAGGCGGGTGGCGCCGCGGGCGGAAATCTTGAGTTTCGGGAGTAGAGCGTGTTCCGGGGCAGAGGGCATGGGGACATGGTAACGCCTGCGGATTGCGAAGCGAGTTAGTTGCAGTCACTTCTCCAGCAAAATCGCTGCTGACGCGATCAATAAAAGGTGATTCGCGTTGGTGATCTGTTGGGCGGAAGATTTCCTCCGGGCGCACCAAGACAGATAACCTCGTTCCTGCGCGGAATCGGCCTATCATCCTAGGAACAGTCCGCGGGAGCTACGCTCATGACGCGGCGGTACTCAGTACTCAGTACTCAGTACGCAGTACTCGGTGTTGCTAACAGTCACGTCGTAAAGCAACTGAGTACTGGGTACTGAGTACTCAGAACGAAATCTGCAAAGCCTCGAATCACGACTGAGGGAGCACTTAACATCGAGTGAAGGGCGGCAAATGAAATGATTCGCAAAACTGCGCTGCAAATTGGAATCCCTGCGCTCCTCGCTTTTATCGTGTGGAATGCGTACCTGGCCGTGAGCCATCTAAAACGGGTGCAAACCACTGCCGCGCTCAGCGGTGAAAGCTCCGCGATAAAAGCAGAACTGTCCGGTGTCTTGAAAGATGTCACCGATATGGAATCGGGTCAGCGAGGATACCTGCTGACGGGGGACCCAGCATATTTGCAGCCGTATTCAGACGCGAAGGGCAGGATTGAAATGGATTTCGCCAGTCTTCGCGCACGGCTCTTGAAGCGGACTCAGCGCGAACGATCGCTGGAGTCGCAGATGGAGTCGTTAGCCACATCCAAGCAGGCTGAAATGGAGCGCTCGATCAGTTTGCGGCAACAAGGGTATCGACGACGCGCATTCAAGCTGGTGGATACCGACGAAGGCAAGGGCTACATGGATGAGATCCGGCGCATCGCGTCTTCGCTATCTTCGAGCGAGAGCAGCAATTTCGCGAGCCTGGAGGCAGAGAGAACTGCCGCACTGCACCGGGCATTCTCCGCAACCATTCTTTCCAATTGCGTCCTGCTGCTGCTGGCGGTATGCGCATTTGGGCTGATCCGGCACCATGAACGACTGCTCGCAGAAGAGGCCGCCCAGACCAGGAACGAGCTGGAGGTGCGGAATCTACAATTGGAAAAACTGACCGCTGCCCTCTCCGGGCAAGCGCGCTCGAACATGGTTGCCATCAATATGAATTCCCGGTTGCTGCTGGAGAATTATGGAGGGTTTCTGCCGCGACAGGGACACGAATATGCCGAGCAGATGAGAGAAGCGGCGGCAGAAATGGAGCAACTCCGGCAGGACTTGGTCGGCAGCCCTTCGAGCGGTAATGGAAGGGCAGCTTAACGGAGTTTAGCTCCGGCGCGGAGCGCTCTCACTTCTTCAGTTCTCTGGTCCAGTTCAACACTATCTGGAGCGATGTCGGCCCTTTTTGCTCGGCATGTTTCATCATGAGGAAGCGACGGCCGTCGGTCTCATAGTCACGTCCGGCGTGCGCATAGCGTCCGGTGAACAGCACGTGCGCGGTGCCGGAGCTGAAATGAGGGCGCGTTTCCACTGGCGCAGCCATCATCGCATCGCCCCAGCGAAAAAATATCTCTTTCCCATCGGGCGACCAATGCGGGCGGTAGCCGCCCCCATTTGAGATCTGCCATTTTCCTCCGGGCCCCGGATACGGTTGCACATATACCTCCAACTGCCCGGTCTCCGCAGACTCGTAGGCGATCCACTTGCCATCAGGAGATATATCCAGTTCGCCACCCTTACCGAGGCTGTTCAGCGGCGCGGGCGCAGCGTCGCCGGTGACCGGGACTTCCCAGGAGTTCACATTTGTCGCACTAACATCTTGCGTGAACATAAGTTTCTTTCCGTCCGGAGTGAACGCCGCAGCCGTCGGTTCGAACTGATTGCTGGTTAGCTTCAGTTCCGGAGAACTGCCGTCCACCGTGCTCCAATAAATGCCGAAATGACCATCGCGGAAAGAGGTATAGGCAACGTGGCGCCCATCTGGAGACCACAACGGATCGCGGTTATCCCCATTGAAGGTGAGACGGTTCACGTTGCCACGCTGCAAATCCAATATCCAAATGTTCCACACTGGATCTGACGGGATGGTGAAGGCTGCCATTTTTCCATCCGGCGCGATGCTCATGTCCTCGTACCCGCGAACCGTCTGCGACGCAGGCGATTCCTTTCCATCGCGCGACACCCAGACCAGATGTGTAGAGGATTCACGGTTCGCCCGTTCGGGGCCGCTCGCGTACACAAGGTTTCCGGATTGCGCTACCGCCAAGTTGCCGTAGCCATCATCCTGATTTGCCAATACCCCGTGTAACACCTGCGCAGGAGTTCCGGTCAGGCGTAACGACTTCAGGTCGAAGGGAACAGCCATCAGCGTGCCTTCACGGACGTAAACCAGATGGCCGGTTGGAAGATAATGGGCGTTGGAAGCATTGGGCAGGATCGTGCGCCAAGCCCTTGTCTTGATCGACAAAACCCCGGTCTCGGCGTCACTCGCGCCGAAATTCTTCATGATGCTGAACAGGATGCTGTCTCCGTCCGGCAGCATTTCGGGCCAACGGTGGCCCTGCTCCTGACGGGCCGAGTCTGGAACGGTCACGATCTCGAGCTTCCCGCCATTCTGCGGGACCCGCGATAACCCCGCCCAGTAGCGACTGAAATAGATGTACCCGTCCGTCCCCCAGGTAGCGCCGGCCAATCCATAGGCCACGGGCGCGAGCGTCACGACCGCTCCGCCCTCGAATGGAACCTTCTTTATCGCGGACGAGGTAGTGAACCCGACCCATTGGCCGTCCGGTGAGAAGAAAGGCATGCTAGCGTCTTCTGTGCCGGGGACGGGAGTTCCTTCAAACTCGTCCATGCGGCGCAGATACAGCTTGGACGTCGCCCAATCAGGGCTCCGGAGTGCATAGGCCAATCGCTGACCATCGGGTGAAATCGCCAGGGGATTGCCGGCGTCGGTGTCAAGCCAGGTATTCATCGGCGCAGAGATCGAAAAGCGGGCGACCGCGGGTTTGCTGCCGACGTCGTCCCGTAGGAGCCAGAACGACATGCTGGCGAGCAGGACGAGCGCAGCAATCGCCCACGGCACCCAGACTGTCGTTGGAGAACTCGCCTTGACTGCGGGACCCACCGCGGGTCCCTCAGCGCCTGCGCCCACCAGCCACTGGATCTGGAGCTTGAGATCGTGCGCGTTCTGGAAGCGGTCTTCTGGATCCTTCGCAAGGCAAGTCTGTACTGTGTGCTCCAGAGCTTTGGGAGCCAGAGGCTGAACGGTCGAGATGGGATCGGGATCTTTTTCGAGAATCGACGATGCTGTGCTCAAGTGCGATTTGCCCTGGAAGGCGCGTTTCCCGGTCGCCATTTCATAGATCACGGAACCAAACGAAAAAATGTCGGAGCGGGCGTCCGCTTCCTTGCCTTCAATCTGCTCCGGCGACATGTATTGGATGGTGCCGATAATGCTGCCTGCGGTGGTCAGCGGACTTAGCGGACTAGGGCCGCTCATCGTGGCTGCGGCAGTGAATGAAGGAGCCGCTCCTGACCCCGTGGCAGTGTTTCGCAGGCTCAGCGGCTTCGCTAGCCCGAAGTCCATCAGCTTCGCGCCGCCTTGAGCCAGCATGATGTTTCCCGGCTTCAGGTCCCGGTGCACAATGCCTTGGCGGTGCGCATACGCCAGTGCATCGGCGACAGCAATGCCAATTTTGAAAATTTCACTCAGCGGCATCGCGCCTTTGCGCAGCCGGTCGGCCAGAGTTTCACCTTCGAGAAGCTCCATTACCAGGTAGTCGGTGCCATCCTGTGAGCCGATGTCATAGAGATGGCAGATGTGGGGATGGTTTAGCGACGAGATGGCCCGAGCCTCGCGTTCCATTCGCTGCTTGAATTCCGGGGAAGAAGAAAGGTGAGAGGCAAGAACTTTCACTGCCACGTTACGATCCAGTCGGGTGTCCCGGGCACGGTAAACTTCTCCCATGCCACCGGTGCCGAGAAGAGATTGGATTTCGTAAGGACCGAGTTTCGTGCCAGAGGTCAGAGCCATGCGTGGGCGCAATTATAGCCTGTGAAGCAATTGCGGACGATGAGCACCCTCGGCCGCTCAGATGAGATGCAGATGCGGCTGTCGCCACACTCCCAATCTTAGCTGGCGGCTTGCTCGGTGGTGGTGGCGGGCACTGCGTGCTTCGCGTGCGATCCGGTGGAGGCTTCGTAGCGAGCTAGATCCAGGTCGGCGTTCAGGGAATCGAGCACGACCATGGGGAGTTCGGCGCCGAAGCCGTCGAGTTCTTCTTCGCTCCAGCCGCCGTTCAGGCGCGTCGATCCGGTGATGTCCTCGGGAAAAGCCTGGCGGTAGTCGCCTTCGCGGATGAGGATGTCGCCGATCAGGCGCCCGGTGTGGATGTCGTAAACGCGGCGGCTGGCCTGACCGTGGTCATTGGTGAGACAGAGAAAGACTTCGCCGTCGCCGGCAAATTCGGGGCGATAGTACCAAGCTTGCGGCGCGTCAATTTTGGGATGGTGGCGCTTGGGGCGATGGATGCCCGGCTTCTGATCGACAAGTTCGTCCGCCGGATTGAAGTACAGGATGCGCTGACAGGAGTCGCAAACGACGGTCTCGTTGCCCGAGCGGACGTCGTTATAAGTCTGCGGGCGGAGCATGACCTGGCAAGCCATGCACTTTTGATTGCGGACTTCCGAGATGCCGCTGCCGCGGAACTTGGAGACGCGCTCGTAGTGGCGCAGGAGATCTTCACGAACGCCCGATCGTAGCTGGTCGCGCTTGCCGCGCCATTCGGCAAGAAGTTTTTCGTCTTCGGCGGTGCGCTGGCGGGCTTCTTCTTTTTCCTTCTCGATCTCGGCGGTCTCGGCCTTGAGTTCGGCCTGCGCGGCCTTGACTTCCTTTTCGCGCGCGTCGGCATTGACCATGAGCTCGAGAATCTTGTCCTCGTTGGCGGCAATTTCCTTTTCGGCGAACTGGATCTCGTGGAGCAGAGCTTTGTACTGGTCGTTGGTCTTAACGTCGAGCGACTGGTCGCGGTACTTGGAAATTTTGCCGCGAAGGTCGGAGATGGCTGTGTCGTACTTGCGGCGGGCAGCTTCGTCGGCCTTGATGGCGGCCTGGGCTTTATCCATCTGGGCCTTGGTTCCGGCCAGCTTTTGCTCGATGGCGGCGACGCGTTTGGGGAGTTCGGCGACTTCGTCCTGCAGGCGGCGGATTTCCTTGTCCGCGTCTTGCAGTTTCAACAGATTTTCGATGTCAGGAAGCATCCGGGATGTCTGCATTGATTCTAGCACGCGCAGGAGCGCGGTTTGACGCGGTTGTCGCGGAGGTTAGGAAAAACGGCTCACCACAGAGGACACAGAGGACACAGAGGAGCACAGGGGACTGGCGCGAAACAAAACACTTCTTAATCATGGCTATCATATGCTGCGGAAGGCGGTAACCCGGTGTACACTGCTTCGTTCGTCTTGAGTCCCTTTTTACTACTTTCCTGCGAGGTCGCTTCGTGAAACGATACTTCTCTACTTGCTCGTGTTTTGTTCTGGCCGCATTCTCTACCCTTGTTTTCTGTCAGCTCCTGGCAGCGCAGACTGCCCCCACAAAACCTTTGACCATTGACGCGCTCTTTCAGCCGGGAGGGCTGGCCGGGCGTGGTCCCGAGACGACGGAGTGGAGTCCGGATGGAGCCCGGCTCTCGTTCGTGCAGCGCGACGAGAAGGGGGAGAAAGGCGAGCTGTGGTATGTGGACACGGCCAGTGGAGAAAAGAAGGTGCTGGTGAGCGCGGAGAAGCTGGCCTCGCTCGATCCGGACGTCAACAAGGTCAAGAACGAGCGTGAGAAGGAGCGGCTCACCCGCTATCACGTGGCGGCATATGTGTGGGCGCCGGACTCGAAGCATCTGATGTTCGATTCGCAAGGGCAATTGTGGTTTTACGACCTGGAGTCGCAGACGGCGGTGCAGTTCACTTCGGCGCCGGATCCGAGCGGCGATCCGAAGTTCTCGCCTGATGGCAAGCGCGTGGCTCTAGTCCGCAAACACAACTTGTACGTGCATCCGGTGAGCGGCACCTCGGAAAAGCAGCTTACGAAGGATACGAGTGAGAACCTGCTGAACGGGGATATCGACTGGGTGTATGCGGAAGAGTTGGCGGTGCGCAGCAATTATTTCTGGTCGCCCGACAGCAAAGAAATCGTCTTTTTGCACATGGATGAGACCAAGGTCCCGACGTATCCAATCACGGATTGGATCCCGACGCACCCCGCGGTGGAGCAGGAGAAGTATCCGAAGGTGGGTGATCCGAACCCGGTAGTGAAGCTGGGGGTAGTGGATGCGGATAAAGGCAAGGTGCGGTGGCTCTCGCTGACCAATGACGAGGAAACTTATATTCCGCGGTTCGGCTGGGTACGCGACGGCGTCATCTGGGCGGAGTTGCTCAACCGGACGGAAAACAAGATGGACCTGTATTTCGTGGATGCGAAAAGCGGGAAGTCGCGGATCGTTTTGAGCGAGTCGGACCCCGGGGCGTGGTTTGACTTCGATCAGGTGGAGGTTCGCTTTCTGAGCACGAAGCCGCAATTTCTATGGCCGAGCTGGCGCGACGGCAACATGCATATTTATCTCTATAGCTTCGACAACCAGAATCCGATGGCTGCCGATGCCAAGCTGGAACGGCAGCTTGAGCAGGGCGAATATGAGGTGCTGGGAATCGATGGCGTCGATGAGAAGGCTGGGACCGTTTTCTTTTCCGCCAATAAGGATGACCCGCGGCAAAGGCAGATTTATTCGGTGCAGCTGGATGGGTCGGGCTTCAAGGCCTTAACCACCGAAGAAGGCGAGCACATGGCCCACTTCTCGGATGACGGGAAGCACTATACGCATATGTATTTAGGGCCGAACGCCTCGCCGACCATTTCCCTGTGCGAGGTAGGAGGCGAGTGCCATCCCGTGTGGAAAGCGCACAATGAGATTGCGGAGTACGGGCTGCGCGCGCCCAAGTATCTGGAGTTCAAAGCGGACGATGGGACGACGCTCTACGGACGCTTATTGCTACCTCCAGACGCCCCTGCGAACGGAAGGATTCCACTCATCATTAACATTTACGGCGGTCCGGCGGCTCAGATGGTGCGCAAGGATGTGCCCAGCGCGTTCGACGAAATTCTGGCGCGCAAGGGATTTGCCATTTTTGCCGTCGACAATCGCGGGACGCCGGGGCGGGACAAGAAATTTCAGACCGCGATCCGTCATGAGTTCGGCGCGGTCGAGTTGAAGGACCAGCTGACGGCGCTGGATCAACTGCTCGAGCAGTATCCGCAGTTGGATAAAGACCGGATTGCAATCTGGGGATGGTCGAACGGCGGCTCGATGACGCTCTATGCGATGACGCATTCCGACCGTTTCCGCGCCGGCGTGGCAGTGGCTCCTGTTACCAACCAGGAAAATTACGACACCATCTACACCGAGCGTTATATGGGGCTGCTCAAGGATGACAAGGCGGGATATGAGCAGTCGGACGTCACCAAGTCGGCCGACAAGTTGCATGGCGCGCTGCTGCTGGTGCACGGCACGAGCGACGATAACGTGCACTTCCAGAACAGCATTCAGATGATCGCGGCGCTGATTAATGCCGGCAAGCAATTCCGGCTGATGATCTATCCCAACAAGACCCACAGCATCGCGGGAAAAGATGCGCGAGTGCACCTTTTCACCATGATTGAAGATCATTTTGAGAGGGAGTTGAAGTAGCCAGGGGCTGGGGACTAGTGGCCAGTGGGCAGTGATCAGTGGCAAGTGGCCAGTGCTTAGTTAGTGCAATCCTGCGGCCACGACACATTCGCGCTCCAGGTTGACGCGGGCCGGATCCCGCCTCCGGCTATTTTTGCTTGTCCGCTTTCTTGGAAGAAGAGCCTTCTTTGGAAGAGCTGTCCGCTTTCTTGTCGTCCTTCTTCGATTCCTTCGAGTCTTTGTCCTTATCTTTGTTTTCTTTGCTGCCGCCGTCGGACGAGGACGCAGACGTCTGGGATTTCTTGGCGTAGTCGGTGACGTACCAACCGGAGCCTTTGAACTGGACTGCGGGCGCGGAAATCATCTGTTCCACGGGACCGCCGCATTCCGGACACTTCTTCTGGGGCTTGTCCGAGAATTTCTGGATTTTTTCGAAGCGATGACCGCACTTCTTGCACTGATATTCGTAAAGTGGCATGGGTAGGAAAACGCCTGAGAATAACAACTTCAGGATAAGAACTTCGTACTGATTCTAGGGGTGCGGGTTGAGCCGCGTCAATTTTGGAACGTGCCCTCCGCCGCGGTGATTCTAAGTGGCGAGTGCAGAATGGCGAGCGAATGCGTCACATCCGCACACCTCAAGATCTCACGAAGGAACCGGTAGCAGCCGGCGTCATCAAGCCTGGTTACGATTCAGGTTCACGAGGTAACACTCCTCGTGAATCGCCTGACCGGACTCATCGGTCTTTGCGGTTTCGAGAGAAACCGGCTCGTTGCAGGCCGAGCACAGTGTCGTCTTCGCGCTGGGAACTGGAAGACTGGAATCAGAATTGGTGGATGCGGGATAGACTGACATAAGCCCCTCAAGTAACCCTGACATGCAGGCGGGATGTACAAACTGCATACAGTATAACACGGATGTACTACAGCGTACTCCCTAGGGGGAATCCCCCAGTCACGTCATAGGCTGGACAATTTCCAAAACTGCGGAACCAAATAGGTTGTTCGCATACAGGATTTTACCGTATTGATTTCAACCGGTTCTTCGCGCATGTTAATCGCGCGCCACACTGCTTTCACGCCGCAGTGGTCCCGCGCATTGGGCTCGCCGGGAGGCACCTTCTGGACGACAAAATGAATATCCTGCTGGTGGATGACCAGCCGGGCAAGTTGCTCACGTATGAAGCCATGCTTGCCGAACTGGGAGAGAATCTGATCCCCGCGCAATCGGGCATGCAGGCGCTCGAGTGCATGCTCAAGAATGACATCGCCTTGGTGCTGATGGACGTGAGCATGCCAGGAATGGATGGTTTCGAAACCGCGCAGATGATCCACCAGCATCCCCGGTTTCACAACACGCCCATCATCTTCGTTTCAGGCATCCACGTGACCGAGATGGACCGCCTGAAGGGCTATGCGCATGGGGCGGTGGATTACGTCCCAGTGCCCGTGATTCCCCAACTTCTCCGCGCCAAGGTGCGGGTGTTTGCGGAATTGCATCGCAAGACGCGGCAACTTGAAATCCTGAACGCCCGGATGAGTGTATTGCAGGATGATGAACGGAGGCGCATCGCGCGCGAACTGCACGACAGCGTCGGGCAATTGCTCGCCGCCATCCGCATCAACAATTCTGTAGTGGAAAGGGAAGTCGGGAAACTCAGTGCGAAAGCAGCCCAATGTGTGTCTCAGAATGCCGAAATGGCGGAACAGGTGAGCAAAGAGATTCGCACGATCTCCCACCTGCTGCATCCTCCCTTGCTGGATGAAGCCGGACTGGCCTCGGCCTTGCGCTGGTTTGTAGATGGATTTGCCGACCGTAGCCAAATCCAGGCGAAACTCGAGATTCCAGAAGATTTTGTCCGCTTGCCGAAAGAGATTGAGCTTTCGATATTCCGGGTAGTGCAGGAATGCCTGACCAACATCCATCGGCATTCCGGCAGCCCCACTGCGGAGATCCGCGTGGGTCTCGAAGGGGCGACGGTGAGGGTGGAGATTCAGGACGCCGGAAAGGGGATGTCGCTGGAAAAAGAGACCGCATTCATCTCGTCGGCGCGCAGCGGAGTAGGGCTACGAGGAATGCGCGAACGCCTGCGTTTGTTAGGCGGAAGTTTATATTTGCAGTCCGACATCCGCGGGACCAGGGTAACGGCTGTAATTCCAGTCCGACACGGAGATTCGGTCGTGTTGAATCACAAGGCGCAATCGGAGGGCTCGCCGGAAGCTCAGGCCCCCTTGGCGTAGCACCCCATCTGGCAAGTCCAGCTTCTTTGCCGCGCGGTTTGCACCGCGGCTTCAACAAAGCTATTGCACTAATGGCTCGGTATCTTCGGGAGCGCCGTGGCGGCGCAGCAACTGCGGCAGATTCTGCGAAAAAGCGGAGCGCGGCAACACCATGTCACAGCCGACTTCGTGCGCTTTCTGCTTCAGATCTCCCTGGACGTGCGATAGGAAGCCGATGATCGAGGTTCCTTTTTTCAGCTTACTCTTCAGCTTGGGGATCAGGGTCAGCGGCTTGGCATTGGCATTGTTCAGATCGAAGATGATCAGCGAGGGCTTTTCTTCGCCGTTCTGCTGCAGCTTCTCGGCCAAGTCCTTGTCGGTCTTCACGAATTCGACCTTGACGTTCAGCTTGCGGGCCGTCTCCTGAATCTTAGCCATGAAGAACAGATCTTCGATAAACGCGAAGATGCGGGAATTGGCTAATTCTCCGGGAACTGGCTCGGGTTCAGGCTGTGGATATTGGGTGCCGTAGCCAGGACGCTGGCGTCCACCTTTGTGGCCGTTATTGTTATTGCCTCCGGCCAGAACGGCGCGGTAGCTGTGGTCCATGGGAGCGGTGTAAATGCCGTCCTTATTTTCACGGCTCAGACCCTGGCCGGGGCGATGACCACGCTGTTGATGCTGCCGGCGTCCGCGACGCCGTCTTCTGCCTCCACCACCGGAGGGCCTTCCTGGTCCTGCGTTCATAGTCCTCTCACACGAATTACGATTTTTCAGCGAATTTCAAAATGGTCCCGTTTGGTCCTGGGCACGATCTAGGCAAAGCTCCGCCGGGCAGACTTCGTTGCTACTGCGCACGTGCGGGTTGCAGCGGAATACACTATGGAACGAACCCCACCTCTGAAACAAACCACTCTTCGACAAATGAAGACTTCAAAGCTTTAAACGTAGTATCGATTTTCCGCTTATCGGATCCGTCAGGCGCCGCCTCGGAACGGCTGGCGCGGAAGGCCTGCGCGGGAACGAGGCCTAAACGAGAACACCTTTATGGTACTCGTCCTTGAGCTTCGGCGCAAGAGGGCTGGCGGGCCGGGTTTTGCACAGGAGGCCATGACCAAAGAGAATCGTTGATTTTTGATTGTTCTTTGTCGAACGAAAAGCGGCAACAGAATCGACCTCATGGTTTTTCATTCAACAATCAAAAATCAACAATCATCCATTCCTAGGTAAAGCAGGCGAGTTCACGTGCCCACTGCTGTGCCCGCCAGTAGTATGCCGCGACTTCTTCCGGATCGAGGTGCAGGCCATGGCTGAGCGCAGCCGCGGCCGCCCATTCTCCGCTCTCGTGGGCGAGCATCAGCTGATACACGGGACGCAGCGGGCTGGGCTGACCGAGGAGCACCGATTTGGTCGCGGAATCGAGAGGGATTTTTTCCAGCACGTCTGACATCGGCATCTCCAGCATGACATCGATCAACGACAACAGGCCGATCAGGAAGAGGTCGGACTCGCCGTGTGCGACATAGGGGGAGAGAAGTTCGCCGAAGCGGCCGCGGACGAGGGCGGAGAGAACGAGGTCGCTGGTCTTATCCTGTCCGGCGCCGACCGCGGCGACCAGGCGCACCCACTTGCGCACATCGCGCTCTCCGAGCAGAGAGATGGCGTGACGGACGGAATGGATTTCATTCTTGAGGGCGAAAACGGCAGAGTTCAGATAACGCAGCAGGCGGTAGCAGACTGAAGCTTCGGCTTTAATGAGTTTTTCAAGCGCGGGAATGTCGAGTTCGGGACGGGAGACCTCCTGCAGCATGCGCAGGTAATTCATCTGATGCGCGGGCAAATCGTGGGTGCTCATCATCTCGGGGCGGCGGAAGAAATATCCCTGAAAGTAGACGAAGCCCTGATCGCGCGCACGGTGGAAGTCACGTTGAGTTTCAATTTTCTCGGCCAGCATGCGGCATCGCCACGGGCCAAATCTGCGGATCAGTTCGGTGCGTTGCGCTTCGCTGGTCAACTGCATCTCGACTTTGACGATATCGGCGATTTCGAGAAGGGATTCGCGGGGATCCGCCGCAACGAAGTCGTCGAGCGCGATCAGGTATCCAGCCTGCTTGAGTTCGCGGCAGGCGGCGAGCACCTCAGCGTCGGGCGGAACGCTTTCTAGTACCTCGACCACCGTGCACGTGGAGGGCAGCAGCGTGACGAGTCCTTTGATCAGCGTGTTGCGGGTGCAGTTGACGAAGGCACGGCGGCCGTCGCACAAAACGTCGAGGCCGATGAGCAGGGAGCGGTCGAGCGTGGCTCGGGAGGCTTCGTCAGGATCGCCGGAGAACGCGTTTTCAATCCCGTCGCGGAATAGGAGTTCGTAGCCGAAAACTCTTTCGTCCCGATCGAAGATGGGTTGCCGGGCCACATAGCGGAACGACTTGAGATCCCGCACAGGAGTGGCTGCGGCAGCTTGTCCCAAAGAAGTGTTTCCCACGATAGGTACTATCGGCGGGGGAGGAGAAAGCGTGAACCCGGCGGCGGAATGTGAGAGCGCGCTAAGAAAGCTGGCGCTGAAAAATGCGACCTACGCGCGCTGAACGCCGCCCAGGCCGCTGAGAGCGGAGACGATCTTCGCCGACCACTGCGCGATTTCGTCTTCCCGCAACGTTCGTTCGGGTGATTGAAAATGGGCCCGCAAGAGCGCGGAGTATTTTCCGGCAGGAATCTGTCCTCCCCGGAAAATCTCCACGGGTCGGAATTCACGCAATTCCGCTACCGATGCGTGGGCAACCGCGTTCTGCATCTGCCCAAAGGTGACGTCATCGGCAAAGATGAACGAGAAGTCTCGTTCGACTGCCGGATACTTGGCAAGCGGCAAAAAGTGTATTGCGCGCAGGCCCAGTGTATAGAGCTGTTCGAGATCGAATTCGGCCACGAAGACAGCTTGCCGCAACTTGCGGGCCATGACGATCTCGGGATGGATCTGGCCGAACTGGGCCACTACCGCGCCATTCACGCGCGCGCGGGCGCTGCGTCCGGGATGGAAATAGTCGGCTGCTTCGTTGTCGTAATGCACCTCGCCGGCGAATGCTGCCAGGACGTTTTCGACGTCACCCTTGAAGCCGCGAAAGGCTTCGGCAGCCGCTGCCTGCTCGCCTTTGCTCACATCGAGTGTGCCGCCAACCGTAAGCAAATTGCGAACCGCGGTTGCGGTAGCCCCGAGGCAGGCCTTCTTCGGTTCTTCGCGTTCACTGCCCGAAAGCTGGTAGGTACTGCCAATCTCGAACAGCCGGGCGTCCGGGACATCGCGATTCAAATTCCAGGCGAGCATGTCGAGCATCCCGGGCACCAGCGAGGTGCGCATGACCGAGGCTTCCTCGCTGAGCGGATTCTCCAGTTCGAGAACCTTGGCGGACTGACTGGTGGAGAAACGCTCGGCGTCCGCGTGCGAGATGAAGGTCAGCGACAGAGCTTCGTTGTAGCCGAGGGCCAGGGCGCGCTTGCGAAAAGCGGCGCCCATGGCGGCATGCGGCAATTCGACTACGGCGCCGCTATAAGCGGGGAGCGTGTTTTCGAACTTGTCGTAGCCGTGGAGGCGGGCGATTTCTTCGATCACGTCGATTTCGCGCTCTACGTCGAGACGCCAGCTGGGGACGTGTACGCGGAACTGCGCGTCCTGCTGGCCTTCGGGAATCAGATTGAAGCCCAGCCGTTTCAGGAGACGGAAGATGAGGCCGGCATCGAGGCCCTCGCCCAGAATGCGGCGCACTTCGCTCACGCGGAGCACGATGGGGGCCTGGTCCATCTGCCGGGAAATCACGTCGACGGCATCGCCCACCAGTTCTCCACCGCCGGATTCCAGAATCATTCTTGCGACGAGATCGCAGGAAAGCACGGTGGATTCGAAGTCCGCGCCGCGTTCGAAGCGGTGCGAGGCGTCGGTGTGAATTGCGTGACGGCGCGACATTTTGCGAACGGTTGCGGGATCCCACCACGCGGATTCGATCACGATGTTGCGCGTGCTGTCGGTGATCATGGTGTCGTAACCGCCCATGACTCCGGCGAGGCCGACGGGCTTTTTCGCGTCGCAGACGACCAGGTCTTCGGTGGTGAGCTTGCGTTCGATGCCGTCCAGCGTTTTCAAGATTTCCCCAGCGCGGGCATGGCGGACGATGATCCGGCCGCCTTCAAGCAGGTCGGCGTCGAAGACGTGGGTGGGCTTGCCGATCTCCCAGAGAACGTAGTTGGTGGCGTCGACCGCATTCGAGATGGGGCGCTGGTCGAGCAGCTGCAGGCGATGCGCGATTTTTTCGGGCGACGGCTTGATGTGAGTACCGCGGATTACGCGCGCGCTAAAGCGCGGGCAGAGTTGCGGCTCTTCCACGGTGATGGGGAAGGGCTGATCTGCTGTTGCGGAAGCCGGAAGCCGAGAGCCGGAAGCCGGGTTGAGCGGCAGGTCATAGATGGCCGCCGCTTCGCGGGCCACGCCGTAATGATTCATGGCATCGGGGCGGTTAGTCCCGATCTCGACATCGAAGACAGTATCGGCACCGGAACCAAGGATGCCTTCGACACCAAGGCCGACGTCGATCAGGTCTTCGGCGAGACGATGGTCGTCTACCGTGAGATCGACGAAGTCGCGAATCCAGTTTGCCGAGAGTTTCATGAGTGTAGCTTTTAGCTTTTAGCTCTTAGCCTTTAGCTCAAAGCTCAAAAGATAAGAGCTAAACCTTCCGCTCTTAGCCTCTAGCTAAAAGCTGAGAGCTAACAGCTAAGAGCTTTTATCCAAACTGCTGCAAAAATCTTACGTCCCCCTGGAAAAATAACTGAATGTCATCCACGCCGTACTTCAAGAGAGCGAGGCGGTCGACGCCCATGCCGAAGGCGAAGCCGGAGATTTTCTTCGGGTCGTAGCCGTTGTCTTTCACGAACTCGAAGACGTTGGGGTCGACCATGCCGCAGCCGAGCACTTCGATCCATCCGGTCTGCTTGCAGGGACGGCAGAGAGCGTCATCACTGCCGCGCTTGCCGCTGCCGCCGCAGATGAAGCACGTCACGTAGAGCTCCGCGCTCGGCTCGGTGAACGGGAAGAATGACGGACGGAAATGCGTCTTCACGCTCGATCCGAACAGTGCTTTCATGGCGTGATCGAGCGTGCCCTTCAGGTCGCCGAAGGTGATATTGGTATCGACCGCGAGGCCTTCGATCTGATGAAACATGGGCGAGTGGCTGGCGTCAGGCGGATCGTTGCGGTGCACGGTGCCGGGAATCACGATGCGGATGGGCGGCCGCATCTTCTCCATGGTGCGAATCTGTACTGGGGAGGTGTGCGTGCGCAGCAGCAGACGCTCTCGCTGCGGCTTGGATTGCTGTCCGGCGATGAATAGTGTGTCCTGCGTGTCGCGCGCCGGATGGTTTGGCGGGAAGTTCAGCGATTCGAAGTTGTAGTAGTCGGTTTCTACGACGGGGCCTTCGGCGACTGAATAACCGAGCTTCTGGAAGACGGAAACAATCTCATGCGACGTTTTGATCACGGGATGCTCGGCCCCTATGGGCCGGCGCTCACCGGGGAGAGTAATGTCCACGCGATCCGTTGCAGCGGGTGCTGCGCCCGCGGCGGTCACATGCGCGGCTTCGACCAGTTCCGTGATGCGAGCTTTCAGTTCGTTGACGCGGATGCCCGCTTCGCGCTTGGCGGTTTTGGGCGCGCCTTTCAACCAGAGATCGTTGATCTGGGTGAGAATTCCGTTTTTGCGGGCCATCCAGCGGTCGCGGAAGGATTTCAGTTCGACGTCGTTGCGGACCTCGGCGGATTCCGCGGTGCACGCGGCAATGCAGTCGGCGGCAGCTTTTTCGAGAGCCGGCTCGGAATAGTCCGTCAGTTTGGGAACGGTGTAGGCCACTGTTATTCTCTCCAGCCGTGGAAACAATTCCCTGCGAGAACAGCGACGACGTTTAGATAATAGGGATCCTTCGACTGCGCAAACCGAGTCGCCTCGCGAATCGGTTTGCTCCGCTCAGGATGACAGTTGAAGGAGAGACTGGTTACGCAGTACCGATTGCGCCCTTGGCCTGGGTTGCGAGGCTCGAAAATCCCGACGGGTCGTTCACCGCCAGGTCGGCGAGAATCTTGCGGTCCAGTTCGACGCCCGCCTTTTTCAGGCCATGGATGAACTGGTTGTAGCTCATCCCATTGAGCTTGGCGGCGGCGCCGATGCGCACGATCCAGAGCGAGCGGTACTGGCGCTTGCGCTGCTTGCGTCCGGCATAGGCGAACTTCAGGCCGCGCTCGACGGACTCTTTGGCCGAGCGGTAGAGCTTGGATTTAGTCAGGAAATAGCCGCTTGCGCGGTCTAAGATTTTTTTGCGTTTCTGGCGGCGTTTGGTTCCGCGTTTTACACGAGGCATGGTCTTCTCCTTTTTTATTTCGTTTTAAGGCGGCTGGAGGTAAGGATGAATCGCTGACCTCTTCACGCGCCGGGCAATTGTTGAATGATGATTGTTGATTGTTGAATAAAAACCTTTGATCAGCTTTTCATTCGACAATCAACAATCAAAATTCAACAATGCCTCTATTGGTACGGAATCATCCGCAGTACCTTGGCCAGATCTCCATCACTCACCAGGGCGGATTTCCGCATCTTGCGTTTGGTCTTCGTTTCTTTCGACGTCAGGATGTGACGCAGCTTCGCGTGTCCCCGCTTCACTTTTCCTGAGCCCGTTTTTTTGAAGCGCTTGGCGGCGCCTTTGTGCGTTTTCAGTTTCGGCATAATAACCTCAGCAGTTAGCAATGAGCGATGAGCAATGAGCAGTTAGAACAAAAACAGCGCAGGCATTCTCTCAACCGCTAAATGCCAATGGCTAACAGCTAATTGCTGGTTTTCTATGACGCGGGTTTGGCGACCTGCGCCGCCGGCACTTCGGGCCTGGGTGCGCTTTGCGCCGCAGCCTTCTGTCTTTCTTTTTCTCGTTCCTTGTCCGACTTCTTGGGCGCCAGGATCGCGTGCAGCGTGTTGCCCTCCTGCCGCGGCCGGAACTCGACGATACTCATCGGTTCCACGTCCTTGATGAGCCGCTCCAGAATCTGGCGTCCCAGTCCAGTGCGCGTCATCTCGCGTCCACGAAAAAAGATGGTCGCCTTCACTTTGTCGCCCTCGTCCAGGAAGCGCAGCACGTGATTCTTCTTGGTCTCGTAATCGTGGTCGTCCACATTGATGCGGAACTTGACCTCTTTTACGGTGATCGTCTTCTGGTGCTTCTTGGCTTCGCGCTCTTTCTTTTCCTGCTGGTAGAGATACTTCCCGTA
>Ga0209166_10000883_pt1 | contig 27990 bp, 23 predicted proteins | sample Coa_R1_3_FD_187151 | JGI IMG/M metagenome (GOLD analysis project Ga0209166, IMG submission 187151) | Surface soil microbial communities from Centralia Pennsylvania, which are recovering from an underground coalmine fire - Coalmine... | ecosystem: Environmental > Terrestrial > Soil >...
GCCAGGCAGAAGCACCTCCTCGCGTGCAGATGCGCCTCCTGCAGGAACTCCGTTCGCAAAAGCGTCCGCATCAGCTTTATCGCCGCACCGGCATCATCGCCGCATGGGGATTGGCTGCGGCCGCATCCGTCGTCGCGGTCGTCAGTTGGCAGAACTGGCGCAATCATTCCGCGCATCCCGCGATCGGCACTTCCATTCCGGCGGTTACCAATGTTGTGCCAATGCCTTCTTCGTCCGACGCCGTGCTCGTCGCCGATGAAGATACCGGTGCGTTCACCCCTTTGCCCGGCGCCTTGCCGCTTTCTTCCGATGACGGCGCCGTTTACGAAGTCCGCATGCAGCGCGCCTCGCTCGGAGCCCTCGGTCTGCCCGTCAATGAAGACGGCGCTTCCGATTGGATCAGTGTGGATGTGCTCGTTGCCGATGACGGCACGCCGCAAGGCGTCCGCCTTCACGAGGACGCGGCCTTGTCGCTTCCGGCTCAATGATTTCAGATCTTAGTGTGCCCAGGAGAGAAGAGGAGAAGCCACGATGAGAAGTTTATTTCGAACCATGATTCCTCTCGCAGCCGCTGCCGTTCTTTCCGTCGCGGCGTTTGGCCAGGAGGCGCCGCCTCCGCCGCTAGATTTGACGGCGCAGCAAGGTCCGATGGGCCCCGGCCCCGGCGGTCCGGCATTTCACCGCATGGAATTGCTCGGCATCGGCGCCCATGGCGGCAAAGTCGTAACCGGCGCGCCGTTCAGCGCCGTTGCGGTCACAACCTTCAGCCATACTTTGGCCGACGGCAATAAAATTTCAAACACCCACCAGGTCAGTCTCTTTCGCGACAGCCAGGGCCGCTTCCGCAAGGAGGGCACCATGCCTCCCATGGGCGAATTCGCCGTCGCCGAGCCTCATTCCTTTGTCGTCATTCATGATCCCGTCGCCGCCAAGGGTTTTTGGCTCAATCCCGATAAGAAAATTGCCCACGTCATGGCCCTCTCCAATCGCGGCGAAAAGGGCGGCAGAGCGGCCAAGGGCATAGGCGCGGACGTCGCGCCGGCTGGCGCCGATGCGGTCGATTCCGCCGAAAAAGATAATTCCAACGTCACCAGGGAATCGCTCGGCACGCAAACCATCAACGGCGTCAGCGCAGAGGGCACTCGTTTCACGCGCCTGATTCCCGCCGGAAAAATTGGCAACGATAAACCCATTACCGTCACCCGCGAAGTCTGGTATTCCCCGGATTTGCAGATCGTCGTGCAGAGCAAACACAGCGATCCGCGCTTTGGCGAAACCGTCTATTCCTTGACGAACCTCCAGCGCACCGAGCCCGCTGCGAATCTCTTCACCGTTCCCTCGGATTTCACGGTCACGGAAGGCAATCCGCACAAAGGCATGCGAGGGATGCGGCATCAACCGGCGCCTCCTCCTTCGGCCGATGCGCCGCCTGCTCCCGGTTTTTAACGATCTTCTCTCCTGAAGAAGACAGCGCGCCCTCTTTGTCCCTCACCGCCAGTGGAGGGCAGCAAGAGGGCGTAGCTGTTTTGCTCGGGCCAATCTCACGAAAGGGTTGAATCACATGCTGGACGAACGACGGCTTGCCTCCGAGTTGCAAGGCGAAGGTTTTTCTCACACTTACTTTTGGGCCGATGGGCCCAATACCATCTATCCCGATCACGCTCATTCCGCCGAAACCGCTCACGTCATCCTCAGCGGCGAAATGACCCTCACCATCAACGGCGAATCGCATCTCTACCGCGCCGGCGATCGCTGCGATGTTCCCGCCGGCGTTCCTCATTCCGCCGTGATGGGCCGTCTCGGTTGCCGCTACATTGTCGCCGAGCGCGTCTCCGCTCATTAGCTCTCCTATCTAACTTTGCGCTTCGTTCATCGCCGGCGCTTCCCGCTGTGTTAACTTAATTCCACTTTTTCCGGAGCGTCCCGCGCCATGGCCAAGGCCAAAGTTTTTTCCACCCATCCTCTTTTCGACGAAGCAAGAGTCATCCTCGGCGAGCATTGCGACGTGGAATATTGGGCCAAGCCGGAGCGTCCTTCACGCGAAGAAATCGCGGCCCGCATAAAAGAAAAAGACGGCCTCATCTCCCTCCTCACCGACCGCATCAACGAAGATCTTCTCCTCGCCGCGCCAAAACTCCGCATCGTCGCCAACGTTGCCGTCGGCTTCGACAATCTCGACGTTCCCGCCTGCACCAGGCATTCCGTCATCGCCACCAATACGCCCGGCGTCCTCGACGAAACCACCGCCGACTTTACCTGGACGCTGCTCCTGGCCGTCGCCCGCCGCCTCGTCGAGGCCGACACGTACACCCGCAACGGCAATTGGAAAGGCTGGAACCTCGACCAGATGTGTGGCACCGACGTTTGGGGAAAAACTCTCGGCATCGTCGGCTTCGGCCGCATCGGCCGTGCCGTCGCTCGCCGCGCCGCCGGCTTCAAAATGCGCATCCTTTATAACGCCACGAAGCGCGCTCCCGTCGACGTCGAAAAAGAACTCGGCGCGGAATATCGCGAATTAAATGCTCTCTTGGCCGAATCGGATTTCGTCACGCTTCACGTTCCGCTCAATTCCGAAACGCGCGGCCTGCTCGACGTTCCAAAATTTTTTCGCATGAAGCCCACCGCGTTTGTAATCAACACTTCCCGCGGCCCCGTCATTGACGAAGCCGCGCTCGTTCACGCTCTCGAAGCCAAAAAAATCGCCGGCGCCGCCCTCGACGTTTTCGAACAAGAGCCCTTCATCCATCCCGGCCTCAAGCGTTCCAATGTCGTCATGGCGCCGCACATGGGCTCCGCCAGCGTCGAAACTCGTTCGAAAATGGCCGCCATGGCCGCGCACAACGTCGCCGCTCTCTTCCGCGGGCACCGCCCGCCAAACATGTTGAATCCGGAAGTGTTTCAGAAATCGTAATCGTTCATGACCGATTCCAAGCAGATCGCGCGCCGCATTTTTCACGAAGCGCTCGCGTCCATCGATATCCCCCTCGCCATGGAACGCCGCATCGGCCGCTCCGGCAGCCGCATTTCCGTCGGCGCTTGGTCCTGCGACCTCGCAAACATTTCCGGCGTCAAACTCGTCGCCCTCGGCAAAGCCGCTCACGCCATGCTCAGTGGCTTCGTTCCACTTTTTCCCGGCCTCGCCATCACCGGCATCGCCGCCGCCCCCACTCCTTCGCCCAATCCAATTCCCGGCATCTCGTATTTTCTCGCCGGCCATCCGCTTCCGAATGAAGCCAGCCTCCACGCTGCGCAAGCCGCCCTCGAATTACTTCGCTCTTCGTCGCAAAGTTCTCTCGTCGTTTTCTTGGTCTCCGGCGGCGGCTCCGCCTTGATGGAATCTCCTCTCAATCCACACCAATCCCTCGACGACACCCGTCACCTCAATCAACTCCTCATTACCTGCGGCGCGTCCATCGACGAAATCAACGCCATCCGCAAACACGCTTCGGCCATCAAAGGTGGACGCCTCGCCGTCGCCGCCGCAAATTCCGCCAAACTCACAATCGCCATCTCCGACGTTCCGCACGGCAAGGAATCCGCTCTCGCCTCCGGCCCCACCCTTCCCGATCCAACCACCGTCGCCGACGTCCGCCGCATCATCGGCGCTTACCATCTCCACGAAAAATTCCCGCCAAAAGTCCGCGATTGGTTCGCCGCACCAGACCTTCCCGAAACTCCCAAGCCCGATCATCCCGCCTTTGCGCGTTCCTCGTTTTCGCTTCTCCTCGCCTCTCACGATCTTTTTCACGCCGCTCATCACGCCGCCGAATCTCACGGTTTCCTCACTTGCTGCGACAACTCCACCGACGATTGGCCGCTTGATCGCGCCGCCGCCTATCTCCTCGCCCAACTCGACGATCTTTGCCGCGCCAATCCCGGCCGGCGCGTCGCATTAATTTCCGATGGCGAAGTCAGCAGCCCCGTCACGGGGCAGGGAATCGGCGGCCGCAATTCCGCTTTCGTTCTCGCTTGCGTCGAAAAAATCGCCGGCAAGCCCGTCACCGTCCTCAGCGCCGGTACCGACGGCATCGACGGCAACTCTCCCGCCGCCGGCGCCGTCGCCGACGGCACAACTCTCGCTCGTGCCAATGCTCTCCGCCTTGCGCCGCAGGATTTCTTCCTCCGCAGCGATGCCTTTTCCTTCTTCACCCATCTCGGCGACACAATCCTCACCGGCCCCACCGGCAACAATCTTCGCGACCTCCGCATCTTCCTCGCCCATCCCCTCCGCTGCGAGTGACTGCGAGTTTTAGTCCGCACGCTTGCCTTTGAACCTGTAGCGTCCGCCTTCTGAGGCGGGCGCTTTGAGTGCGGTCGCTTCACGCCGCTTTTGCCTTGTACGCCGTCCCGCAATCGTCAGCCAGTTCGCCCAAACGAGGCCAACCGTCATTTCGACCGGAACAAGCCGACGCTTTTGCTTTTCCGATTCCTTCTGAGGAATCGATCGGCCTGCGGAGGGAGAAATCTCTCGAAGTCATCTCATAAATGGTTCTTTAGGACGTGGGGGTTTAAGAAGAGCAGGCTTTAAGAATTGGGTTCTTTAGGACGTGGCGGCTTTAGGAGGTTTAGCCTTTATGACGTGGGCTCTTTAGGAGGTGGGGGCTTTTAGCTCCCACGGTGAGGCGAGGAAAAGGAGGGCTTTAGCCCCTGAAGAAACAACTTCCGCATTGCTCGGCGATTTATTAGATAGCTTCTATTCGATTTGTGATTGCTGCGCCAACCGATCACCAACTCATCGCCGTCATCGTCTCGAAACGCAAAACAAAGGGCGGGTTCTCGCCCGCCCTCCTTTTCAGTTAAAACTTACAACTTAAAACTTACAACTTACCACTCACTTCTTCGGCGGCAACTTCTCCTCGATCGCCTTCAGCCGCTCGCTCATCTCCTGCAGCACGTGCTCCATCCGCTCAAGCCGCTTCGCCATCGCCGCCGAATCCCCGTCCGTTTTCTCCGCCGATCCGCCATCCGGTCCCTTCCCCGGCTCTTTCTTCAGCCGCGCGATCTGCCCTTTGATCGCCGGTGCCATCTCAATGCTCAAGTCTTCGCTCTTCAACAACGCCTCCAGCGCCGGAATCGCACTCGCGTCGCCGCGTGCTCCCAGCGCAAAGATCGCCGAAAATCGCACGGGAAAGTGTGGCTCCGTCAAGTATCCCGCAATCTGCTGCGTGATCTCTTTGTTGCTTTTGTCGAGCCGCCCCAGGCTGTTGATCGCCGCTTGCCGCGTTTCAATCGGTTTTCCCACGGCGGCGTATTCCCGCAACGTCGGCACCGCCTTGTCGTCTCCCAATTCGCCCATCGAGCGCAGCGCCGCTTTCCGCAATATGTCGTCCGGCGAATCCGCTTTCACCGCTTCCGTCAGCGTCTCCAGCGCGTTCGCCGCCTTCAACTTTCCCATCGCTTGCAACGCCGAAGCTCGCGCCCGGTAAGAATCGTCTTCCTTCGCAATCGCGCCGGCCTTCGCAATCGCATCGGCGTTGTCTTTGAAATTTCCCAGCGCCGCCACAATCCGGTTTCGCACCCACGGCTCTTTTGTGCCGCCCAGCGCCTCCAGCAGCAGTTTCGCCGCCGCCGGATTCTTCGTCGCTCCCAGCGTATCCGCCGCCGTCGCGCGCACGCCCCACGCTTTGTCATTCTTCAACGCATCGCCGAGCGCCGCCACCGCTTCGCCGTCCTCCTTCATTTTTCCCAGCTCCACCACGGCATCCAGCCGGTCGGCCACTTCCGTCGCGTTCTTCATCTGATACAACCACTCTTTCTTGTCCTTGTGAAATTCCGTCGACTTCAGCAAGTGCCCGCCCTTGTCGAACAGCACCAGCAACGGCGCGCCATCCGCCGCCAGCGCAAACGTCTCCTCCGCGTTCGCCACCGTCACCGGATACGTTTTCGCGCCCGCCGCCGTCGTTATCTCCACCTCCGCCGGCACGTGGAATATCCCCACTTTGCCCTCCAGCTTTTGCGTCTGCTTCACCTTCAACAAAATCTGGTGCTTCGCATCGTCGTAGCTGTAGCTCACGTCAAATTTCGGTCCGCCCGCTCCGTAAATCCATTGCGAAAAAAATTGGTCCACGTTCACGTGCGTCGCCTCTTCGATCGCTCGCGTCAAATCCGCCGTCACCACATTTTTGCCGCGATTCACTTCCAGGTAGTGCTTCAATCCCGCATAGAACGCTTCTTCTCCCAGCTCGTGCCGCAGCATCATCAGCACCCAGCCGCCCTTGTTGTACGCGTTCCCGTCAAACTCGCTCGAATCGTCAAAGTCATGCCGCACGATCGGTTTCGCGTACAAGTCAGCGCTTTCAAACCAGTCCCGCGCGTCATTCCACATTTCGTATTCGATCTGGTCCTTCGGAAAATTGTGCTCCACCCAGATCCGCTCCATGAACGTCGCAAATCCTTCGTTCAGCCAGATGTTTCCCCAATCCTTGCAAGTCACCAGATCCCCAAACCACTGGTGCCCCAATTCATGCGAAATCAGCGGATCTTCGCCGGTCGTGAACTCATGCGCCAGTTTTTCATGTGTCAGCGATGTACTCGTGTTCGTCGTCGCGCTCGAATTCTCCATTCCTCCCGCAACAAAATCGTCCACCATCGATTGCGCGTACTTTTCCCACGGATAATCCACTCCCAGCCGCTTGCTGAAAAATTCCAGCATCGCCGGCGTCCGCCCGTAATTCACTTTCAATCGGTCGCCGCGCCCTTTCGGCGCGTAGTACGTCACCGGCATCCCGCGCCACGTCTCTTTCACTTCATCGAATTCTCCCGCCACCACCGTGATCAAATACGTTGAGCTCGGCAGATTCTCCCGCCACGTCCACGTCTTGTTTCCGTTCCCCACGTCCGTCACGCCAATCAATTTTCCGTTTGCCACCGTAATCCATGCCGCCGGCACCGTCAAAATCGTCTCCGTCGTCAGCCGGTCGTTCGGATAGTCGTACGTCGGCAGGTAATACCGCGTGTCTTCCGATTCTCCCTGCGTCCACACCTGCTTCGGCCGCTCCGGATAATCCTTGTCCGGCAAAATAAAATACAAACCCTTCTTTGGCTTGCCTTCGTATTTGATCTCCACGTCGAACTTTTGTCCCGCCTTCGCCGCCTTCGCCAGCGGCACAATCAGCCGCCCATCCTTCGATTCGAATTTCGCCGCGGCCTTGTTCACCGTTACGCTCTGAATCGTCAATCCAACCGAATCGAACCAGACTTTCTCCGTCCCCTCTTTCAAAATGCTCAGCGTGTGCGTCACGTCGCCAATCACTTTCTTCTCGTCGACATCGAATTTCAGCGCGATCTTCGAATGTTGCAAATCGTAATCCCTGCTTCGCGCAAACGGCTCATCCGCCCGCGCAACGCTCGTCGCCGCAATCATCGCCGCACACGCCATCGCCGCTCGCACCACACTCTTCAGCACTTTCCGCATTCCGTCTCTCCTTAAAATGGGTATTGCAGTGTCTGCGTCTATTCCGGTTTTTCTCTTCGTATTACGTGGCCCGCCGCTTCCAGCGCGCCGATTGCCTTCTCCAGCTCGCCGTTCGAAACCAGCAAATAATCCGTGTCGTACGTCGATACCGCAAAAATACTCACCTGCGCTTCCGCCAGCGGCGCCGCAATTGACGCCAGAATTCCCGTCAGGCTGAACGCCAGCGTTCCTTCCACCTGCATCAATCGCCGTTCGCGCTCCGCATGAATCTCCCGCGGCACTTTGCCGTCTTCACAAACAATCGAAAGCTCGTCTTTCGTTCGGCTCACCGTCACAAATTGCTCGCCCGCCGCCCACGCCGGCACCGCCTCCGTCGCTCCCAGCCTGCAAATCGCATAAAGCTCCGCATGCACCGTGATCGTCAGCCGATGATTCATTCCGCTTTTTTCGGCGCATCCATCTCGCTTCGTTCCTTACAGCAGGCTTCGCACGATCCCGCCGTCAATCGCAATCGACGTCCCGTTCACATAAGCCGCCCGCTCCGACGCCAGAAACGTCACCACCGCCGCAAACTCCTCCGGCGTCCCCAATCTTCCCGCCGGAATCTGTTTCTTCCACCCTTCTACAACGTCTTCTACGCTCACTTTGTTCCGCGCCGCCACCGCTTCCGAAAGTTCGCTCAACCGGTCCGTCGCCGTGTATCCCGGGCAAACGTTGTTCACCGTAATCCCGTACCGCGCATATTCGTTCGCCAGCGTCTTCCCAAGTCCCGTCACCGCCGATCGGATCGAATTCGAAAGCAACAATCCGTCCACCGGCTGCTTCACCGTCGTCGACGTAATCGTTATAAATCTCCCCCACCCGTTCTTCTGCATCCTCGGCAGGGTCTCGCGCGCGAAATGTACGGTGCTTAGCAACAACAGGTCAATCGCAGACCGCCACTCTTCCGTTCGTGTATCGGCAAACAGCTTAGACGGCGGTCCTCCCGAATTGGTGACACATATATCGATCTTTCCAAACCGCGTCTCCACCGCCGACACAAAATGGCTCACCTCCGCTTCATTCCGCACATCCACCGCCTGGCGCAGCACCTCGCCGCCCGTCTCGCGCGTGATCTCCTCCGCCGTCTTTTCCAGCGCCTGCGCCGTCCGCGCACAAATCGCCACCTTCGCTCCCTCTTTCGATAATTCCCGCGCCACCGCGCGCCCCAGCCCCGTGCTTGCCGCCGCCACAATCGCCACTCGACCCTTCAGTCCCAAATCCATTCTTTACCCCCAGCCAAACGCAAGATGTTCTCCCGAAACGCCTTGCCGGGTCAATCAAACCACGTAGGCTTGCCGCCGCAGCGGCTTTCGCCGTCATTCGATCCCTCCGCTGAGTCCTGTTCTTCCTCCGTGCTCTCTCTCCTCTTATCTCTGCGCCCTCTGTGTTAAGTCTTTCCGTTTCAGTAAATTCCGTAACGCCCGTAGCCGTCGGTGTAATCGGTCCCTCCGTGCTTTTTCGCTTGACATTACGTAACTACCTGCTATACTTACTTCCATGGGCGTTCTCCATCGAGAGGACGCCTTTTTCCTTTCTCGCGCCTCGCGTGCGCGCACGGCCAAGCAGAATCATCTCTAACAGGTCTAACAGGCCATACTCCGCGTTTCACCGTCATTTGGCCGTTCCGGAGCCGGCTAACATCTTTTAGAATCAACACTTACAGAAGTGCAGCAAAACAAACAACTTTAACCGCCTTTAGAATCAACACTTACGCAAAAACCGGGGAGGGGGGGCTCCGCCCCATCGACCAACGCCCTTCGCAATCCTTAACCTATACATCCCTCGCAGACCAACTCCCATCCGCCTTCGTCTATGTTCCAGTACCACGGAACATTTCGTACTTCGTGGTCGTATTGGCTAGCAGGAGCCAGCTTAAGGCCGGCGGGGGTCTCGATCATGGCAACGAATGGCAGCTCTCTCACAAACGGCAAGAACGGCAAAAAGCGTCGCCGTCGCATCCTCTGGGGCAGCGTCGCCCTCGTCATCCTTTTAGGAGCCGGCTACGGCGTCAAAGCCGCTCTCAGCCCCAATCACGAAATTGACCCCTCCAAACTTGCCGATGTCGAACGCGGCGACCTCGCCCGCGTCGTCGTCGCCACCGGAAAAATTCAGCCGCTCTCCAAAGCCGAAATCAAATCCAAGGCCAGCGGTATCGTCAAAAAGATTTACGTCGACTACGGCGATCGCGTCAAAACCGGTCAAATTCTCGCCGAGCTCGACAAAGTGCAGCTCGAAGCCGCTCTTCGCGCCGCGCAAGCCAATTTGCAGGCCGCCGAAGCCGCTTCCGATTCCGCCAAAGCCGCTCTCGAACGCAACAAAGTCGACGCCGAAGGTCCCGACGTTCCTTTCCTCAAGCTCAACATGGAACGTGCCCGCCAGATGTTCAAAGACGGCGTCATGTCCAAAAGCCTCGTCGAAGACGCCGAGAAAAATTATCAGCTCGCCCTCAACAAACAAAACAGCGCCGCGCACAATCTCGTCGTTTCTAAAGCCGAAATCGCCAAAGCCGATGCGCAAGTCTCACAAGCCAAAGCCGCCGCGGACAATGCCGCCGAAGATCTTCGCAACTCCACAATCATCAGTCCCATCGACGGCCTCGTTCTTTCGCGCGACGTCAATATCGGCGACGCCGTCAGCTCCATTCTCATCCTCGGCTCCCAGGCCACTCCCATCATGACCCTCGGCGACGTCAGCGAAGTTTACGTTCAGGGCAAAGTCGACGAGTCCGACATCGGCAAGGTCTATCTCAATCAAGCCGCGCGCATCGTCGTCGAATCCTTCAAGGACAAAAAATTCACCGGCAAGGTCACAAAGATTTCTCCGCTCGGAAAAGAAAAAGACAACGTCACCACGTTTGAAGTCCGCGTCTCCATTTCCAATCCCGGCGGCGAACTCAAAGCCAACATGAGCGCCAACGCCGAAATCCTTCTCGAAGAAAAAAAGAACGTCGTCATGGCTCCCGAAGCCGCCATGATCTACGACAAAGACCGCAACGCGCAGGTCGAAATCCCCGATGCCAAGGGCCCCAACGGCAAAAAGAAAATCAGCGTAAAGCTCGGCATCTCCAACGGCGTCAAAACCGAAATCCTCTCGGGCTTGACCGAAAAACAAAAAATCGTTCTGCAGTAACCGGAGCCGCTCTGTGTCTTTTCGTGACCTTCTTCGCGATACGCTGGTGACCCTCTGGGCGCAAAAGCGCCGCACGCTTCTCACCATGTTTGGCATCGCCTGGGGCATCATTTCCATCACCATCATGGTCGCCGCCGGCGAAGGCCTCGGCGACGGCATCCAGAAAAATCAGCAGACCTTCGGCAAAGACGTCATGATCGTCTTCGCCGGCCGCACCAGCATGCAAGCCGGCGGCACGCGCTCCGGCCGCCTCATTCGCTGGCTCGAAGACGATTACCTTCAAGTCGCCAAGGAATCTCCCGCTTGCAAATACGTCATGCCCGAACTCGGCAACGACGCTCAGGTGCGCAGCCTCTTCAACAGCGGCACGATTCCTCTCGTCGGCGCCCTTCCGCCTTTTCAGGAAATTCGCAGCGTCGCCACGCTCGATGGCCGCTTTTACAACGATCAGGACAATGAAGAAGCGCGCAACGTCGCGTTTCTCGGCAGCGACGTCAAGAAACAACTCTTTGCCGAACGCCAAGCGCTCGGCCAAACCGTCTGGATGAATGGCATCCCGTACACCGTCATCGGCACAATGAAGCCCAAGGACCAAAATTCCAGCTACGACGGCTTCGACACTCGCAAAATCTTTATTCCTTTCAACACCATGCGCCGCGATTTTCCCAACAAGCCGCCCGCAATCGAACATTCCGTCGACCGCCTCCTCGTCGCACCGTGGAGCCTTGAAACGCACAAAGACTGTGTCCGCCAGGTTCGCCGCACCCTCGGCCGCCTCCACAGTTTCGATCCGCGCGACGAAGAAGCCGCCAGCATTTGGGATACCGTCAAAGACGCCCAAGCCAATCGCATGATCATCGTCGGCATGGAAATCTTCATGGGTTGCGTCGGCGTCGCCACTCTCTTTCTCGGCGGCCTCAGCGTCATGAACGTCATGCTCGTCAGCGTGCGCGAACGCACGCGCGAAATCGGCGTTCGCATGGCTCTCGGCGCCACTCGTCAATCCATCCTTCGCCAGTTTTTTCTCGAAACCATTTTCGTCGTCGTCATCAGCGGCGGCGTCGGCCTCGTCATCTCTTACGGTTTCTGCGCCCTCGTCAATCTCGCCCCCATGCCGCCCTTCTTCACCGGCATGCTCACCAGCTGGAAAATCGCCGCCGGCTCCATCGCCCTCCTCGGCCTCATCTCCATCCTTTCCGCTCTTTACCCGGCCAACCGCGCCGCTTCCGTCGATCCCATCGAAGCCCTCCGCTTCGAGGCAGGAGGCTAAATGTTTAAAGAAATCTTCAAACAGGCGTGGACCGCTCTAGGAAGAAATCCAGTGCGTAGTTTCTTAACGATGTCCGGGATTTCCTGGGGCATCGTTGCCGTAACACTACTTCTTTCTTACGGAGCGGGATTTCGCAGCGTCCTCATGTACACCTTCGAAGTGTTCGGCAAAGGCGCCGTCATCGCCTGGCCCGGCACCACCAGCGAACAAGCCGGCGGCGAACGCGCCGGCAAACCCGTCCGCTTTGAAGCCGAAGACGCCGAATGGGTCAAAGCCCAGTCTCCGCTCGTCAAGCGCGTCACGCGAGAAACCGTCCGCTTCCAGGGCGTCTCTTACGGCGAACGTCTCTCCGACTGTGCCGTCCGCGGCGTCTATCCCGAATACGGAGAAATGCGCAACGAAATTCCCAGCGACGGCCGCTGGATCTCGCCCGAAGACATCGCCGAACGCCGCCGCGTCATCTTTCTCGGCGCGCGCCTGCGCAAAAAACTTTTTAGCGGCGAACCCGCGCTCGGCGAAACCGTTCGCATCAAAGGCGTTCCGTTCACCGTCATCGGCTCCATGGACATGAAATTTGCCGACAGTTGCTATTTCAACTGCGACGACAACTCCGCGTTCATCCCGTACACTTCCGCCAACGATCTCTGGGACACAAAATATTCCAGCGTCATGGTCTGGGAACCCATCGCGCCCGTTTTTGAAGCGCCGGCAATGGTGCAATTCCGCACCGCCGTCGCCAATCGCCAGCATTTTTCTCCCAACGACAAGCGCGCCATCACCATGTTTGGCCGCGAAGAATTCAAGCCCGTCATGGAAGGCATCACCATCGGCATCGAAGCGCTTCTCTTCCTGATCGGCGCCATGACGCTCGGCATCGGCGGCGTCGGCGTCATGAACATCATGCTCGTCTCTGTCGAAGAGCGCGTCCGCGAAATCGGCCTTCGCCGCGCACTCGGCGCGCGCAAGAAACACATTCGCTGGCAATTTTTATTGGAAGCGCTCGTCATGACCATCGCCGCCGGCGCCATCGGCATGCTTCTTTCCTGGGGCCTCACCACCGCCATCGGCACCTTGCCCTTCCTCGGCCCCGCTTACGAAGACGAATCCGGTAAAGTGGACATCCACCTCAATCTTTCGATGATGACGATGTTCTTGTCTTCGATCATTCTTATCGTCGTCGGCGTCCTCAGCGGCTGGCTTCCCGCCATGCAAGCCGCCAAACTCGACCCCGTCGAAGCCCTCCGCTACGAATAATCTTCTCTCTCGTAGGGGCACGATACATCGTGCCCTCTTCGCGAGGCGGCTGGCTGGATCGGCTCTCACCGAGCCAATCGGCAAATCTATCTGGACTGCGGCGGCTCGACGCCGCTCTTAAAAGGTCAACCGTATCTCAATCGCGAATCGACGCGCCCCGACTGAGGCCATCTGTCATTTCGAGTGGAACAACACGAAGCATTGCTCTTTCGATTTATTCCGATAAATCGGCCGGTTTATGGAGGGAAAAATCTCTATTCGATTTCAAATTCAAGCGCAGGATGCGCATTCGGCGATCAATTTCTTTACTTTTAATTTCAGTCCACTCGGATTCATTTCCGCGGCGCATAAAAATAATAATCCGCCGAATACGAACTTTCATTCTCCGTCCCGTTTTTCGACGCATCGCAAGTCTTTGCCGCATCGGCCACGCCGCCTTCCGTATTCACGCGCTGTATCGTCGTCACACTCTCCAGCGCTCCGCTGCCTTTGTGCCCCGTCACCGTCACCAGCAACCACGGTATCGCACCCGTCTTCGGCGCATCGTGCTTCGCCACCATTTTCCCGGTCACTTCACTTCCATCCTTCAACTTCCAGGTCGGGCCGGCAAAATGTTCTCCCATCACTTTTCCTTGCTCGTCAAACAATTCCGCCTTCGGCGCCTTCAGCGTCCACGCAAATTTCCCGTCCGTTCCCGCCGCGCAAGAATAAATCTGCACGCCCTTCGCACGCGCATGAATAAAAACTTTCTCGCCCGCCGCCACCCGCAAATTATCCGGAACTTCCGGCGGCGCCACACTCTGCGCCACTGCACCAATCGCCGGCAATACAAATGCGCCAATGATCGCCACACTTTTACTTTTCATTACTCGCCTCAGCGCTCAACTTCTCGAGCGAAATTTGGACTGCGGCGGCTGGACGCCGCTTTCACGGTTTCCGTTGCCGGCACGCTCATGAACTCAGCTCGTGAAGTTAACCGAACGCGATGTTTATTTCTCCCGGAACTTAAAACTTATCACTTACAACTTAAAACCGTTTTTCTCAACACTCAATCACATTCAGCGCCAATCCGCCGAGGGAAGTCTCTTTGTACCGCGATTGCATGTCCATTCCGGTCTCATACATCGTTTTGATCACTTGATCGAGCGAAACTTTATGTTCGCCGCCTTCGCGCAACGCAATCCGGCACGCATTGATCGCCTTCACCGCTCCGATCGCATTCCGTTCAATGCACGGAATCTGCACCAATCCGCCGATCGGGTCGCACGTCATTCCCAAATTGTGCTCCATGCCAATTTCCGCGGCGTATTCCACCTGATGATTTCCTCCGCCCATCGCCGCCACCAGTCCTCCCGCCGCCATCGAGCACGCCACGCCCACTTCGCCCTGGCAACCCACTTCCGCGCCGGAAATCGATGCATTCTCCTTGTACAAAACTCCAATCACGCTCGCCGTCAAAAAATAGCGGAACAATCCCTCGTCCGTCGCTTCCGGCACAAATTTCGTGTAGTAATGCGCCACCGCCGGAATAATTCCCGCCGCGCCATTCGTCGGCGCCGTCACCACGCGCCCGCCCGCGGCATTTTCTTCATTCACCGCCATCGCAAACGTGTTCACCCAATCCATCGGCGCCAGCGCGTCGTCTTTTTTCTCCGTCGCCAGTTTCTTCGCCGAACGCGGCGCGCGCCGTTTCACATTCAATCCGCCTGGCAAAATTCCTTCCGTCGCGAGTCCGCGCTTCACGCACTCTTGCATCACGCTCCAGATCCGCGCCACGTGCGCGCGAATTTCCGCTTCCGTATGCCACGCCTTTTCGTTCTCCAGCGCAATTTCCCAAATCTCGAGCCCGCGCTCATCGCCAATACGCAACAATTCGTCCGCGCTCGAAAACAAAAAGGGAACTGCCTTCACCGCTTTCGCCCCGGCGCTCTCGCCTTCGCGCAAAATAAATCCGCCGCCAATCGAAAAATAAACCTGCGTTGCAATCACGCCGCCGTTCGCGTCAAACGCCGTGAAGCGCATTCCATTCGAGTGCGCCGCCAGCGTTTTGTCCTTGTGCCACAACAGATCCGTCGCTTCGTTGAACGCAATTTCCTTCGCGCCGGCCAATTTCAATTTCTTCGCCCCGCGCATCGCCACGAGCTTCGGCTCAATCGTTTCCGGCTCGATCTGGTCCGGCAACTCGCCGCAGAGTCCCAGCAAAATCGCGCGATCCGTGCAGTGCCCATGCCCGGTCAGCGCCAGCGATCCATACAATTCCACCAAGACTCGCGCCACGCGAACGACCTCATCGCGCGCCGCAAGCCCGCGCGCAAAATCCGCCGCCGCGCGCATCGGACCCATCGTGTGCGAACTCGATGGCCCAATCCCCACTTTAAAAATTTCAAATAAGCTTGTCTTCACGTAAGTTCTACCCAAAGTTCATGCTACCTCCTTTACAGGTTCTTCGATAGGCGCCCTGCCGCCGCATTTCCTGCGCAATACTCTCCATTTGCACCTCTTCCAGCCCGATGAGACAATCTTTGGATGAAAAAAGCACAAACTTTGTCGCTGATTCTCCTCACTTCCAGCGCGCTTCTCGCTTCTTCTGCGTTCGCGCAAACTTCTTCCACTTCCGGCTCGACGCCAACTCCGGCCGCCAAGCCGCAAGCCTCTTCCGGCGCCGCCGCGGCTGCTAAACCGCAATCTTCCACCGCCGCCAAAAAGCCCGGCACCGCCGCAACCGCCAAACCCGGCACCGCCGCCGCTCTGCCGCTGAAGACGGATCGCGAAAAAGCCAGCTACGCCATTGGCGCAAATATTGGAAAGAGCATGAAAAAGGAAGGCGTTGACCTCGACCCCGCCATCATCGCGCGCGGCATCAAAGACGGATTTACCGGCGCCAAATCGCAACTCACCGACGAGCAAGCGCAGGCCGCGCTCGTGGCGTTTTCCGGCTCCATGAAGAAAAAACAGGAAGCCGCGCTCGCCGTGGTTGCCGCGACCAATCAAAAAGAAGGCCAGGTTTTTCTTGCCGCCAACAAAACGAAGCCCGGCGTCGTCACGCTTCCGAGCGGCCTTCAATATAAAGTGATCACCGCCGGAACTGGCCAGAAGCCCACTGCCGACGACACCATTCTCTGCAACTATCGCGGCACGCTCATCAACGGCACCGAATTTGACAATTCCGCCAAGCACGGCGGCCCCACGGAAATTCCCGTCGGCGGCGTAATTAAAGGTTGGACGGAAGCGCTTCAGTTGATGCCCGCCGGTTCCAAGTGGGAGCTTTACGTTCCCGCCGATCTCGCCTACGGACCGCGTCAAGCCGGCCCCGACATCGGCCCCAACTCGACGCTTATTTTTGAAGTGGAACTCGTCTCGATTCAGCCGAAGAAAGAGGCGCCAAAACCGGACGCCGCTGCCGATCCGAAAGACGCGCCGAAGCCGGCCGCGCAACCCGCGCCGCAAGCTGCGCCTTCGCAGCCGGCGCCGCAAACGCAACCTGCACCCAAACCGCCTTCACGCTAACGTATTTTCAATTCGCTTCTTGTGGGGCCGTCCGCCGCGGCGGACGGCCCTTTTATTCTTACGGCAGAAATCCGACGCTCTGCCACAATTCTCCGGTCTTAAACATTTTTCCGCCCGTCATCACAAACTCCACATTCCGTATCGCGTGAATGTCTTCGAGCGGATTGCCTTTTACCAAAATCAAATCCGCTCGCTTTCCCGCTTCAATCGTCCCCAGCTCTTTTTCCATTCCCATCGCGCGCGCCGGAACGATTGTCGCCGCCTCGATTGCTTCCATCGGCGTAAATCCCGCCATCGTGTAAAGTTCAATCTCGCGATGAACGGAATGTCCCGGCACGGTCTGATCCGTTCCCACCACCACCGGCACACCCGCGGCGTGTAATTTCCCAACGAGCGCCACGAATTTGTCGAACAATTTTTGCTCGAGCTCCGCGTTTTCATCCGGCGGCCCCACGTCAAAAAGCGCCTTCGCCAATTCCGGCGCCACTTTCGCCACGCCCGGCTCAAAGGTACTGAACGGTTTCTCCGTGCTCGCCGTTTCCAGCTCAAAAATTACCAGCGTCGGGTCCACCACGGTGTGATGCTCTTTTAAAAACGCAATTTCCTTTTTTGCCGCATCCGAATCCAAATCAATTTCGCTCGACGCCTTCAATCTCTCCGCGTGCTTCGCTCCTGGCGGAAACGGCGCCATCATCATCTGCAGAATGTACGGAATGTGGCTGATCTGGTCTTGACCGGCCTCGATCGCCTCGCGCGTCGTCACGCCTTCCGGAATGTGTCCCGTCGCCGTCATTCCCAGCTTGTGCGCTTCCGCCGCGGCCGCGGCAAGCTGCGGCAATTTCACCGAGCTGTAAATCTTCACCTGCTGAAATCCCAACGAGTGATAACGATCGACCCACTCCCGCGCTTGCTCCGGCGTATCCGTGCGCGCAACGCCGAGCGCCAACGGCCCGGTGCCGTCGATAATTCCCGCCGCCAAAATCCGCGGCCCCAGCCCGTGCCCTTCCGCAATCGTGTCGCGCACCGCCGTGATGTATTCCAATTCGTTTCCGCAATCGCGCACCGTCGTCACGCCCGCCGCCAGATAAATCGGCCCCCACTCCACTTGCTCGAAGTGCGCGTGCATGTCCCAAAGACCGGGCAAAATCGTTTTTCCGCGCGCATCGATCAATTGCGCATTTTTCGGAATTTCCACTTCGTTTCGCGCGCCCGCTTTCACGATGCGTCCGTCTTTCACCAGCACCACCGAATCCGCGATCGCCGCGCGTCCCGTTCCATCGACAAGCGTTGCGCCCACCAGCGCAATATTCGTCGCGCGGCTTCCGGGAATCGTCGCGGAAATTTGCGACAACGCGTTCATGCCGTCTTTTCCCGCGAGCGATACAAACGTTTTCAATCCTTCTTCATATCCTTCGCGAATCGCTTCGAAGTGATCGAACTCCGCATCCGTCGTCACCGCCGCAATCAAATCCTGCTTTGCGTTGAACCACAGCCATTCGCGCCCCCAAATCAATCCTTCGATCAGATACCGTTGCAGCGTCTCCGTTTTTCCGCCAATCGAAATTTTGTCTTGCCCGCGCGGCTCGATCCACAGATTCCGTCCTTCCGGAAAAATCGCCAGCTCCTTCGGCGTTCCGTGCGACGCCCAATACCGCACCATCAGCATTTGCATCGTCACCGGCGCGTACCCCGCCACGGTAAAAAACTCCTGCGGCGTTTCGCCCTCTTTCCACTCTTCGCGGTCGCGCACGCGAATCTGCTCGCCATTCACTTCCACGGCGCGGTCGATTTCGCTCAGCCGCGAATTCTTTCCCTTGATTTCAAACGCAACCGGCGTCAGATCGCTCTTGCCGTGGAAGCTCGCCGAAAGCGGCACGTCCGTTCCGCGATCGGTAAACTTAAAGTCCACTTTAACTGCCAGCCCTTTCGCGTCTTTCGTAACCGTATACGTCTCCGTCCCGATCGCCTGCTCAAACTTATGCAGCCGAAAACCGCCGCGCTCCACTGCCGCGGCATTCGCGGCCGGTGCGTTCTGTCCGCGGGCAAACGAGGAATCGAGGCCGGCAATTCCAAGCAAAACGACGCACAACAAAACCGCACGCTTGTTCTGTTTTTTCATGTTTTCTCGCAGGATCGGATTTTTCCATGACGCCACGGAAGACGCGAAACTCGTCTGCCGTGGCCATTGTATGTCTCGAATGGACTGCCGGAACGAAAAAAAAGAAAAATAAAAATGCAAAAACGCCGGCGAAACTCTACTGCAGCGCCTGCCAGCCCTTGCACGCCGCCCCGCTCGCCATTTCCGCCAGCGGTTCACCGACTTTGTAGCGAATCACGCCGTCCGACGTCGTGCAAAAAGTTCTCGTACCCGTTCCGCTTGTCACCGGCGTTGCCACCACGACAAAGTCCGTGCAATTCCTCTGCTTGCAGACCGCGGTCATTCGAAATCTGTAGCCGGACTTTACGCACCATTCCGTCGCGGTGCAGCTCGCTCCGGCGAGCGACGCATCGAGCAAGTTTGCGTGTTGCGACGTTTCGCCGGTGCTTCCCTCGGGCCCCGGCCCCAGCGCGGCCAGGTTCGGCGCGAATCCTCTGACCGGATAAGCCGACTCGTACATGATTTGCGCGGTCAGGACCGTCCGCAAACTGCCCAATGCACTGGCCTCGTTCGCGGCGATTTTCGAACGCAACAAATTCGGTATCGCGATTGCGGCGCCCACGAGCACGCCGGCCACGTCCAATCCCGCGCTTACGCTTTCTTCGCGTATCGCCGATTCGTCGCCGTAGACCCACATCGTCTGCGCCACCGATCCTTTCGCTCCCTGCGTGAATGATTCCGCCAGATCCGGCATGATTCGCTTGAATTGCATGGACGCGATCGCCACCGGATCTTCATAAAACATTCCCGAAGCCACTCGCGTCCGCTCCGGCGGCAATGACGCCAAGAATTTCTTCGATTTTGCCAGCGACTCGCCGGTTCGATGCAGATCGGCGGACTCCGCAACCGCCTCGCGCGCCGGCGCAACGATCAAATATCCGTCCACAATCGCAAAGCTGATCGGCGTTCCATTCGGTCCGACCGGCGCAAGAAAACTGTACGTCGTCACTCCGCCCGATTCTTCCTTCGTCGTTTCCGTATGCGTCGCCTGCAAAAGTCCGCTCAACGTCTTTTGCAAATGCGCCGCATCGTTCACTTTCAAGATCGCTCGCCACTTCAGCTGGCCGGGTGCGAGCGAATCCAGCTCGGCCGTAATCTCTCCGCCCAATTGAGCCAGCACGTCGTCGCGCAAGCTGAACTGCAGTCCTTGTTCCATCATCGGCACGATCGCAAAAGTGTTCGCTTTCGATTCTTCCGCCATCTCTTTCGCTTCGTCGTAAATCTTTGCCGGGTCTTTCAATCCAATCGCGATCGCCATAATTGTATTTGGCGAAACAAAATCCAGGCTATCGAGCGGCCTCGGCTTTCCGAGCCACGACGCGGGCCCATGGCGAGGCCCGTTAAAACTCAGCTCCCCTCTGCTCACTTCCGCGCTGCCCGAGCCGGTATGCTGCCACACCGCATATTTCGCATCGCCGAATCCGGTTTGTTTCAAGCTTTGTTCGCTCGATGCGTTTCCGTTCACCGTCGTGCCGATGAGCTTCTGCAAGTCCATCGCTCCCAAAATCGTCGTGCCGCCTTCGTACGCTTTTGCGACGCGTTGCCCGAACGGCGTGGAAGGGAACTCGCGGTTCTTCTTGTCCAGCCGTTCGGCAAATTTGCGAATTTCCGCCGCTTCATCGCCCATTACGATGTAATCCTGCCGCACGAGAAAAATGGGAATCTCACTCGCGCGATTCTCTTTCACGCTCGCGAGCCCTTCCGCATCCATCACGCGCGCAATCGGCTTTCCGTTGTCCGCAAGTTCCTTCGTCCATTGCTCCAGAAAACTCTTCAGACCGGACTTCCGCGTTTCCGCCACGAGAAAAAACTTCGGCTCTTTGCCTTCCATCGTTGCGGCAAGGACCGTCTCGTTTCCGAGGTACTCCTCGAACTCGGAAAACTTTTCGAGAAACTTCTCCACTTTTGGCCCCGACGTGGCGACTTCCGCGCTGCCCCACCATTTCCGCAGCGGCTCGCTTTCCCGTAATTCCTCGCGAAAAATCTTCACGATCTGCCGCGCGGGTTCTCCGTAATTTGAAACCGCCGCGTACGTCATCGTCGATTCCGGCAGGAGCGGCAGCAATTTGCTTTCTTTTCGCCCGTCGGGATACGCCACTTCCGTCATTAGCCGTTGGAATAATTTGCCAAATTCGTCCAGCAGTCCGGGATATTTGTTTAATTCCTCTACCATCTCCGCGTTCGGCGACTTCGTGTTGGATTGCGCGCGGCATGTTTGCATTCCAAGTAAAACCGCTGTAATCGTTGCGGCGCAAGCTAATATGTTCCTTGCACACTTCGAAAAACCTGGCGCGGTTAACATTCGCTTTGCCTCCGTCCACGGTACGCGTGGCCCTTCCGTCCGTTTCGTTGTACCACGATTGTTTCGCGCCGGACGTATGCGTTCTCGTCGCGTTTCGCGCAAGCAACCACATTTGGTGTGCTGGCCGGAAAGAAACTGGAGCTTTAGCGCCGCATGTTTTCGTCTAGAAAAGCAAAAACGTCGGGCTCCCAAATGGGTACACCGAGATGCAGGAAGTCGTGACCGTCGTCTAGTGTATGGCCAATCGGTGGATAGATTTTCAGCCGATGCGGCTTGCCGGTTTGCTCGCGGCGCGCGTCGAGCACCTTGCCCGACGAAAGGGAGTAATCGTTCTCCGCGTGAATGAAAAATATCGGCGCCGCGATGCGGTCCACGGCGGCCAGCAACCTTGTTCGCAACTCCGGTGAGCGGTCGAAGCTGTAGCCGGCTCCGGAGAAAATGACCACCGCTCGCAGGTTCGGATCGCGTTCGGCCATCAGCAACGTCAACGAACCTCCAAACGAATTGCCGACGAGCGAGACGTCTCGCGCATCAACGGAAGGGAGCGACCGCAGGAATTTTAGCGCGGATGCGGCGTCGTCCATTTCCCGGTTTTCCAGCAGCTGCATCTGCAGAGCGTTGCGCGCCTCCTGCCCGTGTGCCGCGGCTTCTTTGGTCATCAGGTCGATGGCGTTCGCACCCTGGTCCGTGGAAAGTCCGACGCCGCGGCGGAACAAATAGAGGAACACGTAGCCGTGGCGGGCGAACACCGGACCGAGTATTTCGGCATTCTTCTCGTACGGGCCGAGGCGCACCAGATCTTCGGGCGTGCGGCCGCTTCCATGATTCATCAATATGGCGGGAAACGGTCCGTTGCCTTGCGGTCGCCAAATCATCGCGTGCAACGCAGCCGAACCGTTGTGAACGACGACAGTTTCGGGCGGAACCGGCGTTTGGCCCTGCGCCATCGCGAGTGCGGGCGTGAGCAGAAGCGGCAGCAAAACGTACGTATACAACGTGTTCATATATCGCTCCATTAATACTGAATGGTCCCGAATGCGGCCCGCGCGGTTGGAATGGCAAGAGTATACCTGAAGATGCGACCGCATGGGCTTGTCGAGTTAGGACAATCTTCACGCGCGAAACGGAAGTAAGATGAGTCCAAGAGAGGGAGCCGTGGCGCCGCCTAAACGCAAAGTTGTTTCTGAGAAAGTTCTCCCGTCGCTTGCCGCGACCGCCGTGCAAATCTTCGCGGCCAATGAGCGCATGAATCAAATGCTGATTGAGAATCTTGGGCCCGCTGCGTGGAAAGCCAAAGCGCCGGGCAAGACTCGAACGATCGCCGCGATCTTTACGCACATGCACAACGTTCGCACGAAATGGATCCGGCTTACCGCTCCGCACCTCAAAATTCCGGCGCAGCTTGACCGTTCACGTTGCACGCCGAAGCAAGCTCGCGCGGGACTGGCCGCGAGCGCAACTCGCTGCGAAGAGATGCTTGCGGAAGCGTTAAGCGAAAGTGGCGGTCGCATCAAAGAATTTCTGCGAGACGGCTGGGCACGCCCTTGGCCCGTTGGCCTGGAAATGTTGTGCTACATGATTTCTCACGAAGCGCACCATCGCGGCCAAGTCTGCCTGCTTGCGCACCAACTCGGATTCCCGCTGCCGATCAAAGTAACGTCCGGCCTGTGGAATTGGGAAAAGCTCTGGAAAGAATGTGGATCGTCGCGCGGCCCCGGTTTTCCTTCTTGAAAACGGAAAAGTAAAGATGGAAGACTGGCCGTCAATGCCGGCCTGTTTTTGTTTCGACTTAAAACTTAAACCTTAATTTTCCGCGAGCAATGCGTCAAAATACGCGCTCATCTCCGGCGAATCCCATCTTTGTTCGCCGATAATTTTTCGCGCGATTTTTCCCTTGCGATCGATCACGTACGTTTCCGGATAGACGGTCGTGCCGTAACCCTTTGCAACCTTCGAAACCGTTCCTTGCACGGACGGATCTCGCCACGTCGGAAAAATCACGCCGTGCTCGACAAGAAACTTCTGGTACGCATCGGGATCTTCATCCACGTTTACGCCGAGCACCATGCCGCCGCGCGAGGCGATTTTGCGCTGCAACGTATTCAAGAACGGCGTCTCCGCGACGCAAGGCGGACACCAGCTCGCCCAGAAATTCAGCACCACGACTTTGCCACGTAAGTCCGAGAGCTTTTCCGCTTTTCCGTTCAACTGCATCGTGAAATCGCCGGGCGTTTTCCCCGCCAGCGACGCTTCGCCTTGCCGGTATTGCGGCAGCGCAAACGCCACCAGCACCAACACGCCGAGCCAGAAAGGTCCCCAAATCTTCGCTTTGTCCAGAAATTTCATGCGAGTGCTATACTAACGCAGACGCCACCATTCGGAAACTATCCCGAAAACGACCGTTTTCTGACGGAAAAACACGCCCCTTCGAACTGTGATGCCCACGGAACCCACCATCAGCGTCGTCATTCCCGCTCGAAACGAAGAGTCTGTCATTGCGGCCTGCGTGCGCTCGGTCGCCGTGCAGCCGGAAGTGCTGGAAATCCTCGTCGTCAACGACCAATCCACCGACCGCACCGCCGAAATCGTTCGCAGTCTGGTTGCGGAAATTGCGAACCTTCGTCTCCTTGAAACTTCCGAACTTCCCGCCGGCTGGGTCGGCAAAAACAACGCCGTATGGCTTGGCGCGCAGAGCGCGAAAGGAAAGTGGCTCCTTTTTTTGGATGCTGACGCCGTACTCGCCGAAGGCGCAACGGCAAAAGCGTTTCGGCTCGCGGAAGAAAATACCGCCGCGCTCGTCTCGTTTTCGCCCGAACAAACTCTTAAAACCTGGTACGAAAAAGCGCTCATTCCGTTTGTTTATTGCCGTCTCGCGCGTAAATTTTCCTACGCGGACGTCAACGATCCGAAATCTCCGCAAGCCGCGGCGAACGGCCAATTTCTTTTGATCCAACGCACGACGTACGACGCCGTCGGCGGCCACGCCGCCGTTGCGGCCGAAGTGCTCGAAGACGTCGCGCTGGCGCTACGCGTCAAACAAGATAACTGGGGCATCTGGTTTGGCTCCGGCGCGGGATTTGTTTCCGTTCGCATGTACCGCTCGTTTCGCCAGATGTGGGGCGGCTGGCGCAAAAATTTGTATCAATTGATGGGCGGCAACTCGAATGCGGCGTTTTACGAATTGGAAGGCGCGTTTCCGTGGATGACGTTTCTCGTGCTGCTCTGCGGCATCAAGTTTCCGCTGGCCATGTTTATCGGCGCGCTGCTCCTGATTTTCCGCCAAATGAACTACGGGCTGGAATTGGCGCGTAACCATTTCCCGTTCAAATTCATCATTTATTATTTGCCCGCGGTTTTTCTGTATGCCGCGGTGATGGCCGCTTCCTACCGGAGCTATGCAAACGGCAAAGTTGCGTGGAAGGGCAGGGAATATCCGGTGGGACTGCCGAATCCGTCCGCCAAAGGATGAACGACGCGGAGAACGATACTGAGTCGCCATGATCTATCTAACTCGTAAAATAGAATTCGCCGCTTCGCACGTGTATCACAATCCGGCGCTGTCGCCGGCGGAGAACAAGCGCATTTTCGGCAAATGCAATAATCCGCACGGCCATGGCCACAACTACACGCTGGAAGTGACCGTTGCCGGCGAGCCCGATCCCGTGACCGGCATGGTCCTTGATTTGAAAGACCTGAAGGAAATTCTCGAACGCGAAATCATGCAGCGAATGGACCACCGCCACTTGAATCTCGAAGTGCCGGAACTCCAGGGGCAAATTCCGACGTGCGAAAACATCGCGCGCGTGATCTGGAATTTGCTCGATGCAAAGATCACGCAGGGAAAATTGCACCGCGTGCGGCTTTACGAAAATTCCGATCTCTTCGCCGACTGCTATCGCAACGGCGGCGGAGCGCGCGTATGAAACCCGAAACGCTTCACATCGAGCTTGGCCGCCGTTATCGTTTTTCCGCGTCGCACCGTTTGCATTCCGCAAAACTCGGCGACGAAGAAAATGGACGCATCTACGGCAAATGCAACAATCCGCACGGCCACGGCCACAATTACACCGTGGAAATTCGCGTTTCCGGCGGCATCGATCCGGCGACGGGAATGATTTCCAATCTTGCGGACCTCGATGCTTTCGTGCACGAGCAAGTGATTGAACCGTTCGACCATCGCTATTTGAATGAAGAAGTGCCCGCGTTCCAGAACGCCGTGCCGACGACGGAAATTTTATGCATGGAAATTTTTGAGCGACTGAAATCCTTTCCGCATGCAAAGCTGGAAGCGGTACGCGTAGAGGAAACCGCGAACAACAGTTTTGAATATGCCGGAAACTGACCCGGGGGATACGAACGTGACGAAACCGACCGAAGAAATACTGTTGAACGAAGAAAAAGCGACCGACGGAAAAACGATCGCGTGCCACATGCGCGAAATCATCAAGCTGGCCGGCGAAGATCCGAACCGCGAAGGTCTGCGCAAGACGCCGGAGCGCTTTGAAAAAGCGCTGAAATTCCTGACGAGCGGATACAACATGAATCTCGACAGCGTGCTGAACGGAGCGACGTTCAGCGTGTGCTACGACGAAATGGTGATCGTGAAAGACATCGAGTTTTTCAGCCTGTGCGAACATCACGTGCTTCCGTTTTTCGGCAAGGCGCACGTCGCGTATCTGCCGACGAAAAGAGTTTTGGGCCTGAGCAAAGTCGCGCGGCTGGTGAATATGTTCGCGCGGCGCTTGCAAATCCAGGAACGGATGACGAGCCAGATCGCGCAAGCGATTGAAGAAAAAATCGCGCCGCAGGGCGTCGGCGTGATCATCGAAGCGCGCCACCTTTGCATGCAGATGCGCGGCGTGGAAAAACAGCACGGCCAGGCGGTGACGAGCGCGATGCTCGGCGCGTTTCGCCACAACAAACAGACGCGCGATGAATTCTTGGCGCTGCTGCACACGGGAAAGAGCTGAAGTTCCCGGCGCCGCGGGGCTGGTGATTCTGGCGGTGTTTCTTGTGGACCGGGGGATGGCGCGGATGGAGGAAGTGTAAAGTTGAAAGTTTGAAGTTGAAAGTTTTAAGTTGTAAGTAGGTTAAAACCTCCGAAAGCGGCAGGGCTGAAGCCCTTGCCCTACATGAGAGGAAGTTTGAAGTTGGAAGTTTTAAGTTTGAAGTTTTAAGTTGCGAGTAGAGGCGGGATTGAGATGATTCTGTTTTGATCGTCAGTCGTCAGTCTTCAGTCCTCTGTTTTCAGTACGAAAAACAGAAATAGAGAGCGACGCGTGGTTTGTTCCTCCGAAAGCGGCAGGGCTGAAGCCCTTGCCCTACACTTACCCTACACGAATCCGAAATTCCAAACCAGAAGCGGCAGAGTTACATTGTTGCGATTTCGACGGAGGCGATGGTGTTGTCCCAGGCCATTTTGAGGGTGCAGCCTTTCGAGTTTTTGTCGAGAGCGATGGTGAAATTTTCGGTGACGGCGCCGGTCGAGACCTTCATGTCGACGCGGGCGAGATCTTCTTTTTCGCCGGGATACGGCGTGCCCCATTCGCCGGTTTTTTTGCTGATGATGAGCGACCACTTGTCTTGATTGGGAATGGCGAAAATGGTGTAACTGCCGGCGGGGACGTGCGCGCCGCCGACCGTGAGGTCCGCGGTGGTGACGAAGGTGGTGGCTTCATTGGCGCCGGCGCGCCAGACTTGGCCGTAGGGAATGAGGCTGCCGAAAATGGGGCGACCGTTTTTGCGTGGGCTGGAATAGTCGATGGCGATGGACTTGCCGGCGGCGAGCTCGCACTTTGCGGTGGCGGGCGGGCTGGGGCGCTTGGATTTGTCCTGCTGCGCGCGCAGGGCGAAGGCGGCGACGGCGAGAGCGAGTACGGCCAAACTGCAGAGAGATAAAACTTTACGCATGGGTAATCCCTCCAAGGAGAGAACTGTAGCACGGAAGATGGATGGCGGCGGGGGGCGAGCGGTCGGGCGCGGGGAGAGTGACTGGTGATTCGTGATTGGTGACTGGTGACTGGTGCCTGGGGGAGAGGGGGCGCTCTGGCGGAGAAGGTGACGCGGGGGGGGGGGCGCTTCCGCGTGGCCCCCTGCTCGATCACAAACGTGGCTAGACTCTTTCGGTTGCGAAAGCTAAGGGTGCCGCGGCTCAGGCGGCACTTTTCTGTTGGGGGTGGCGGAACGGTTTGCGGCGAGCAAGTATTTATGCGTTGTAACGACTATCGTCGTAACGCATCTAATCAGACGGAACGAGCCGCACTTCGGACAGTTCGAATCGGCAAAAGGAGGATCAAATCATGCCTGCATTACAGGGGAAAATCGCCGTCATCACCGGGGGCAGCAGCGGTATCGGGCTGGCCACCGCGAAGCGCTTTGTGAAAGAGGGAGCCTATGTGTTTATAACGGGCCGGCGGCAAGCGGAGCTGGATAAGGCCGTTGCCGAAATTGGCAGCAATGTGACGGGCGTGCAAGGGGACGTCTCGAATCTGGACGACCTGAACCGTCTGTACAAGGAAGTAGGAGCGAAGAAAGGGAAAGTCGACGTCCTGTTTGCGAATGCAGGGATCGCCGAGCCAAAACCAACGGACGCGGTGAGCGCGGAGGACTACGACAAGACTTTCGACATCAACGCGCGAGGGGTGTACTTTGCCGTGCAAAAGGCGCTGCCGCTGATGAAAGAGGGTGGATCGATTATTTTGACTGGTTCGGGGATCTGGCAAAAAGGCATCCCGGTCTATGCGACGTACGGAGCAACGAAGGCGGCACTGCGCTCGTTTGTGCGGACATGGACGGCGGAGTTTGCCGGCAAAGGAATCCGGACGAACGTGATTAGTCCGGGCCCGGTCGAGACGCCGATTCTTGAAGGCCAATTCGGCGAGAACACGGACGCGATGAAGGAACGGTTCAAGACA